>Ga0315913_1000067_pt1 | contig 55365 bp, 33 predicted proteins | sample MpolsnodulesMG_FD_207736 | JGI IMG/M metagenome (GOLD analysis project Ga0315913, IMG submission 207736) | Medicago polymorpha root nodule microbial communities from Los Angeles, California, United States - small nodules | ecosystem: Host-associated > Plants > Roots > Nodule | place: USA...
TATACTGCGATGTGTGATTTGATAAAAATTCTTATTGTACAGATTTGAAATGATAAACTGTCATTCCATTCAATTAAATTGGAATGTCCTCTATCTGGCATGTCTCTTGGGATGAGTAACATGAAGTTCAGAATTCATGGGTGTACATGAGAAGGTGGAAATTAATCTAAACAATCCAAAATAAACCAATATCGAATACAATATGGAGAGGCAACCATCTTTTGACCATTCATACTAACCACATAATATAACATGAAGGTTTATGTTGACCCTTCGTATGGAAGGCCAACAGTGAACCCATGACATCATAGCCTCCCAAAACAAAAGTAAGAAAGAAAAGGGAAGAAGGAGATGAAGATGGGTTTCAAAATGAACAAAATGAAAGAAAGTGAGGGTATTTGTAGAAAAAAGGTCAAAAAGATAACATAGAATGTACATAAATCAATAAAACGTGTAAAATACCACATTTTGATTCAAAATCATCTGACCTTCCGAAGAATTGCTTAACTAGCCACCGTCCAAATTCTAGAAGGTTTCAGATTATATAATTTGAACTCATGCAATATTAGTTCAGATTATATAATCTGAAAAATATTCAGACTGAGTTAAAACTTATGCTTTCAATGATTTAGTACGATTCAGATTTATAATTAAAATGAGTCAAATACAAGATAATTATATAAAACGTGTCAAACTCCCCAAATCACAATTTTAATACAATCTGGGCGTATTTTGGATTATGTAATCCGAATTAATATTGAGCATGTATTTGAATTATATAATCTGAAACTTTCAGGAATTTTGACTGTGATATTTAATGCATTTTGGGAAGATTTTGCATGTTTTGTAGTTATATTTTATGATGTTGTTGTGGCTATAGATATCACTGCATTTTTTTCATTTTCATTGCAATTCCCCAGTTCTTTCCTTAGTCTCTTTTTTCTTATTTTACCTTTGGAGTGTGGTTATAATATCATGGTCACCGTTGAACATTCATACCATTTTCAAAATTGTTGTGCGGTTTTTTTGGGATGGTAGACCTTTTTTTTTAGAGGAGCCTACAAAGACCTTTGATCATCTATTTGGGAATTTTTATAGGATTTGGATTATATAATCTAAAATAGCACAATCAGGCTTCGGATTATATAATTGAATGGAGACAATTTGAGAATTTGGGAGGGTGTGCAGGAAATGAGTGGGGTGGAAAAAGGAATCCTTTTTCTCTTTTTATTGGCTTAAAGGTGCTCTTCTCTTTCAACTAAATAAAGTTCTTTCTTTTCTGATGATGAAAAATTGTTCTTCTATATGGCGTTGCTTTCTCCACCCCTCGGTGTTTCTTAAATCTCCCACTCGTTTTTTTTTCCTTTTAATTTCATCTAAACTTTATTTTTATTTTTTTGGTGAAAAAGATTAGGTGAGGGGTTCACCAAGATCAGAGCAGGACTTAGCAAACAGTAATAAAAATATTTACATATCATTCACTAAAAAATTCATCATATTTATCTTCATTGGCTAATTTTACTTATATTTAGAAGTACATTTACACGGAAGATTGATTTGTAAATACAAACTCTTGACAGCTTTGGATGTATGCATCGGTTTTTTAGTAAGCCACGGTTAAACATGACAAAATTTATTATTTAATTGTTTTTTACAAGAAATTATATTAAACCTAAAATATATGTAGGAAGCTTAAAACATAAAGTTGTAACAAAAAAAAAGAAGCTTAAAACATAAAGCTAAATTGGTAAAATGTTTTATTTAAAGTCGTCTGTATCAACAAACTCGAGTAAGAGGCTCTGGTTATGTAACAATCATACGCTGGCATTTGTCTTTGAAGAGTACATAATACTCTCAAAATATTTGATTAGATCATCTAAAAATATCATGTTACGTTATGTATATACATGTACTACTAAGAAGTACAAAAAATTCAGGTGGCCGTGTCCTCAATCCACCCCAACTAAGGGATCTAAAAATGTGCTCCACTGTTAGTGATGTATAACACAATGGACTCAAAATCCAGCATGGGGCCAATGGATCGCATGGGATCTTTGGGACAAGATTAATAGATGATGTATAAAGCCAAATGCATGGTTTATCATTGTTTGAGTATATGTTGAGTCATTCCAATACAGTTCTTCTTTAGTGACAAAAACACAGTAATCTTGTTGGCCATGCTTTGTTTACTCTATGAATAGGGCAACATGCAATAAGGGTCATGTGGACCCTCATATAGTGAGGATGTCACTTCCTATTACTTTGTGAACCGCCCTAAATTTTGTCCCCTTTTAAGTGTGAAGAAATTTATTGGCCTTAAGCATTTGAGATGTCTCTTATGCTTTATTTATTAAAAAAAACTTATCATTACAATTGTGAGTTAAATTCTTTTATTATGGGAATCTTTCTAAAATAATCTACTGCACTTTGCTTCAATAAGTTAAAGATTCTATAGAAGAGATGACAAGAGGGACCTCCTTATAGCAGTAGACCTAACAACAATTTCTTTTGAAAGAAAGGGACGTCCGTTAATTAATTAAAGTAATAGAAATTTCTAAAAAGTCAAATACATCATCATGCCATAATATCAAATCCAAAGAAATCCTTCATGCCTTGCAACATCTCTAGTATTTATTCCCTATGTCTCACCCTATATAAGTCAATCTAATTGTCTTATGTTATATATTTTACAATACCTATGAAATATTAATTTAAGCTTTTTTCTCTTCATAATTAATTACATATATTTTTGAATTTATATATCATATATTTGACTTATATTTTGAGATAGAGCGAATATAATGATAGTAAAAGTAATAAATGTACTTGGAGAAGTATGATGAGAAAAAAGCCATCGTCCTTCTACAAAAAAGTATTGACATGACTCATAGATTGTGATACTCCAAATAGTCTCACTCACTAAATGAGTTTTAAAATTTCTCATCTTATGCAGTTGTTGTGAATAATTCATCGTGGTGGGTAATTATTTTCAAAGATCTGAGTTTATAATTTTTTCGGTCTTATTTATAAGAGACATTTTATTCAATTATAGTTAATATATTTAGGAGTAATACCTCAAATTCGTCCTTGAATTTTCACCGATCAGCCAAATTCGTCCATGAATTTTGCGAAAGATCTATTTAGTCCCCGAATTTACAAAATGTCAATCAAATCAGTCCCCCCGTTAAGTTGGTCTGTTAACGGAGGTGGTGTGTACTGTTAACCTCTTACAAGGCTTACCACGTCAGATGCCACGCAAGCAGGGACCAAATTGATTGATTTACATAAAATTGTCAAGGACCAAATTGATTGATTTTCAGAAAATTGTCAAGGACCAAATTGATTAATTTTTAGAAAATTGTAAAATTCCCAACGGCTCTTTCTCCTCTATCTCGTTTACAGCTTTTTCTTCCCCAAATATATAAATTTGGAACCCTAATGTTATAATTTGTCACCTAGAGTTTAAAATCCTCAAAATTTCTTCCATGAATTGATGGCAAAGTTCTTCCCCAATTCAAAAAACTTAAAACTCTAATTTTTTTGATTCAATTCGAAATTCAAAAATCAGTGATCATTGTTGAAGATTTGGTGTTCAGAAATGATGGGTGGTGGATGTATGGGCAAAAACAGCTACAACAGTCGGTCTTCATCTTCAACCTCCATTTACAATGATGATGTGAGAGAACTTCAATGTTAGTGTCCTAGAATTTGTGTTGTAAGAAACACCAACATTGTCAATAGCCCAAGAAGGCCTTTTTATGTCTGCCCTCTGCCAAAAGTTTGTTTAACAATGGTTATGTGATGTGTGAATGATTTGTTTAAATAGTATTGATTTTTTCTTTTGATTGTATAAGATGATGGTGAAAATTGTAAATTTTTTGTGTGGGTTGATGAAGCTGAAGAACTAGGTTATTTTAAAAATAATGGTGCTGATCATGTAAGAAATGCAAGGTTGATGGAGAAGGCAAAGGATAGTGTCAGAGAAGAGGTTTGGAGGGCAAGGTTGATGGATAAAGTTGATTTTGTAGGAAGTCAGCTTAGGTTGATTAAGATATTGATAGGAGTAATTTGTTTAATTGAGTTGTTTAAAATGTTATTGTATTGTGCCAAGTCTGTGTAATGTTGTAATTTTGTAATGAAAAGAGGTTGTCAATGAATGAATCCAACCCTTCTGTCAAAAAAATTCAATCAAATTGGTCCTTCTATGGTATTTCTATCCATCATATCGATCCCCAAATTAATGAAAATACCATCAAATAAATCCTTGAATTTTCACAACACATATCACTGTGATCCTTGGTGCATACATTTGCTGAACAAAGTAAAAAGTAAAAGACAAACACTTTGATTGTAAAAAGACAGACATTTGTATACCATCATAAGTCATACATTTGATGTTCATAAGTCATTACATAGCCAAAAAAATAACATTACATAGCCATAAAGTCATTTGATGTTCTTAAGTCATTACATATCCAAAAAAGCATAAATTAAACAAGTCCAAAAAGCATTAATGAAACTAGTCCAAAAACATAATTTAAACAAGCATCACGGCTTTGGAAATCCTGGAGTTTACATAGCCATCAAGTCGTTTGATGTTCTTAAGTCATTACATATCCAAAAAGGCATAAATTAAACAAGTCCAAAAAGCATTAATGAAACTAGTCCAAAAACATAATTTAAACAAGCATCACTACTTTGAAAATCCTGGAGTTGGGATAAACTCCATGTATTGAAGTTGTGTAGAAGCGGATGGCCTGTAATTTGGATTTGGAACTCTAATAACTCCAGGAGCAGTTGGATTTTGTGGAGCAGAACTCCTCATTGATGTTTGTTTATGCCTGTCATTTGAAATCACTAGTCCTCTTATGTCATATATCATTGTACCCATTACCTGAAATAAAATCAATCACATCAGCCCTTAAATTATAACAATATCCATCAAATTAGTCCTTAAATTATGACAATAAGTCTCAAATCGATCCTTATATAATAGAGGGGTATAATTGAAAACACAAGAAAAATTACACTGAAAAGTTAAATCTCAAAATTTTACCATTTCCATCAAATTAGTCCCTGTACACGTGGTTGTCTTGTTGACACGTGTACATGACAACACATCTTGCAAGAAGACACATCATCACCACTAACAGAGCTTTTGGACGGAGGGACCATTTTGATGGAGGTCTGTAAAATTCAGGGACTACATAAATATTTCGCAAAATTCAGGGACGAATTTGGATGATTGGTGAAAATTCAAGGACGAATTTGAGATATTACTCATATATTTAGTTATAAAATTGGATCGAATACATCAATTTTTGTTTACTCAAATGACCGCTCAATAATATAACTTTTAAACATAATTTTTACTTTAAAGAAGTAATAAATTTCCGTTGTAATCCTTAAAATTGTAGGGCAGTTTTAGACAAATGTCAAGCTTTGAGAGAATCTTCAATGATGGTATCCAACGAAATTTCATAAGAGAATGATTTGGTTTTTTTCTACCCATTAGAAAAATATAAGGTGGCAAAGTGAATTGCATATATTTTCGTTGAAACAACTTAATTAGGTATATGGTAGCATTGAACTTAAACAAATATATTAAATTACTAATTCCGTTTTATATGTGGCCAATGACAATAAGTTAAGCTTATCGTGCAAGACATATCCCGTAGCATCAGAACTGAGTTTCATATTGTTTGACACCCTCCTCCGACTTGTCACTATACTTGCTTCTCAGCTTGTCGTGGTTTAATCCGAGATTCGTTTAAGAATTTCATCAAAGGAATCCAATGTATTGCTGAAACTTCTACTGTTATTTCTGTTGAGTTTTTGGGTTTTTGCATGGGTTTTAAACTTGCTCATGACTAGAGTACTATTTCTCTTTTTGTGGAATGTAATTCTCGGGTTGTTCTTTAGATTGTTCGATACACTTCATCTCACATCTTGGCTCTCCAGCCACTCTCACTCGACATTCATCGTCTTATCCACCTTTTAGATTTAAACGTCTCATTCAAACATATTTAAGAGAGGTTAACTCTTGCGTTGATTACATTATCAACTTGAGGCACCATGGTTTTTTCTCGTGAACGATTCGTCAATCTTCTTATTCTTCTTTAGCTCTTAAGCTTCATTTTGATGGAATGTAATAATATCATTAGATTAATTTCTTAGTCTTTTTGTAATTTCCTTCTCTCATTAAAAAAACAATATGACAATAAGTTAAGCAAATGTGGAAAAGTGACGTGTGAAAAGTATGTTTGCCCCACATGAAAATGTTGGGAAATCTTATCGTATCATGAAATTTCTAATATATTATACATAATTAGTGTCGGTTAATCACAGTAACAAAAACCCTCCTTCTTAATGACTTTGATTGCTTAATGGATAACGGAAAATGGACCCCGAAAGATTTCCTTAAACACCATGCACGCTCAATGATTTTAACAATTAGTCATAATTAGTGAAATGTTATTAATACCTCCATATATTAGTATACACCCTTCCTTTTCTTTGCCAAATACACAATTAGGAAGAATTTATTTTTGAGAAAAAATCTTTTTAGAAAATAATTTTTTGAAACGTGGATATTGTGATATGAAAACATACCTAAAATAATTGTGAATGTAGTTTCAGCAAATGACTGAGTTTCATTTTTAACATTTCATAGAAGATATGAAAGGTGTATAATATGATTGTGATGCTAAACTAGTTGTTATTAATAATATTCTTTTAATGGTTAATAATATTTTATTATTCATCGAACAATAAGAGTTATAAATATGGGGGTGTGTCTAATATATAGTTTTACAAAAAAAAAATTTGGAACAGGCATATTATTACTTTTGAAATCAATTTTTTGTAAGTGTATATAATTGTATTTGAAGTTTAGTTTATATATGAAATTAGAATTAAACTTATATTAGTGATATCATTTTTTAACCCATTTACATTTTTTTTCCTATCAACAACTATTGTATCATCGCTGAATTTAAATAGAAGATTGTCTATCTATTTACGACTTTTTCGACTATGGTCGTTTCTATCATTAGACACCGTAGTCAAAGACACTAAAAATACGATTTGTAGTTGTGCTTCATGGCTTCAAACAGCACCACAATAGAGCAACTTGATATCTTCCTCGTGCTACAATCATTGTCAACAACATATTTGGTTGTCGGGAGCCACTACTGCCTCCATACAAGTCTCTTGTTGTGAAGACAACGCTGAGGTATTTTTAAAGATCTATGATATAACATTTTAGTACTTCTTGTTGGATTGGCCAGTGTCACAAATTCAACATAAGTTTTTTCAGCGTTCTTGTTTCTATTTATAAACATCTTAAGAAAATTCTTAGGTCACCCATCAAGTAAGCGTTTCTGTGAGAATTGTTTGCCATAAAATTTCCATGTTTTAAGCTCCCGAAAATAAAAATCTTGATGATATAAGTGTAGATAATCAAATTATTTAAATATTTTCAACCACACAATCTTATACCTATGTAGTCTTTACGCTAGAAACATCTCACTTTGTTGTGTATTATTCAATTCAATCACTTGAATGGGTTTCATACACCGACAATTACTATGTACCCTAGTGTGCTCATAGTATCATATCTAGTGTGGGGTAGATATAGAAGGAAATCATTGAGAAAACCATTTTAATTAAAATATTAATCAGCAAATTCTACGTATAATGAAGGAATTACGAATTAAAAGTATTTGGCATATCAACACTAATATTTGAATACGAAATTTCGACATGTATAAAATACAAATAATTTTAAGGTATAACGTACTCGATATCAAATTCTGATGTCTAAACAACCCATTTTTGTTTGTTGGCATATGGAGGAAGTCTTTTTAAGAAGTGGGTCCATTATGCATTGGATTTGATATTCAATTCAATTCAATCGTGTTTCCATGTTTGAAATCTTTGAGAGTTGCTTTGCTTTTGTCAAATCTTAATTATCAATCTAATCAACTAACCGAAAGAGAGTGGTAGTTTTTTCCTCTAACGGTCGATGGACTTTGTCCTATAAGTATAAACATTAAATTGTTTGCATTTGCTTTGACCATGGAATATGCATCACGTTGTCTTAGACGGCTGGTCTGTTATTGGTTTAATCTTTGAGAAAAATGAAAAATTGGATATTACTGCCAAACCTAACTCACCTGCCTTGAATTCTTTTTTATGGCCTGCAATCATTCTATACTTTCAACCGCACTCTTGAACAGTCATTATGGTGCATTGGCTACTTGAAAGTAGAGTGCATATAACTTCTAAAAATATTCATTGTTCTTTAGAGGAAAAAGTATTCATATTGTTACAAATTCAGTTTTTCTATTTTCTTATGCTTCGTTTGGTTCCGCATTAAGTTCACTAATTTTGCATCGCAATGTCAATTTGGATGTTATATTGAGAAGCTATATATTCAAGTTTCAGCTTAAGCGTGTGTTATAGGCCATCTTACCGTCAAAACAAACACATGCTTAGTTTTTCATCGAATCTGAATGAAGTTTATGCAGAAACTACAATTACGTAGCATGTCTAAAATATTTAAGCAGGCGACATTTTTTTATTGCTACTAATGATGATAAAAAAATTAAGCAAGTCAAATTTTTTAATTGTTACTAGTAATGATAAACAATGTTACTGAAACTCTTTAGTTACATAAGCTTTATCTATCAATTGTTCAAATGTTACTATATATAACCAGTAACATTTTTTTTCTTAAAAAAATAATAATAATCAGTAACATTTTTTGTTTTAGTGTCAATACATGTCTTCTAAACTTGAAAGATATCCAATCTCCTGCTCTTCTATTCGATTCATGTTAGCTCGGTTGGCTAGATATTTGATAGCATCAATATAGTTTCTTCAACATCCATGTAGATCATGAGTTGTGTCAGTTGAATCAGATGAACTATCACAGAGACAAAGATTTTTTGAATAACATTGTTAGTAAACCAACTAACAAACGTACCACACATGTTAACCATAAACACATGTAATTTTCATCTAGCTATCCATTTTTTGATAATTTAACAAGTGATATAATAGAAACTATTAGAAATGATATATAGATAAATGAGTTGGAAAAATACATAATTTTTAATAAAGCACTATGATGACGTTTAATTCATCGAAGTGACTGATGAGACCTATAAATTTATTGACTTATACGATAGAATATCGTTTATTATAATATATTTCTTTGATTTATCAAAAAACTCTACTTTTATTCTATTGAAAAAATCTAAGTGCGCATGTTAATTGCAAATATATAGATGCTTCTTAAAAAAAAAATTGCAAATATATAGATAAAGGGAATTTGCAAATATATAGATAAAGGGAATGAACAATGTAGAAGGGGCTATAAACCAAGTTGGCTTTGTTGATCTTTTATATCATTAGTGTCTTTAATGTATATTAGATGAATAAGAATAATCAATGAATAATAAAATAAATTATTTAAATAAGAGAAAATGATTAGTTATAAAAGAGATAGAAACAAAAGTATGAAAAAAAAAGTTTGTTTAGAGTAAGAAAAAGGGCCCACATGGAGTGGTGGTGCCATGCTGCTTTGCTCTTTTTGATCCTTAATTATTATATAATGCAGGCCACTCTACCTTCCTTCCTAGTAGTCCCTAGTCCCTACATTGCTCTCCATACTCCACTTCCCACACCACACTCTTGTTTTTTCTCCTTTTACCTTTCACTTTTTTCTTCTTTCTATATATATCTTTCTTCTTCCACTAGAATATCTCATATGTCTTATTAGACATTGATAGTCAGTACTAGTTAGAGCTTGAAGGGATAGAACAATTTAATTAATTAACATGAAAGAAGGTGGAAACAAGAAGCAAGGTGCAGCCTCACCATGTGCTGCATGCAAGCTTCTCAGAAGAAGGTGTGCTCAAGATTGTCTCTTTGCTCCTTACTTCCCTGCTGATGAGCCTCACAAGTTTGCTAATGTTCACAAAGTCTTTGGTGCTAGCAATGTCAACAAGATGCTTCAGGTAATTCATTCCACTCTTATCTTCTACGTATCCAACCCTTTATTTCTACCCTATATTATAATAGTAAGTTGTTCAATTAATGTTATTACTTTTGCCACCCCCACTTAAGTTAACTGATATCAATTCTTACCCTATTCATATAGTACATTATAATATTAGGACATGACATTTTGGTACTGTAGTAGTAAATAGTAATAAGACTGATGCGACAAAATACTATTTTCAGAATATATTTAAATTTTTCAGTTTTAATTACAACTATAATAATAATAGTAGTAATAATAATAATAATAAAAATATGAAAATACCATCTTATTTCAGTACAAAAGAAGATGAAATCACTTTTTTTTTTCTTTTCCATCTATCTAGTATTATACAAATAACTTTGAAAATAGAAAGATTATAAAGATGAGATGAGATCTTTGTAAATAAAATTAAAGCAAGAACAATACTAAGAAAGTTTTATGGCGGTATAATTATTGTGACTGAAAAAGGGAATACTGTCACAAAAACAGGAAGAGGTTCACTAATGTCCTTCCAATGCTAAAACTAAAGTTGCGTTCTTAACCATTTTTTATGGGTCTAAATATGACACATGAAATTTAAGAGCATCCGCTATTTTTTTATTAAGTAATTTAGTGGTTGCAGCTTACACGTTATAAATATAGATAAGTGGGATGTTTAGAGTTCGAACTCTGATCTCTACATGTATTATGCAATATTTCTACTAACTGAGCTAAAATTACGGAGATAACACCCACTTCTTTTTACTTTGATGTTAAACCAGAAATTGTGTCCTTTAAATTTTTGAGCTTTGAAATATTAATTTTGTTCCTTAATTTACAATTATAGTTTTAAAATAATAGTGTACATTTTCGACAAAATACTGATGTATTGCTCTGTTTCACCTCACAATAAGTATGACATTTGACCATTTCATGCTTATTAAGAAAATATGATACTATGTTCGATCCAAAATATTTGTGTGTAGTAGACAACTTCACACATGATAAGAATAGATGATAAACCAAAAAGAGTGTTAGATTTTACCAATTTGTTCTTATTTATGTATTTCTATAATTGGTAAATAAGCATAATAATAATAATTTGAGAGCGATTCACATAAATAATTAAAGTTACATTGGGAACTTAAAATGATATTCTTTTTGGAATAAATTCTTTTCGCAAATGTGACACTTATTTTTAGGTAGATGGAGTAAATTAGGAAGAAAATGATGATTCTACCCAATTACCCAATTAATAATAATTTTGCAGTCATGCCCATGATAATAATCAAAGAATATAATTAGAAAATATTAATTAAAATTACATTGAAAATTGAAAAATTGTACTCTTTTGAGATATTTTTTCGCAAATATGACAATTATTATGAAATAGAAAGAGTTGTAGTATAAATAAATACTACTCAATTTCTAGCTACAAAGTTTTCCCCACACCATCCATTATGATTGCAGGGAAAGATAAAACCGACATGGTGACAAGTGATAAGAGAATTGAACTCCTTATAAAAATGTGGTAATGAGCTTATTTTTGATTTGTCTGTATTAAAAGAAATCTGATTAAAAGAGAAAAAAAAAATCACTTTATGTGTCTAGTAGGTTGTCGAATTGACATTTGTGATTGTTATATTTATTATATATTGCTAAAAAATAATTTATATATATAAAAATGAGATAAGATAAGAGGAATGCAAACTCCGGTGGCGTTAATTGGTTAACTCAGCACATGTTGATAACAATGATAAGTATGTTTATATTTTTTCTGTCCAATTTCTTTCCTTGACCATGATTGAATTTGAATCCCCACACATCCTTATTCTTCTAATATTTTTTTAGGCACATATTCTTCTAACTTCTTTTAAGAAAAGAAAAAAAAAGTTTAACATTATTGATTTTTAATTTTGCACTTTGTTAGTACAATTTTTTCCATTTGAGAAAAAGACAGGCTACCTGAAGATACTTTTCTCAAAATACTAAAGTAATTCAAATGAAATTTATTTATTTATGCATCATACACATAACGCATTCACATTGTAATCTTTTTTATGGATTTTAATTTTCCTATAACCAATAGTAAAACTAGTTTTTGAGGTAACCAAAAGCCATGTTCACACCACCAAACCAACCAACCAGAATGTTTTTGAGGTAACCCTTGAAAAATTAGAAAAGGTAGAAAAGATGAGGCATTCTCAGCCGCGTTCAAACCTCACATCGTTTCTTTGTCTGCTTTTTCATTTCTTCATATTCCAATATTAGGTCTGTCTCATCTTTTGGTCTGCCATGTGATCCCTAAAATATGAATATGAATATGAATAATGAATAAGACAAATCATAAAGTATGCATTAGGAATAGCAGCATTTTCTTTAATTCATTTTCTTATTGGGATAACCAATAGGAGCTTCTAAACGTGGTGTTGCCCCCCAAAAGTCAAGGGTCAAGCACAAACTTGTAACTTAACAAGCAACGAGATTTTGAGAAACCAAAAACACAAACGCAGGATCTTCATTTTACTTTCTATTTGGCGCCATTAGGAAATTAAAAAATTACTCAAATAACATTATCCTTCTATATACACCACGTGAAGTTGTCTGATATTGTCAAGTTTTTAGCCAAGCATTGAATATGTTTCCTTATTTCATTGTCAAAGTCTATGTCACAAATATATGTCACATATTATGTGGGATTTTTCATTGTCAAAGTACATGTCACAAATATATGTCACATATTATGTGGGATTTAAATTAGATACACCTAAGATATACACAAAATCGTCAACCATACAAAATTCTCCCCACCTGTCTCTATTCTCCACCTTGGAGAGTTTTTCCCATGTCCCGTCCCCATAAATGCCCACATATGTACGGGTAGTTTAGTAAACTGTTTGGGGACGTGACCCTGCAGCAGGACAGGGGTATGATCCCTATCTCCATTTTCGAAAAAATCCACCACCTGTGAGGCCCCAAATGGTGTAGACGTGTACTATTTGCTTACGAGGCATGGATACAGACACGGACACTGACACATTGATACTAATATAATTTAAGAAAATTACATAATTTAATATAATTATGTGTCGGTCTCTGACACTAAAAGCCGGGGAGTGTTTGTGTTTATAGGTCTTTGCAGGGATTCTCGCTTAAGAATACAACTTGACATCCATATTCAAGTTCAGATGATTTGTTTTAAAAGTTGATTAGTAAAGTTGAAATATGAATCATTTGATTTTGATTTATTGATATAGATATCCAACTATAGTGATTGTAGATTATTTTGACACCTTCTCTAGTCTCCATCGTGTCACCTTCTCTAGTCTCTATCAAAATCTAAGACTCACGTAATTACTTGTCCTTATTAATTTGCAGGACTTACCTGAGCATCAAAGAGGGGATGCAGTGAGTAGCATGGTGTATGAAGCTAATGCAAGAGTAAGAGACCCTGTGTATGGTTGTGTAGGGGCAATTTCGTCCCTTCAGCAACAGATTGATGTGCTACAAACCCAATTGGCTGTGGCACAAGCTGAGGCAGTGCACCTAAGGGTGCGCCAAACAGCATCATCATTTTGGAACAGTGCAGGACATAGTCCAACTAGCCCAACCTATAGTGGCTCTCCATCATCAAAAATCAATGAATCACAACAAGCCAAACATATTTTTGATATGGACATGGTGGTGGACCAAGCTGCCTATGGTGATTCAATGTGGTGATGCAATCCAACAATTATTACTAAAATTAAAAATTGCTATATGTTATATACTAGTAGAATCTATCTAGATTATGATCAAAATATATAAAACAAACAAGGGAGGGAGACGTTATTTTTTTTTAAAGTAATGTCTTCTATAATTTCACTTTAATTAGAACTAGAACTCTAGAAGCAGTGGCGGCGGCGGCCGTTCGCCCGCTTGATTGATTTGGTTATAGGTTTCTTATGGATGATTGATGAGATATAATTTGGTGTAAATATATCTATCTATATATATATATATATATTTCATTTGACATTGTGTTAAGGGCAAGGTTATAGGTTTGGATTGTGGATTCTTCATGGCAAAAAGACCGGAAGGAGTTTTCTATGTTGTTTTACTGATGCTTGAATATATCTTTTGTAAGTTACAAGGAAGATGCATCTATTGGCATTTACTTAGTTTTTCATAAGTATTGCTGCTTCTTTGTAATGTTGGGATATTGCTATACAATTAGTATCATTTTGAGGATTCATGTATTAATCAATGTGTTTTTTTCTCTTTAGTTTTCTTTACCTTTTGTTCTTTTTGATATTCTGTCTTCTTCTATTTATGATTTTGTTTTACATCATTGAAAGGTCGCTTTAAGCTTTAAAAAAAGAAAACCACTACATAATGTGCTACACACGCTTATTGATTAGTTAGACTACTATTACTCTTTTTTAATGAAAGTATTAGTAGTATTAAAGTTGGTGTTAGGGGTGATCATCCAATACTAATTCTCTTAATTGGTAATTTCTTACATGCTTAAATTATTCGTATATTTTGAACTTACGGTAATTAGGGAAAAGCTTGAATATTGATTAAAATAGTGATAGTAATACAATCAGTATTCGTATGAAGCTAATGTTTCTATTTTTTAGGAGGGATATTTTCTTCTTCCCTTTAATTAACACAGATATATCCTAACAGCCACAACCATGTAAATAATATGATCATTTATATAAAAAAAATGATCATAAATGTATAATATTCCTCCCTAAAAAGAATAATATGATTGTATGATACAACTGAAAAACTAAGGCCAAGTGTTTTAACTAACTAGCAACAGTAGCAACTTTTTCTTTTGACCAACTTAGAAGCGACTAAGAGCACCCCAATAAAAAAAAAAAGGAAATGTTAACTTGTACCCTTAAGGCTTATCTAGGCACAAGATAAGGAACCCAACATAGTAACTTTTTGTTAGAATGTTTGCATTCAATTTAATTTTTGAATTTATAGTAAATAGAATGCACAAAATTTGAGGGAATATTTCTACTTTTGAGTTCCTTATCTTGTGTCCTAAGTGGACAAGTTAACATGACTCATAAAAAAAATAAAAAAAGAGCATCCCAAATGAGAAGCTTACTTTAGAATCCCGGGTATCAAATAGGTATCCCAATTGAGACTCATTTAAAGGAGCATCTTATATAAATGTTGTCTCTCTTTTCCTTTTAAGTGCAACCCGCGTGATAGATTAATAAATAAGTGTTTAAACTAATGATGTATAGTTAGTTATTTGTAGAGCTGATGTAGTAAATTTCTTAGATATGCATAGCTAACGACACACTATTTTTTACTTTAAAAAAAAACACTTTCATTGGTTAAAACTCATTAATCTAACGAAATTTATATGCGACTCGCATAAATTAGTGAGGGTAAATTTTAATCAATAAAAGAAAATTTGATGTTAGCACTACTCTTTTGATGTCTTATATAACATTGTAACAATTTGACTTTACAATTTTCCAACAATTGGGAGCATATACAATTGTTATGCCTAGCTCGGACAGTAAGAAATGAGATTGAGAAAGGGATGAATGGTGTTCCCACTTGAACTGTTTTTTCAAAAACTACGAGGAAATCAAGCTCAAGGAGGATGGGTGAAGATGAAAGAGAGGTGAGATTTCCTTTGAGAAGAAAACGAAGATTTTCTATTTTCTAAGATTTTTAAATATTTAATGAATTCTTAGGTGGTCACGTATGCTGCAAATAATTGTTAGTGTGTGGTGACAAAATGAGATTACACGCTAGTATAATAATGCCTCTACACCACCTTTTGGTTTGTAAAAAAGGTATTTTCAATGTAGTGAAAATCTAGTGCAAATTTGCAGGGACATAGAAAAATGGCAACAACAAAAAAAAAATTGAAATTTCACCATGTCATTGAAGAAAAATTGTGTAGAGAGATTTGTTCAGCCTATTCAAAAAACCATTTACTACAGCTAAAGTGGCAGTATCTTATTTCCTTTAGATATGTGTAAAGCCTAGCTCTATCTCTAAACTGTTGTTGGCAGTTCTAAATTTTTACTGCATTTTAGGATAATTGGAAATTTTTAGCAGTTTAACTTCTTTAGGGGGAAAAAAACACTAGCAGATTACTGGCAACCCTATTCTAATTCTTTTTGAGTAATTCATTGACAGGGTAAGCTACGAAATTGCATTACTACCAAAACTGAGGCACCCCCTGACAACAGCGTGAAATTCTCAAAACATCCCCTCAAAGAAAGCATAAGCTATTAATTGCATTGCACTACCAAAATTGAGGCATCCCGTTCCATAATTAAGAAATGTCAGAAGGTAAACAAGAGCATCCAGAGTCATCAATTCCTTATCACATTAAGCAAATAAAGGACAGTAGAATATTCACCTCAACAAATATTTTTCTCTTCTTTCCTTATGTGTTGTTCCCTGTCTGCATAACCAAATCTATCCTTCCCATCTCCTTACTCAGAAAAATCATTGTGATAATTGGAATCAAGCCGTTTCTTCATTTCTGGTTGACTTGCTGGAGGGCTACCCTTCTTTCTCTTGCGATTGTTCAACAAGGATGAAGCATCATCTATCATATCCCCTTTTTCTTTCTCAAGGTCCTCACCATGATCTTCATCATCAGGCTTAGACAAGCTCTGTCTTCTCTGTTGCTTATTTTTCTCATTCTCAACTGCTAATTCTACTCCATCTTCAAGCTCCCTCTCAATGAGATCATCCTCGTCCATTATATCTTTCTTTATTGTCATTTCACCTCGTTCCTTTCTCATTTTTTCTAACGCGGTCTTTACTTTGTCTTTGTCAATCATCTTGTTTGTCATTTCAACTCCATCTTCAAGCTCCCTCTCAATGAGATCATCCTCATCCATTACATCTTTCTTTATTGTCATTTCCCCTCGTTCCTTTCTCCTTTTTTCTAATATGGCCTTTACCTTATCTTTGTCAATCTTGATTGCTTCTTTGGGTGACTGACCAAGTGGGCCTTCCCGACGCTCCAGATTTTGACCAACATTGAAGCTAGACTTGTTTAATGATGTATCATCATTCCTTCCTAATTCTGCAGCCTCCTTTGTGCCAACAAGTTTCTCTTGATCTCCAACAAGTTTATCTTTGTCGGGTAACTTTTCTGAGGTCTGAGAATCCCTGGTTTCCGAGTCCATCTTGTGATCAGTAATGTCACTTCCCATTTCTGCACTCCCATCATTGCTTTGGTTTTCGGTTCTTGAAACTGGTACTGCATTATTTTCCACAGATGAGCGCTGAGGAGGTGAATGAGATGAAATTTGTTTTGAAGCCTGCTCCTCACTCGTCGCAGGAGCCCTTGCAGCAGCTCTCACCCCCCCTGCAGCAACCCCTTCTGCTTCACTTCCTTGTGATTGTGGAATTCTATTCTGCTCATAAAGTTCCAACATTTGATTGCTAACTTCTGCAAGAGAAAAACAGCAAGGACTCAGAAGGATATACAAAAGCATTCATAGAGAGACACCGAAGGATAGCATCTTGTTTAAATAATAGCAAACTTGATCTGAAAAAGCCTAATGAAAAAGTGGGTCTGTACTCTAATGAAAAAAGCCTAACTTGATCTGAAAACAGGGATAAACCAGTCGAGACATGTGACAATAGAAGAGATTACTATATTATTAAGCCACGGGAACACACAAAATTATCCAATTGGATTAACTTTCTTAGTATACAAATGAATTGAGGGGATGGCACCAACCCTCTAATTGGCGTGGGGTGACATCAAACTCCTGCCACCAAACCTTCTCACCATCTGACGGAAGCTTCACTTTCAGGAACTTGGCAGCAAGGAAAATGGCACCTGCCGCAATATGATGTGGCTTAAATTGCAGGCAGAGTGATGTCCTCAGCCTGAAAGCCACTTTCCAGTGTGTGAACAAAAAAAACTATTAAAATGAATTCAATTAAGTAAAATTAGAACAAGTGTGGAAACTTAATTCATACCCATCATTAACAAAGTTCCATGCAACTTGTGCAAGGGCGTTCTTAGCAACATTGAACTTCTTTATGGCCTCGACAAGGGGCTTATATGGATGTTGGACATTCAAGTCAAAAGCCAAAGTGGCAAGTACAACCCTCTCTCCAAGTAAAATTAATTCTTTCTGCTGCTCATACACTTCCTACATCATTTACGAATTCTATTCAACAAACAAATATAATAAGGGTCATGGAAAGATAAACAAAATACAAAGAGCAGGGTTAAAAACAAGGATTCAAAAGCTGACAGGGAGATCCTTCCGATATATAGCAGTTTGAGTGCAATGGGTGAAATCAGAGCAACTATACAATAAATGGTCTATAGAGAAAAATGTTTGCTAAGTGACAAAGTTCCATGCAATTAATTCTATTTATTAAATAGTGTTCTCTCCGGTTTCAAATATAATCACAAAAATTTTGAATTTGGTGGTCTAAAATAAAAGCAAATCTGAACTAATTCTACCCTATTTAATGATACCATGCTTAAAATAATAAACTTCAATTAATTTATATTTAATTTTCCAATAACCTCTTTGATTCATATGAAACAGATTTCCATGAAGGACATTTTGCAGAATGCGGATATTTTTTTGACATAAAAAATTCAATGAGATTAATTACTATTCTTAATTAGTGTGTTAGTTTTTTTGCTTATATTTGAAAGGAAACAGAATGGAGTAACTAAGCACCCAAGTAAAAGACATACGAAGACTTTGTTATCTACGAGCTACAAAAAAATTGTATAGGATTTCAGTATTGAGGTCCCATCTACCATGTTTGAGCACACATTATGACCAATATAGATGATGTGTTGCCTAGAAACTGACAAATTGGAGGGAAGCCTACTCTTGAAAGCAAATAGAATTAAAAAAAAAACTTAATTTAAGACAATAATTGGATAAAGAAAAGCAAGAAAGAAATGTTGGAGACAAAACCAATAGCAACAAGATCACAGATAAATCAAGAAATTGGGAAGTCAAATGGATAGAAATTAACTGATGAAAACACCAACAATAATAAAACACCTTCTGTTTTATTCTCTGTGCAGCAGCTGGGTCTTTCTTGTGAATCATCTCATAAGATATGAGAATAACATCCTTAAGAGGACGAGGAGTCTCTTCAACCTTTCCAGCCAAAAACATGCAAACTGTGGCAATTGTCTGCAAAAGAAATTCGTCAATTGGTTTGTGAGATTCCCAATAAGTCTTCTTTTAAGTTTATACTGCTTTTATATCTATCATTCATATAAACTCGGAACTAAAATTGTAATTAGCATATACATAAACACAAATTTCTGACAGCTTTTGGATACAACTTTACTCTTCAACCCAAAAGCTAGCTCGAGGTGTGAGCGTGAGGATAGCCCAGGCCTCAAAGACTACTTTGCCCATATCTCTAGTTAATATGGGATCTCAACACATTCTCTCCCACTCAAAACCGTACATCTAGAGCATGGACAGACATATGATCCAACAACAAATCTAGGACAGTCTTTGATACCATTTTAAAATTTGAGCTAGATCTAATAACTCAACCCCAACTCATAGTTTAAGAGCTGCGGATTGCCCAAACTTTGTAAGAACTATTTTAACCATCTCTAGACATCAAGACACACAAGTTCTAGGCGTTCAATATCACAGCTCAATTGAAAGTTTAATGTGTCAAATTTTGATTTGTTAAAAAAAAAATCCAAAACCAAACAGGCATCTGCAGTTGAAATTGTCAATATTAAAAACCAAAAACCATCCACCATGTATATGCCAACACAGCATTTCAACTTCAAGCATTGAAAATCAAATTAAAAACGACACACAGGTACTTTTAGGATATTTATTTTGTTGCACTTATGATATGCTAGTTCTCCACTATATCAGTTGCACAAACATGCCACACTAAATTAAAATGGAACTTACAAAAGATCAGGGGAGGAGGTAAAATGCCTACAAAATATCTATTTAAAAGCATAACAACCCACCCTTCGGTCATTCTTTGCATGAGATTGTCGAAGAAAGAATCGATGACAAAATATTATGGCTGTTGCTATAGTTACTTGAGGCCTGCAGGGGATGAAGCTACAATCAATATGCAAACCTCCAATTGAATTTCAAGATTAGGAAATAAATATTTACGGCATAATGACAAAACCCAAGTACATTTAAAAGGAAATTGACATTTATCTTGCAAAGTCCACAAATATAAACATATTATTACATCAGAATTACAATCGTAAACATAGCAATCAATTTGCAAAAATATGAATTAGCATATACTCGTAGTGCTTTAAGATTGCATAGTTGGGTGTACCATTAAGATACAAAATTGTATGTGTATGAGAGGAAATGTAAAAACATCAAGATGAAATGAAACATACAACCCCTCAAAAGAATTCCAAACACATAATAAGCATGTAATGTAACTGGAAAGTAATAATTAAATAGTAATTGCAATCGCATAAAACTCACACTTTAAGTCGCATGCCTAAATCTTGTAAGAATGTACAGTATGACTTGCGCAGATATGTCTCTTTCTTCAAGTCAATTCCATCTTTTCTTGACGGAGCATTTTCTTCTATTTCTTTTCTAGACATATACCAGCGACCCAATGCTTCTTCTTGCTTATCTTGAGAACTTCTACAAGAGCTTCCATCAGATGCTCCATGATGTGGCAACTCTCCAGACACAAGTGCTGCCATATGGGTTAGTTGCACTGTTGACTGGGTTAATTCTGTGTCACTTATTCAGCATCAACAAACAGAAAGATTCTGGAGGATACATGTATAAAACAAAATAATGAATATCATTGGCCAGGAATTTAAACTGCTATAACAAAAATGCTGAAACCGTACAAAATTAATAGCAAAGGCAAAAGATTTGTACTGAAGTTGAGAGAGAACGTTCCCCGCACATCAATTACATGTACGCAATGTATTTAAAATCGAGGTTTTGCGCAAAATTTGAAAGGGGCCGTAAAATTGTAAAACATACAATTGTAACCCAAATCATAAGATTATAGAACACTCAAAGTCATATTATATATATGTGTGTGTGTGTGTGTGTGAGCGCGCATACAAAATAGCACAAGACAAAGAGAAACTTAAATCACACTTGAAATACTTATAAATTTAAATTCATAAGCAAGTCACTAAAAGTCTTACAAACTCATAACGCAATAAGTCACAAGAAAATAAATTAGTGAAACCGAACAGAGACGCACAAGAGAGAAGAAGGATGGAACAGACAAGGAAGGACTGTATAGAAAAAGTTGTAGGGAACATGAAGGTTGCAGGGAGCAAGGCATCATTACGCATAGGAAAGGACAGACGCTATTTTTTAAATAATTAATAGGCACGATTTTTTTAAGAAAACCCTATTTCCTATATGGGTTTTCTTATGACCCGCGTGCATAAATGGGTATTCTCTAACCTGCGTGTAAAAACGGGTTTTCTGACCCGCGTGCAGAAAACGGGTTCTTTCCCAAACCCTAGTAAGCGCTGCGCAGCCACCACCTTTGCACCATCCCAAATGAAAATGACAAAAATTCCATAAAGATAGCATATGATTGCACGAATAATTAATGGGCAGGTTTTTTTAAGGAAAAAAAAACTATTTCCTATACGGGTTTTCTTATGACCCGCAAGCATAAATGGGTCTTCTACTAACCCATGTGTAAAAAAGGGTCTTCAGGTCGTCTTCTGACCCACTTGTATAAAACGGGTTCTTTCACAAACCCTAGTGTGCGCCGCGCAACCACCACCTTTGTGCCTGAATTACTGTGGTGATTGGGCCCAATTTCACCAAAAAACATTCAGTGTATACTCTTAATCAATCACTGAGAGCAAGCACAATCGCAATTGTGCGATTATACGATTTCAATCGTGATTTTAACCACCATGCTTGTTCGCACTTCGTCTCAAAAATTGATAGAAAAACATAAATTGACCTAATTTTCAACACTGTTCGTTCAATTAAAACCAAACCCTAATCTTCGTTTTACACAAATTTGACAAAGGAAAAGAAAGACCCAACATCTAATATACGAATTCCACTACCCAGATAAGATTTTTATAAAATAAAAAACAAATTTTGGGTTGATTAATTTCCCAAACGAAGCAGCAAAAAACATGTTAAATAGTTCCGATAGGGTTTGAATCAATAAATAAAAAAATTGATAGAGATTATTAAAATTAGATGAATGAATGTATACCCAATTGAAATTACAATGCTTACATATGTATGAGAAAAAGCGATAAATGGATCGATAAAAAGCATGAAACAAAATCGAAAAAACGAAAGAGGCGTAATAAAGAGATAAAGAAAAGAAATCGAAGGAACATACCGGAAAAGGTAGAGAAGAGAAGCTTCAAGCCTCGAGAATAGCAAGCTTCGTCGTCTTCGGCAATTGGAAGATGCAGCAAAGGTCGAGGATGAATCAATCGATCGATCTCGAATGTTTGTTTTGTTATGTCTCTCGCTATCGCTACCACGTTATTTGTGTTTTGAGTTTTTTTTTTTTTTTTCACTGCCCACCCACTCAGTATCTAGAGTTAATATTAATTCATATTTTATTATTATTATATAGCTAAAATATATTTATTTTCAGTCCTTTATATTTTCACTACATCAAAAAATATATTCATTTTGGTGTTTTATCTCCTTTTGATTTGTTTTAAAAAAAATAAATAAATAACAAGCAAAAATATATATATTAACACTGACAAGCAATCTCTTTAACATGAGGTGTACTAAAGAGACCATTAAGAATTTAAAAGTCAGCATCTGAATACAGATACAAATCCGTCGATACTCAAACATACAAGCGGGCTCGACCACCACATATGAGTCCTAAAAACAAAATGGACTTTCTTATCTTGAAACCACCATAAATAATATGACTTAACTTTTTCTAATATTTTAAACATAGTATTTTCTTTCTGCTTAAATAATATGTTGTTACGCTCATTTCACACAATCCAAGCACACAGTAACCAAATCAACTGAAGAAAGGACCGTCGCGATTTCAAACCACTTGTGTAATAAATGAACTGCTGAAAATGATTTGTAATCACCTGATAATCCACACCATCAAAACTGATCCACGACCGCACTAGCTGCCACACATTACCAAATGTGCTACACGAGAGGAACAAATGTTGAACGTCCTCCTCGTGACCGCACCCAGCCACATAAAACCGTTATGCTGAAGAAATGACACCGTGCTACGCCAACTTCGCCTCATTTATTTTAATCATATTAACTTTATTAACTTTGAGAAAGAAAAAAAAACTTCGAGAACAAATTATACTTAAGAAACGGTTCCTTTGATGAAACTATTTAGATCGTTGATCAATGATATATATTTTAGTATTCGTAGAACTGTATAATCATATCCATGTGCAACACTAGGTTGGACAATTGTGTGTACAACCACATGGTTGTTTCTACAATCTTCATAGGACTTGTAAGATTTTTATACTAACTTTGAGGTCAAATGGCTTATAAAAAGAATTTCTTTGGTGAAGCTTTCTTGACCATTGATTAATTGTAGATGTCCTGGTATTTGTATCTTAAGCTAGTTTGGACATTTGTGTGTGCAACCACATGGAGATTTGTACGATCTTTAAAGGAGTGATCCATGATACGAAAAACAAATTGTATTGTTATTCCCTTAGCAATGTAATCTAAATTGAACAGGGAATGAGTTTGAATTTGTCAAGAATGTTTAACTACACACTCAACATATGTTAGCATAAAACATTGATATTATAGGTAATTGAAGCTTAAAATTTTTACCCTATATTATCATGGTACCTATTATCATTAGTTTTTAAAAAGTGTTGAAATGATATAAAACCATAATCAACCTTTTTGATGTGTCCTAGAACTTAAATTCGCTTGAGTTTGAGTTTTAGTTTTCTAACTCTTGAGTTTGTGTTTACTGATTTAAAAACTTTTTCTTTTAGATTAAAAACATATTCTCTGCCAAACCATTTAACTTATATTTAAACTAGCTCATAAGAATAAGAATGTGAAGTTAAGCCGTGAAAGTTGTATCACACTTCCTTTATTTTTCTTCCCCACACCTTATAGTCTCAACGACACAATAAAACATCATAGCAACATCATGACATTCCTTAAATAAAAAAAAAGCAACATCATGACATGACAAATATGTTCCTATGACCTGCACAATCGATGTAATATAAATTAATCAAGGTGCATCAAAAAATAAATTTACGATTGTATAAAATTTATTTTAATGCTCTCTACTTTGTATGACCTCATATACAAACTCATTGATATACGCCGCCAAGTGGTGGCACGTTTCTTTGGGTAAAAGGAAATTTGGAGAGACATGTAAACACTAAGTTCATTAACAAAGCAATTGCCGGTAGTTGTTGAAAAGAGTATACAGTTTATTGTCGAACAGGCCTGGAGAGGCAAAGAAAAATACGCATAGTTCCGGGACATGCATATCAATTAAATTGAGGCAAATTGTCTTTGGACGGGGATGACTAGATGTAGAGTTATCAAAACAGGATACCCTTCCTTTTTATCACCGATTCTAACCGGCTTCGAGCTTTATTGTGCAAGGGAAAAAAATCCTATTAAAATACAGGTTCTAAAAATACTATTCGAGCCCGGCCCGGCCCCGACCCTATACTAATTGAATGGGACAACCCTTATAAAAAATACTTTAAATAGTCTTATAATTAGATATATTTATATGTTCAACATTTAAAATTTTAAGTAACAAAACCATTTTTTTTTATTACTTTTATATTTGTGTCGATTCCTTGATTTTTTTCACTTTTGTAGTCAACTTTCTAAGGAGATATCTATAAAAAAAATTATAATTTTTAGGATATTTTTTGTTATGTGAACTAAACGGGCAGCCCGTGGTCATACAAGCTAGCCCAGATGGTTAACAAACTAGAAAATTGCTCTTCTCCCATCAAGATTTGCTTACTCCCAACTGAACTTCCGAAAATACTTCCTCGTGACTTAAGTCACGTATGTGTTAAACCCAACGTGACTTAAGTCATGTTCACTGCATTGGTACATCCCACGTGAGTTAACTCACGTAGGTTATAACCCAGTGTGAGTTAACTTGTGTAGGTTATAACCCTAGCGTGAGTTAACTCATGTAGGTTATAACTCAGCGTGAGTTAACTTATGTAGGTTATACTTCAGCTTACCGAACGTGAGTTAACTCACTTAGGCGTATTTTAGTCCGTTTGTATGAGAGTGAATGTTTTTTGTTGGGAGAATAGCAATTTTCAATGGACTATTTAGCACCAGGCGAAAAAGCCCTAAAAAAATTTGGGCTTAACATTTAAGGCGAGCCCCTATTGAAAAATATGAACAAATCAATAAGTTGTTCTTCACCATTATGCACCCTCCTTCATCACCATCCACATCCTCATTCGTCTTCATATTCTTAAATCATTCCTTCATCATCATCCACATCCTCATTCGTCTTCATATTCTTAAACCATCACCAATATCTTCCTCTTGACCCAAAATCAACAGCTTAAATCACACATTTAACGTCAACTTCCACCTTAACCCAAAAAACTCATTATCTTCTAAAAAAATTAAAAACCAAGAAAACACTCAAAACCCACAAATCAAAAACACCCAAATCTATAAAAAAAACTCAAACCTAAAAACACCTAAATCTAAAAGCACCCATCTTTCAAACCAAAAAGCAATCAAACCCACAAGTTCATGGTTCATTTGTCTTCAATTTTGTTTACCCATTGAAGACCCTTTTCCTGGTTCTCTTTGTTTGCTCCATTACAACCTGAACAATCCTCTAATCTTTAATCCTCAATTTTTCATCGTTTTCTATTCATCTATCATTTCATACTTATTTCTCAAATTTAATACTTTCAGAATGAGACCTTTTTAAAAAATCTACAATGTTTATGATTGGAAAAGTTTTAATAAGTAAGCATGTTGAGTACTAAGAGCATCTCCAATGTGAGGTTTTTACTTAATAAGGACCACTCCATGTTAAGGACCCCTCATTGGAGGAAGAAAAAATAAGTCCCCGTTAAGGAACGAGTAACTATATAAGGACTCTCTCCTAAGCAACTAACGGGTCTCATGTTTAAAAGAAGTAATAAAACATGTACTATTTGTTCCCACTTACAAAAGAAGTAATGTTTTAATAATTAATAGTTGTTTTAAATATTATTTTATCTATTTGTCATCATTTTAAATAAAATGTAATTCATGCAAATTATTATTATTATTTTTTAACGAAGGAATGTAAAATTTATAATGTTAATTTTTCCATTTTTAAATTATTAACAAATGTGGCAGGAATTTAAGTTCATACAAATAAATAAATATTTTATAATTTAATTTTAGTAGGGATTATAATTAAATATTATGAGGTAATTTATAATTTAATAAATAAATTATTTTTGTTTAATGATGTAAAGTTAGTGAGCCTATTTAAGTACTTTTCATTAGAGTCCTTATCAGTGTACTCCCATTGGAGTCATTGAGTCCTTAATAGGTACTTTTATTAAAATATTATAAATAAATGATGTGTTACGTGTGGTCCATTTAAGGAGTCTCTATTAAAGAACTACCATTGTGGATGCTCTTGTAGATATATTATATTGTAAGAAACAACTGATATATGTACTAAATGTTATAGTTTTATTAGTTTAATCACAATATCCATTAATACATATTAAATAGTATGTAGCAAAAGAGACTAAGTCACTAAGTTGTTGAAGAGGAGACTCAACCACTACATCAACATAACAAAATGGAACAAAATCCACATTGTGAATGGTGTTACAAAAGAAGTCAATACCCTAACGGTGGAGCATATCAATCGAATCTTTGTTGTGGTGGTCCTTATTCACATTAAAGTCACAGAAATTGAATTTCGGATGTAGCGATTGTTTTCAGCATGAGAAAGGTTATTGTTGGGCATCAGATAAAGTGAGACCAATATGAATAATGTTAAGAGCATCAACGTTGGCTTTAAGTAATTGTGTTGCTCATAAGGTTTGGGGCGGCGACGGACTATGGGTGAATGAACAATGTCGGGAAATTCGGTGTCCATTGAGATGAAATTGTATTCACCAACCAATTGACTGACGAATGAGATTGAATTCGTAAAAGAAATTGTATGCTCACATAAAAAATACTTATTATAAATGAAATTGTATGCTCATGTTGTTTTAACATGTTTTAAAATACTTACACCAATACATGTTAAAATCCTTACACCAATACATGTTTTAACTTTATAATAGCGGTGGCCTTGAGCATAGTAAGTAATACATATGGTATATATAAATATTTGGAGTATGAGCATTAATTCTTTTTTATAGGATATATTAATAGTTAGATGAGAATTAATTTTTGGTACAATTGCATTCACAAAAGTACTTTTTGTTTTACACATGTGTGTAAGAAGAAAGAAAGGAAAAGAAAAAAAATACAAAAGAATAGATAAAGATTAATCAAAGATCAATGATATAATTAACATCGTTGACGTTCCAAGACTAATTTCAAAGCAACCGAGGTAATTTATAATTTGGTTATAAAATAACAACACGTTATAGAATTTGTATAATTAATTAAAAAAATTGATAGATAATAGAATAGATACATAATACTCCTATATAAATATAATAGAATTAAAATTTACAATTAATTTGTACTTCCAACATATATTGTATTTACACTCGGGGACATGCATGACCCAAAGAGTAATATTCCAGACATTAAAAATAAATGAGATATTTATTTTTTGTAAGATATATTGGTGATTCATGTATCCAGTCGATGATGTTGTTAATGGTTTAATTGCATGACTCTAAGAGTCATGTTTAATCCATGAAAGTGAGAGAAATTCATTTGTGTGTGATTTATCTAATATACATTTTTTTATTTAAAATTAATTATATATTTTTTTGACAAATTAAAATTAATTATATATTAATTATGTTTTTATTTTTTATTAATAAACATGCATATCACCATGGTGTGGTAGGTTTCTAAGCTTTTTATTTTTTAGGGAAGTTTTCTAAACTACTTATCTTCATTAATTTATTCAAGTATGTATACTAACCATTAATCTCCATATTGTAAAAACCCTCCATATTGTAAAGGTTCTTGGGAATAATATAAATATTAACCTAATATTTTTTTAAAAGTATATCTGGATAAAACTTTATTCCTTATATTCTCATGGAAATTATTTCTTGGAATAAATATACTAAATTTGAAACAAACACCCCATTAACACTTAACGTATGTGATTTTCGCCGCTAAACTCTTTAAAAAACTAAATAAAACACCTCAGTGACACTTTTTTTTTTGACAAACCTCAACAACATTTAGTGGGGTCTCAGTAACACTTTTTTGGCAGACCTCAGCAACACTTAGTTAGAAGACAAAGCACCATGTTGATGTTTGCGTAGGTCTCAGTAAAACATACGATTCAGAAACTATAATCTGAAACCCCTTAAAATAATTTGACTTGTAAAATTTGAAAAGTGTCAAACACCCTAGAAGAGGCAAATTGTGGTGTACGAAAACACATATTTCGGATTATATATTATGAATGTTGTCAGCACAGAAACATACATACTATTTTTTGGTTGATACATACATATGGTAAGAAATTGACTTAAACATAAGAAAATACTTTAATGAAAACAGTAATAAATAACACAAATTAAACATAGATTGTATGAATTAAACACAAATTATCTGAAGGTTACATCAAAATATTCAAACACAAAATTAAAAACATCACATTTGTTAAAATGTTACAACGACACCGTAAAACTACTAGGTAGCCCGATCACCCCAACCACGCCTACGATGATAAATTTGTCCTCCACGAACCTCTTGCAAAATTGCTTCCAAATTCTCCCATTCAGCAGTCCCCCTCTCCACCACACCACTGCACATGACGATGTAGACATGATCTTTGATACGCGCTAACCTTATGGTAATGTCTAGATACCCCTAGTCAGCTTCCTCCTCGGAAACAATCTCATCAAAGACCTCCTGCTCAGCTGACCTTGGGACATGAACGTCCTCTTCCAGAGCTATGAAGTGTGGATGTGAAATGGTATAAAACCATCTTATGTAACCATGTGCTCCCTCAATACCGGTCAGAGCAATTGCCCCAAGTCCTGATCTCTCAGCGTATAATCAAGACAGTGCATATAGCGGCGATTGATCTCCCCTAAGGTCATTTGGGTACTTGCACTATCACGTTGATGTCTGTAGACGTTTTGTACACAACCAAACTGGCGCAACACTCGCTCTGAAAGATATCGCACCCTACGAGATCCGTATCTGAGCCATCCATAGTAACGACTGATCAACTCAAACAAATATTCTGACGGTGATCATGGTAAGGGTTCATGTTAACACCCCCCAGATCCAGCCCATCCAGTTGCGCCCTTGCAGGATCTAGTGAAGCCTGACCCTTCAACGGTATATACATCATGGCACATGGATGTTAATCGTCCATGTCCATGCATCCGTGGAACTGATTATCTTGAAGGGCTGAAATACTCAAGCCTGCAACAAAGTCAACGATATATACATGTAACAAAGTCAGGTATCCTGCCAGATATCCAGTCTTATAATGGGAGGTATTTTTAAGCTCTCTGTACAAACGCGTGCTCCTCATACATAATCATATACAAGCTCCAGGTCTCTGAAGTACCTAAGGTATGTCACGCCCACATAGTTTCCACTCTTGTCAATGAAGAGCATGTTACCCACCAAGTAGGGCAAATAGATGCGGAGAGTCTGGTCTCGCTTCTTCTGCATCTCAGGTATGTTAATAGCCCTGTCAGCCACACTCCCGAAGACGCGGCTTGAAATTTTGTTCGTCAACCGGACTCCCGAAGACACGCTTTGAAATTCTTTCTTAAGAATCCAAAATGTGTGTGAGCACCATTCGTCTTTTGCACTTGCTCCTCATCATCAACCACATCAGCCCCCAACAACTGCACCATCATATAAACTGCAACAATATGGAAACCGGACCATCGTGATCCAGGAGCGTGCCCTCGATGGGGAGATGTAGCAGACAAGGCACGTCATCAAGTGTCATTGTCATCTCCCCCATCGAAAGATGGAAACTAGAGGTTTCCTCGTGTCATCTCTCGACAATGGAAGAATGCAGCCTGTGGTTACTAATACAATAGCTGACATCCTATAATCATTGAAGACCAGTGGCTCTTAGGAAATCTCTGAACCATTGTACCTGCAACCAAGATTTGTTTTCATTATCAAGTAACACCACCAACCTTTTCCCATTGTTTATGCACTTGAAATTGTCACGCCATTGGAAAAATAAAAAATAAAAAATAAACATCAACTTCACAAAAATCAGAATAATACATGCAAAAAATAAAAACAGAAAATTAACATCAGCTTAACAAAAATCATAATAGTACATGCAAATAGGGGTGGGAATAGGCTAGGCCGTTTGATAGGGGCCTACGGCCTAGCCTATTTAAAGCCTAGCTCGGCCCAGCTCGTTTAATAAAAAGGTCAGGCTCAAGCTTTTCATAAAGCCTATTTACTTAAATAAGCTAAGGCTTACAAAAAAGCCTATTAAGTCTGTCGGGCCGGCCTATTAAGCTTTTTATATATAATATACCTTTCATTATTGATAATGTTGATGCTTTTTTTATAAACTCAAGCTTTCATATGATTTGGCTATTTAGTAGCAGGTATATTGGTGTGATTAGCCCTTCGTAAGTATTTGTTATTTAGTATAAGTCATATTTGTGTGCTTTAGGCCTTCATAAGTTTTGGCCTATTTAGTGGCAGTCTTATAGATGTTGTTAGGCCTTAGTGTAAAATAGGATTTTAAATAGGCTTTCAGGCTTCATTAGGCCTTTAAAAAGGTCAGGCCAGACCTTGAAAATAAGCCTATGACGGGTAATAGGCCAGACTCAGGCCTAGAATTTTTGAAGTAGGACAGGCTTAGGCCTTACAAAGCCCGGCCCGACCTAGCCCATTTCCACCCCTATGTGAAATGAAGAATTTACAGGAACTTGACCTCAGCAGAAATAGAATGAGTGGTCATTTTCCACATTGCCTTAGCAATTTGACAAACCTCCGAGTACTTGATTTATCCTCAAATAATTTTGTTGGAAATTCCATCTTTCATCACTAGTCTCAAGTCTCTTGAATATCTATCTCTCTTTGTTACCAACTTTGATGGAATTTTCTAAAATCTAGGAGAAATGGAACTTTTCCTAGTTTTTTATTTAATCAGCATGAGCTACAGCTACTTGACCTTTCTCATAACAAGCTATTAGGGAATTTTCCCTCTTGGCTCTTGGAAAATAACACAAAGTTAGAGACCTTGTATTTGATGAACAACTCATTCATAGGAACTCTTAAGCTTCCAATTTTCAAACATGGTTTATTGGACCTACATATTTCAAATAACAAGATTGGTAGTCAACTACAAGAGAATATAGGTAAGATATTTCCAATTCTTAAGTATGTAAACCTATCTAAAAATAGTTTTGAGGGAATCCTTCCATCATCCATTGGTGAAATGCAAACAATAAGGACTCTGGACTTGTCGGATAACAACTTCTCTGGAGAACTTGGTAGCCATTTGTTTTGATCTCTAATTTGACCTCATTGAGACTGTTGAAGCTATCTCACAATAGTTTCCATGGACCTGTTCCATTACTTTCATTAGCAAAATTAAGATGGTTGTATTTGAACAACTCCTTTAGCGGACAAATTGAAGATGGAGTGTCGAACAAGTCATATTTAAATTCCTTGGACATATCAAACAATATGATATTTGGTTCGTCCCGGGAAATACCTTCCACATTTTCTATAACTCCTCTTTGAGCTAGAACCATCCTAGTGTTGATAGATACATGATATCTTATGAAACAATAGAAGTTGAGTTCAGAACAAAGAGTTATTATCTCTCTTACAAGGGAAATAACTTGAACTTAATGACTGGATTGGATTTATCAAGTAATAATTTGAGTGGTAGCATTCCATCAGAGATTGGAGAACTAAGAGAAATTATTGCCTTGAATCTTTTGCGCAATCGATTATCAGGATCAATACAAGGAACCTTTTCCAATTTGATAAATATTGAGAGTTTAGACCTTTCTTACAATAATTTGAGTGGTGTCATACCTCAAAACCTGACTGATTTATACTCTTTAGCCATATTCAATGTCTCATACAACAAATTTTTTGGTACAATTCCAACAACAATGCAGTTTGCAAACTTTGATGAGGACAACTATAGAGGTAATTCAGATCTTTGTGGATCTGTTATCAATATAATATGCAATCATACCTCCACTTTTTCACCAGCATCGACAACGCAGCATCAAACTGCACATCAGACTGCAATTGATATGGAGTCCTTCTATTGGAGTTGTGCTGCATCTTATGTTTCAGCTATCATTGGGTTAACAGTAATTCTTTGGGTTAATTCTCATTGGTGTAGGGCATGGTTCCATTATGTTGATTTGTGTATATTTTATTGCTTCTCAAGGTGTTCCAAGAATGTTTTCCATTAGATGGAGTATCTAGTAATTCTTGCAATTAAGTAGCTATTTTGAATAGTTTTTCTAAATATCCCCAATTTAATAAATTTGGTGGCGACTTCATAAAATCTCTAAAACTTTTCATTTTACCGTTTGTTTCACCGATTGTCCTTTCCCGGTCACGATTTGGTTTGCGACACAAGGTCATATAAGCCACTCTCAATTCTTAAGGCACCTTAGCAAGATATTAGTATGACTTTCATCCTTGGACTACATATGGATTCCAAAATGATAGACCCACACGTTTTTAAAGTTGACACATTTCATCCCGTGTCAGAAGAGATTATTGATGTTATTTTGAGAGCAAAGAAGAAGATCTTGACTTGAGGACAAGTCTCTTTCAATTGAGAGAGAGAATGATGAAGAATGATGCATAATAATATGAAAATATCAAGAAATTTAGAAATTATGGAACTTTCAAGAAACACTACTATATGAAGACATAATAACTATGGAAGCCTTTAAAATCTCTATATTTTCCAGGCATATAAAGTAAAGCTACACCAAAATAATTCTTTTTCTTTCGCCATTGGTGTTTTGATTGAATGTGTGACTTTTTTAATGCAATTTATTTAATTATGGATGATGATGACTGGCTCAATCAACCATAAGCATGATAAGTAATAAAAACGGGAAAAAGGAAATGATTGATAATGAATATATGATAAAGGTTTTTTTAATTAGGTTGATAAAGAGCGAAATTGGTGTAAGAGAATTGTATTAGAGATAACTTTTAACTTTTTGGATTAAATGTAATGAATAAATGAGATTTGAAAACTAATTTTGACACCATAGTGTCATTTGATTATTTTCCTATAAATAATACTTTATTGAATTAACCTCAAACTACTTATACACATTGCAACTATAAATCCCACATCGAGTAGCTAATGCAATTATCAACTATCACTTAACAAAAAAAAGCAGAAATTGAAACTGCTTACTTACTAACTACTTGTATAGTAAGTAAGTCTAGTAACTAATTCATCACAAAGTCAACAACATATTTCCTAACAAATAGAAATTTATTGAAAACTACTGACTAAATATCTTATAATAGAGGTTTTTTTTTTTGGAATGTCTAACAGAGTTGTGAAGCCAATAAAACATGTTTTATTTTATTTTTCTAAGATATTACACATGAGAGAATATCACGCCCATGATCCTTACCATGCCTCCATAGGAACAACACGATAATTTTCAGAACAAAGTAGCAAATAGAATAATAAGCCTTTAAAATAAGATCATTGATTTGAAACACAATAGTCAAAGTTATCCTTTTGCAAAGCTCATTTAGACCGCACGATAATTCCATTGTAGTGACTAGTGACTAGTGTTTAGAATTTTTTAACACCACAAAGTATCATATACCAACATTTACAAATGTTCTATTTTTCCCCTATATAGACACTTTCCAAGTAAGAATGTCACGTCTATTCCATAAAAACTAAAAAAAGCTTCTGCTTTGTAGACAAAATCCCTTTTCAAGATCATTGTGATAAAAGTTTCACATATATATGATATACTACCTTCCATCATCAATATTAATTGCAGCTTCCTTCCTTTCCACCTTATCTTCCTTTTTCATTGTTACGGCAATGAAAATAGTTTTTTATTTTTTTTTGGAAGGCAATGAAAATAGTTGAATCGCGTATTAATTCAAGGTTAATTCAATGTTTCTATTAAATATTTTTCTTATGTATACACAAATATTGGTTAAATAGTTGAATCGCGTCAGTTGTGAATTTTATTTGCTTATATATGCAAAAACAAATTTCTATTTACATAAATAAGATTTTGAAAACTCATAACTATTTTCAAAATATCAAAATTAATGTGTTTCTATTAAATAACTTTTTATTTTATATGCAAAAGACTGTTTAATGTTTGCACCGCTTCCATTGCAAATTTTATATACATATATGACAAAGTCGATATGATAAAATATTTAAAACTCATGACTATTTTCAAAATATAAACATTAAAGCAGCGACTTTGGTGGATGAACATGGAAAGTTCCATACACTAATTGTTAGATAAGTCAAGTTACAGTGGATGAAGACAACTCATGCTAACTTCGGTTTAAGCTATCACTGATGGTGGTCGAGCCCGTTTGTTTGTTTGGGCTTCCGCCAATTTGTCTTTGTGTGCTTTGTTTGTGACTTGATTTCGTTGCAAACTTTTGAGGTCTTTTTTGTTACACCTTGTACTAAAGAGGATTCTCCTTTGGTGTTAATATATTCCATTTTTGCTTGTTAAAAAAATGTTGTACTTTTATTAAATAAATTTTTATTTTATATTTAAAACATCGTTAAATTTTTGCACCGCATTCGTTGGGGATTTGATATGCTTATATTGAGAACAATTTTTTTATGCACCGATGTGTGATAGTCAAGATGATAAAATTTTGAAAACCTGTGACTATTTTCAAAATATCAACATTAATATAGTGTTTCTTTTAAATACTTTATCTTATATACAAAATCTCGTTAAATATTTGCATTGCAAACGTTACAGATTTTATGTGCTTATATCTCAAAAATTAAATCTTATATATAGTGCAATGAGATATTTGATATTGAACTTTGAAAACTAATGATTATTTTAAAAAATATCAATATTAATTCAATGAGATTAAGAAATTAAAAGAGATTGAGAATAAACTATTTTCATATACTTATGACATAAAATAGTAGAATAAACTCTTTTCTTATATTTATGCCATAATACATTGTTTTTTTTCTTCTCTATATTTAAAGGAATTGGATAATAAAGAGAAGAAAGAGGTAACAAATTAGTTTTATATTTTTCAAAATAACGATTAGGCACTTAAAATTAAAAAAATCATGAGTTTAAAAAAGGACAATAATAAAATGTTACTGGAGTAATACAATTTCGATATATTGTTAGTAGATATCATTAATTTTGTTCATATACCTCGTGCATAATTATACAAGGTTGCATACGTGACACAATTTAGATGAAATAATATAGGTTTTTTTTTCCTTCATCTCAATCAGGTGTCTTGAACTTGAACCATAAAAATGCGAACATTTGAAAAAGAGTTTGTCGATTATGTAAGATCTTACCCAACTTGATGGTTGTGTTTCACTACAAAGAAAATATTGGTTACACTAGGACAAAAATAATAAATAATCAAACATAATTTGTAGACCTAAAGATTTACTTATTTGAACAATTATTTTTTAGACAATTTATGGAACAACAAAAATATATGAAATGTCTGTATTGACAAAAAAACCAAAAGTGAATTTTAGCCACTAAACTATTTGACAAAAAAAAAAGCGAAAAAAAGAGTAAAAATACAATGAAAATATGAAGAAAAAAAATTGTCTTTAAATTTGTCAGAAAATATTTGTAGAAATATCGTTTCTCTAATTTTAATAGTCTTAGTTAGATTAAACACGTGATTAATGAATGTCAAATAAAAGTCCAATGTTTCATTCCCTTGTACTAACATTTTCTCTCAACTCCTAATAAATTACTAACTACTAGTAACATTTTTCTATAAAATCTTGTAAAAAAACATCTTTCTATTATAAGATTAACTGTCACATGTGCATAAAATAGGTCATCAAAGTATGTTAGATCAATAATGTAAATTTTCAAATCTTTAGAGTCAATTCATGTTAAACTAATTAAGATGAAGAAGCAATTTGCAATATTTAAGAAGAAGTGGTCTACATATTTCTATTGTGGGAGAAAATGAACTTAGACAGATCCAGATAATACCATTTTTCTGTTTTTTATATCAACAGAACAGCAAAAGGAAGGAGATTTAAATAGGACAAGATGAGAAATGAAGACAGCAAGCTGCCATGCGACACATTATTCACAGTAAATTAGGTGTATGTCCTTGATTAACAGTGATTCAAAACAGTACTGATTCTAAATTCATACATGTTCGGATAAAACTAGCCACAGTACCTACCTACACAGCGTCAACATCTTACTATGCTGGGTGCATGCCTCTTTTAAATTTGTTCTACTATCTTTGCAAACATGCAAAATTTAATATATTGGGTGAAGGAAATTCATGAATTATGCGAATTATAGTTCATTTTTATTCAAACAAAAAAATTTATTAAGGTAACTTGTGTACTATTATGGGTGCCGTGGTTTATGGTCAAACTTCACTTCATAATTGATTTCAGGGCATTAATTATTTTGCTATGTATTCATTCAAACCTTTGAATTTTGAAACATCATGTCAATCTGAAGCGACTTTTGATACTTGACACACGCCAGGACTTGAAAAAGAGCACCACTTTTGATAATTATGTGTCTAATTTCTCAGGTGACATATTTCGTTTCTCAATAGAATCAATTAATCATGCTTATAAATAAATTATCATTGAAAACAATATTTTTATAATAAATTCATTTAACAATGTATTTGTTAGCTTAACCAATGAATTAATTGTATTATGATTAGTTTACAATTATGTATGATTAAAAACTTTATATTGTGACAGTGGCAACTGGCAAAGTGATGAGGGAAAATCATATAAGAGTATTGATATTTAAACAACTCTTTTGGTACAACTTTTGAGACAACTTCATTGTTCTTTCTTTTTATTAGTAAAAAACAATAGAGAAAGAACAAGGAAAAAATAACATAAGAAGATAATGTAAGTTTGTGAAAGAAAATTGTATCAAAATTATACAAAAATGATTGTACAAATATCATTTCTCATAAGATAATCACAACGACAAGGTCACAAGAAAAAAAATGAAAATATTGGAACTCAACGAACAAAGAAAGAAAGCAACAATTTTAGAGATTGTGACAGACATGGTCAGGCACTGACATATTGCAGTACATACAGACACAGTAATAATATAAAAAATAAAGATAATGTGTAAATATATAAAATAATAATAAGGAGAGGCCCCTTCTGCTGAGGTACCCTTGAACGCCACGTCATAGATGTAAATTGTAAACCTACAAAAAAAGTTCCCATTTTTCAACTTGCAATGTAGCAAAGTTCAATAATGTACGGATTTCTGCATTGCACTTTTAAAATTTTGGACCCTAATTCCAAATTATAATCCACATATTTTCTAGCACTAGACACTAGTAGTACTATTATTTGTAGTCTCGTGTGTATGTAATGTAGTACCATAAACTACTTCATAGGGATTAGCAATGTGATTCCATAATTTAATGTTTTGTCTTGTGAACTTTACTTGAAAAAATGGTAATTAAAATTTATTCTTCTTATCGGCATAAAATAAATGCTTTCTATTATGTTGCAAACTGTGAATGAAATCAGATTTGAAGCATAGATTCGCCTAATTATAGACAAGTGGGAAAGAAGATTGTTTTAGTGGTAGAGATGACATAGAAAGCTCAAAACCATTGAAAGTATGGAATGTTTCCTAGTTGGGCTTTGCAGTGTTATCACATGAATAAAGGGTTACCACATGACAAGAGGAATGGGGTTGAGTTGAATTTCTACACTCTCAATTGACCAAACAGACAATGTTCTTGGTATTACACCGAGTTTTCAGAAATTACGGTGAATCAATGTGATACCAAACATGCACGTAAGACATGTACGTTTTTAACAATTCATTAAATTGATTTTGGTTTTGTTCCAAAGATGCAAACCACAAAATCCACATACATTATAGTGTGGAGAAGAGGAGTATTGCGAATTCGTACATGCACACTGATATGTTATATATATTTACAACCTTTTGCATATTAACTGCACCTTTGAGTTAAAGGTAAAATAATTTGTATTTGAATACATTTTTATAAAAGTGAGTTGAACTATAAATTTATGTATAAAAATTAATTTAAAATAAAAAATTACAAATCTTAATTTTAAGCAAACATATTCAAATCAATTTTACTTCTTTAGAATCCATTTTAGCTTCTTCTATAAAAGTGGAACCAAAATGTGTGGTCGACACATAGATATGTAAGAGGATAAATTATCACATGATTGAGTTCTCCTTATATATGGGTAGAGATATAATTGGATAAAAGAAAGACTACATGGTCATATATATAGTAATTTTCCCAAAAGCAGTTATATTAATTGATAGATGAAATGATGTTTTTTTTTAGAGGAGATGGAATAATGTTGTGAAGACTAATTTAGTCAGTAACTATTTTTATAAAAACTCTGCGATAATTATTTAACTTTCACAAGAATCAATATAGTTCACCCTATATCCTTCAAAATTAAATTGTTACTTGAATGTTTTTCCTTTAAAAAGGAACAAAAAGCACCAGAAGAAAGCAACACTAATATATCGCTTCACGTGAAATACCATATCATATATTCCACCAGCCAGCCTTCATCAGCCAGATTTATTCCCATATTACCCCTTTTCCCAAACCTACCCCCATTTTATTTCAATCAAGAAAAACATGACAACAATCCTTAAACCATGAGAGATATATTTTGGCCATAATTAAGCAAGTACAAGTTTGTTATACATCCATCTCTTTTTATTTCAATTGGGATTAACATTGTTCAGTTTGACTAATTACATGTTCATTATGCGATATAGGTAAGGATCATGTCTAGATAGTTTGGACTTTGGAACCTTACACCTAGTTTTATTTTTATAATTTATATTTTAAACTACCGCATGCATTTTAAAAACCAAGATAGCACTGTAATCTTAATGATACATAAATTCATATACTACAATTCTCCACTACTCTTAATTAGAATAAGGAAAATGATTTTCGTACATCAAAATTTTGAGTAAATTGGATTAAGGACTTGGGCTTTGAAAACCTTAATTATTTTTGAGCTAGAGGTTGATCGCTTTAATAGTCCTACACTCAATTAAACTCAGCATGAAATTGTTATACAATAATTAATGCTTCATTCTTTATGACGGCTTATTGTCCAAACTCCTCTTTGATGACATTTTTTACTAGGAGGTAAATTAATGTAGTGATTCATAAGCTTCGCTCGACCGACTAAATTAAGTTGTATTCATGACTCATTATACATGATATGATTGATGAGTTTGCTTGCCTACAACAATGTTTTGATGTCAAATATAATGTATTTATCATGATAGTTCAATACAATTGACATATAAATGAATTAGAAATGATATTTTTACAATCATTTGTGACAACTTTTTCTCTCATAATTTATATTATGTTTTTACTTTCTCTCTTTATTGTTTTGGTTTGTGTCAATATCTACTTTTCTTGATAAATTTATGATTATCTTAAAAATTGTCTCACAAATGGTTGTTCAAATAACTAGTCTCTAAATAAATTTCTTAAATTTAAATGTTTGGTTGTGCATATGAAAGATCACTTGTTACACGATGATTGCCTTTTAAATAATTTTTTTTACATCAAAAGATTTTATCTCTAGTTTTTCGAGGATGCATACATTGGGCAACCAATTACATACAACATATCTTCGATATTTTTTTTTTCTTCATGCTTTTTAAAATAGATAAACTTGTTTGGTATTTTAGAGTTTAGTTGGATACTGTACTTTTTTTTTTGGAGAGGAGTTGGATACTGTACTGTGTAAATAAAATTTGTTTACTATAACATTTAAATTTATTTGATTATAAAAATAATACATTTCATTGAATAAGTGGATATGAAGGATACATATACAACCAAATTCTATAGGTATGATTGTATTTATCTTTATAATATTGGCAAGGTGTATAAGGAAATAACTAAATTATATATAGAGATAAATATTTACATAGAAATATTAAAATAAAATAATGAATTATGGCATTGAGATTTTGAAGTTGGAGTTATGAATGAAGAAAAAACAAGTATACATGTGTCGAGTTATTATTAGTGTTAGGAGAAAAGGTGGTATGAGAGTCTATAAAAGGCCAAAGAGGGTTCTCATAAGAGAAAGTGGTGACTCTCCCACAGCAACAATACATCACATCATAAAACAAAACAACACAACACTATCATATATGTTATGTTTGCATCTTCTCACTTATTCTCACTTCACTTTCAATTTCAGTTTCATCTTTAACCAATTAACAACTTAACTCTCAACCCTAAAAAACCCAAACAAAGTGCTTTTCTCTCAATGGAATCACTTAAACCAAACGCGATTCGAACACACTTCGCCGCCATTTCCAAAACCATTCGCATTTTCGAACTTTGTATCGTCCTTCTCCTTCTTTCCTGGACTCTCACGCGCCTCCCTCTCGCCGTTTCCATCTCCGCCGAGTATCTCCGTAAACTCGCCGCTAATCCTCTCTTCATCTTCGCCGTCTTCAACGCCATCATCGCCGCTCTCTTTGCTCAATCCGGCCGATTCTCCGACGAAAACTCCGAAGATCATTCCGGTGCCGGTAAACTCTACCGTGAGTTAATGAACTGTCGCATCGCCGTTTCAGATCGCGATATCCAGCCTCCTTCCACCGCCGTAGATCCTCCTTCCGCTACCGTCGATCTTCCACCAGTTACCGCAGAGGTGACGTGTCAAGACAAAGAAGTCATCACTGAAACAGTTCCGGCTCCGGTGATTCCAGATCGCGAAACCGGAGTATGTTCCGATTTCGCAAACTACCGCCGGAGTCAGTCGGAGAAATGGAAGGGAGAAGCTGGAAAGATAAAGCAACGGAAACAGCTCCGGCGATCGGAAACAGAGAAGCTTCTAGAACCTTCGAAAGAAAATCTGTATCCTCAGGATAAGCTGAGCAATGAGGAGTTTCAACGCACCATTGACGCGTTCATTGCCAAGCAAATGAGGTTTCTGAGAGAAGAATCTTCCGCCATTGTTGTTCACAATAGTACTACTGTGTAGCTTTTAGATTTTGAAATCGCAATAAAAAAAAAAAGCGCTCAAAAATCAAAATCCATTTGAGAAAAAAAAAAAATATTAATCTAGAAGAGTTATGGTATGGTACTATCTGATTTTCTTCTGATTCATCTGCAGTGTACACTGTACAGTGTTAATATTTTCCCCAAATCACATCATATTATATTAAATTTAAAAGGAGTTTTTATCAGGCTATTCTATGAACATTTGTTAAAAACACTAATTAATTTTTATAAAGGTTTTGTTTGGGTGGCTTCTAGCAAAACCCAAATTTAAATTCCCATTTTTATTCTATAGTTTCTCTCTCCACGAGTGAATCTCTATTAAATTTACTTTCTTTCTTTAGCTTCAATAATTATTATTATGGGTTATGTGTGTATGTCTAATGGCGTGGTAACAAATTATGTTTCGTAAGCATAAGTTGTAAATATCGTATTTGTGAAGATGTTTGAGTTTGAATCTGCAATACAATTATTTTCATTTAATGTAAGTGAGTTTCTTTAAAGAAAATATATTTAGAATAGAATAAAAATGAAACTTGGGAATATATTCCGAGGTTACAAATAGACGTTGGTTTAATTGATGAAAATGAGAAGGGATTAATGTGAATTATCCTTTAAAAAAGAATTGGAATGAATGGTGATCTTATTCTATAGCCATTTTTGTGAATATTAAAGAGGAAAAACAGAACTGTATGTGGAACTTGTTTGCTTGTTCGATTGTAGTAAAAGTAAGGGAATGGAATTGTATTCTAAAAATATACTCATGTGAATGGTTGAAAGCGTATCAACTACGTGGTTGGATAGGATCGTATTTTGAAGTTGCATATTCTATATATTGATATAAATGGTTTAATAAGTTTACTGTAGTTATTTAAAAATGTATTGGATTCTACTTCGACAATAAACTACTACTGGTATTTATTTACTATGGGCACGTTTTAAATTACCATAATTTTTGTCTTCACTTTTAATTAGGACAGATTCATTTTCTTATTCCACGAGTTGTGAAGATGGAGCATATGTTCGGTTTCACTTTTAGTCATATTGTTTTTTTAACCAGGGAAAAAAATAAAAACAAACACAAAATATTGAAATACATTTTAATTCATCCAAATACACTTCATGGTTTCTACATCTCATTCATATAAGTGACATCAAAAGTGTGGACACTCTCTTTTTAACATTTTTCTAACCCTTACTTTTTTATTGAATTAAACTCGTGTAGATCTTACACTTTAGAAATAAATGTCATATAAAATAGTGAAACTCATATGAGTTTCACTTAATAAAAAAGTGAGTGTTTGAAAGTTAATATTCATAGCATTTCTTTACTTAATCTTTGCACCTCTAGATACTAACTAGGAAAGAGGTCACATTAATGCTTTCACTCTCCAGTCTGTCCCTCTATTTTCCATCTCCTTTGCTATAGCTTTGAAGAGTTTTAAAATGTATATTAAATAACTAGACTAATACCATATTTCACATCATTGCATTTATATTTCTAAAACTTAGATAATAGAAAAAATTGAAGAGGACAAGAAATGGAGAGAAAATAGAGAAAAATTTGCACTTGTAACATACGAGATTGAGAAAGAGAAGCCACACAAAACAAACATTTTGCCTTTAATTCATGGTTATCTCAAAATAAGTTTAGATGAGTTAGAATCATTTTTTGTAATAATTTTTAGGAAAATGCAATAAATTTGGAAGAAGCATAACTCTTCCAAATATCATTCAAAGTATACACTTTTTTATTTAGCATATTGTTCATATAAATCCATAAGCAATGAGCACTTTTGATATTCAAAAAATCACTCATTTGAAACACCCAATGTTCAAAGATAGACCATAGCAATATTCCATTCTTCAACTATCATTTCATACAGGATTGCTATGCATTGTTGCATTGTATTACCAAATCATAGCTAACTCCAAAATTGATCTATCTTGTTTCTAATAAGTTGTCATCACACGCCTTGTTTTTAAAGTTGTCTTGTCAATTCACAATATTTATTTCTTTGTTATTTGATATTTTAAGCAAAAGGTCTCTCGTGTGGATAATTAAACCCAATCATTATGAAATTATATGTTGATCATATTATAAAAGCGTAGGATAAATTGTCCTTTGCTATGATATTTAACTTAGAAAAGACACTTTGATATACTTTCTGTCGACATTATAATCTTGATGACAAATAAATTTGTTTATATATCCAGCCAAAACTTTCCGTCCTTCTAAAATGCTCTTTTTTACTTTCTTCTCCTACCCTTTTTCCCTTTTAATGGGATAATTATGATTACTTCCACAAACAAACACTATTGGAGTAGTTCAATGTTGGGTTTGTTTTCTCACGGGATATACAAAATTCTCAACTTCTAAAGCCACTTTTAATTACTTTCATGAAAAAGGGTAAACAAACATTTCACGAGAAGCATTTCTTTCTTAGTGTTTGTTTAGTTTTTTTTTGGGAGTGTTTGTTTAGCTTTGCTACAATAAATGTGTGAATCAATTTATTTCATTGCTTATCGATTGCACGTTTTATGTCTGGTACGGTTTTGGGAAATCATTTAAATGTTATTTGGCTAGTATTTTAAAAAGAATAAAAATAATGTGATATTTCAGCTTCAAGAGTGTGAAGTTCGTCTTGGGTCTAGATAAAATCAAACTTATGTCTTGGGGTTGGTTTAAATGTAAGAAAATTACACCTCTTATGAAATTGTTCATATTCTTATATCAGCGGCAGTTTACTGCCGCTCGACATTTTTCAGCGACAACTTAATTGCCGCTGACACCTTTAATATCGGTTAACTGACTTAAAAAATAATTGAACCAATCATAAAAGTGTCCTTTAACGGCCGCAAATATAAGGGACTGAGTAATTTCATAAGTGAGAAGAGTAATTTTCTAAATGTAAGGTGAAGGGTTCAATTGTGGATTTAATCATAGATGTCTTTGTCTATTGGGTTGTTTAGGGGTTAGTGCTTCTTAAGTGTTTGTGGTTTGGTGATCGTTTTTTTCTTTTGGAGTTTTGGTTTTCTTCTAGCCTTTGGTGTTGGCTATGATTTGTCTTTTGTTCTCATTTTACTTTGGTGGATTGTTTGGCTTGATTTTTGTATTGCTTAACTTGTTTTTCTTGGCACGTCTTTATATATTAAGATTTCTTTATTATATTTTAATTTTGGTTTTTTCAATAAATAGTTAAAATTGATTAAATGGAAAACCAATAATTTAAACATATCAAAATCAATTCTACATTTAACGGTACTTAATTAAATTTACCTTGAGGAGCTTGTGAGAGTATAATGGAAATTAGAAGAAATCATATAGTTTATTTGTTGTAATGATTTTTTAGTAGTGGGTACCAACAAACTATTCCTTTATTGAAGGCAGAAACAAAGGCATTAAACATTAAACAAATCTAGCAGCTCCTCTTATCCATTGGTTGGAGAATTTTTTGCAAGAAATCTCAATTATTCATTATTCAATAAAGTTGAAAACCTTCTATAGTCCTTCTTCTGAAGAAAGCAAAATTGGAACGTATTTATTTAATGATAGAAATAATTGAGGGACAAAGTTGGGTGTGTTATACTTTTTCTTCACACATTCTTCTACTACCAAAGTAGCTCTAAAATGTCTATATTAAGGACCCACTTGCTTGCAAAGCTCTATATTCTCAAACCCACTTATTTTTATTAAACCACATAAAAACAGAACCAAGTCATGATTATGTTTAAGGTTCAGACAAAAGGGTGTTCATATTTTATTTCCTTTGTCATTATCTAATCCAAATTTATGGGTCAATACTACAAAAATTCCCATCTTTACTTTTTCCCCTATAATTTGCAAAGACTACAATATCACAATTTTTTTATCATAATAAAAATTTTAAAATTGGAGGATAAAAAATTTATTACTAATAAAAATTATATTAATAATCATTTTACATTAAATCCATGTACTACTGAATAATACTTGAACTTCATCTCGGATAAAATTTAAATTCCATCACATAAAATTGTACAGTCAAACTTTTATCAATGAGTTAACACATTGTGGATTTGTCGTAGTAAAATTAAAATTTACAAAATAGTTTATATCTCAATACCCAATTCTGCAAGCATATTATATTTTGAAGTTGATACTTATACCCCCCACAGTGACCAATCATAGGAAGAGAAATCATTAACTCAGACTGCCAGATATACACACCTCTTCCCTCTGAAACATCAAGAACAAAGAAAGCTAAATGACAAACGAAAACACTGGCTTATCTTCCAGCAGTGTCACAGATCATCCATTTATGGAAAGCTTTGGAACATGATTATTAAAGCACATTCTGAGTCCCAATGTGTTTTTGTAGTTTAAGAGAAAAGGAAATATATAATTACTGTATCTTCTGGTAAAAAACAGCAATGAAAATGGAAAACAAAATTAATATATAAATACATAAGAAAACAAAACAAAATAGGACAATAAATCAATTATATTTAACATAAAAGGAAAGACTGTCATGTTCACAGCACCACGAGTCTAGCAGGAAAAATACGATAGATTAAGTAAGTAAAGTACTCTCATCTCATGATAATATTGGGCACAGGAGGAAAAAGAAGTAACAAATGGTTCATACTTGTTACATGTATAGGTTTAATTAATTAACTTTCAAATATATATATGGTTGTTTGCTTACTTTGTTGTCACATGATCTCCATGATGTATATATCATTTTTCTGACCAGGGTATCATTATTTCCATGAACCCCTCTAACCCTAAGGTTGATGATATATATATATTTTGTGACCAATGAGTATCTTTTTTTTTACAGGGTGACCATTGACCAATGAGTACTTATTTTCATGGAATCAGTACAAAAAGAACCAATATATATATGTGGGTTAGAAAATTTCAATTTATAGGAGTACTAACTATTGTGTTAGCTAGCATGCATGTAATTTGACCTAATTACATAATGGCTGGACGTAGTATCAAGTACTAGTCATTGCATACCCTAAACTAACAATTGGAGATTAAGTTAATTAATTCAAAGTTAATTGAAGTTTCTTATAAGCTGGAAAGGCATTAGAGAATTTAGGGTATAGCTATAGATATGTATAATGTATATAACCCCATTAATATATACCCACCTCTTTACATAACTATTGTGTTAGCATACATGCATGTAATTTCAGCCTGTTGCCTAATTACATAAAGGCTGAACATAGTATCAAGTACTAATCATTGCATACCCTGAACTAACAATTGGAGATTAAGTTAATTAATTCAATAAGTTAATTGAAGTTTCTTATAAAAGAAAGGCATTAGAGAGTTTAGGGTATAGCTATAGATATGTCATATAACCCCATTAATATTCTCTTTTTTTTTTAGTGGGGTGTTGTAAAAATTTACTCAATTAGTATATATGAAAGAAAAGTGTTTGGTTGATTCATCACTTTAATTTTCTCTTTCAAACCAAAACTATCAAGCAATAATTCACCAAACATTATTTGGACATATCATATACACTTTGTTCTAGAGAGAGCTAAACTCAGTAAACAAGCTATAGTCTATAGCCTTGATGAAAATAATAAGCTTGGACGATTGGTTTCTCAATTCAATGCCTCTGATATATTTGTCTCTAATGTTTGTTAGGCTCGTGCTGTAAGGTGTGGGGCCTTAAACAAAGGAAGCATGGGACTTTTGTATTCAAGAATATCTGACAACAAAGGCTGAGTAAAGAAAGATAAATACTACTAGTATTGTTGTAATGTAATGAATTAAGGGATGTTGGTCCTGCGGGAGGCATGCTTGGAGTTTCCTTAGCTTTACATTACTCTACTACTCCATTTCATCTCTATAGGTTCAAATTTGAATTGAATTTGGTCTAAGCCGACAGTCATTTTCAAATATCATTTTCTTCAACAAAAACAAAGTCATTTTCAAATATGCCTACAAATATGACTATCTTCAAGTCTTCGGAATACTCATGTTTTCGGATCTGCAGCGTTAACGACGTCAAAGTCATTATTGAATCTGCACTTGATCAAAACTAAGCCTTCAGCCTGAATCAAATAAATATTGCACTAAGACGAAAAAAATAAAAAAACATGTCGTACAAAGACGGGAAATCAAAAGAAACAAAATCGTGTTAAGACGATGAAATCACAAAAACAAATGAAAGAAACATTGAAAATATGTGAAAATCATTTATTTAGATAAAAGAGAAAGAAATTTTTTTGAAAAGGATGATTCTAAGTCAAAATTGACCGTAAACCACCATTCTTTGGTAAATCAAGAAAGAAAGAAAAAGTGGTGATAGCTTGGGTTTTGAGGAGAATAAAAGATAGAGGAGTTGGAATTTCACATGTGTTATAAATTAGTGTTAATGAGAATACTAAAATATTAATTACACCTCCGATCACTAATATAAGCAAAAATCAACTTTTTTGATTCATTCATTAAATGATGTATGTAGTCTATAATAAAGATCATATACATATTTGATTAAATGAATATAAAATATTGATTTTTGCTTATAATAGTGACTGAATGGTGTAATTTTTTTAACTACTAATACTTTTACTTGTATCTTAATTTATATAATGCTCAGTACTCCCTTCTTTACAAAATATAAGTAAAAATGAATCAGATGAAATTAATGTATTTAGTTTAAAATTTGATTTAAATACATCAATTTTCTTTAATTTACTTTTGTTTATATTTGTATGAGAGAAAACACTTTAATGAAAACATTTTAGCTCGTGAAAACTCATTGTATCATGAAAATTAGGGCACTCAATAATTTTCTCAAAATTCCATGAATGTTTAGACCGTTGGTGTAAAGGTTGGGACTTGGGATGCTAAATGACGATTAGAAAAGAGTTCTACACAGGGATGCTAAACAATACTTACAGAAGGATAAAATTTGCCACTATATTTTAATTGAGGAGTATTATTTTAACAACCATTTTTGTTGATAATTTTTAGGACAACCTAAATATAAAAAAAATATGATAGAAAATAAATAACATAATACATGTTCGTATGAAATTGTTACTTTTTATCACATTTTAATTCAGTTTTGAAAGTGTAACATTTCTTCGATTAATTAACGTAAGGATTTAGCTAAGCCTAACAACCTAAGATATACAAGATGTCCATTTTAAAGATAGATAACTTAACAATGTCCTTTCAAGAATAAAAAAGGATAACTTAACAATGTGAACCTACGAAATGATACTGATCCTAGGCATGGACAATATTCTTAATTACTTATCCCCTAAAGTCATACATCAATAATTGTTGGAGAAGCTAGTCTTGCCGGTTGAATATGAAAATGTTGGGTTGAAGACACGGAATGCGTTCTCGATCAGAAGCACAATTAAACTGTTATAAAAATTATAAACATTGGCTTGTGATAATTTCATGAAAAAAAGAAACATTGGTTTGTGATTAATGAATGATTAACCCAAAACGGAATCAACCTAATAAAAAAAACTGCAAACATAATTAACACAAATAAAAAAATCGATGTTTGGTTTAATTGTATTTGGATCACTTTTGCATATCCAACCTCGTATAGTTTTGTTTGCGGTTTGATTGCCATCCGTATAGAATAAACTACAGACTTAGAGCAACACTCAATCTGCAAAAAATAACCATTTTTGGTTATATTTTCACTCATTTCTTCTTCTTCTTCTTCTTCTTCATTTTTCATTTAACTTGAAAAATTGTACAAGGTAGATCGTATAAAATAAACAACCCCAACATCATCCATAAAATATTTCACCAAAACCTCAAAAGTAAGAAAATAACTTTACAAATCGTATAAACCAAGCGATAATTGTAAATACGGATGATTTTAGTTATATTTTCACTCATCCATTTTTTTCTTCTTCTTTTCGTAATTGGAGTTTTTACCTTGGTTGTCAAATTTTATTTAGTTTCTCTAATTTTTTTCTTTAATTTTTGTTCCTTCAAATCTCTTTTATTGCCATTTTTTATTTATATATTTCTAAGTCAACACATGGAAATTTTGATTTTTTTTAGTAGTGCTTAGTAGATTATGGAATCTTCTCTTTCAAAAGTTTAGAATTTTTTATCATGGATGATTAAATAAGAACTTTTATGATTTTGTGCTTAAAGGTTCATATTTAACTTATGTTTTGTTAAAAAATTCTAAATTGTTTTGGGTTAAATTCTTATAATATTCTAAACATTCTTTAAAACTCATTCAAAAATATGAAGGGCACACGATATGACTTAAAATCAAAGATTAAAAGTGGTGACATAAAATATTGAAAAACCAAAAATATAAGAAAGTTTATAGGGACTAAAAGTCAAATTTGAAAAGTTTACCACAAAAACCTTACCAAGAAAATCCAATCGAATAAAACCAATGATAAGAAAAAAAGATTCCATAATACAATACCTCTCTCCCTCGTGAAGACAATTACATACGAGATGAATAAAGTAAAATAATCTTTTGTGCTAGCTAGTTCCTCAAAAAAATTATTTGGCGGTTGTGACTTTGTAGAAAGATTGGTCTATCTTCATACTCTTCTCCAAATTAGCAGTGTTTGAGATATTATATTCATATTGAGATGTTGCAAGAACCCCCTTAAGAAAACCACAAGTTTCTTGTATGTGTAAAATCATAATACTTAATAAAGAGCATTTTACACTTCTTTGATGTAGTGATAACATTACCAAATGGTCGGGTGATACTCTTGTTTTTCTAAGATACAAATTGTATGGTTGACTTTATTCCAATATCTATGTTTAACAATATTGACAAAAATAAAATATCATGATATATATAATTAAAAAACAAATTAAAGTCCTCATTTGAACTAGGACATCGTAGTTCAGAATCAATTCAAGTTGTTCATCATTAACTTGAAGACATGATTTTTACTCACATCAAGTGACATCACAATCATTCTAGTACACAATCATCTAGATTTGTCCATATCAAATCACTTTAAAACATTTGCTATATAAGTTTATTGATAACAAAATTTTATATAAATTATAATTTTTCAAATCCAAATAAATATTTCAAATCCAACGTATTTCATTTCAAATCCAACATATACCATCATCATACAACTATTATAACAAATTCATTTTAAAATCTTTAAAATGGATAAATGATTTGGGTCATCTTTTTTTTTTTTTAAGCTTTTTTTCTCATTTAAGGATTTTTATATTCAGATTTGATTGATCTATTATGCTTCATGCACATTTGCGACTTATTTGCAATATTAGATTATATGATAGGGATATCTATTTAGTTTGGAGCATTAACAACTGGTATTTGATTTGCTTAACTTTACAAATGAGTTACATCTTGAACATCGAGTTCATATTAGTTTATACGAGAATCAAGATGAGACAATAATGTTTCATTTCAAATGATTCAATTAAACTTCATGTTCACGTTCACACCCACTTATGCTCTCCTCTTAATATTAGAAAAACTAATTCAGCAATTGATGATTAGGCTACTGGTTTCTGAACACGATGATTCAATACAATTTATAATAGATGAAGATTCATATCAACTATATTTATCTATTACTCTTTCAAGATTTAACTTGGTGCACTCTGATGGAGCAATTATATTTGTGTGTGTGTGCGCGCGCTTGCTCGCACGCGCATTTGCATGCGTGTTTTATATGTCGGGGAAAAATTAGTTTTTCTATAGGTACCTATGATGCCGTGAAGTGAACATAGAAAGCTCATGTAAAAAAGTTAAAAGAAAAGTTGCCCTTAATTAATTATCAACAAGTTAAACCACTTATGAACGATCAATATTTAAAAAATGAAATTTCAATGAGCGAAGGTTTTCAAGAACTTACATGTATATTTCGGCATCTTCGGATCAACATACAATGACCCTCTGTATCTAGATGCAAGGAAGATATGAGACCTAATTTTTTCAATGCAGCTGCATATGGGAACACTATTGGCAATACTTCGTTCCAATTATTTTTAGACCCAATCGGCATAACTTTTCTAGTAATGATACAACATTGTATTCTTTAGGTTCCTTACCGTATTTTCCACCACAAAATTCTTCCAGAGAAGTTGCAATGTGGAAAAGTCATGAAGATCAGAGATATCACAACTTTCATTAGCAATCTTCACATACACCAAGTTGGGTGTAAAATATGGCTAAAAGCAGGAGGCCGTCAACCCTGACATTAACTTCTGTCAAGTATAAATTGAGAGACTCAAGAGTTGTATTATTCATAGCAAGCTCTTGTAACCATTCATCATGGTCCTTATTCTCAATAATTTCGCTTTCCTCCGAAAGCAAAACTATTAATTTCCTGCCAAAACCCAAAATTACGGTGAGAGCCATAATACCTAATAAATGCAAGCAATGTCATTATTTGCAGGTCAATCAATGTCATTATTTGCTAGTATAACTGGAGTAATCGTTTGAAATTAGGTGGCAGAGAGCATTCAAGGTTCAGAGTTATGTACATCACATGCTAGGAGACATCAAAAGATGCTTAAGAAAACATTTAACAAAAACTATAAAAGTATACTTAAAATTTACTTACAATAACGAGCAATGAAGTCAAGATCGCGAGTTGAAAATCCAGAGCGGATATCAAGATTAAGAGATTAAAGAACAGGACCACGCAATCTAGCAAGAAGCTCAAGATTGGAAGCTTTAATAATCATGCGCTGAAAGTGAAGATTCTTGAGACAATGAGAATACTAAAATATCTAATGAATCCATGGTGTCATGTGACCTCCCCTACCTTCCGGAATTAGATCATACTTCTCTGCTTTTGGTTGTCCCTTCAGCTTCAACGACTCCAGAATTAGGAAACGGTTCAAGAAACGAGACTATGTCGCGGTGTAACAGAAAGAGATTTTATCTTGCTTTTGAGTCAACCGTTCAATGTGTTTGTGTGTCTTTGTGTGTGTATGTGCACGCTCGCGCGCGCATTTGCATGCATGTTTTATATGTTGGGGAAATGCTAGTTTTTTTTATAGGCAACTATGATGCCATAAAGTGAATATAGAAAGCTCATGTAAAAAAGTGAAAAGAAAAGTTGCCCTGAATTAATTATCAACAAGTTAAACCACTTATGAACGATCAACATTTAAATAATGAACTTTCAATGAGCGAAGGTTTTCAGGAACTTACGTTTATATCTTTCACATTTCGGCACCTTCGGATCAATATACGATGACCCCTTGTATCTAGATTCAAGAGATGAAACCTAATTTTTTTTCCAGTGCAACTGCATATGGGAACATTATCGACAATACTTCCTTTCCAATTATTGGTAGACCCAATCGTCAAAACTTTGCCAGTATTAATACAACAATGTATTCTTCAGGTTCCATACCGTATTCGCCACCAAAAAATTCTTCTAGAGCAGTTACATTGTGGAAAAGTCTTGAATATTAGAGATATCACAACTTTCATCAGCAATCTTCTCGGACACCAAGTTGGGTGCAAAATATGGCTAAAAGGAGGAGGTCGTCAACTCTAACATTAAATTTTGTCAAGCATAAATTGAGAGACTCAAGAGTTGTATTATTCAAAGAAAGCTCTTGTGGCCATTCATCATGGTCCTTATTCTCAACAATTTCGCTTTCCTCCAAAAGCAAAACTCTTAAATTTCTGCCAAAATCCAAAATTTACAGTTAGAGCGACAATAACTAATAATTGCAGGCAATGTTATTATTTGCAGGTCAATCAATGTCATTATTTGCTTGCATAACTAGAGTAATCCTTTGAAATTATGTACATTACATGCTTGAAGACTTCAAAAGAGGCTCAAGAAAACATTTTACGAAAACTATAAAAGTAGACTTCAAATTTTCCTATAATAAAGAGCAATGAAGTCAAGACCACGAGTTTAAAATCCATAGCACATATCAAGATTAAGAGATTAAAGAACATGACCACACGTTTTTGCAAGAAGCTCAAGATTGGAATCTTTAACAATCATAGGCCGAAAGTGAAGATTCTTGAGACAATGAGAATACTCTGCAATCTCATGAATCCATGGCGTCATGGGCGGATCTAAGGCCCGGCTAGCCTGGGCAGTTGCCTGGCTCTCGCCCAAAACTTTTGCAATTTCTTATGTAAATCCCTATGAATTTCTTATATGAATCCCTATAAATTTCTTAGGTATATTTTTTGTTGGGCAATTTCTTTAGATTTTCTGATTATTTGCTTGCAATTTTTTATTTAAATCCCTCTGAATGTTGATTATTTGCTACAAATACAATTTATCCCAAACTCAAAGAGTGAAAGAGGCCTACATCTCAAAAATTGCAGAGAAAAAAATGTGTTGCAATTTTTTTTTGCCTAGGCTTTATCATAATCCTGGCTCCGCCATTGCATGGTGTCACGTGACCTCGCCAACCTTCAGGAATCAAATCATGTTTCGTTGCTCTCGGTTGTCCCTTCAGCTTTAACGACTCTAGAATTAAGAAACAGTTCAGGAGACGAGACGATGTCGCAGTGTAACAGAAAGATATTTTATCTTGCTTTCGAGTCAATGGTACAATGTGTGAGTGTGTGTGTGGGTGTGGGTGGGTGGGTGGGTGTTTGTGTGTGTACGTGTGTGTGTGTTCTATATGATGCCTACACTACTCAAAGTTTATGGGTCCATCGTTGGGTGCGCCTACTACAGATAGAAGAGACAGTCAATAGTTAAGATGCGATCTATATGCGCTCTGTAATATCTGTGATAGATAAACCTTTGTTGAAGCAAACATGTCACATGAGTGTTGTTTTTCATCTCTACCCCGACTCCCTCAAAGTGTTATAATATCCAAAACTAGAGGACCAATTTTTCCAACTGTGAGCTTGAACAGCACATAATCTTCTATCTTGTGATTGAGCATCCTTTTTAAGAGAAATAGAAACCACTTTGACAAAAGTTTAATTAGATAAGAAATTCATACTATAGCCTTTAATGGCTTTTAAGCACAAAAGTGATTGTACTTTAAATATAGTTTTCGTTTGTTTTGAATGAGATAGTGTGATGTTGTGGCATGCATGTTAAAGCCTTTTAATATCGCCAATTGGTTCATCAAATAAAAGCAACAGAGCTCTCTTAAATCTATAAAATGAGATGAGATGATCCCCAAATTTTAAGTCATAGTCCGTGATAAATATATTTCCATTTGTGTACGATGTGTATCATAAATATATAGAATTTACGATGTACAATTTTTTTTAAATAATCACAATTAAATACAAGTTTACAATACGTGACATTTTTAAAAAAATTGAGTCAATGGTATGTATTTATAAAAAAATGGAGGTATATTTAGAAGGTGTGGAGGCTCTATTTACCACGGGCCTAAGATCATATTGTACTGGACTACCTGCACTAAATTTGCTCAACTAAAATTGAGAATTGCTCTTTAAGCACCTTCAGTTTTGTTACAAAAGCCTTGTTGATCTATTTCAAACATACATCCATATTATTATTTTGGAAACACATTGATTAATTCATTTTATTTTTAATGAATTATAATTTCTTGGTAAAAAAAATAATCTAGTCCCTTTAAAATGTATCATTTAATAATTGTAATGACTTATAATTTCTTGGTAAAAAAATAATCTACTCCGTTTAAAATTTATCATTTAAATATCCATGTATACAACAAGCAAAAAAAATATCAAAACCAAGAAAAATTATTGAATGTTATAATTTTGAATGGTTATTTAAAGGCTTAAATGCTCTTTTGGTCCCTTAAGTATTTATTAGGTATCGCTTTCGTCCCTTAACTAAAAAAAAGACCGTTTGAGTACTTTAATTTAATTTTCGTTACATTTTTTGGTCCCTTCCGTTAGGTTTTCGTTAGGTTTAATAAAAAACGTTAAGTGTAGTACACGTTTCGTTTTGGCATTGGCTCTGGAA
>Ga0315913_1000070_pt1 | contig 54886 bp, 30 predicted proteins | sample MpolsnodulesMG_FD_207736 | JGI IMG/M metagenome (GOLD analysis project Ga0315913, IMG submission 207736) | Medicago polymorpha root nodule microbial communities from Los Angeles, California, United States - small nodules | ecosystem: Host-associated > Plants > Roots > Nodule | place: USA...
ATTGGATGTAATAATGGTCACACCAGGTTCTCTTTTCAATTCCTATTTTAGTTTATTACTTTATCACTAAGCATTGATAATTAGGTTGCTTCACTTCCATGCTAGTGTGTGCGCTTTTGGGCTGCATACTAATAATAAGGAGTAATAGACTAATCCATTACTTTACCCTTAAACTATCATCTTTTCTCAGAATCTCATCACTTAAGATGAATAAGTGGATAGATAGTATTGGTTTCAACGTCGATGAATGCATATTGCAATGTGGAGGACTCCAGCTGAGCTATGCTTATGACAAAGGAGACATCTTTTCTCTAATTTAAACCCTAAACTATGTAAAAATAATAATTAATCACCAAAGTATATAAAATTAGTCAATTTAGTCCTTAATATTAAGATATTAGAGATAAATTTATGGATTTTCCTATACTTTACAAACAAAATTGACGAATTTCATATACTTTACAAATTTATTAATAAATTAATGATTTTTGCCTAAAAAAAATGATATGTGCAGTTTTTTATTTCAATTAGAAATTTAAGCTAGTTTAAATCCTTAGTAAAATTTGAGTAAGCAATGCAACAAGTCACAAATTTGCAGTTACCTTTATACATACATGCATTAATGTTCATATAAATCAAACATACAAAAATGTAGATATAAATCAGTGTCTATAAGCTATAAAGCACAAGACACTCCTTGGATTTAGTGTGTCCCAGTGTCGGACACGATATGTATCCGACACCGATACATATAATTACGTTGTGATTTTCTCGAATTAACAACGGTGTCGGCGTGTAAGTGTCAAGTGTCAGGTGTCCGAACTTCATAGTCTATAAATAATATAGCAAAGAAAAAAAGAAAAATATCAACAGCATCAAAGAAGGTTCAAGATTATGCATGAGAGCAATAGAAAGAAAATAAAGAATCTGAATAAAATATGAAACATGATTACGTATTGAAAGAGAAATAAGGAGAGAGAGAACCAACAGGTGGTGGTGAATGACGACGGGAATGGGAAGTCTCCGGTGGTTGGAGGCGGTGATGAGTTTGATGCGAGAAGATGAAGTGACGGTTATGAAGAAATGGAGTGTGATTGTGTCAAGTTTATTGCCGGAAATAAAGCTCATGTAAATAGTGCTTATTGGAGAAGGCATTGCTATTTCAATTTCCCATATATTATTATGAGTTTATTTATATCATGGGCTAAGTAATTAATTTAATGAATTCATATTTTTATACTAATTAATTAATCTATAAAATCATTATTAATAAGTAATTACGAAATAAAATAATTACCAGAATATAATTTTATATAGATAATAGATTAAAAGAATAAAAACAAAATGTATATGAAATTAAAATGAATGAATGTGAGTATACAATCAAAAATTATGTTAGTGAGATTGATTGGGGACAAAGGCAGAGTAGATTTCAACATAATCTCTATATCCACCCCCACTTTTGTATAATAAGGTTAACATAGTTCTATGTCTTAGACTTCAATCGGACATCACTCGAAAACTGAGATTGATCATCCAAATCAGTAGGTCATTGGGCTAAATAATGAGTTAAAAAACATACACATGTATGTGGTCATACTTTTTTTTTGCGGCTTATTTTGGAGGCATGGTAGATCAATTGATTTGAGGTATTAAAGAAAAAGAGACAAGTACTCAAAGCGTTAGGTTCCTTTAATAGGCCTAATTTTTTCATTTGAAAGCTATTAACAACAAGGTGTCATGTTACTCATTAACGACATTGTTTGCATAAACATCTTATTTGCAGCTTATAATACAAGCGTTTATGTATACATAAGCTATTTCTATAAAAATAAAAAAAATAAAGAAAAGATAAAATAAAGTTAATTTGTTTTTTTATGTATTTTTGAATCATTTTTTTTTTTTTTTGTATATGTTATAATCTGTTTTCATAAGTTATCTTAGAGAACTTACGAAATTAAGTTGAAAAAAGCTTATGAAAAATGTTATAAGTTGTTTTCAATAAATTCTTTCAAATAGTCTCACAAAACTCAAATAAATTAAAAAACCACATTCTTCTCAACGAAATCCACATTTAATATTTTAATAAATCTTTGGGCTACAATTCTGATCAAAAGTCACCAAGATAAATTTAAAGTATCTTTATTGATCAAAGCAACATTGGTGTCAGCTTAATAGTAAGAATTTGATTTTGAAACTTTAACGAACGTAGGTAGTTAGATCACTTGGGAAACCTTTGTAAATGACTTATAATGTCACTTTATCTTATTAGTAATGTATGTTATAGAATATCATAAAAGTCCTAACCTCTAAATACATATCATAGAAGTCCTAACCAAAGCATGATGAATGTTTTTGTCAAACTTCTGGAAATTCCATCCCAACCTCTTAAAGCATGCATGCAACTTCCAACTTTGGGATCATTTAATTCTTCTTCTTCTTCATCGTCATCGTCATAATCTTCATCATTAATCACAATTGGTCTGGATTTATCACTACCAGGACCATCATATACTTTTTTGAAGGCCAAGGTTCTCAATCTATTACTAGTCCTCCTCACCACCTTTAAATCCAACTTTCTTGTAACTTTTTTCTTTCTTTTCTTTTCCTACAATATACAAAAGAGGTGTTACATAAAGTCCATTATTAAGTAACTAAGTATTGTAATAAGTTGAAGATATGAAGACTCACATAAGATGGTATAGGGTTAGGGTCAGCAGCTCTTGGTACATGGTTCATAGCAGAAATTGGCTCCACAAATGTGTTTTTCGCCATCGGCAGACACTTCTTGATTCTGGTTGAGAGGCTCTCCATCAATAAGCACTTCCGGTAGTTGTTGCTCTAGTCCTTCTGTCTTCTCAAGGTTAGCAAACACCATTTCACAAGTATGGTTTAGGCATAGTGACGTCACCCTAAATGTTTTAGCGCTTGTTACCATACTCACATAAACATTGTATCCACATTTTTGGTTGAACTTACAAACAGCTTTAACTCTCCTTTTGTCATTCTTGGCAAATTTTATTTTTCTGCCATTTAATACATTGTGCTCTCGAACAATGTCCTTAAATTGCTGTTGAGAAGTAAACTCCATTCCCACACTGAATTTAAAGTCTTTGGTGATTTTAGCTTGTGCATTGAACTTATCCATTTTAGATGTCAACAAATTCACGGCCAAATCCTTCTGTACATCAGCAAGATAATTGAAGGATATATTAAGTGATTAATAATGCATAAATTCATATTAACTGATTTGATCGTTTGATAAATTTCACAATATTTAAAATGTCTAGGGTTCGATAGCTCATTTGATTTGATCTAAGATATAACGAGTTTGAGTTTCTGAGTTCAAAGCCAAACGAAAGAGTAAATAAATAGCTTTATTTGAAATGTCAATGTGAACTTCCATTAGTCAAACATAAAGATACTAAAAACTCTTGAAGAAAATATTCTAAGGACTAAAAATGAAAATTTATTTTACAGGGCCTAAAAATTATCTAAACCCTAATTGATAATTGAAGTTATTTTGGATTTGCAATTGATGTTATCTAATTGATAATAAACCCTAATTGATAATTGAAGTTATTTTGGATTTGCAATCGATGTTATTTTGAATCATTAGTTTTAAAAATCGTGGTTGTATCTAACACAACTCCACAAAATCGACTTGTGAGACGATGATTGCCCTCACTTATAAACACTCAGGTCATAGTATCATAATTATCCGGTTCCATTTACAATTTTTTTTATTTTTGCAAATTAAATTTAAGGAAACATCACATCACGTACTGCTGTACTACACTAGCTTACTGGAGTAATAATGGTTGAGTGTTAAGACTACGCTTGTTGATAGAATATATTATTTAATTGATTTATGATAATCTAGCTTTGGATCAAATTATGAAATGAAATAAAATAAAAACTATCAGAAAGCATCATAGCAGCTCAATGCAATGCAATGAATTAGAGCATAAAATATGTATAATGAAAGAAAAAGTAAGGAAACATTTTTTTTTTTTTGTACAAAAAGTTAACATGTTTTCTGAAGAGATGAGTAAAAAGTAAAAACAAAGGCTTCTTTGAGAAGACAGAACCTGCATAAACAAAGAATTAAGGAGAGAAAGTGAAGATCTAGTTTGTAGATATGACCTGAAAATGTTGTAGGTGTGTGATGGAGCTTCCTTTTCACTCTCCTTTTTGAGATGCTACCATGGTGTGAGTGAGGGTTGAGTTTCAGCTTGAAAATGAATTTTCTAACTTATTCTAACCCTTGAAAGTTGAAAGTATATGCGTAAGTCTTAGACTTGTAGCCTAAAATAATCGTATGATGTAATGGGGGATATGTGTCATCAATGTATTGGTTGGAACTGGATTTTTGGATGGGGACAGCATGTACTTCCTACTTTTTTGATCATAAACCTTTGCATTCAAAAAACAAAAAGCTGTTTCAGTTTTTTTCCCTTTCTAGTGTAACATGTATTGTATTTTATATTTTATAATAAGATAAAATGAATATATCATACCCATGAGCCTAAAGAATGGGCTGGATGAAGGAATCTCTCATTTTAATGTTTTTATTAAAAAAAAATCTTATTTTTTTTATTGAGCAATTAAGAAAATAAAACGAGGGTTCAGATCCTTTCAAGATTAATGCTTAGTGTCTGTTTGGTACAACATTTACAAAACGGTGTTTGATGGAAATCACGGCAAAAAACCACGTAAACATAGAAATTAGTATTTGGAGTTTCTGAAAATCACCGCAAAAATATATCAGAAATGTGCAAACGTGTTTTTGTGTACTATAAACGGGACACCAAACACACTCTTAGTATGTGTTTGCTTTGGCGGTGGAAATTCCACGATTTCCCAAAATCACAATGGCAATCCACATTTGCTGCGAAACTAGGAATATGTGTAACGTCTTTCCAAACATGCATGTAATGGTTCTACTCAATTGGAATGGAAATGCAAACAATATTCTATTGGTTCATTCAAAGAAGAATTACAACTTGATAATTATAATCGTTTGTGATAGATAACAATAATTAAATAAGAAGATGAAGTAACAATAAGAAGAAGAATAGAAAGGAACTAGAATCAGAGAGAGAAAAGAAGTTACATCACACATATTTTATATCTTAATTCTTTGATTTCTGTTTTTTCCGCAGCACAAAACACTTGCACCCAACTGAACTTCTCAAAATACCTATATATACACATGCGTGACTTAAGTCTCGCTGCGTGAGTTAACTCACACTAATTTTCAAGCTTTGCGGCAGGCTTTTTCAACAAGTGGTTATATTATAACTTGTCCTTAATTGCTGCATAACATTGGACTGTCCACATGATATACAAGTGTATGCGGTGGAGGCTAGAAAACAAGCAGATCCACATGTTTAGTTTAGATTTTAGAAGGTGACTCAAGGCGTGGCCAAATCATGTGGCTTAAATTTGATTAATCAAAATTTGAATGATTAAAAGATATTACTACCATACAAAATTAGGGACAAGCCTTGAGTTTGGTTTTGGCTTTAAGCATTTGAATGGAAATCGTAGTGTAATCTGGCTTTGGAAAACTTGCATGAGTTAACTCACGTGGGGTATAACACCTGCGTGAGTTAACTCATGTGACGTGACTTAAGTCACGCATGTGTAAAAAATAAGTTCGATTTTTTTTTACACTTGCGTTAGTTAACTAGCGCAGGGGTATTTTGGTCAGTTTGGCTGGGTGGGAGCGAAACTTACTGGGGAAGAGCAGAAATCTATTTCTTTAGCTTTTTCTTATTTATAAGAGTTCACATTCCTATTTCACATATTGCCCCTTTTATCTTTTTGACTCATTACAAGGCACTTATACTATATAGCACATGCACTTTTCAAATTGGATGAGTCTGAGTGTCGAACAAGTGTCAAACACGCGTTGGTGACTAACACCAACACATATGATTATCTTGAATTAATTCATTTTCTTAAATTATTATCTTTGTTAGCGTATTGATGTCCGTGTCATGTCTAATATCCGTGTTCATGTTTCATAGATCATAAGGCCGTATTATTTTGACTAAAATCCTCTCCATTTTCCTTTTTCTCAATTTTTATCATTACTTTAGTTTTAAAAATATAAATACAAAAGGGTGACATTAATTGAGTCCAAGTCTTTTTTATACACTCCAAAATATTAAAAAAAAAATATTAACAATAAAGAGAATAAATGGAAAGTTAAATGGATAAAATTCTAACTATTATTACCAATGTCTAATATTTCTGAATTCCATACAATCCACAGCATTTTTCACACTCAAGATTAAACCATACTAGTCGACCATTTAACTACAAGACATCAATTTTAACATAAGACCAAATTAAATGGGACTCACACTAGGGTTTAAGAGATGGTGAATATTAGTCATTTAGCTTTGAAGAATATGATGATGTTGTTCCTTTTTCCTTAGTCACCCACCACTTAGAGTGATCTTTCTTTTCTTCTGTCTAACAAATCAAATGAACCAACAAAGAAAAAAACAAAAAGACTCGATGCTTGTAATACTTCTAAAAAACAAAAGGATAAAAGTATGGAGTCTTTTTATTTTCTTCTTTGGGTTCATTTGGTTTGATATTACTTAAAGTCTTTCCCTTTGACCTCTCCTAATATAACAAACACAATAACAAGTTAGAGTAATAAAAAAGTTGTACACGTTATTGGTATAAAATGAAGTTATTGGTATCTTAAAAGTCCTAATCAAAGCACGAGGAATGGAATTTTTTCAAGCTTTTGGAAATTCCATCCCAACTTCTTAAGGCATGCATGCAATTTCCAACTTTCGGATCATTTAACTCCTCCTGCTCCTCATCATCATCCACATCATCATCATCGTCGTCGTCATAATCATCATCATTAATCACAATTGGTCTGGATTTATCACTACCAGGACCATCATATACTTTTTTGAAGGCCAAGGTTCTCAATCTATTACTAGTCCTCCTCACCACCTTTAAATCCAACTTTCCTGTAACTTTTTTCTTTCTTTTCTTTTCCTACAATATCCAAAAGAGGTGTTACACAAAGTCCATTATTAAGTAACTAAGTATTGTAATAAGTTGAAGATATGAAGACTCACATAAGATGGTACAGGGTTAGGGTCAGCAGTTGTTGGTACAAGGTTCACTGCAGAAATCGGCTCCACAAACGTGTTTTTAGCCAACATATTTCCATCAGCAGACACTTCTTGATTCTCGTTGAGAGGCTCTCCATCAACAAGAACTTCTGGTTGTTGTTGCTCTAATTCTTCTGTCTTCTTATAACATGCATCGCGTCTTTTTGTTTTTCTCTTTCCCGGTTCATTTGGTTTAACATTGCTTACAGTGTTTACCTTAGGCCTCCCCTGATATAACAAACACATTAGCAAGTTAGACAAAACTAACACAAAAACAAAAAAGAACAATTAATTTAGCAGAATAAAACTATAAAATTACCCTCTTTTTAGGTTCTTGATTGATATTGTGTTTAACAAAGACTTCCTTAATCCACTTAGACCTGGAACTCTTCAAATTTAACACCATTCCACAAGTATGCATCGGACGTAGTGACCTCACCCTAAATGTATTAGTCTTTTTTGCTATACTCGCAAAAACATTGTATCCACATTTTTGGTTGACCCAACAAACAGCTCTAACATTCTTTTTGCCATTCCTGGCAAATTTTATTTTTCTGCCATTTAATACATTGAGCTCTCGAACAACGTCCTTAAATTGGTGTCGAGAAGTAAACTCCATTCCGATACTGAATTTGAAGTCTTTGGTGATTTCAGCTTCTGCATTGAGCTTATCATATTTTGGCTTACCCTTCGTTTCGGAATCTTCATTAGATGCATTGTCCAATTCATTTGTCAACTTTTCGTTATCCATTCCACACACTGTGCTTCTTAATAACATCCTGATAACTATCATAATTCATATTAACATCAACATTTATATACATATGAAGTTTTATATATAACATTAATAACTTCAATACTACGAAGTCTCAACAGGCGCGAGTCACCTAAGAGATCATGACCGTAAGAGGTGTCCCTAGTTGCTCTTTCCTTACCATGTCCTCCTTTACTGAAGGACAATTCTCACTGTATAGCAAATTTTTAGCCAAAACCACTTGTAGTGAAGGATGATCCTCTTTTAATGAGGAAACAAAGCATAATTTATTCCAAGTATATAATCCTTATATAGTTCATAAAATAATCACTTAATTTATGTCATTGTTACATACAGAGGGAATGAATGAACAGCAATCAAGGTCTATGTTCCACAAATGAAACTAAAGTTTATACCATGGAGTTTATATATTAAAAGTTACTATAATGATTCTAAATACTCAAATTGAGTAAATAATAAATAACGTATAAGAATGATAAGGAGTCAAAACAATTGCAAGCAATCCAATAAAACAGCTCATAATCTCGCCTGATGAGAACAATAACCAAATCATCATTAGTCCTGGAACCTATAAATTTGGAGTTGTTGGGCCTAACTCAACCTTAAAAATTCATGAGAATTCTCATAATTACGGCTAAGAGAGTGACTTGATTGACGCAGGGTTCAACACGACCTACATATTTATTAAGGAAAGTCGAAGGTGGAGCACTTATAAAGGCGGTCCAAATTAGAATTTCTCTACAAACTAGACTAGCCTTACAGGAGTCATAATGGTTCAGTGCTAAGAGTATATTCTAAAAATGATAATTAATATTCTAAAAACTTGATGAAAATATATATCATTTTAATTAATATATGATAATCTAGCTCTGGTTCAAATTAGGATATAAAATGAAATAAAATAAAAACCATTAGAAACCACCAGAGCTGCTCAATACATTATAGGCATGGTTAATCCACGGAGCATATAGTACTCAAGACAAAGGTAGAACAAACAATAAAAACACAAGAAAAGAACATAAAGAAAAAGAAAACATAATCTATACCAAGTCTAATGTTTGGTTCATTGGTAAAAAGACAAACCTCAAACAGGAGATTCTGGATTCCAGTCCGGATGATGTCTCTTTGTAAGTTGTTTTTAAGCCTTCAGATCTTTCTGCTTTGAACTAGAGACATGTTTTTTTGCTAGTTAAAATAATGAAAGATAAAGCATTGGACCTAACCGTTGGTAGAGAAGTGAATGAACAAGACAGTATCCAGTGACAGATCTGGTTGCTTGCTAGTTGCTACTATGGTATGAGGGTGGTAAACTAGTTATGTTGGTATTTCATAGTATTTGAGGTAATGAGTTAAATGTTTGTACTTTCTAGTTGTGGAGTTCCAAACTTCAAAATGGAATTGTCTAACTTCACAGGTAAGTATATGTGTAAGCCTAAGGTTGGTACTTTGTAGATCATGATGGTGACAACTCGTACTTACCTAGTACTATGTTTGGGTGATAATAAACCTTTGCATTCAAAAATAAAACAAAAAGCTGTTTGTTATTACATGTTGTATATTACTTCCTCTGTCCCATAATACATGACATAGTTGACCCTATTACGCACACTAATGCATAATTTTGAATTTAAATATCTTGAATAATATATTAGAAAAAATTATGAAAATTTGATATTTTGAAAATAATCATCGAGACGAATCTAACGACATCTTATATGATATTATTTATCTTTGTATATTAGTAGAAAAATATCGTCAAACTAATTTAAGTCAAAATTGCACATTTTCAAATGGGTCATCTATTGCTGGATGGAGGAAGTATATTATATGATTAAATAAAAAATAAAAATGGATATATGATGAAACTCTTGGGCCCGATGGATTACACAACCCTGAAATAAGTCAATCAGAAGATAACATAAGATGAAAAAAAAGTCGATTAGATTGTATCTCTCGATAAGTTTTGTGCGACGGAAGTTATGGAGCAATTTTCAATCCTCGTTGACAGTCAAACTCATGAATTAAAAATAAAACTTTCTGGAAAAATCATTCACATTTCACACCCATTAATTGTCCCCAAAACCCCAAATTTCTCTATTTCATACCCTAATCTCTAAAATTGATAGATATGCATGAAGAAAGGAATCAAATTAGAATATGAATGAAATAAAACTATATGAAAGTTGGTTTGGCCTAAACACACACAACATGAAACAAAAATGTTACATATAGAACTCAAACTCAAGATCAGAAACACACCCTGCGAATATAGAGAAATTAGGAATAAATTTACAGGTTTTCAGAAAAGCAGAACAGACAGGAGAAAAACCATGATAATTGAATATATGTACATTATTAGTGTAAATTTTTTAACACATTCCTCATAAGAAAGCAATTATTGGTTTTATACCACCGTATCAAAATACATATCATACAAGTACTAAACAAAGTCCCCTCGAAAAAATTAAAAAGTCCTAAACAAAGCATGATGAATGGATTTTGATCAAACTTTTGGAAATTTCATCGCAACTTCTTAAGTCATGCATGCAACTTCCAATTTTCGGATCATGTAATTTGTCTTCTTCTTCTGCATCATCATCGTAATCGTTATCATTAATCACGATTGGACTGGCTGCGTCTCTCCCAGGACCATCGTATACTCTTTTGAAGGTCAAAGTTCTCAATCTATCACTAGTCCTTACCTTCTTTAAGTTCAATTTTCTTGTCACTTTTTTCTTTCTTTTCTTTTCCTACAATATCCAATAGAGATTACATAAAGTCTATTATTGAGTAACTAAGAATTGAAATAAAATGAAGACAAACAGGCTCACATCAGATGGTACAGGATCAGCAGCTGCTGGTACAAATTTCATCGCAGAAATTGGCTCAGCAACTGTGTTAGTAGCTAAAATATCTTGATCCAGAGGCTCTCCATCAGCACGCACTTCTAATCCTTCCATCTTCTTAGAAGTACTATGTGCACGGAGTCGATTATTTGTTTTTTTCTTTGTTGGTTTGACATTGCTTGAAGTCTTTTCCTTCGGCCTCGCCTAATATAAAAAAAGAAACACAAAAACAAATTATATATACCAAACATAATAACAATGAAGAACAATTCATTTAGCAGAATACAACTATAAACTTACCCTCTTTTTAGGTGCAGCTGTTGGAAGCTGTTGTATAGCAGGTTCTTCTTCTTTGTAATCGTGTTTAACTACGTCTTTTGCAACCTGCTTAGACTTGAAACTCTTCATAGCAGACACCCTTCCACAAGTATGCTCTGGACATATTGTCCCAACCCTAAATGTGGTAGTCCTTACCACTCTGCTCACAAAAATAGTGTATCCACATTTTTTGTTAAACTTACAAACAGCTCTAACCCTCCATTTGTCGTTCTCGGCAAATTTTATCCTTCTTTCATTTAACACATTGTGCTCTTGAACAACATCCTTAAATAGTTGCAGAGAAGAAAACTCCATTCCGATACTGAATTTGAAGTCTTTGGTGATTTCTGTTTCTGCATTGAACTTATCATATTTTGGTTTACCTTTCCTGCCAGAATCTCGCTTAGATGCATTGTCCAATTCAACTGTCAAGTTCTTGCTATCCATTCCACACGCCTTACTTCTGAATATCATCTTTGATAACTATCATATCAACATTACATATGAGGTTGTATATATAAATATGTATAATAATATAACATTAATAACTTCAATACTTTTAAGTCTCAACAGGAGTCACCTAAGAGATCTTAGCATGTAGTAAAGTAAGTTAAACATTATGATCGAATGAGGTGTCACTACTTGTTCTTCGCTTACCACACCCTCCTTTACCGAAGGACAATTCTCACAGTATAACAATTTTTTGCCAAACCCTCCTTCCACTTTTAATGAGGAAACATAGCATAATAATTTTATTTTATTTTTTGTCAAGTAGCCTAATGGCTGAAGCTTACACATTTTAAATGTGGAGAAGTGGGGAGACTGGGGTTTAAACCCCAGCCCCTACATAATATTATCCTTGCAGCTACCAACTGGGCTGCGCTTACGGGACATAGCACAATTCATATTTCATTCCATGTATATAATTACTTACAAAATGAATATATTATGGAGATATGTTCTAGGCAGTTTTGTTGAATTGTTACAATTGCTTTGACTCCTTATTATTTCTACACTTTACTAACTCAATTTGAATATTTAGAATCATTATAGTAACTTTTTTTTTGCTAGATAAATAGGATGACATTATTGACGTGAAAACTTACCCACAAAAGTGGGGATCCCAGGATCAAACCCGGGTCACGTCAGCCTAGCAATAACATTTATCGGTTGAACTAAGAGATGAAGACAATTATACATTATAGTGACTTTTAATATATAAATTCCACGATATAAACTTGAGTTTGATTTATGAAAAATAGGAGAACAGGAACAAATCATCATCATTGCCAGATTTTTTTGACTAAAAATTTAAAACAACATCAACATATTTTGTTGACTTCCACACCATTTTTCACACTCATGACAAGATTAAGTTACTCAAGAATCAACATGCAGCAAGAAATAACAACACAATCAAACCATCAATAAAAAAAGAAGAACAACAATCTACATTAACCACTGATCATACATAAAAATAAAACCAATTTTTAGAAAAGAATCATTCACACGCTAATTTGTTCCCAAAACACCAAATTTCTCTATTTCACACCGTAATCTCTGAAGTTGGTAGACATGCATGAAGAAAGGAATCAAATGGAACTCACACTAGGAGGGTTTGATGAGAATGTGAGATTGTTCCTTTTTCCTTGCTGCTTTCTCTTTCTCTACAATTTTTCATTTCCTACAGAGAAAATGATAATTTTTCTCGTAACGGGTTGGTTTATTGCAACGCCTATAAGTAAGGTTACCCCAATCATCATTAACACACCAATTTTTACTAGGGAATGCTAACGTGATCCAAGGGTATTGGTTAAACATGCAAAATAAGTAAGGTTTTAAGAAAAAATTGTATAATTATTATTTGATCAAAAGTAACGTCTTATATTTTTATATTTTTAACACAAAATTTTATATAAATTTTTTAACTAATGTCTTGAGGGTACTAGTTAACAAAACCCTTTTTTTTTTATCCCTTCATTTTAAAATGATTTTTTTTTAAAATAATTGTTTCAAAATTAATGTTAGTTCATGTTTTTGAAATACAATGATGAAAGGAAAGAGAAAGGTAAATGTGAACTTAACTCGGTTTGTAAGGATATTGCATATTATATGTAGTATTGAGGTTCGAACTCCACACATTCCTTTTATTCATCTTAAAAAATTGAATTTCTAGCCACTAGATTATTTGACAAACAAAAAGGTCATTTTATCAAATTATCTTTATTAATTATCGGTTTGTTTTCCACTAAACTAAAAAAAAATATTGAAAGTTATGTACATAATATTAATTAAAGGATACAATTGAAATAAAAAATTATTATTGTATTAGAAACTGAAAATGCCATTCATTTTATGAATTGTTTTTTGTTATAGTCACACTTATTTTAATACTATCTCAGTTATTTCTTAAGTGTTGTTTTGATATTGTTTACACGAACCAATGAAAATTTTACTAGTTTTCATAAACAATTTCATAAATTTCATTTATTATCCTTAACTATTTATTATCTTAACTCACTTATCCTTTACAAAAAGAAAAAAAAATCTTAACTTAGTTATCTCTCTTAGCAGTAAATAAGTAGAGATAAATTTCGTAAAACAACATTTAATATTATCTTGTAATTTGAAAACGACACAAAATTTCTTAAAAATGACACTTTAAAAAAAATTGATGGTGTAAATCATTAATCATGGATTATGAGTTTGTTTACAAAATTATCTTTAATTAACTATATTGAAAAGAGAAATTAAAAATGAAAAAAAGAGTAGTAAATGATATAATAAAAAAATTGTTAAGTTTTTTTATAATAAAATTCTACATAGCTTAATATCAAAACACACCCGCTCTAAATGCTAAGATGTGGAGAATACATATTTCAATTTGCGCTCCATCACATCAAATGCCTTACTACCTTTATCATCTTAATTTTATTTACGAGATTTTTGGTTTATCTTTTTCAAGTGAAATAAATGATTTTAATTGATTTTTTTTTTGATAGATAGACGAAATGGCAAAGCCATTATAAACTCACACATAAGTGGAGGTACCGGGGTTCGAACCCCAGTCATGGCATCCGGCCTAACAATTTCGGCATTTTGCCAGTTGAGTTAGGACTTCTGGATGATTTTAATTGATTTTTAGGCGATAGTAATAGGAATTTGGAATTTCTCCTCTTTTTATTTTTGTGCAACCATCTCTCATTTTCTAATCAAACGGTTTAGATAAGTTGTTGAGATTGAGTGAGCGGAACAAACATTATGAGAGAAAAAGGAAAGAGAGGACCCAAAATCCTAATAAAGGAAGAGTCCAATGTCCAATAAATGCACACTTCACACCAACAAAAAAATTATTGAGTAAACCACCAAATAGGTCTCTGACTTTGTAAGTCATTCTCAAATTAGTCTTTGGTTCTATTAATATTTCAAATTAGTCTTTTTCTTTGTCAAAAGTTTCTTAATTAGGTCTTTATCTTTATGTTTTTGTCACATGATGAAGAACCTAATTGAGAAACTTTTGACAAAGACAGAGTCTAGTTTGAGATATTAGTAGAGTCGAAAACTACTTTGAGAATGACTTACAAAAAAAAGGACTTATTTAATTTGATGGTTTACTCGAAAATTATTTGATCATGGATTTAGATCCACCCACACAACTTTCTTTTATGTAATTCCACATCTTATTTCTATTTATCTTTCTCTTAACTACTCCCAAACTCCTAATAATCATCTTCCCATTTTCCCTCATCCTTTTAGGTACCATTTGGTCCAGCTTTTTTTTCAGCTTCTCTACATTTTTAAGGAGAAGTTAGGCCAAACACGATATCAATAAAGTACCTTTTAAAAAAAGTACTTTTTTTAGAATGCATAAAATTGAATAGAATGAGCTTTGACCAAAAGTTGTTGAATGCTACCTCAAAAAACCACTTCTCGACAATTTATTTCACAAGCACATCTCTTCAACTCAACTCACACTGGCAACCTTTTATTTTATTTTTTCAATATGGTTTTTTCTTCCATTTTTTATTTTTATTTTTTTGAACCGGTCCATTTAATTTTTTTTAAGGAGGGTCCATTTAATTTTAATATCTAATTTTGAAGGAATTTTATTATCTTTTTATCACTTATATATTAATTTCAATATCTTTTAATTATCACAACCTCGCAAATATTTTTATTCATGTTGTCATTGAATGACACCGAATATTTTTATTCTCTTTCTTCAACCTCGGAAATATATACACTTAAATTAGCGTTTAGAGTAATATTTTATGCCCGTCTGTCTGTTTTTTTTGCTACGTTAATGCGTATAATTTTTTTTAATGTTGCGTAATGCGTATAATTATTTTTATAAAATTTTGATTTTAATTAAAAGTACAAGTGTAGTTGCCTAAAATAATTATACTTATATATATTTTACATATTTGTATTGTAACAAACTATGCATATCTTTTTCTTACTAAAAAAACTAAACATATCTTTTTCAATAACACCAGCAATGTAACAAATATAATATTATACAATATAAATTCTTATCTTTTTGACTGACACTAAAAATATGGTATTCTTATAACAAAATTTGTTATAGAGTATAATTGGAAAAGAAAAAACCAACTATTCTCATTATATATACACATATTATAGATATATTGTTCAGCTCCACAATTCTTTCACGTTACACAAAATAAATATAGTATTTATAAAAATATATCTTTTATATTTTAAATATTTTTTTCCTTAAAAAATATTTTAAACATTTTTTTATTTAGTATGTTAATTCATAATAAATTCAAAGTTTTGTCCTTGTGGGCTTATCCCAGTTGATAAAGATAACGCATAAATATATGCAAGGTCTGGGGTTCGAACCTTGGACACCACCAAAAAAGTAATAAATTCAAAGTTTTGTACAATATTTTGCCAAACAACTTTTAACTTAAGAACAACTTTAAAACTAAAAACAATAAAGAAACCAAACAGTTTTAGCTTCTTCCTTAAAGAGTTTTATTTTAACTTTATTTTAAAGTAGCTTTTAGACCGAAAAAAAGTCTGACCAAACGATACCTTAGTCTCATTTTATTTTTTTTGTTAAAAATGGATTTTACTCCTTTTCTTTTTCAATAACAAATGGTTAACCAAATGGTTAACAAAATAAACCAGATGAATGTGATGCTGACACGTTATAGTTACTTCAAATTAAACAAAACCCCTTCAATCCTCACATTATACGCAAAAATCCCGCACCTTTTTCCTTGGCATCTTTAACTTCACTTCCTTGTTCTTCAAGTAACCATACACACCATGGCTGCTTCAATCTCGTTGACTTTCCATTCCTCGGAATCCACACCATCCCATTATTCTACTCTTTCTCTTCACCTGGATTCTCTCCTTTTAACACCTTTTCACCTTTGCGTGTTCTTCAAAAAGCTTCAGCCTTTTCTCACGTTCATACCATCAATATCCCTATACTAGGGTAGCTGCAGTTCTTTCATTTCCCAGAGAGATTTTTTGAGCTTTTATCAATTTTCTTCATCTGGGTGTTTGTCATTTTGTTCAAGTTTGATTCTTTTGTTGATGATCACGCTTTGGATATTGTGCATAAACAGTAAGATTCCTGACTCCTGTTGTTTTCTCTTGTTTTTTATTTGTTGGTTTTGTGCTTGTGTTCTGTTCTTGTAATCATGCTTTTTATTTTGTTGGTTTTTTATTTTATTTTAGTAAATACCCAAATTGGTACCTGAAATTGTAGGGTTGAATTGCCATGTTATGAGTATTTGAAAATGATCCTTGAAATCACATAATGCTAATCAATTTTCCCCTATAAATCATGGACACGGCACACTGACACAGATAATAATTTAAGAAAATGACATAAGTCTGTGTAATCGTAGGTGTCGTGTTGGACACAGATGCGTGTTTGACACTGAACACACCTATTCGGAGGAGTGTCCATGCTTCATAAATTTTCTCCATTGTTTTAATTTGTTATCAAATGTTTGTTTGCCATTATTCATTTATATTATGATTTGTATCACTGTAGATTTTCCAGATTCATAGTGAGACACCATGATTTTGTAACAGATGTTATTCCAGAAAAGCCAATGTGATACCAAACATAAACTTAATTTCAAATTCATCCTCAATTTTACCAACTTAATGTCATTTTGGACCCTAAAAATACTAACAGAGACAATTTGATTAACATTTTGAGTGTTAGGAATCATTTTAAAATAATTGATAATGCGAGGGACTATATTGTTGCAATCTTACAATTTCAATGATCAATTTGAGTATTTACTCTTTTTTTTATCACATTACAACACAAACATCACCATGAAAAACACTAAGTTATATCCTTTTTGTAAACATTGCTTGTTCCTTGATGCTGATTTACCATTTTCCTTATACAATATGGGCTTGTAAACATTGCATGACATAATATGGGTACTTTTTCACCTTGTTGTACTTTTTTCAACATGGGCTTCTTACAAATTTTGTTGGAAAATGATTCTTTGGACCGATGAAGTTGAAAATTTCTTAGCTCATCATGTGCTAACTTGTTAGGAATTGATTAAGTTTCATACAATTTTCAAATTTTTCACACCCTGTAATGTGACATTGGTAGTTTTTCTGTTCAAAAAATCAAAATATCTTCAGTGTGTAGTTTTTCAATGAATTTGATACGTTTTACTCTTGTAGAATTTGTAATTAAAATCTGTTCCATCTTTCTGACTTGTTTTTGCCTTACTTTCCCTAATTCTAGGTTTATGATATGTCGTCTGATTTTAAGTTAGTCATTGCTACTGATCATGACTCTGAAGAGCCAGGGTTAGGCAACACTATAGGTTCAAACATATCACTAGATGAAAAAGGTAAGGCAGTGCACACAACTTTCAATGGAATTCGTGACCAAGGAAATTTTTCGCCAAAGAACTACGCAACAAATGCAGAGCGAAGAGCTTTGTATGATAGGTGTGAAACACATTTCATTTTCCACAGTTTTTGTTCATAAATATTTTGTTTCAATCAAATTACATTTCTAGCTTATTGCGATGTACTGAAGTTTTTCCTTTTCGTTGATTTCATTTCAATTCTGCTACTACGAATTTGGCACAAAATTTTCCACTTTGAAGCATTTTCCTTTCTTTGGAGTTTAATCTTATGATGTTATAATTAATATTTTTAATTGATGGTATAAATAATACGTGAAGCACATTAACCTTTACAAACAGAGTTCTAAAAGGAAATAAAGCTACAGCTGGTGATAATGGCAGTGTTCATGTTAATGAGGAGGAAAGGCATCGATTGCATGGATCAGCTAAGAATAAGCCTGTACCACTTATCTCCGGAACAGCTTATTGTATTTCATCTTGCAGCATGATAATGTTGAACAAAATTGTTTTATCAAGTTATAATTTCAATGCAGGAATATCATTGATGTTTTATCAAGTAAGTTAGTTTCTGTTGCTGTTTTTGCTTTGTGAGAACGATAAATGATGGCTAAAGATTTTTAATCAGACCGTATGTGATGTTTATTCTTCCATTTACTTTGCAGAACTTCATAAGTACTCTGGTTGTTGTTCTACTGGCTCTATGTGGCAGAGTTTCAGTTGAAAAGCTCAACTGGAGGCTTGTTCGAGTCTGGTTGCCAGTAAATGTGATATTTATTGCGATGCTTGTCTCAGGCATGTATAGGTATAAAATGAACTTTTTGTTTTATATATTTTTATTTAAGTCCTCCGTAGATGTTGAACCTGATACCCTATTTGAGAGGATGTACATTAAAATTTTGATGCAGCTCAATTCTGTAGCAAACAAACAATACAACTCTCTCTCACAATACAACTCGTGTTGTTCCTATCTATACACTTAATGTCTTCTGGTGCATTTATTTCAGTTTGAAATACATAAACATCGCAATGGTGACAATTCTCAAGAATGTGACCAATATCATAACAGCAGTTGGAGAATTATATTTATTCCGTAAACGTCAGAGTTCCAAAGTTTGGACCGCAATGTTTGTGATGGTAAGTGACGTTCTTGTATTATACTCATTGATTTGCTTTTAATTTTAGACAAACTTGAATTTATTGATTGTTGGCTAGGACCGTGTTATGGAAATGATCTGACATCTCTATATTTAAATATTGGATGGAAACATCATCTTGTCTTACGGAAATCTCATGTGTTTGAACTTTGAATAATCAGGTAGCAAATTCTCAAAGTAGTCAAGAAAATCTTTGTTAGTATTGAATGTTCAATTTGCATTTTACTGTTTGAATCAAGACTAAACATGCTGGGAAATTCCAATGCAACAATATCTAACACCAGTTAAATTTGAGAAAATTAACATTTTATATTTGAATTCTTGGTGATGCCATGTTTGTGAAACCTTTCTTTGGTCGGACATTTATGGTTCTGCATAGTTGGAAATGAAATCTATTTGTTGCTTCAGCATCTAAAAAAAATGCAAAAAATAAAATGTTGTTACTAATTTCATTTGTTCAACTTTTATGTTTCATTTGCTGAAGAAATTTAGGAAACATACATCATGTGGTTCTTTTAAGTTGTTTAATTGTACAAGATTGGTCCATTAGGTTTTTCTTGTCCTAGATACTCATATAGGTCCTTTAAGACTCAAACATGGTGTTGATCTTTTTTGAGATTCTGATTATTCTGTTAAAGAAATGCCTATGTGGCTGTTTTGGTGCATGTATTTGAACGTTCCCCTCTTGTATGTACTTTATACAGATTATCTCTGCTGTTAGTGGAGGTATTACAGATCTCTCCTTTGATGCAGTCGGTTATGCCTGGCAGATTATGAATTGCGTTCTTACTGCAAGCTATTCGGTATGCATATTTAGTCCTTGTTTTCTTTCCATATTTGTAAGAGCCTTCTCAACTTGTTACCGGGATTGATAGTTATGAGAATGAAAACCTTTTTCTTGAAGAAAATATAAATTATATCCAATTTAATCTTTGATTGAATGTTCTTTTTCGCAACAGCTCACTCTCAGGTGGGTGATGGACGAAGCGAAAAAGTCGACAAAATCTGGTTCTCTTAACGAAGTGTCAATGGTGTTGCTCAACAATTTATTGTCTTTACCTTTTGCAATCGTCATGATATTCATTTTTGGCGAGTGGGATTATGTAATACATGCGTGAGTGAATATGTTTCTATGTTTTGAAATTCAACGAAGCTTTCTGCATTCTCACTGTGATTTTTGTTTTGGTTTCCAGCGACGTAGTTAAACTGCCGGCATTTTGGGCTGTCGCAACAGCTAGTGGATTAATTGGCCTTTCTATCAGCTTTACCTCAATGTGGTTCTTACATCAAACTAGCCCTACAACATACAGGTAGTTTTTTGAAGTTCAAGTTCAATACTCACAGGTTGCCCTTCTAAATGTTGCACAAATACGACAGAACCGAACCAATCCGTTACAAAAGTTTCGTAAATCAGAATCAAATTGTTAATGGTTCGTCCTCAACCAAACGGAAGTGGTATAAAGGTTCCGTGCACTATTATGTGTTTTCAAACCAAACCAAAACCACCTCTGCAAAAAATCTGAACTGTACCTTTTGAAATAAATTTATTCTTTGTGAACGGAGCTGCTATTATTAACCAATATTCGGAATGTTAAAAAAACTGAAAACCAAATCGAATATTATGATTGTTAATGAAACCAATAACCAAGCCATTAGGCCGAACCAAATCAAACCACACCATAAAGAACCGAACTGTGATGTCATGGACTAAACTGCTCACACAATTCGATTCTTTTTGGTGCGGTTCAATTTTTTATTTTTTAACAGTCCTAGAAACTAAAGAAATGTGCAGCGTCTTTGTGAATAAAATCTAGAGACAAGAAAGGATGCGATAAGTTTAGGAAACATACTAAATGCTGACGCCTTCATCAAAATTCTATCTGTTTCAGTTATTTATTTTGTTTTGACTTCTTTTCCTGAGTTCCCATTTCTTTACTTGTGTATGTTTTACAGTCTTGTAGGTTCCTTAAACAAGATTCCAATCTCTATTGCTGGCATTATAGTGTTCAATGTTCCTCTGAGTATATCAAATTTATTCAGCATTTTCTTTGGTAATTTATCAGAACCACTCAACATTTCTTTTTCTTCTTATTTTTTCATGGGAGGGGGTATCTTTATTTATCTAATATTCATAACGCACACTATATTTTCAGGTCTCTTTGCTGGTATATTATTTGCAAGAGCCAAGATGTCTTAAACCAGAAGCAATCATATTCATAATAATAACCAATGAAGTGTAAGAGTTAATACATGAACGATAACTATATAGGTTTTAGCGGATGATCCTAAATGTGGAATAAGTATAGTATAGGATACACCTGCAAGGGAAGTATCAACTATAAAGGTTTACTTTCATACAGTATTGGAACTTGGAAGCAGAGTTGCTGAGCAGGCAAGACTGTTCTTGGTGAACAATATCAACATATTTTGTCCGAGTTTTATGTTATATATTTTGTTGTTATATTTGTATTACACACATGAAACATGAAATGCACACATGAAATATAATACTTGAATGTTTTTGTATTAGACACAGGAATGTATAATACCTGAATATATAAATTTTTTGAGGATGAGGAACTTTTTTTACTGTACAATGAGTAATACCTGAATATCTAAGCCATTATGAGTGCCTTCAATAGTATTGCAGTACAGTGAGAACTCTCCATACCCACCAATATCACTCCGGATGTACATATTCGTAAAAATGTGAATTTTGTCGGAAAGTATACTTGGGGAAATACCTATGATTTTTTAGAATGTAGGATCTGAGAAAAGTTGCTCCCTTGCAGTATTGTTGGAGCATGGATCCCATTTATTTGCGTTGTTTGCAGATTGAAAAACATAGGATGGAAAAAGATTGATAAAAAAATTGCATTGTTTGCATATTGAAAACATGGGACAATTGCATGGGTTCATGTGCTTGATTATAAGCCACGCATTAGGAAACATATGTTGATCCTCTCCACTATTTAAACATAAGGATATCTCTCATGTTAGCATTCATACAAGTATCACAATTAAATTAAAAACCAAAGAAATGTCTTCCTCCAACTTCTCTTTTATCCTATCCATCTCCTTAACATTCTTCATCTTGCTATTGAACAAGGTGAATTCAGCAGAAACAACTTCCTTTTCCATCACAAAGTTTGCCCCAAACCAAAAGAATCTAATCTTACAAGGCCATGCTGAAACTACCTCAACAGGAAAGTTACAACTCACCAACGCAGTCAAGAACTCTATTGGTAGAGCTCTTTATTCTGCCCCTATTCACATTTGGGATAGCAAAACCACAAGCATGGCTAACTTTGAAACTACCTTCACCTTTACAATAACGGCGCCCAATACTTATAATGTTGCAGACGGTTTTGCATTCTTCATTGCATCGATTGATACTCAGCCGAAATCGATTCATAAAGGAGGATACCTTGGAGTTTTCGATAGCAAAACTTACAAAAAATCAATTCAAACTATTGCAGTTGAAATTGACACTTTCGATAATGTTCAATGGGATCCAAGTCCCGGAAATATAAGTAGCACAGGTCAACATATTGGAATCGATGTAAACTCTATCAAATCAATAGGCACCGTGCCGTGGAGTTTGGAAAACAATAAAAAAAACTAATGTTGTGATAGGGTTTAATGGTGCCACAAATGTGTTGAGTGTTGATGTTGAATATCCTTTGATTCGTCATTATACCCTAAGTCATGTTGTTTGGTGTGCCTTTGAAGGATGTTGTTCCAGAGTGGGTGAGGATTGGTTTATCGGCTGCCACTGGAGCCGAATATGCAGCACATGATATTTTTTCGTGGTCTTTTGATTCAAAGTTGAACCTAGGTTTTGATAACATCAATGCTAATGTTTCAAGCTCTATTCAAGCTGCATAGCTGAAAACTTATCGATTATGTATGTGTGAGTGTGACCAACCAGTCTAAGAAAACTATAATAAGACACCTGAAATAATGGTTCATTATTGTGTAGTAGAAATATCAAATATGGTCACACCATATCTTTTTTTTTTATTAAAAAAAACCATATTTTGATATTTTTATAAGGATTATAAATAGTTTTTGATATCAAAATATGTTTTAATTAAAATGTATTTATAAGCCGTTTTGGGATGACTTTTTCTTCTTCCAATTATATCTTTAAGCAAATCTAACTATAAGAATGCTATTTCGTTGAGTCTAAAAGTTACAATTAATTAACTTAAAGGACCTAAGTGTTACGAAAAATTCTTAAAGAATTTACTTGTTACAATTAGTAGACAATTTAGAAGACTTTTGGTGTAATTTAAAAAAATAAAATAAGAAAAGTTACATGTTCGCCTAACAAAAGAACAAACATGGCAAAGCATGCAATTTTCCTGTACACCTACATGTTCACCAAACACACAGTATAACATGTATAAAAAAATTGAATAAAACCTATGTTCGCCAATTCATTTGGCTAACAAGGGTATTTTTTATCAATACTTTTCAACAAAGGGCACAAATGTATCATTTTTTTGGACTGAGGATCAGAAGAAAAAAAAATCGACCATTGGATCTTGGCGCTTTTATTCATATGGAAAAATATGTAATATCATAAGAGAAATGATATTTGTACAATTATTTTAGAGTAATTTTTGAACAATTCTCTTTTCATACTTTCATCGTGTTCTTACTCTCTCTTGTTTTTTCTTTTTCTATTGTTTTTGATCAATAAGAAGAGAGAACAAGAAGGTTGTCTCAAAAGTTTTAACAAAACAATCGTACAAATGTCATTACTTTCAAATTATGAATATATCTCATGGAGTTTAATATCAATGATAGAAATTTCTACTCTCCATATTTTATTATAATTAACTTTTAAAAAAATATTTTTGTTTTATTACAAATCACTTTGCAATATCAATATATCATTAATGATTTTTTTTACTATCATAGATTTTACTATTTATTATTCCCTCTTATTTCTACTTTTTTTCATGTCATAAATAAGGGATAATTTTATAAAATATTTCATAAACTCTCTTCCCAATACAAAACTAACTATAATTTTTAATGTGTCAAAAAAATCAAAATAACTTATAATAAAATATGCAGGGAGCAACTGCTGTATTATTTTTTTAGGTGATTGTTGTTGTATTCTTTATTATGTTATTGAGTAATTTAACTTATACGAGATACGATATGTATGAAAACTACTAAAACAACAAATATTAGTGAAGGAAATTTAGTGAGGGAAAACATGAAATCTCTCTCTAATTTCGTCACCAAATTTTACGACCAAAGAATTTGTGAAAGATTTTATTTTTTCCGTCACTAACTTCTCTCCAAAAAATTTCTTTTTCCAGTAGTGATGTGTAAAAATATTTCTACATCAACAATTTATAATCCTCATCTAAAAGCAATATCATCTTATATAACAAGCATTTTCTTACTTCCTATTACACTCATCGATGGAATTGAAAAGATGATACTTGCGTTTTGGTGGGGCCATGGAGGGACTACGAATAAAGGTATTCACTGGTTATACTGGGACATGCTTACCTTCCATAAAAATTATAGAGGATGGGATTTAAAGATTCGACGGTAACTTGGCAATGTTGGGTAAGCAAGGATGAAAGTTTCAGACACTACCATATAATTTGGTCTCAAAATTATTTTCCTTGTGATGGCTATCTGAATTTAAAGCTTGAACATAAACCAAATATTGTATGGAGAAGCATATTTACCACCAAGAGAGTGGTGAGAACAGGAGCGCAGAGGAAGATTGGATATGATATGGAGATCTTGATTTTTTTATGATCCATGGTTACGAGCAGGGGCGGACTTGATCTCACAATATCAGTGAGGCTAAAATTTTTTGTCAAATAATTAAGTAATACTAAATATAATACTCGCTCAGTCCCGAAATATAAGCAAAAAAAACTCATTTTCGTTGTCCCAAAATATAAGCAAATAAGACAAACTTCTATTCTATTTAATCTTGTTTTTAAAAAAAATCATCTTTTCCAATAAAAACTTTTACTTCTTCTCATGAAATTAAATGCGAATTACATTTAATTTTCTCTCTCTTCCATTTTTTCCATAACCAATAGCCAATGAAAATTGTTTTTACATCTTCCCATGAAACTTGTTTCAAATAAAACACAAAAAACTATGCTACAAATTCTTATACTTTAGTTTTCTTAATAAGTGTGATTTTTGTTTTTTTCCTTATAATTTGGGACGGAGGGAGTAAGAAATTATATTAAAATTAGTTGTTGCAACCAAGATTAGATGATCGAATGAAATTAACAATCATATTGACCTTATCGAAAAAACCACTAACATCTATGAGTCTTAGCACAAGCAACAAGTGCCAATTGAAGTTGGTGTGTGATCTTGGAAATGGTTAAATTGGTTTTTTTTATATAATTTGTAGAGGTAGGGGTATAATTGTTGGGGTGTGAGGTAAATTTTCTTGTGTTTTATAGAAAAAAATTGGAAAGAAAGTGTGTGTAATATTGATGGGCTGGGCAGGCCGGAGTGGACATATAAAAAAATTAAAAATTGGGCCTCGGTTGGCTATTGCCACACCCTTCCTTGATCATGTAATGATAATTCAACAGGCTAGAGTGTACACTCTCTTTGATCATGAATCTCATATTTCGAACCATCATTTTGTGAACCAATGCTTTGATCATGATATGATTCATCATATCTTAAATACTCATGTGTCATACCTTAAATTTTGACCAATCATATTTTTATTCGCATTTTAATCAGTCAGAACTTTTTCTTTCGCATTTTAATCATTTAAAATCTTTATTCGTATAGTTAACCCTTTTATTCGCATTTTAAGTGTTTAAAACTTTTTATTCGTGTTCTAGTGAGTTGAAACTCTGTTCGTTTCTTTAAATAGTTATTCGTATTTTAATCAGTTAAAAAGTTTTGTTTGTATGTTGAAAGTCGAGTGTTTTTGTCGTCTCAGGCGAAATTTTGGCAGAGAGGTATTTTAAAATACCTCATTTGGTTACCGAAAGGGACATTTTTTTTATTTTCCTTTTTTAGCGATTTATTATTTCTTTAGTCTTTTTTTTAATGTCTTTTAGTTATTTAATATTAATTTTCGTTTTTTATTTATTATTATTAATTAATTAATTCTTTTTTTAGTCATGAGAAGCCTTTTTGTCTTTATTTATGTGTCCATGTGTCAGTTTCCTATTGGTATCTAAAGCATCCAAAGCTGTCCCGATTTTTCTTTCTTTCCCTCCAAGCCTTACCACGTGTCACCCTCTGATTGGCTTGATCCAATCAAACCAATCAGAAGCCAACACATTTTCCACCAAACCCTAAAAGGACAGTCTATAAATAGACTGTCATTAATTGTGCACTGTTCACGCGTCAGAAATCACATCACAGTCTCCAATCAAATCTCACAAACACATTTCAACTTTCTCTTTAATCCAATTACAGATCAAAATTTAAAAAAATATCACAACTCATGAACAATACATGAACATCTCATGAATGTTCATACACAAGGAATTTTCCAATAACAATAACCACACAACAGTCACATCCAAGCCTCAAATCTGAATTCATAAACACAATCATAGGCTCATAAACAACAAATTTTTGAACCCTTTCAAGCTCATAACAGCAAGGATTTCGGATTCACAATAACACCTAATCCACACAAACTTGTGAAGCTTTTGACACCAACACCTAAGCCCGAATCCGTGTTGGTTTTGAACTAGAGAAACGTGAAGGTAAAACGGGTGGGTAACACTTTTGTTCTTCTTCTTTTTTGATTCTTTAAGCTTAGATCTAGAGTTTTGTGAGATTTTATTTCAAAAAAATTTCGAAACTAAAAGTATAGATCTAGGCTATTTGGATGTTTGTTTTCAAATACTAGTACTGGATTTGAACCGAGGAGAAGGAGAGGAAGCTTTGGACATAAATTTTTTTTTCAAAAAATAAGTTTAAGGCTTCGACGCGGCGGCGCTAGGCCGGACCACCGCGCCGGAGCACCGTCGGCCACCTCTCCTCCTTCTTCTCCGACGGTCCTGTTTCTAGAGAGAAGTTTTTGTTATTTTATGTGTTTTTTTGTTGAGCTTGCTTTTATATTGGTATTTGTTTGGTCCGATTGTGTGTGTGCATGACCATCTGTTAGCCACGTGACCTCAAGACTAGACCGTCGGATCTCAGATCTGACGGTCCAGGATGCTCTTGGGAAGATTTATGTATGCCTTTGTCTTCTACTTCTCACTGTGTGTCTTTTGTTTAAACCGTCAGATCTCAGATCTGACGGCTACTGTGTGCTTGACTTTAAATCCTATGAGTGTTGTCTATTTTCACTATTGTGTTCCTGCTTTTTATACTCTTGGATCATTTGATCTAGTGGCTGTGATGAGCTGATACAGTGATTGAATCTAGACCTCTTAATTCATCAAGTGGTCTAGATTCATCCTGCCTGAGCCCCTTTGTTTTATTTATTTTTCTTCACCATCTTTCATATATTTTTACACCACTTTTTTGTCATTTTAATGTCTCTTTTTATTCTAAAAAATGTGTTCTCTCTTTTAAAACTTTCTATCTTTTGATATTTGTTTTGTGTGTATAATAGGGAATTTATGTAATACATGCATTTTATTTCTTGTCATTTATTTTTGCTTGAAGACCTTAGAATGTATCTAGGAGGCTATGTAATTATGTAAATGACACATGCACCAACACATGTACCGACACCATCCCACTTTATTTATTGCTTTATACTTGGATTGTGAGTGAGGATCAAAATGGATTAGGGACCAACTAGGATTAAAAACTTGACTAATTTGAGTGCCTTAAAAGTAAACAACTAGTAATTTAGGTTGGAATTTTACTTGCGATCCAACATCCTCGGTAATTCCTTTCACATTTTATTTTTCCGTTACGTTGAAACATGTAGTTTTTTACCGTTAGTTTAAAAAACCATTTTTCCAAAAAATCAAATATGCAAATCAACCGGCAAAAGGTTACTACGGAGTACCGTAGTCGTGTAGGGTGTTTAACACCTTTCCTCCGCGAAATCAACCCCCGGATCCATAATCTCATAAGGGTTTTTACTTACTTTTTCTCTTCCCACGAATAAAAGTTAAGAGTTCAAAGATTGAAGATTCAAATCAATTAATGGTTTGATATCCGAAAATCAGGAGCACATCATGTAATCCAGTCAGCTGAATAAGATAAGTTAATTTGGAAAGCAGTGCTTACTAGATTTGTATGGAAGATATTGTAGATAATTCCTATTTACGCTGATCGGGTTATTGGGATGGAATTTGGAAAGTAAAGGTGCCTCCTAAAATGAAGAATTTATTTTGGCGGATATGTCGAGGTTTCTTACTGACATATGCGAGCCTAAACGATTGAGGCATCCATTGTCCATCCGTTTGTGTGATGTGCATCAGTAACTGTGAGGATGCAATGCATATTTCCTTTTATTGCCCGACTGTGGTTAATGTATGGCTAGTAAGGAACTATTGGCATGAAATAGAAAAAGAATAGCAAAATTAATCTGCAGTCTATTGTGTCAGTGATATTGCAGGGATTGTCAACGACACAAGTGGAACTGTTTGCGACCATCATTTGGAGCCTATAGAAGAGTAGGAATCTAAGAGTATGGCAACAAATATCGGAGACTTGCACCCATATTTTGGAATGGCGAACAACTAGAAGGAGCAATTCCTTCAAAAAAAAATAGAAGGAGCAATAGAACATGGGAAGGTCAACCAATGTTGAGATCGCAACAGGAGGTGCAACTATTGTTCAGACAGTACCAGTTCAACATGCGCCAAGGTGGAAAAAACGATTAGGGTGTGGGGTTTGTGACATGTATTCATGATGGTGAGGGGCGTTTTATGCTCACTAAAACACATTGTTTCACTCCGATATGATCCACATTGTTTGTGACATGCTCACTAAGTAGAAGAAACTTTGAGCTTGTTACATGCCATTAACTACGTGCAATGCAGGATTTACAACTTACAAATGTTCATTTTGAGCTTGATGCAAATAAAGTTGTAGATTATTACAACAAAGGCAAGAAAGACATAACAAAATTTGGTGTTATCTTAGATGAATGTAAATAATGTTGTAAATTATATTTTGCAAACTCTCATGTCAAGTTTAGGCGGAGACAAATGAACCAGATAGTTCATTGTTGTTCCACCATGTTTCTTTGAATTTATATTAAATGAAATGCTATAAAAAAAAATTCTCTAAAAAAAATCAATTATTGTAGAAACTTCACCAGATTAATTTAGATAATATATTAAAAAATTAGAATGTATTTAAAAAAATAAAATAGTCAAACTAATAATTTTTATTTTTTTTTAAGAAGTTAAAATGGAATATATTACCACATGAAAGTGTTCAAACTAATAAAGTTATAAACAAAATTTACGTGTAGTTCATTTAAAATATAATATGTTAAATATATTTTATTCGATAATAAATTTTAAATTTTTGTTTACATATAACTATCATCATGAAGACTAAAAATTTTATTGTGAAAAAATTTTATTGTGAAAAAATTTATAAGAACTAGAAACATAGTTAACCTCGTTAAAACATTTATATAAAACATTATATCTCTCTTTTCCCTTAATTTCATCTCTCCTTTCCCTCAATATCATCTCTCTTTCCATTTTTACCTGCGAAGGTAAAATTTCCCTAATATTTGTTGTTAACGTAAAGACCAGTTAATGTCAACTTTGACCAATATATAAAGTCCGTGTAATAATTAATTCATATGATTTCAAGCACTGAAAAGTTCAGAAGGCGTTGAGCAAGCAGCCAAAAAGATGTAACGGAAAAGGAAATAAAGAAAATTTAATCACATTAAATAGCAACGATGTAGCACTAAATTTCAAAAAATAAAAAATAAGGCCATGCAAACACCATAATCATCAACAACCATACCTAATAAGACAAATAAGCAAAAACCCAAAAAAAGACATAGATCAATTCTAATTTAACTATAAAGTTCTTGGTTCAAAGTCAAGCTTAGGCATATAGATATAATAAACCTATTAGAGAAAGTTTAACATCTATTTAGGTCTTGCAAAACCCAAGATATTACTCTTTATAGTTGATCGTAACAGATTTTGCCGTTCATTTAAGTCTCACAAAATCAGAGATGTTAGTAGTCGAAGTGATAAGTGAAAGATATAAATTTTTAAAAAAGTAACAATAACACTAACATAACAAAATGTTGCATAGTTTCATGCAAAGTCCAAACCCATAGGACAAAACAAACAAACCATAGTTAATCCAATCCAAAGTGGAGAGTGCATACTAAAACGAAACAAAGTCAAGACTAAACAATCCAAATTAATGTCAAATGCATACTACGTACCATGCTATAGTTTTAGCATAGTTTATCCAAAGTGGAAGAAAAGAAAACACTAAAATAAAAAAACCAAACACACTTAATCATCCAAATGATAGATTCATCATTTTAGAACCAGCAGCAGCATTAATAAAACTGAGCAGAAGAAACCAACTCCAACAAATCCATCTCTCTCTTCCCCTCTGAAAAATTCATATTCCCAAGATGCAACTCCACATTGTTCTGATTTTGAATTCCATTCAACATTGGAGAAAGGTAGTGATCAGAATTAAGGTAATTCATCATAGGTGTGGAAGAAGTACTCAAGTACATGTTGTTTTGTGAATTTGGCTTAGGGTAATTGGAAGGAACAAATCCACAATCAGTAACATCAGGGAGAATCTGATTACTGTTAGTTTGGGAAGAATAACCCAAAGAGTTAGGGTTTGAAGAGGGTTTCTTGGAGTAGGGGTTAACAGGTTCAGCGTTATTATTCACCTTGAAAAGTTGTTGCATGAAGAGAAGTTCATCATCATAAGATTCAGATATAAGTGGTGATGATGAATTTTCATGAGATAGGTTAGAAAAAACAAAGGAAGATTGGTTTGAAGAAGGGTCCTCAGAGATCGCTGACACGGAGCTAGCAGCAGCAGCAGTAGTAGTAGTACCGGTGGACACTTTTTGAGTAGACAAAGTTTTGATGTAGTCTTGAAGAATAGAAGATTGTGGTTTACCATCAGTGGTTTGAGGCCTTTTGTTCTTTCTCCTTGAAGTTTGTCTCCTTTTTGTTGCATTCCAATGATTCTTTATTGCATTCTCAGTTCTTCCAGGAATTCTCTTCGCAATCTCCGCCCAACGGTTTCCAATCATGCCATGAGTTTCTACTAGCATCCTTTCTTCTTCTTCACTCCAACTATCTTTCTGCAAAATATAAAGTAAGTTCGGAGTAAGTTATGATGAGACGAAATCTATCAAATTTACAGTGAATCTAAACATGGAACGACTTGAAACGAATCTAAAAACCATTTCCAAGTCGGTACTTACGTATGTTAAACTATCTTTAGGATCCCATTTGAAAAAATAGTATATAGTTTCTAAAAAAGTTAGTATGCACACTGTTAGTATATTATTAAATTTCTTTTCATACAAATAAAGTACCAAAAGACAATTTATATTTTTTAAAGACAAGAAAGGAAAGAACTGAGTAATTGCACACCTTGTTGGTGTGATTTAGTCATATCTATAACACCCTACTAATGAGAAATATGGAGGGAAACCTTGTCAAGGTTATTTGGGTTTTGGAGGGAAACTCTAATTAGCAAAGTTTTTTGTATTAATATGTCAATAAATCCAAACTTGGGTTCAGGAGAAATGTGAGAAATTGTGGGAGGAAACAAAGTTCTGAATAAATATAGTAAAATCAAAACATGCATGTCAATGATAAATTTGGAAAGTGACAACATTAAGCCTTATATGTATTAATCTTTGACTTAGAAACTTTACATCCCAAAAGTTTAAAAGATAAATATGGAAAAAGTGATCAACCTGCGCAGATGCCAAAGATAGATCCTAGAGAAATCAAATTAGATGCTCAATAATTATCAAAATATAATTAAATTTTCAACGCAAAAATATCCTACTTATGTGAAAAATGGAGGGAAACCTTGTCAAGGTTATTTGGAGGGAAATATGACAATTAATCCAAACGTGGATTTAGGAAGAATGTGAGAAATTGGTGGAGGAAATAAAAGTTCTGAGTAAATATAGTAAAATCAAAACATTCATGTGAATGATAAATTTGGAAAGTGACAAGATTATGCCCGCAAGTTCATTAGATATAGAAAGTAAATAAAGACAAAGTGATTGAACTGCGCAGATGACAAAAATAATCTTCGAAAAATCACATCTAAATCTTGATCATGCACAATAATTATGAAAATCATAGATAAATTTTCAAGGCTAGCTAAAACATATATCAAATATAAATCAGTGTTCTATATATTCTAAAGAGAAAATATATCGAAAAAATTGAAGGATTAAAGAAGTTACATACTTTGATATCAGGCCTGAGATGATTATGCCATCTTTCCCTACACTGCTTTCCAGCTCTTCCTTCCAACTTCTCAGCTATTTCAGACCATTTTCTTACACCATATTGCTTCACCAACTTCAGCAATTTCCTTTGATTTTATATAACAACAAATTACAAAACACCTTAAAATTTAGCTCAAATATTTATTATTAAAAAATAGACAAATATGGGTCTAAATTGTGAAGTGCAATTGTAACACTTTTTTGTATAAAACAACAAATAACACGACCTTAAAATTTAGTCCAAATATATATTATTAAAAAATACTCACAAACATAGTTCTAAATTTTCCTATAAAAAAAAAAACATAGTTCTAAATTTAGATCTACAAGTGCAACAATTTCTTTGTTTTAAAGTAACACCAAATAACAAAACACCTTCAAATTTAGTCCAAATATATATATAATATTAAAAAAAGAAATACACACAAACATTCATCAACATTGTTCTAAATTGCGGTCGAATCAGCCGCATTTTACATGCATTATCAGAGTTTGTCGGGTATACACGACTTCGACCGCAATTTAGAACCATATACTACAAACAAACACTCAAACAACAATTAGGGTTTGATTACAAAACCTGTCTTCTTCATCAGTCCACTGTCCTTTGATCAAAGAAAAAGAAGACACTTTCTTAGGTCTTCTTCCAACCACTTTTGCACCCTTTCCTAAACCGTTGATCGCATCTTCTTTCTCCACACACAATGAAGGAATTTGTTGTGTCCAATTCATCACCTCTTCATTTGCCAATAGCTGATCAACAAAGCTAGCTTCTTGAGACATGATATTATTATTAGGCCACATAAAACTATAGGTTGAAGCATTCGAATAACCAAAGCTACAAATGTTATGATCATCAACATTTTGTTGAAGTTTCTTTTGAGGGAAGTGGTTGTGTTGACCCCATAAGAATCTATCAATGGCAGTCAAAGGAGGACCAATAGAAGAGTGGTTGGTGATCTTTAAATTATCACCACCACCAATACGTACTCCAATTGGTTTCATGAAATTTTCTTATGGAGAATGAAATCACAAAAAGGGGAAGAACTTTGTGAGAGGAGAGAAAAAATGGACATGACAATCTTATTACAAAACCTTGTAAATAGACATATGTATTAGTAGCCATTGATTAGGCAATATATCTAACGAATAGGAATCAAGCATATAATGTAACTGCTGGTCTTCCTCTTTGACATAATTTAGTGAGCTAGGAGGAATCAGTGGGGTAGTATTAATCCCTATGTTATTTCATTAAAAGTATATTTTAATTCTGAATTTATTTTGAATTTTTGTTAAATATTTTATTATGTCCCTATTATAATATCCCTCAAAAATCATAATGGGCCAATTCCTAAAAAAAATAAAAAATCATCATGGGCCAATTAATGGGAATATTGACATAAATATGATTTATTTTCAATTGTGAGTCATTATTATATATTTAAAATCATTCAAGGGTATGCATTTTTAAACTACTATTTGTTTTTGTTTAGACATAACAATATGATTCGAGATTTAAAGTTTTTTGAATAATATAAGCCATATCCCCTAAAAAAAAATATAAGCTTTTTTTTAAAGGATAATAATATAAGCCATAGTCATTACAACGAAAAATTATTAAACTAATTTAATTGGTCAGGGAACTAAAAAGAAAATCTGAAGGAAAGATCAGGGAACTAAATTTGAAAGCCAGGTTGTTTTTGATAAAAAAAAATATTAAAAAAAAAGGCACATTAAGCACCATGAACTTAATTTTTTCTAAAACAATGATAAAAAGGCACAATTTATCACTGTTAAACAAAATTCAAAGGATACTTCATCAATTTTCTTATGTTTAATCCCATAAACCAAATTATAAGGACTAACACCTTCCAATTTATCACTATTAATCACACTAAGGATTTGTTTGGTTGTAACTTTTTTTAATTAAATTCGGACCACAATCGATTCGCTCGAGTTACTTGACAACTACTAGTAGGATAGGAACAATGGTCACTGATTAAATGAATACTCTTATCTCAAAGAATAAATCATCCTTCATCAAGGGAAAGTTCTTGTTGGATAACGCTCTAGCGGTGAATGAAGTGGTTGATGTAGCAAAGAAAAAAATGTGGAGTGCAGGAATATGAAGGTAGACTTAAAAAAAGTCGTATGACTCGTATAGTTGAAACTTCTTATATATATACTCATATCTTGTTTTGGGGTTTGGGTTTCGTACCAAATGGATCGATTGGATGAAGGTGTGTTTTTTTTCAAGAAGATTGTCGGTGTTGGTTAATGGGTGTCCTATGAAGCAAGTGAATGTTACAAAGGGTTTAAAGCAAGGAGATCATTTAGCCTTTTTCTTGTTCCTGGAGTGTTGATGGATAAGGTAGTGAATTTGGGATTTTTTTTCAAAGGTTTTAGGATACCAATCTTGAAGGTGGTGGTTTCACATCTTCAATATGTAGATGATATTTTAATCATACTAGAGAAAAGGAGGGTACTCACGTGTTCGTGTCAAAATTATGAATGATGTTTTTTTATGAAATTTTAATTTTAATTAAAACTAAAAATATAAATGTTCGTTGCTTTCAAGTTATAACAAACTAAACTGAATGTGAAAATTATGAATTGTGTTTTTTTTATGAAATTTTAATTTTGATTAAAACTAAATATAAATTTTTGTCGTTTTTAAGTTATAACAAACCAAACTAACATTGATTATCTATTTCAATGACACCAACAATATAACAAAAAATATAAGTTAAATTCTTATTTTTATTGACACCAATAACAATCATTATTATAGAAAAAGTTGTTTAAGGTTAAACTTGGATAATGACAAAGTAAGTATAGATATATTCATCTAGTTTGTTACATTTTTTAAATGACAAAGGAAAAATACTGGACATATATATACTCATATATTGTTTGTTACATTTTTATTATAATATTTGAATTTACTTTTATATATTTGTTATATGTGATATTTGTATTTAAAGTTGAGGTAATTTTGAAAAGAGAGTAAGTCAGCCCAAAAGAGGCAAAACGTGCTATTTTCCTTATATATATATATAGTATAGATGAGAAGCTTGTGTGGATAACTTGTGGCGTATAAAGGTGATTTTGATATGGTTCAATTTGGTATCCATATTGAAAGTTAACTTCTTCAAGAGTAAGGTATTTTGGGTAAATGTAGAAGCAATTTATTTGAGAAATGAATCAAACTTTCTACATTGTCAATTAGAAATATTTTCCTTCATTTATGTTGGTATCATGATGGGTGCAGATCCAACAAATTTGTTGAACATTTGTCTCATTTCAATAACATGTGAGTGTAAGTCTCCACTTTAATAATGATACCAATGTGTATGAAAACCTAAAGGAGTGACACCCCTTTACTACATTGCATGTATGATATTTAGGATGATGAGGAGCAAAATGACATTTGGATTAAAGTGTGTACAAGAATTAACTACTATAAAATTTGTGAATGATAGAATGCAAAATCGTAGCGGCCAAATTCATTTTTGAAAGCATTTTTTCTGTTTTAATTTTTATTGATAATCAATGAAGTAGTTTTTTTTCTTTCAAAAAAAAAAAATTGCACAGCACAAATCATTATAAAATTTATATTTTATATTGACAAAGATAAGTAAATAAAAATTTAGTTTCTTTTTTTAAGAAAACTAAGATATCCCATCACGCAACTGTGATGAATAATTTTGTAGTTATTCTAAAGAGTTTACATTCTATAACATATATTTTTATTCGTTTTGCCCACACATCAAACTCTAAACCAAATGTTCCAAGGACTAAATATGTATCACAAATTCATTTTAATATATTATATTAATTTCAGTTCTCGAATTTAATGAAATCACTTTTTTTGAGCAAATGAAATCACTTTATATTCTTATATTTCTAATGATGGTTAAGTTAGGATATTAACTAAAAGATTTATATCAATCAATACTAATTTTTTTTGAATTATTTAATGATGTGAAAATATTATTTTATTTCTTAAATTAATATTTAAATTTCTTCGTTTAATTGAATAGAATAAAATATTTATGAAATATCGTTAAGAATAAGATCTATAACTTACTGAAAGGGAATTTTGGTGTTAGTAGCGATCTAAAACTTATCAAATAAACATATTCTGAATTGAGTTAACAAAATGACTCATAGATCACGTGTTTCTGACCATACCATTAAGGTACACCATTCAATCCTAATATATAAAAGTTTAGATATACATGATAATTGAGAAGAGGCGTGAAAGTGGAGAAGGTTGTTGTTTCTTTGGGATGAAGAGGAAATGGAAAAATGCAGTGAATTGTTAACTTATATTGTTTTGCATTTGATACGGTGGATAAGTGGGTTTGGCAATTACATTAGTCCAAGTATTTGGGGTTGTTTCTGAACATCCCCAAGTATTTCTTTTGGTGTGTTTAGATGTTGTTTTGACTAATAATGTTGTTGGAACATCTTTTAAATTGGACTAAATTGGTTTTATGATTTGAGACGAACTTTGAATGAAAAAGGCACATGAACTCGGAATTTTTGAAACTTGGTTTTTATTGATTGAAATTATGAGGTTACGACTTGTTTTCTGTAACAATGGACTTATAATAACCAAGTAGGATTGGCATGAACATAAAACTTGATTTTTGAAAAAAATTTCAAAATAGACGAACTTTGTAAATTTTTATAAATAGATGGATTTTATGAAACAGTGATGTTATGCTTGAACTATTGTGATGATAGGTGAAATGTAGGAATGATTTGTTGATATGTATGAGTATGATGTCTTATTTTGGTGAGATATTTGAAAATAGACGATGTTGCAAAATAAGACGGACTTTGGTGAAATTAGACGACATTTGATAAAATGCTGGATTATGATTTGATAACTTGCAAATGACTTTATATTCATGATAGTGTGATGGAATATGAATGAATCAATGATTAATGGGTGTATAAAATATTGATTATCATGATGTGGATGATTGCGTCTATTATGCCATTTGTGCTTATGGAATGATGTAGTTTCATTGTGGTGATAATTGTTTGATGATTGTTGATGATGAATAAGTAGAGATGAATACTTGATGATGAATACGTGGAGATGATTAATTGTTTGATAATTGTTGATTTGTGGATGTCATGTTTGATAATGCAATGTGGCGAAAATGCAAAGAATATGAAGAGTAAATTGGTATTGTGCATTATCGAGTCAATACTTGATTTTGATACATTCATAAGCCCTATATGAGGAGAATATGTAGAGGGATCAATCGGTAAAATTACCTCCGAAATTCAATTGGTACCACATGCATGTAGAGTCAGATCTAGAGCATTACATGCACATGAGTTATGTGAAACGTGACATACTTAATTATGTGACTTGGTGAACTATGTAATTAGTAAATGTTGTTATTATGTGTAGTTGTATACTTGCATATGTTGATTGGTTATGCTAGTATGTTTAAGATAACATTGTTGATGTGATGATTCTTGGTTGGGTGACTTGATTAAGAGAATATTTATTTGACCTCAGAAATGAATTTGCTTTTATATGTTATGACAGAAGTATGACAATATTCGCATAATGTTAATATTCTGGGATGTTGAGCAAGTATATCTATATATGATAATTGAAATCTTTGAATGTTATTTCCTTCATTATATTTTATTATGTGAAATGTTATTTAACCTCCAGTGGTTGTTTGCACAAAACTTTGAATTAATTTTTCTTAATACGTACGAATTGATAGTTAAACCCCACCCTACTCACTATAACAAAACCAAAACACACCCTAGCTATCTCTCTTTCAGATTTTTATAGTGTTTTTATAATAAACATCGAAACAATTCATGGCTACTTGTATTTCATATTAAAAAAATGCTAATGTTCTGGTAATAATTCACTTAGGTCTTGGATTTTGACTTGTTATAATAAAAAAAAAGTAGTTTTTATAACATAGTTGTAAAATCGCATAGAAAATCAAAGGTTAAATGATTGTTTAGATAATTATATGAGAAATGATATTTAAACAAACTTTTTGTAACAAGTTTTAAACAAATTTCTATCTCATACACACATTATATGTTTACTCTTTTTCTTCTTTTTTGTCTCTATTGTTTTTGACCAATAAAAAGTGAAAAAGGAGGTTGTCTTAACAGTTGCCACTAAATGGTTGAACAAATATCATTACTCTAATTATGTAGAAATATATTTTTTCTTCTTTTTGCGCTCTTTATTGTTTTTGACCAATAAAAAGAGAAAAATAAGGTTTTCATAAGAGTTGTTACTAAATGATTGTACAAATATCACTACTCTAATTATATAGAAAGATATTTTTATTGAGATGGAAAATGAGAAAATCATTCAATATTTCAAAAAAATAACAAATCATAGAGAACAACTATGATGTATATTTTTGCTTTGAATAATGAAATGTAAAATATATTTAATGCTACAAATTATATATATATATATATTGTGCCTCCAATATTTAAATTTTGTGGCTCCACTATTATTGTCCATTCACAACAACCCCAGTTCCGCCCATAACAACAACGTTAGTTTCACCCACAAGGTTTTGTCATTACGGAGGCATTCATGAGCTATTGGTTTCAAAGAGGTTTAAACAATGGTGCAACACCATATTTTGAGCTTTTCCAAGCTTTTGGGGTTAATGGAGCGGCATTTGCAGAGGCAACGACTCAATGGACCGATGGAAGTGAAGTCAGAGGTGGCGATTAAGTTTTCTCACAAAAAGTGACATATTACATGGATGCGCCTTGTAATGGATTGTAGATGTGCGTTCAACTTTTAATCCTATCATTTACTTTTGAGCGCATTTAGAACTTTTCAAATAGTCCACCCTAAATAACCGCTTGCAACAATTCAAGATGCACTTTATGTTTCAATTATAAACCATGAAGTCAAAATTGAATTCTAATTAGTTTAGATTCAATTTGCTGATTGATTTCAAAGGTTGGATTAGATCTGATTCAAGGTGACGTTTTGACAGGTAATAGCAAATTGCATATTGTTTGCATCATATTTGAATTTTCTACCCCATAAAATTCCATATGACACAAAGTGCCTAGTGTCATATTTTTTTTTACCTTAAATCTTATCATTTTAGTTTTAACACGAAAAAAAAAAGTATATCAATATCACCGTACTTTAATCTTTACTTTTTTTTAAAGTTTATTTTTATCTTAAGTAAAATAGGACTATTTCATTTTAAAAAAAAGAGGATGTGGAACATGCCCAATTGCCCATTCACATTATTGCTATTGTTTAAAGGTGTTACATAATACATGAATAATAATAGACATATGTATTCTCTGCAAGATATATAAGTGGTCCATTCATTTAGTTGTTTGTAATTGAAATACATGAACCAATGGTCGTGTTTAATTCACGAAATGAGAGAAAATGATTGTGTGCGATGTCTAATATTCATAATTGATTCGATTTAAATTTAATGATATATGCAATTGTAGCCGTAAGTATAACCAAGATATGCACCCTCCTAGGAGCTCATACATAAAGGGGACAAATTTCTATTTCTATAATAATACATACATATATTATATATACAGACATGTGAGCTTGCAAAATGTCTTTTATTTATTTATTTATTTATTTGTCTAGAAAGAAGAAAGAAAGAAAGAAAAAGGATGATGGTCAAGGTCTCGAGCAAATGATAATTAATGTCATTGTTCAGAATGCTTCTGCTCTTGTACAACAGATCCTACAAATTTTGCCTCATCCATAACAACAACAACAAGGTGATGTTCACGGTGTTGGTCCTATACAACATGGCTTTGTGTTGGTGAACGATGAGTTTAGAACCATGTAGTTTGCTCGTGGCTTTGAAAATGTTCTTGGACCAGATCCAGATGTGTTCCATAGTTTTGGTCTGATGGGAGAGTGGTATGATTTTTTGTTTGGTGTTGCAATGGAACACTTCAACTTAGGTTGTAACCTTGGTGGACATGACTAATTGATGTGATTGATTGAATACATCATAGCAATCTGCTACTTACTATTTGTGTTTTCTTAAGTTGAAATTTTCAATTTTCTTTCTAGTTGTAGTGTCATGACACATAATGAAAGTGCTATGCTAGATGAAAACTTACATGTTTTGTTTGATTGCTTAGTTTTGTTGTTCACTATTTCAAATTTAACAGAACAATATCGTATTATTTGTCATTTTATATTGAGAAATACATCAATTGTTGCTTAGACTGTGTTTGGTTCCAAGGAAAGAAAGATGAGGGAGATGAAAAGAGAGTGGAATCACACAGTTTCCATTGTTTGACACACTTTCATAAAACAAAAGAAAGGAAGTTTTTGGAGGGCCCCACAATAAAAATGTTTTCACGTTAAACTATACAAAAAGTGGAAAGATTGTACTATTCTTGTTGAATGTACTAAAATACCCTCAATCTTGTTTACTTTTACAACATATATTTTAACATTTTTTTTAACTATACTCTCATATAATTTTATTTTTTTTCCAATACTTATACACATTTTTTAAGAAGCATACTCAAATTAGAACTCATGAATAGTCATTGGTGACAAATTTTAATACAATATTTATACCAAAATCATCTCTTTCATTCCTGTTTTAATTTCACTCTTACCAAACAACCAACAAATCATCTACTTTCTTCTTAATTTCTTTTCTTAAACCTTCTTTCCTCTAACTTTCTTTCCTTCCACTATCCAAACATACCTCTAGTCTTTTTGAAAAAACAAGGATACATACAAAATAATATATGATAAAAATAGAGAAAAAAATAAGGAAAATGCTATATGTAGCGACATCAAGCATCTCGACTACTTCGTGAATAACGTGTCAGTAATATGTCAGCAATATGCACATTCTATTTCCCATTCTCTCTCTTGTGCGTCTCTCTCCAATTTGCTTTTTCAATTATCACAATGGACAAGTTAACAAGAATTTAACCTTCATAACTAGAGCTCAGAATTGTGTTGTACTCAGCTTCACAAGCACCGAATAAGGGAACGATTCAAACAGAAATTTGGTGTCTAAGCGCCACTTAAATTTCTCTCAAATAGAACAATGATTCTAAACAATTTTATGTGACTTCATTTTGTTACTGAATCACCAATAAAAGTCATGTAAAATCATTGTGTTTTGTCGACTATAATGAGAAAATCAGTCGGGTTTTCATGGTCAATATTGACACGTGTTATGCAAATGGGTAGAGAAGATAAACTTCGTTAAGGTTTTACAAAGGGTTCTGATCCGTTTGGACCGATAAAAACATTAATTACTGTCACACATACATGTTATTAGAAAACAATGCAATCTACGAAATTATATAACAATTATTAAGTTAGTGTGTTATCTTTAAAGAAAACGAAAGGAAAAATAAATGATTGTGAGTTTACTACCATAGAGGAAGTGCAATTAGAGAAGAGATGGAGGTTTCATTACCAAAACAAATCAGAAACCGTGGAGGTAAAAGGATTTTAATCAATATAGTTGTGCGTGAAAAGTGATCCGTTATATTTTATTTTCTTAAGGTGTATAAAAATAGGATTTTCGCTATCAAATTTGTTCGCGAGATATAGTATTGCTGAAAGAATTAATATATATTGTTTTTGAATTGCAAATGTTAGTAGTTAGTTGTTAACCTAATATTTACTCGTTCGTTTAGCTATCACCCGAACCTCCTATTTATTTTCCCTTAGCTCAAACAATGAAGCTACTCATCTAATTTCAAAGTGATAAATAATGTAAATTATAATATGTCTTTAAAATAATAGAATAATACATAACTTTATGTATTATTTAAAAATAAAATATGTATTCAATAGATAACACACATGATACAGAAATGTAATCCAAGGAAGTTAAAATTTACCATCACTTTATATTTCTAACATATATAATATTTATTCTCACATGACATGTATGACTAAAAGATTTTATTTAATACATGAAGAATGATGAATATATGTATTTCATTATGTGTTTAAAATGGATGACTCCAAGAATCATATTTAATACATGAATAATAATAATAGAGATATGTATTCTTTTCAAAATATATTGGTTGTTCGCTTATTTAGTTGGTGTTGTTTTTTGTTATTGAAATACATGATTCCAAGAGTCATGTTTAATTCAAGAGAATGAGAAAAAAATGACTTGTAAGTGATTTATCTAATATTAATAATTTATTTTTATATTTAAAAATAATGATATATTAATTGTGTTTTTTTTCTTTTCTTTAATTAACAAAACACACATTCTTCAAGGTTTGATAAGCTTATAAGATATTTCTCTGAGTTAATTGATTCAAGCAGATTACCAATCAATTCGTAGTAACATTAAATGTTGTAATGATAGTTTCCTAGTAAGATTTATGTTGTTTACTTTTTAGGTCTTTTGATATCATAAAGAAAACAACAATAAAGAAAGTTGTTTATTGAGACTGATCTTTGGTTAGTTTTGAGAAATATAGTTGTTGTTTGTTTGTGTCGTTTTTTATATAGTGAGGTGTCTTCCTTTATTTTGAATGGTTGTAAATGTAACTCTTTTTTTGCGTCAAATACATTCATATTGCATTCATGCAGTCTCCATGGGTATTGAGCACACACCTTAACGTCAATGAACCACCTTTGAAATATATCATCAATATCTTCTCTGGTTTGATGAAAGTATATGCCTTTTGAGTCAAGCTTTTCTTGTAGTGTAGACACATCTTATGAGTTATAGACTTGTCCAACTAAACAGTTATTCGACCGACCAATTCATATCTTCTTCCTTCTTGATGAACTCCACTTAGTGGCGTATCCAGAACCCTGGGTCTAGAGTTGTAAAAAAAATTAAAAATTAAAAAGTCCCTATTTTGGGCCCCCTTCAAAGCCCCAATTTTTTGTCCTCCCCTTAAGTGAATTTACATTAGTCTTAGCCTCATTTTTTTTTGTTGACTATTACTTTTTCTACCCTATCCTTTTCTCACGCACCCTATTTTTTTTCTTTCAAAAATAGCATTTGTTTGAATTATATAATCCGAACCAGATTGTTAGATATTTTCAGATTATGTAATCCAAAATTACATTTTGCCTAGATTTTTAAAGTAACATCGGCGTATATTATTTCAATAACATAATTTAAAATGATAAAAACATAAAATAAATGTAAATATAAATAAAGTTAAAGAGACAAAGATGATACACATTTTCATTTTATTAATATGGCTTAAATATACCTATAGTCCCTGTAAATAGGGCTTAGTTGAATTTTAGTCTATGTACTTACTAATCCTCCCAAAATTTCCCTGCAATTATTAATCACTTGAAATTTGACCCTAATCCCACTTGATTACTTACGTGGCACATGATTAGTGATGAGGCGATGATGTGGCAGAATCTGATTTGGAAATGACAGAGATGACTCAGCAAATTCCATGCAAAAATTACCATTTTGCCCTTAATGAAACTAGACAAGTGTGAAATGACATTTCTACCCCTTTTTTCTTCCCTCTTCAAAACCCAGACAAATCTCTCCATCTTTTTTTTTTTTTGAAACAAAATATCTCCATCTTTTTATTATGTTTGATTTAATCAATCATATCCTAAAAAAATCAATTCAACCAAATCACGAACAAAATCAACAGCACTGCACAATCGAAATGCAAAATTTTCAACATAACATAGATGAACCAGATCAAATAACGTGGATTGGACATGAGGGAAGAATCTGGAAACATCAATATCCTTGAACGATTATCATTCATTACACCGTCGTAATGAACGATTATCATCGAAATCTAGAAACACTAAATCTCGCATGTAATGAACGATTATCATTCATTACACGGTCATTGAAGGTAAGTGTCATTACCGATTCGGAACACCGTTGTTGAAGCCTTGCTCAGAGATATGATGAAAAGAGACCTGATGAAGCGATTTTGTTGGATCTGTGAATTGAGGAAAGAGCTAGAAAAATTGGTGGAAGTGTTGTTGGTGATAACCACGGTAGAGAGAAGAAGAAAATGGTGGTTGTTGTGGTGGTTGGTGGTGGTGATGAGGTGGTTGATGGAGTTGGTTGATCTTCCAGAGAGAGAACGTGAGAGAAAGAGAGTGGATGGTGGTTGTTGTGTTGGTTGATGGTGTTGCTATTCGAAAATACCTAACAATCTGTTTTAGATTGTACAAACCGAACATATGGTATTATTGGAAGAAGAAAAAAAAGGGTGCGTAAGAACAACATAGGGTGGGAAAAGTATTAATATTTTTTGTTTTATTGTTGGGCCTTATTGAAGGTTAGCTCTTGGCTAAGAATTTTTACATTTTGAAAACATATTTTTTTTGGACATTTATTGGTAGAATTATATAATTTACATTTATTGGCATGCACAACGCTTATCGGCGGACCACCGCTTGCCACGGCTGGAAATTGACTAGAGCTCCATCGCCCGCTTCGGGGGGGTCTCGAGAGCTCCGCCTTGGTCAACGCTGGCGACATCCCGTTGACCGCCACTGCCACCACCCAATTGTTTAATTATTATTTAATTATGGATTAATAGGTGTTTAGCCCCCTGTCATTTGGACGAGTTTTAGTTTAACCTCATGCAAAAACTTTTTCTTGAGATTCCCCCTTGTAATTTCAAGATTCTTTGATTTTAGACCTTCAAGCAGCTAACTGTGTACAACTGGCATGCACAAGTGGAGGAGTTGTGGTTCGAACCCTAATCACAACGTCCAGAGTGGTAATTTCAACATTTATATCAGTTGAGTTAAGACTTATTGACGAAAGGCTAAAATATGGTTTTGGTCCCTGCAAATATGTCTCGTTTTGGTTTTAGTTCCTGTAAAAAAGATTTGTTGTTTTTGTCCCTACAAAATATTTTGTTTTTGAAAATAGTCCCTCCAGGTACTATTTTTAAAAGTAATATATTTTGCAGAGACCTTTTTAAAAATCAAAAGATTTTGCAGGGACTATTTTTCTAATAAATGGGTTCAGTCGTCATGTGCCATATGTGCAAATCATCACTAAAGTGGGGTCATGGACCAAAACCAAAACAAGACATATTTGCAGGGACCAAAAACAACAATTTTTTTTTACAGGGATTAAGACCAAAACGAGGCATATTCGCAGGGACTAAAATCATATTTTAGCCTTGACGAAATTTACCATTTCATTTAAGAAGCGAAATTTACTATTTTTATCATGTACTTTTCAAAATATCTCCTTCATGGTAATCTTTCAACAATAAACAATGATTATGTACAAAAATCTATAAATGACAAATTTCGAAAGTCGAAAGATGCTAATACATCAAGCGAGAGGTTAAAATTTATCAATGGTTGACCAAGGCATCAAATCGATCCCGTGTGCAGGCATTTTTGCCATGCTCACAGAAATATCATCTAATAACTATAAAGTCTAGACCGTCCGGGTGGAAAAGTCGTTTTCTATCTTTCGGGGGTCGCTTTACTAAAATCCGTTATGACCTCTCTACTTGTCTATGCTCTTTCTTTCTTCAAAGCTCCGTCAGGTATAATCTCTGCCATTGAATCTTTGCTTTAAAATTTTTTTTGGAGTGGGATTGAGGATCACATAAAAATACCTTGGTTTAATTGGAATATTGTTTGTCATAGAAAGAAGTATGGTGGGTTGGGGGTAAGGCAGTTGAGGAAGTTTAATTTATCTCTTCTAGGATAGTGGTGTTGGAGGTTGTTAGTTGACAGAGGTGGTTTCTAGTATAGGGTGTTGGCTACTAGGTATGGTGAGGAGGCAGGGAGGTTGGGGGCCAAAGTGGTTCTTATTGGTGGAGGGAGGTGGCTAGGATTAAGGACGGCGTTGGTGAGGATGGGGAAGGTTGGTTTACATAGAGGGTATCGCAAAAGGTGGGTGATGGGGATGATACTTTCTTTTGGTATGATAGGTGGTTATAAGGTGATCCTCTTTGTCAACGTTTTAGTAGGTTGTATGATCTAGCAGAGAACATGTCAATTTCGGTTGCTACTTTGTTCTCTCTAGGTTGGGAGGAAGGGGGTGAGGCGTGTGGACGAGGAGGTTGTGGGCGTGGTAGGAGGAGATGGTAGAGGAGTGTAGGGTCTTGTTATCTAATGTTACTTTGCAGTCTCCCGTTTCAGATACCTGGCAGTGGCATCCCGACATTGCGAGGGGTTACTCGGTTCGTACAGGTTACCAACTGCTCACTTCTCAAGAACCCCCTATATTGGACTTTTCAGATAATCTAATATGGCATTCTCAGTTGCCATTGAAGGTCTCCATCCTATCTTGGCGTTTGATTCGTGACAGGTTGCCGACAAAAATTAATTTACTAAATCGTGGCATTATATCTACTGCAGACACCTATTGTTCGGCGGGTTGTGGACAGCTTGAAAGTGTTCAACATTTTTTTATTCATTGTGAAACTTTTCGCATAATTTGGCAGCAGGTTCGATTTTTGATTGGTGTTGCAGGTGTAGATCATCACAGCCTTCATGCACATTTTGTTCAGTTTACTAATTATTTGGGTGGCACAAGGGCACGTTTATCGTTTTTACAGTTACTATGGCTTCTTTGTGTTTGGATGGTGAGGAATGAGCGTAATAATAGACTCTTTAATAATTCTCACCCTCCCAATACAGAGCTTATAGATAAGGTTATGTTTCATTCATACTGGTGGTTGAAGGCTAATAATATTGTTTTTGTTTTTGGTTGTCAGCAGTGGTGGTCGGACCCGTTAACTTGTTTGAGTATCGGTTGACTACTTGTTTGTGTAATTTGCTTGTCAGAAACTCTGTATTTTGAGCGTCTCCTTTGGCACGTCTTGTGCTAGAGAGGCGTCTCTAATAGTGTGAAAATAAATTCCATTTTTTCTTAAAAAAAAAAAATATCATCTAATAATAATAAATTAATGAATTAGTTAATTAATTAAACAATGATGTTATATATCCTGAGAAAAAAATTCACGAAGAGGTCGCGAAACATCATTGAGCCAACTAAATTTGTCCATTTCCAAAAATCACGGGAGGTGTTATTTTGACTTTTTTAAAGAAGCGGTCTCTCCAATAAATAAAAATTCCAAAGGATACCATGTTGTCGCATTATTCGAGAAACCGTCGCGATGCAACATCTCGCTAAAATAATCATTTCCGTCGATCAAATTAAAGTAAATGAATAGACATGCCATCCCAAAAATGAAAGGTGAGTGGTGCAAAACGGATAGCACTTGTGTGACATTGTGGTTGGTGACATTGATAATATTGGTCAACGAAAAAGTCATAAGTGGCTTTCTTCTTTCGACTTTCTTCTTTCTCTTTCACAATTTTTTTTGTTCTTTTGTATACTTGTGACATTGTGGTTAGCCAATGTCACCAATATAACACTACAATATCACTAAAGGGTTATCCGTGCAAAGTGCATTCAATACATGAAAATTGGTGTAGTTTCGCATATCCTTGTCACTGCCTTCAACAGCTTTCCTTGCATGTGGTCTAGTTCCTTTCCACGTATGAACTTTTCACTCATGTATTATTGCCTTGTGAAATCACTATGATCGTTTCGTTTATCAATCAACAAAAAAAAATGAGGTATCTCAAAATGAGATAAGTTAACTCACAACTTGAAAGTTCCAATCCAATTTTGATCTAGTGTCCTATCCAAAAGTACTTGGTCTCCTGCATCACTACATCTAACATTGTTCCCCCTCTTATTTCAAGGCTAGAAAATAATTCCTTGGAATAAAGAAACCACAAATATTGCACAGAACACAACTTAATGACAAATATATATTTTTCCATGTTCAATTTCAGAATAAAACAACCAAATAAGGTTTTAATTATCTATAGAGAAAGAAGAAGAGAAGCAAGTCAAGATAAGTTTGCAGAAGCAGAGCACACACGCTTACATAGAATAGAAGAACCAAGTCCCACATCGGATGTATTACAAGCTTCCATAGGCAAACTGCAATATAAATAAGTGTGTGAGAGATGCATATATTCCTTGCACGTAGTGGTCCATTGTTTCTCACTTTCCTCTTTTTCAATGTTAATTGAATGGAATAGTTAAGCTATTGATGTGATACACTTTTCCAGTTTGTCATTAATAAGTTGCATCATGCAATTTGTCAGAAGTGAAACTAAAGGGTTTCTTCAAAAAGAAGGCATTGATTTTGAAGAAGTGTAAGCACTAGTTGCAACTTGCAAGAGTTGAGACCATAAGATTAGTTGTTGCATTAGCCAATATAAAAAATTGGTCAATACTTGAATGGACCATTAGAAGAATAAGTTTTTGTGACACAACCTCTAGGATTTTAAGTAAAAAAATCAGAAATTTAAAGAATATAAATTATGGAAATCCCTCTATGGATTAAAGCAAGCTCCAAGAGCTTGGAATAAATTTATCAAAAGATGATGAGCAAAATGATGTGGATCCAAGAAGTGTGTCTCAGAACATGGTGTCTATGTTAGAAAAAATAAAAGAAAAGGAGTTATTATCTTGTGTCTGTATGTTGATAACTTGCTGGTAACAGACAGCAGTGAAGCTGATATAAGTGAATTCAAGAAGGAAATGATGACAAAATTTGATATGGCTGACCTTGGTCATATACCATACTTCCTTGGAATTGAATTTCACAGAAGCAGTAGAGGACTGCTGATGCATCAGAGAAGATATGCTGAAGAAATACTTCAGAGGTTTGAAATGGAAAACTACAATCATGCAGTAACACCAGCTGAGACAAGATTAAAACTATCAAAAGATGATGAGCAAAATGATGTGGATCCAACACAGAACATAAGACTCATTGGATCACTAAGGTACCTATGCTATATAAGGCAGGACCATGCTTATAGTACGTTGGAATAGTAAGTAGATTCATGGCAAGACCAAAGGTATCTCATCTTACAGCTACAAAGAATATTGAGGTACGTCAGAGGTGCTTTGGATTATGGAATCATGTCTCCATCAGCAGGTCAAGGAAAAAAGTGCAAGCTGAATGGATACACAGATTCAAACTTGTTTGGAGACATAGATGAGAGAAAATCTATTGCAGACTATATATTCGTATTATGAGGTTCACCGGTGTCTTGGTGTTCAAGGAAGGAACCCGTGATTGCACTCTCCTCATGTGAGGCAAAATATATAGCTGCATCACTTTGTGCATGTTAAGCTGTTTGGTTAGGGAATCTGACTGATGAAATTGGAGTTGAGAAAAGTGAAGCAGTGACTCTGAGAATTGACAACATCTCAACAATAAACTTAGCCAAAAATCCTATAGCATGGGAGAAGTAAGCACATTGAAATGAAATTTCACTATCTAAGAGAACAAGTGGGCAAAGGAAAGTGGAAACTAGAACACTACCTAAGTGAATACCAAGTTGCAGCCATTCTAACTAAAGGTGTTAAGATTGAGACATTCATGAAGCTATGAGGTTTGATGGGAATTGAAGCATTAGCTAACCTGAATTAAGGTGGTGTGTCGAGAAATTAATTCAGTTTAGGTTAATAATAAGTTATTACTTGGTTTGCAAGTAATAAATATGAAGTTAGAGATTGTAACTATTTTCAGTTAGTTTGTTTTTCTGTTTTGAGTTTGCTTGTTAAGCAAGTTAGCTTCACCGCATGATGTATAAATACCAATAATTGAATGATAAATAACAAGTGGTGTATATTGAAGTAAATTCTCCTCCAATCTATCTCATTTTTTCTCTCCATTCTCTCTTTTCATTATTCTGCTATTCTTTCTTTCTTTCTTCTTTCTCATAATAAGTGTATCAAGTGAGTGAATCAAAGTGTAAAACTAATTGTTTACACTAACATTAACTAGATAGACATTGTTCAGATGTTAGTCCACACTTCATATATTCAATCGATGTTCATTTGATGGAAATTAAGTCATAGTTATGAAGTCATTTAGCAAGCACCCTTCACCTTTCTTAACGGTAACATCACTACTCCTCGTCCTGATGGTATGTACTTCTGTTGCAGATTCTATGTGATTTACGGGTTAGCCACAGTCAAACTGTGGCAAAACAAACATGTCTAAAAACCGGAAAACTTGGTGTGGTAGCATGTTCCTGAAAACATGTCAATCATTTTCAATTCCGGAAAATTTGATGGGGTGAATGGGTGTGAATTGGAAAAGGGAACTTAGTATTTTCTATGGTTTGTATGGATGGGAGTATAATTGTTTAGAGTATACGGTAAAATTTTCACTATTTGACTATCATTTTTCCACACTTCGTTTAAAAGGTTGTTTGAAATTCTGAATGATACAATTCTAAGACCCAACCCAACTTCTCAACATGAAGAGTCAAATGGGAATGTCCCAACTGAGTTAAGGGGAAAGAGTCCTAGTAACAATTGTAAGAAGCCTATTTGGATGAGAGTACTGTAATTCAGCATCAATAAGTTTTTTCTTTGCTTCAATAAATAAATTCAGCATAAGTAATACACCTCAATAAGCTAACTTCTCGAATGAGATTCAAATTCATTTAATGTAGTAACAAAGTTGGTTTAAAGATGACACCGTGATAATTAGACCCATGACACACACTAAGTGTGTGAGAGAGTTGTATTGAATTTGTATTGTAGTCTCAAATTATTAAGATTTTCAAGTTATTGGATATACATATTTGAACAACTTCATCTTACGAGTTAACTTTTGTCTCACACTTCATTTATTTTTAGAATCATTTTATAACTTATATAATTCAAAAAAAAAAAAAAAAGTAAAATAAACCCTCTTATCTCCTCCAGAAGGCTAAATTTTAACGTGGAAACTTTAAAACTGGAGAAAAAACTACGACCGTTGTCCAAACCCACAACCATATAATTATTACTATGTTAAATTTTTTACAACACATAGACTTCTCTCACTCCAGTACAACCACACTCTCACAAAGCAAATATTTAAACTAAGTCAGATAGGAGCTTAAAGTGCTACTGACTAGTGCATCTACAAACAAAGAACCCAGGTTCAATATATAGCATTGGTCTTCCCCTTGCTTCATCAAACTAAGCGATGTGGGACTTCTTCAATAACTAATATTTTTTAACCTCCTTTATTCAAGAAATTTGATAATCAAACCCAACAATCTCCACGTTGATTGTAAGAGTTTCATCTTTTGCTTCCATTGTCTATACCGACAATCATACTCCACCATAAAGAGTATACTTCACTTGAAACTGAACCATTTCAAGAATTTCTTTACGTCGAAAGCTTGCTGAAAGACTATGGTGCAACTCCCATGTTGGCTCTCAGGAAGTTCTTCAGCCATCAACATATATCACCACACACCTTACATCAATGTCAACCATGCCCGTGTGTTGTTCTTAAAAACTGCTAGGATGTCCCCGTGAGCTTAGCTCAGTTGGTAAGGACAATGCATAATATATGCAAGGTTCGGGATTCGAACCTCGGACACCACAAAAAATAATGCTAGGATCGGATCGGATCAGATCGTATTTCAGATTAGTTTTACAAAATCGAACCGAACCACAAAAGTAAATTTTATTACTTTTTTTTTTTTTGAAGAAATTTACTTATTTGTTATTTTATTAGTATTATATATTGCATTGATTTAATCTATATTATCAATAATTCATATGTTTCGAATATAATCGATAACTTTCATTCTATAATATTAATTTTTTAGTATGTTTGTGTTATATTTTGCATCGAACCTATTATTTTACCGTGTATGTATAATACTAATATTAATAAAAAAAAAAATAACATATTGCATTTTGGATGTCCAAAAACCGATACAAAGTAAACCGCATATATTTGGATCGGATCGAATTTTTTTAAATAATTATCCAAACCAAACCGCATGTTATTTTTATTTTGGATTGGATGACTTTTTACTTCAAAATTGATTCAAACCGCACTGCTAACACCTCTCCCACCGGATCTCAACCAAAGAACACCAACGTAACTTTGCTGAAACATCGCCATGGCTCAGGGTTGACTAATGAAATATGCATCCTATACTTTCCTACCACCCATCCATTACCACAATAGTGATTTCCATTAATATCCAAATAATAAGCAAGCCTCTTGAGCAGTCTATATGGGTGAGTGAGCACACTTTAGTGTCAATGAACCATCCTTGAAATATACCACCAGCATCCTTCACAAGTTCTTCTACCAACCACTACTTCATCTGGTTTGATGAGTATCATATCCATATCCCCCACCCAACTTGGTGTCATGGACAATAATAATATATGCCTTTTGAGTCAAGCTTTACTTGTAGTGTAAGCACATCTTATGAGTTATATAGACTTGTCTCAACCAATCCATATCTTCATCCCCTTCCACTCCTCTCTAAGTTTGAATAAGAGCCTCTTTTTTAAAATTTTGCATAGCCTTGTCACTGCCTTCAACAACCTTTCTTGCATGTTGTCTACTTTATTTCCACTCTCCACGTATGAGCTTTTCGCAACTGTGCTACTGGCTCATGAGTTTCCGATTGCTATGGTCGTTTCGTCTATCTATCAAAAATCAAAAATAGAAATGAGGCCTAAGGTTGTGTCCTTAATGGCCTTGCCTTGTCCACGGCTCTGCTCGTGTGGTATCTCAAAATGTGATAATAACTTAACTGTCAACTTGAAAGTTCCAATCCAATTTTGATCTAGTGTCCTATCCAAAAGTACTTGGTCTCCTACATCACTACATCTAATATTGTTCCCCCTCTTATTTCAAGGCTAGAAAATAATTTCTTTGGAATAAAGAAACCACCAATATTGCACAGAACACAACTTAAAGACAAAACTAAATTTTCCCATGTTCAATTCAAAATACAACCAAATAAGGTTTTAATTATCTATAGAGAAAGAAGAGAAGCAAGTCAAGATAAATTTGCAGAAGCAGAGCACACACGTAAAAAAAATTAGCGGAGACAAGTCAGGTACACCATAGAAAAGGCGGGGGCTAGGATGAGATAAGGAAGCTCTAGCTATGTTATGGGCTACCTTATTTGCTTGTCTCCTAACCTAAAACAAAGAATAATTATTGTGGGATGCTAATAAGGTCTTACATCTAAATATTATATCTCCAAACTCATTAATAGGAGTAGAGGTAGAAATAATAGCATCAACAACTAGCTTACAATCAGACTCAAATATGATAGATTCCATGCCTTTAAAGGAATAATTATTCCTTTAATTTTAGAGCAATGATATTTGTATATCTCTTTCATGACAACTTTAGTGACAACCATGTTTTTTCTCTCTCCTTATTGGTCAAAAACAATGGAGAGAGAAAAAAGAAGAGTGAGAATAAGAATAACATGTGAGTATCTAAGACCACTTACAATGGTGTTGAATGCCTATGTTGAAAGCAACCTTCAACATGTGGGAGTCCTCCAATAGTGTGTTGAATGATGATGTTGATGAAAGAGATGTTGAATCTGACACCGGAAGGACACGCGGCGCGCTTGGGTTGGCCAGAAATGGCGTGTGCATCACACGCGCAGACAGCAGCGTGTGATGCTGCAGGAGGCTGGAGAGAGAATCTGATTTGTGGATAACTGGGGACACGTGTTTGGTTCTGATTGGTTGTCCGAATTCTTATCATTTTAATAATTTGAACTCAATTATTTCGTTGTAAATTAATTTAAAAAAATAAAAATTACCAAAATTCATGATTTTTTTTGTCTATAAATAGAGACTTGGTTCATTTGATTTGGACACAGAAAAAAACCAAATTTTTCACTATCTTAATCTTACTAGTAGAGATACCTGTGCTACAACACAGGTAGCGCGGCTTCGCCGGGCGTCGTGGCGCGGGTGTGTTGGGAATAGTGAATTTTTTTGTCAGTGAAAATATCTAAAGTATTTAAAGCATAATAATTTATATATATATATTGATCCGTAGTAATAAAAATTGACAATAATTAAATTTTAATACGAACATATATATGTTGATGTAATAGAAATTCTAGATTGTGGAAAAACAATTATTCAAAGTTGAGAAGATTTTAACACGATTACAATATTTTTGGCCATGATAGAATTATACTTATTCTAGAGGATCGTTAGGACCAATACGATTGGCAGAGCATAATGTTGTCCATCCACGTTCAATTTTGACAGTTGTGTTATGTGATTCTTGATCATTTGTAAATAACAATTTTCAAATAGTGATAGTATTTGATGGTCCACATAATATGAGATATGTATGTTTTTTAACTTGCAAAAAAACTCCCAAGATACTATGGGAGAAATACTAATATTGTTTAGTGTGAAACAACGTGAAAAATATTAATATGGGAATCGTGTTTGAAGTATGAAAAATCACCGT
>Ga0315913_1000071_pt1 | contig 54596 bp, 32 predicted proteins | sample MpolsnodulesMG_FD_207736 | JGI IMG/M metagenome (GOLD analysis project Ga0315913, IMG submission 207736) | Medicago polymorpha root nodule microbial communities from Los Angeles, California, United States - small nodules | ecosystem: Host-associated > Plants > Roots > Nodule | place: USA...
ATCAAAAAATTGAAATTTGGGAAAGAAAGAACGAACGAACCTGTCGCTTGGATTCAAGGATTGTGTAACCTGAGAATGGCCGAGTTTGATAGAGAGGAATGAGAGTTCGATTGAGGGTTTGATGAACTTCGATTGAATGGTAGAGTGACAAAGTTTGATGGAGTAATGACATTGATATATTGAATAAACAGAAACGTAGGATAAAATATTATTTTGTTTCTTTTTTTTAGTTATAGTGGGAGTGAGATGGGGAAAATTTGTTAATAAAAGATTATTTTGTTTGTTTTTTAAAACAACATATGACAAAAGATATTATACTTTTTTTTTTTTAAATCAGGTTCGCAATCATATTTAGGAGTATAAGTAGCTAAGTTTGTTTAATTTAAAGATTGAAAAGTTGGAGATCAAGGGTTTGAATCCTGGCAAAGAAATAAAAACATTAACATAACAATTAATATACTAATATTTCACAACTTTTTTTTTAAAATCATATATAAAATAATATTTACAAGTTTGCCACCTTGTTTTTATTTCATATTTGACCCCATTTATTCTTAAAATCAGGTTTTGAAATTTACTCACAAAAACAAAATTTACAAAACTGCCACCTTATTTATATTTCACACATTTTTTTTAATAAAATAGGTATAATACACATAATTCTTATGTCAATTTTGCACTAGTGTAGGGACCAAAAATAAATTGGAGAGATGGCTTCAAAAATAAAATCTGGTTGGCTTACATTTTTCTCTTAGTGATCCACCAATTTGGTAGTATGAACTTTTTAATGAGCAGGGATGCATCAACCCCGTGAATAACTTTGCATATAGTTACTCCGTTTAATACTATCATCTCCTCTTCTCACGCCCGTAAACTCCTTCCCCCTCCAACGAAAGAGTGACCACCACATCTGTACATTTTCACCATTTCAAAGTGAACGATAAAGAATGGTTATGTTCGTCACAATGCACAACTTTGTCGAAAAGAAGATAAAGTGTCGGCAAGGAGAAGGAAAGACACACAAAAAAGAAACACAAGATAAAGTTTCCTCTATATTTTATATTTTGAATAAACCACCAATTGGGTACCTAAATTATAATTTTCTTACCAATTTAGTTAATAAACTATAAAAATATACCAATAGTCTCTAAACTGTTATTAATCCGTCAAGTTAGTACCTCATTTCCTTTAAAAAATAAAAGAGAGAATGATAATTCAAGGACTATTTTGATGGAATCAAAAATAGTGTAGGGACTACTTAATACAGTTTATGGACTAAATTAGTGATGAGTCAATAATTGATCGTTTTGTTTTTCATCTCAATACTTGAGGGTTAAGGGGCCCTCATAAGGCCACACCAGAAAAGCATGATTATTGAGACTTTAAGCATTTCACAAGGCTTTTGGTCATCGATAATGTCAGTTTTTCTCGTTGAATGCATATTTAAACCTAATTTTTTTTATATAATTATATATATATTTTTAAATTATAATATTAATGAATAAAATAGAAAGAGTGGAAACTAATTTTGTTTCAAGATACACACTTTCATTGACCAAAAAGAGAGATACTAGATCAAAGTATAAAAATGCAGGATAATTGTTGTTCCCACTTTTGAGTTTGCTAAAAACTTACGCCGCGTCACTTAATTGCCGAAATTCCTTGTTCTGCAGTAGTTAACTGTCAAAGTGGCGTTTTTTTTAATGTAATCCGGCGGTAGTTAACTCTCGATGGGGTAAATATGTAATTTTCTGGTGTTTCATAGAAAAGGCTGAAGTGGGAAAAACAAGCTTCAAATAACACATAAAAAAATTAGGGCCAAAGCCCTTGCCTTATGGACTTGGGCCTTTTTCCAATCATATTTTAATCATAAGAGAATTGCTTTTTCCACTCAATCGGCTTCTCACACGCCCTCCACTTTTAATCACAAGAAAACGTATACAAATCGAGTAAGGAATGTTTTATAGTCAAACATTACCTTTGTATTCAATGAAAATGTTGCGTATGAAGTCCTTTGATGCTTGAATTGTGCTTTGAAATCACGTTTTCGTCAAAAATGTGGTGTTTTTGGAGGTGTATAGAATGGAAGGTGAGAAAGGTGGTGAGTTCCTATCAGGTTTTGAGAAACACACATGTTTTGGATTATATAATCCAAAGGCGGAAAAACACGATATGAATTATATAATATGAATTGCGATATATGCAAAATAAATGGGCTGCCATGCTTGATTAGAGGTTCGAAATGATAAATACCCATTTCAGAATTCATAATCCAAAAATCGTTAAGATTATAAAATCTAAACGAGGTATTTTAGTCAAAACAGAGGGCGAGCGAGAAGTATGAAGTGTGTGAAAAGAAATTCTCTAACCATAATGATTTTTTTAGTTAGATGAAAAATAATCATTGAAATGAGGTATTTTAGTCAAAACAGAGGGCGAGCGAGAAGTCTGAAGTGTGTGAAAAGAAACTCGCTAACCATAATGATATTTTTAGTCAGATGAAAAATAATCATTGAAACTCTCACACACAAGTGGATAGATCGGAATCCAAACTTTGATCATGGCGTCCGACCTAGCAACTAATCATAATCATCATATCATAATGATTCTAATAAAGAAAACTTAGACTAAAAATAGGTAATTTCTTATCCCACGCAAGATAGAAAAGATGACATCATTTTCCTATTGAACACACCACACATCGAGTGATCCAAAAGTATCTTCTCATGCATCCCGCATTTGTTTTCTCTTGATGATATTGAGCAGAATTTTTTAAGATTACTATGAACAAATACAAGATTATATTAATATAACATGCCTGTTTTAATGAATTATTTTTGTGTCTTGGGAACACATGAGAAGTGTCTCATTAAAATAAGAAGTCGACTCAGTCTCATTGTGCATGTCCAAAACATCTCTAACAAATGTTTACTACTATTTTTCGTACACAAATAAACACATCTAAAACGTGAACGAGTGTCGGTGACAAAATTAAAAGAGGTATACGTGAGCTTAAAGACAGACATGTTGATCGTACGTTTAGTTTAGGTAAAATTACACTTGTCCTTTTTATTTTTTTATCATGTAATTTAGTGTTTATGAATTCATTTTTTAAAGATGAATAAGTGAGGTGTTCGAGTTTGAACCATACCCTCTACATATTATGAAACATCTTTATCAACTGAGTTAAGCTCGCGAGGATCACTTGTCGTCCTTTAACTTAATTTCGTATATTGGTTTCATCATTTATATTTTTTGCCATGTCATTTTTGTCTTTTCGGTCCATTTGCATATGAATTTTCAAACATCAAATCTCGAAGTTCGTATCGAAATAAAAATAGATTTGAATTTTGAAAATTCATCTCCAAATTGATTTAAAGGACAAAAATGACATGAAAAAAATAAAGGGCGAAATCGTATTTGAATATAATTTTTTCTTGAATATTGGACAATCAGAAGAAGAAAAAATTGACTTATATTGTTCATATTGTCGTGGAATTGTTTCTATGATAATGAAATTTAACTAATATTTAATTAATTTTTTTTAATATTATAAAAGTACAAAATTATTATTACAATAGTTTAAATATAGGGTATAATTGAAAGAAAATTATGACACCAATAGATGATTTGAAAAAGAAAATTAGTGAATTTAATGTGATTATGTAGATGATTTGACAACTAAATACAATTTATTTAGTTAGTAAGTACAATTGCTTCGAGTATGCACAATTTGCAAAGGGAATTAAATGCAAAGACCAATGTATCTACTAGTCCACACACAACTCATGAAAATGTGAAAAGTAGGTCACAACTTAAGAAACAAAGTAACTTACCATTGCGGTATCCGTAAAAATTTCTTGGTAACAACAGCAAGTACTTCTTTTTTCAGTAAAAATATAGTGACATTGTGAACTTTCATGATCATTCTAATTGGAAAAAATGGAGGGTAAAATTGATAGTATAAAAAAATGAGATGTTAATAGTTTTAGTTTTTGCATGTATATTGCAACTTTTTTTAATGGTTTACAAATTACAAGAAGTCTTAATAAGGACTAATTCTCTGGTTGCAAGTAAATAATGAAAAGTCTATGATCAAATTTGAGTTTTGATAAAAAATCTCAGAGGGACTAATGAGGTAGCTAGCTAATTAGCATATTCTGTTCTACTGGTCCTGCATATTCTGCCATATAATACGGGTCTGATATTTTAACCTATTGTTTTATGGTTTTTTAGCTTTTGGTTTGGACTGCAATGTACCATTCTTATGCTCATGTTCATGTGTACATTAACTACTTTCTTCACTTTATATTTCTTTTGTCTCCGTTTAATTAGTTTTTCATTTTTGATCTTTTCTCTTTTTTTTTCTTCCATCTTAATGTAGCATATATTGCATATAATCAATCATGTTCTTGTATAAATTTGAACATATATATCCACCTTAATTATGTGTACAAGATTATATCACAAAAGAAAAAACACCCAAATTTTTAGAAAAAAGAAAAAGAGCATATATTCAAGTTTATAGCAAAAATATACTATTTAGGGTTGACCTAGCATGACGTTAAAATTTCATGATGATCACTTCACGAGGATATGGAATCAGACATTAAAAGGTTGTCAGTTACAGCACTCAATTTGGGAAGTATAAATATCAATTGCCCTCACCCCACCATACACTGTCCACAAATCCAAAATTGGTCAGTGTTTCAGTGTTACAGCCATGGTAAATATTTGATTTGCTCATGGTCCCAAGCACCAAACAATACACTACTTCTATAATTTTATTTACTTCTTCAGTGTATATATTTTTGTAAAAAAAATATTAAACATATTTATTTTTTACAGTTCAAACCTATACTTTTTACCTTGACTTACTTTTTATGTTATAGTTTCCATTTTTGGTCATGTGTCTTTGTAAGTTAATTTCTATTAAAAAAAATGTATTAGCACTTTATTAGTTACTATGTCATGTGTGACATTAAATAAGATACCCCATCTGAGATTGACCTTACACTGCAATGCAGACCACAATTAATTAAAAAGAAGATATTATTATTACATAAGACATGAGAATTAGGGCTTTGGGTTTTGCTTTGTGTGAATTTGGGATGTTACAGGCAAAGTGACAAAAACAACATTCAGTAAAGTAGGACTGGTGGGGAAGATCCCTTTGTAGCTAAGTTTATAGGGCTTTGTTTATGTTATTTCTTTTTCAAATCAGATTATGGTAGGGAAATAAAAACAGAACAATTTGTATAGACAATAATGTTGTGGATTTTCTATTGTAGTAACATGTAATTAATGGATATGCTTTTCAATTGGATGGGAATGACCAATTACATGAACGGTTCATGGGGAGAATAAAAATTGCCCTTGTTGTGGTCCTATACAAATTCTTAAACTTAAGTTGAGTGTTTGTATTTGAAGGATCTTCAGGATAAAAATGATGAAAACAATAGACCTAGAAATGAAAATATATGTGAGCAAAAATTCTCTAATTTCTTTTTGAGATAGATGTTATATTTTTTCTATCTAAAGTTTGAAAATGATGAAAAAAATAAAAACTAACAATAAAAATAAGATGTTGAATAAATGTTGACAACTAATGTGAATTTTAAGCTCTCCCAAAGCTATTTTTAGAAGTTTTAATGTATAGTGTCTTATCTATTGTGATTTTCCACCGTAATTTTGGCATTTTACAGACACACACAAAAGATTTTAGAATTATGTTTTTCATTGATCAAACCTATATTACATTGGGAATATAGACTTTATCTACCATCACAAATAAAATGGTCTTGCACCATATACAAATATCTTTTACTCCATTAAATTGATAATTCATATCATATTTCATTTGACCAAATCGTAAAATTTATTCATTTATGTATAATACAAAACTTATCTCATTTTTGCACAATAGAATTGATAAGAATATGTATTTTATCTTATAAATAATCAAGTTAGTTATTGCACCAAAAACTTAAAAGAAGGAAAAACAAAGGTAAATCATAGTAGGTGAAGTAAAGTAAAAGGCTATACCTGTGTTTTCCAAGCAGGGAAAAAAATCAGCAAATGGTAGAACATAGCATAAAAAGTGAATGGATTTTGGGTTGATCAGCAAAAGTCTGGTGAAACATGAGTGGGTGAAAACATTGCAGAGCAGAAATAAATTCAATATGGTCAAAAGTCAAAAGTACCTTAATTACTTAAATAATTAATCATATTTTTCTGTCACTATACCTAGCTAAAAGCCTTGCAGTGGTGTGGCTATGACCTCAAAGCATATTTATAGGTAGCATGTTTGAAACTGCCTCTCATATTAAAACCATGTTTTTAAGACTTAATGGTTGTGATTTTGAAAGATGTTTCATTGTTTCTAAACATGCTTGATTTTATTTTTTAGAAGTGTTTTAAGAGATGAAAATTGAAATAACAGATTTAGTAGAAACATCTCCATTTAATTTTTACATTTAACTTCAAATATACTTTTAACTTAAGCACATACTTTGGCTATTAGATGAACTTTTTACTTATGATATCATAATTTTTTTATAGCTATAGAAAACAAATGTATTAACAGGACTAGCAAAACAGAATCACAAGATGTGCTATAGAGGTTAGTTTGTTTATGGCAAAAATATCATGAGCAATTTAATGTACCATGTGCACATTTTTTTTTTGGTAGAGCCCATGTGCATGCAATAACATTACAATGTCATATATGAGTATATAATATTATTTAATATTGCATATTTCCATCTTTATTTTGTTTGTGATCTCTGGAATATATATTAATTAAAGTTCTTTTCTTTTGAGTGAAAATGTATTAGTTGAAGTTCTATCAAATTTGTATACTGGAAACAAAAGATGCTATTGCCTTATTGATCACAGGTTTACAAACCCCATGCATGAGTATTGAGTGTCATGTAGAATCCTCAAAAATTATAATCAGATCAATGTCACCAAGAATTCTTTTATCATTTTTTTTTGAAAGAAGAATTCTCTTATCATGAGAACAATGTAAGCAGTAAGCACCTTCAATTAGCCTAAAATTAAACTGAGTGCAGTTTAATAATGACATCAACAAATTACCATGCCTACCAGGTAGACACATAAATTGTAATAGTACATAGTAGAATATTAGTACATGATGATTAAAGAGGATGAGAATATGCACAAAATTGTAGCAAGAGGAATTTGGTACAATGCACTGAACATGAGAGTACATAATTAATGAATCAAATAAACAATTCACCATTGGAAATTAAACGAGTTTTACTTTATCATCTCACAATAACAACTGTTGTATTTGATTATTTCATACAAATTAAAGAAAATGGTAAATGAAAGAAAAACAACAATGAAATAGTATTCAAACATAAATTTTTGTTTAACTCGTTTTTATATAGTATTTAATCATAAATTATTTATCTTCAAATCATTTTTTTTATGGTGTCTGGAGCTCCAATCTCAGACCTTGCATATATTATGCATCGTCCTTACCAACAGAGCTAAACTCACGGGGACATATTTAAATCACTTTTAGTCGTAATCAATATTAGATAACCAATTAACTCAAAATCAATTTTTTTTATCATTGTGGAGTCAAATACACACTCAATTAGTATGTATAATGCTAAAAAAATCAGCTCAAACTAAGTTGAAAATTTGAAAGTAACACTCTTTTTTGTAGAATTCATTTTTATGTACAAGTTATTAATAGAGGGGAGGGAGTATTTTATTTTTTGCAGATTGGTAGCAAGAATGTCAGCATGAGTAGGCCAAGAGCCTGATATAAAAATTTATGACATAAAAATTGAAGAGGGTATACACAGAGGGTCCTAGCAGGAATAAAGGGGTACTCATTTTTTGAATCCCAAGAAAAACAAACTCTCATTATCCTTTCTGTCTTACCCTACCAAGAAAGCGACACATCAACCCTAATTTTATGTGCAGGTAATCATCACCTATATTCACTGCTTCTGTCTTTCATGTCATTTTTTCCATTTTTATTTCCACCTTCCCTCTCATTTTTTACATCTCTCATAAGGCTCACAAGAGTTCCTCACACTCTTGAGTTTTCATTATATATATAATTCCAATATTCCATTCACTCTCACACATCTCATTCTTTCATGCAACTATAACCCTCCCTTCCTCACTTAAACTTCCTCGACCAGTTTCTAGCCAGGTTTTCACCATGCAGTACTGTTTCATACAAAAAATGGCCACGATGTTCTTCTTTATCATGGCTCCTCAAGATGATGGTTACAATATTCAAGAACAAAGGGAAGTGTGGTGATTGTCATGGCGATATCTCTCCTGAGCTTATTCTTCTTATATCTTCTTTTTATTTTTTCCAACTTTATAAATAATTTTCAAATTTTCTTGACCTTGCAAGTCCAAAAAATTAGACATTCTAGGTCAAGATTATTTGTAATAATTTTAGGAAAGCATACTATGTGATAATCTTATATATTAGTGTTTTTCAATGTCTTATTCTCTCATTTAAGTTCCATAGCTTATTTAGGTGCTTTTAATTATATAGGCTTTCTTAATCCGTAATGTCTCTTGTACATCAAATGTAATTTTTGTATTGCTCCTATGTTTGAAGGAGTTATTGTAAGGAATTGGTCGTAATAAAAAAGTTGTTGTTTAAGGATTGGTTATGTGTTATGTAATTGTTTCGTTTTGTAGCTTTGACCTTTATTCCCTTATTTTTGTTAACTAGTATTCAACTCTGATATATATGCTATATATAGACTACCACCTTTCTAAACTTCCTAAATTTTGTTGTTCTCTTTGGATTTTATTCTACGTTGCAAGTTTCAATACCAAAGGACAGTTGGAAGAAGAACAGATAAAAAGTAAGGAAGAAAATTAAGTTTCAAGGTTCAGAGAGATATACAGAGAATAAGGTAACTTCCATACAAATAAAAATAAAAATAAAAATAAAAGGGAGACGTTTTGTCAAAAAAATGTTGTTACTATAATCAAGATTAAGCTGATTTTCTTCGAGTCGGTAATAGATTGTAAAAAATCCATGCAGATCTGATCTAGTGCCACGAATGAGTTAAATAACTACAAAGGATTAAAATTGTCCTTTGGAGGTGCTTGTGTATAGTGGAGCTCCTCTGCCCAACCATTTGAAAATTCTAATTGTGTCACATTATGTGAAGTACGATGTTCATAGTTCATACCATCCATTTCTTTTTCTTTTTTTGGTTTTAGATGAAGTGGTAATCCTCTGAAAATAAACTCACACACAACTGTGAGGTCTCGGGTTCGAACCCGGGTCACGACGTCCGGCCTTGCAATTTCGGCATTTGCCAGTTGAGCTAATATTTTCTCCATATTCATAAATAATTGTATATTTTCTCCATATTCACTAGTATATTGAGCGGCTAGTCTTTGAATATTGAGTTTTAATGGTTGTGTGTGGTGGCTCTGTGTAGATCAAATAGCTTTTTTCCAAAGTTTAAAAGGTCTTTTATTTCTATTGAAAAAAGGCTTCAAAGGTATTGAATCCTTCAAAAAGAAAAAGTGTAAAAGTTACTCAATTTAAGTTACAAATAGTTTGACATGTAAACCCTACTATATCTGATCTATTATTAGAAAATGGGTAAGAAAGCAAAAGCATTAATTTGACTTGTCATTACTTGGAGTATATGGAACATGAGAAATGCTACCATCAATTAAGGGTGGAGATATATGGAGACATTCTTTTTTTTTTGGTCGAAATATGGAGACATTCAAAAGGTTATGAATTGCATCAAAACTATCTCATGGTCTTGGTATATTTGTAAGGTGAAAAGAAACTCTAGCGTTATTTTTGCAAATTGGTGATGTGTTTATAAAGTGGTTAATTTTCTTGTACTATAATGAGTTTCAACTACCCTTTTTCTTAATGGCATTTTGCTTATTATAAAAGCCTATAATCACAAAACAAAAGCTTAACTTTACGATAGGATGTAGAGCGTGATGCTTAGAAGGTATTAATACCTTTTCCAAAGTTTAAAATGTAGTACTAATTTTGATTTTGATTAGGGCTTCTTCTCCTATGGTGCTTTTTCCACTCTTCTATGGAAGCATTCTCCATTTCATCGGGGTTTTGATCCACCATTCCCACAAGCCATCCTCTTGCCAACTGTCACAAGCTTCCATCAATATCCACCGCATGCATTCAACCAGCCACTGCCGAGAATCTCTACAAACAGTGCAAATCTGGTGTCTTTCCGCTGTTTTCTCCCCCTTCCTCTCACGGGGTGGAGTGTCCACCCCCGAAACTACAGCCTCTATTATTTACCTCCATGGCTGCACACCCGCACCCCCCATTTCCATGACCAAATCGTCCTCCCCCTAGCCAACATGATTGTGGTTTGATCCTTTCAGATTAAATGTATCTAGTGTATGCGTTCTGAATAGTGCCTCTATTTCCTGTTTTGTTACTCATTTGGTGCATTTTTGTTAAATCTAGTTCTGGCCAAAGCTTGTGCCTACAGGACTTGATGGTATGTCCCGAAATTGTTTGTCATTTGGAATTGAAAATGGTGTACAAGGCTAATATGATGATCAAAATTATGTGATTTGGTTGGTCAAAACTGAGACCACCTATAGTCAATTTGTACCTACATAAGTCAATTATGATTTGTAACCTTGATTTAAGAAGACAGCCGTTGTTCATTTCTCCTTAACCACCAACCAAGTATGGCCATAGTGATTTATAAACTCTGCATACTTTTGCTTAGGATTTAGTTGGCTTAGCTAACTGTTGTGGTTGGGGAATCCCCGACACATCTTGTGTTTGTAGCAACCTTTATTTTATCTATTGAATAAAGTTGTTTAGCATAAAACAAAATACCAAATAAAAATCAGGACCCCCTTACTCTCAATAACTAGCATGCGCCCTGCCACTATCTCCCACCAAGTTAGAGAATCAAATCCAGCTTTTAGGGAAAATAAAACAAATTATCCTTTTTTGATGTTTTGCTAATTCAATCTACTCCAATAAAAAATTAGGGCTTCTTCAAATCTTGGTGTGTGGGCTAAGAGGGAGAGAAAAGGCAATATTAATGCATATTTTATTTTGCATCCAAGACAAAAATTCTTAATTTTGTATCCAAGACAGAAATTCAGAGGACCTTTTTTGTACTCTTAACTTACCCTCATGGGTAACAATATCAAGGGGGGGAAAAGCATTACACATACAATAAAATATCCCAACCTACAGTGGAGATGCACAAGACCTAGCTAAAGAATTACGATCGTTGCCAAAGATTCTGTGCAGGTTTGACGGGTTGTTGTTAAGTATTGATGTGTGTCGTATATGACTATGAGAGGAAAAGATCAGGGAAATATTTTCCGGTGATCGCGCCTAAGGCTCCACTCAAGCAAGCTTGAGAAATAGAAATATAGAAGGGAGAATTAATTGGATACAGAGGGTGTATCTAAAGGTCTCCATAATAGAGATTAACATAATGATTGATTATATTAATAGTATATAATATGTAATACATGGAAATCACCTGAAAATTTAAATAAAACTCTTCTGAAGAGAACAAATGAAGGGTATCTTATCATAATAGACACACTTACATGAAAATTACCTGCTATTACAAGTTAGTCCACCTAAAGTTGCCAAAATAAAGTTATGACACCTAAACAAAATTACATAGTAATCCCTTTACCTCTGATTTCTCCAATCCTCCACCACCTATTCCTCCTTCTTACCTCTCTCCCTTGTCTCTTTCTCTTCGAGTTCCACCACCGCTTCCTTTCCTTTCTCGCTCCACCTCTCCAACTCCACTTCATCCCCACTTTCCAACCTTTAGTTCCTTTTGGCTTTGCTTAATCCTAAACTAATTATTTTAACAAATTTGAGGTCCTTAATTGGCAGAAGTTCAGTTTCTTAATTGGTTTATCATCATACAGCGTCCTCAGCTAATACCTCAATAAGATCCCTAAAATCTACCACAACAACAACAACCAAGCTTTATCCCACTAAGTGGGGTGTTCCCTAAAACCTACCATATACACTTAAATACTGTACAATTTTGGTGGTACAACAATTGTAACATAGGAATAAACAATACCGATTCAGCCTTCTGTTCATTTTTCCTTGTGTTTAAGCAGCAAGCACCAGCACTTTGATGGTGCCTTGACTATTTGCAGTTAGTATGGTGGGGCGATCACTCTTCCAGCATACAGCACTGATGAAGTAAGATCCAGCCTCATCCTCCGCATCATCCATGTCAGGGGAACTAAATCTATGCCAAGTCAGAGGCTTAGAGATTTCCTGCAAAGCGTGATTCAGCTCTTTAGTTATTTACAAGACAAATGTGCGGGAAACACTTCGAATAATTAAACATCACAAACCTTGTGGTAGACAAATACTTCATTTGTTTCACTGCCACATGCAATGTATTCACTACTTACTGTAAGGCCAACAAAGTTTTTCTCATTTGCGTGGCCTCTGAAAGTGCGGACCTGTACACATTTGAATGAAAAGAAAATATTACAATTAAAAAAGTACAAAAATTTCCAATTTATATATTCTAAAAAATATTAGACATTCTTCCAATTTACACAATTCAAAACAATATTTTTTTAGTCAACTTTTTTTGTTTGAAAACATTTTTGACAAGCTTCAGCCAAAAATTGAATAATAAAGTGATACCAACAAGTGTATCAATTATCATACATAAATACACGGATATGAGTGCAACAAGAAACTAGAGAATTGGACTTATAGAAGGAAAAAAAAACTAGAGAATTGATGATATTTAGATTGTCACAATAAACTGTTGGTAGGCACATAACTTCCAGTAAGCAGACTGTTGTTAGAGTAAGCAACAAAAGCCAACAGAAATCTACAAATTATGAAGGATAAATTGGACAATAATCAAACCTAAGCAATAAACTATTTTGGTTAAAATTACTCACTGGTACGTTTTGCTTCACATCCCATAACCGCAGTGTACTATCTGTTGATGCTGATGCAAGTTCATCGTTGGACAAAAATTTCACGTATGAAACAGCCTTCTTGTGTCCACTGAAAACATGGACTGGACGGCTAATATTTCTCAAATCATAATAATGGATGTGATGGTCTGCTGACCCAACCTGTAAAAAAAATTGACTGTATAAGACAAGCTAAAATAAAAACGGATAAGGAAGATAAAAACACGGAGCACTATTACGGACAAGGAGCTGTAATTTTGTTGCTGGTAGATTTTCAACATGCAGCCACTAGCCTAATGGTCTCTAGAGGTGTATCTTTAAACAAACTATCCAGAATACATATACGAGCAGACATATATGAGCAGGCAAGAAAGCCAATCATGTGGATATATACGACCATTCGAATTAACTATTAACTACAATTACACCAGCTATTACAGAAGAACGATTTTTTGAGAAAATGTTTATAATAATGTAATATAAAGCATATTGCTTTGAAATGCCTGCAAAGCCACGAGTTGGCAGATGACTGATAAATTACAAGATGTTAAACAAATGGGATCAAATTTTAAGAGAACTAAGTCAAGATATTCTCTACTAAGTACCAACTGAAGGAAAAGGAACATACTGCAATGTAATTCCCCGATCCAGGATTATACTTCACACAACATATGTTAGCTTTCATGTCTATATTTAGAACACTGGCCTCCTGATTCGTGCACCAAACTTTGACCTGCTCAAAGAATAGAAAGAAATACCGTTAGTTTAGTCATTTTCAATAATACAAATCAAAACAAAATTTGAAAAGGTTACTATTTCATCACTTATCTACCATTAATTCCATGTTGCAGGAAATGCTAAATTGTCGTTTTTAAACAAAAAAGACATTACATATGTTCATCGCAAAAATATTAGAAAGAAAGTACAGACGCATTCCAGTGAAATTGACGAAAAAACTTTTCAATAAATGTTATAGAATACCTTACAATCATCACTACCAGATACAAGCATAGAGGGATCTGTTCTTGAAAAATCAACACTCCATGCACGCTTTTCATGCTCTTCATACTCCATTAAACTCTGCCAAAGGGAAGTGATATTCATAAGCAAAAAAACTCGGAACGACATAGCAAGTACATAACAGTAAAAATAATTTCAGTGAAATAAGATACTCGAACAGATGATACAAGAAAAACTGTCTATTTGAGTTCACAATTACCTTTCGAGTAGTCACATCCCAAACAGTCACAATTCCTTCATAATCACTACTAGCTATTTGATTCTTAGCATATTTGTTCCAACTCAAGCAACTAAGTTTTGAACGTGTGGTCATCTCCACAACAGGACAATGAGCATCTGTGGGTTCATTCACAACCTGAAAAGCAATAACATAGGGAATTGTCGTTTTATTTTTATTTCCGGCAACATTACAAGAGTGAACCTGGTAGGGAACTAAATGGCCAAAAATAAATTCAAAAACAGAATTCCAAAACGATAAACTAGAAGGACACCAGTCGGCATATTATTAAATACCCAAGGAATATTTCAGTCATTTGCAGAGCTTGGAGCTTCTAGAGAGAGGATTTTCCCCCTGTTCGCGCAACCACATATTGACCAAAATCCGCTCATAGGTCTGTTAGTTATGAAACTTAGTTAGTTATGTTGAGATAGTTAGAAAAAACATGGCATGTTACCTATAAACAAGAAGAGGGGGTTGAGAAGGAGGACAATCAATTGGTGAGAATTAGGACGGGAACTAGGGAGAGGCTTGGATCTCTTGATTACTTAAAGCAATACAACAATTGCATCCACTTAAGTACTACTCTCCGTTCTCTTCTTTTGATCTTTCAACCCCTAACCCAGCATTACATATTTTTCTGCATTAGACTCCATCAGACACCCTTGTGACTAGCTTAAGGTATTACAACTGTTCAACCAATATTATGTTGTGATGCAGATTGCTCCCTATGCTTATATAGGTGCACTTATTGTTAAATAATTCCAAGGAGATGGAAGTAAATAATCTAGTATATGCTTCATTTTAAAGCAAGTGAATCTTTCTAACTCTTTCACTTTTATCCCATAGTTCATTGTCTCTTGAAGGATTACAACTGTTCAGTCATATGTTGAGAATCCAATTTTGGTAGCTTAATTAAAGATGATATATATTGGTGAAGTTAGGATGAAAGTAGGCACTTGTAAAAAAAATTAAATTCATAATTCATAAAAGTGATATATTTTATATCAAGTGATCCCATTGCCACCACAGGAAAGTTGAAGCACGAAATGGATTCTCTTATATTAAGATTTCTCTTAATGTAAAAATTGTGTATCTATCTCTGTTCATAAACTTCCACATATGTTGATAAGATCACATCTATTTAATGTCTATAATTAAAGAGAAACACAAAAAAATTATGTTTCAAATGACAAGGTGATGTAATATTTTAACATAAGTGGTTCTATCTCATTGAAGCATTTATCAACATAATGTATATACAAGGACAATTCTACAAATGTTACCTGCCCATCAAAAGAAAAGTAAATAAAAATGATATTTAAATTAAAAAAGTAAATGTCATCCATCTTACCGCAGAAAAATCAAAAACTTTAATGCGTCGGGAAACTCCAGCTGTAGCAAACAAATCGTCATCACGGTCAAACTCTATGCTGCAAAACAAAAGGTGAATCTGTGTATTCAGTGAAAATAGTATTAATTAACAATTTAAATACTAACAATCTAGCACTCATCCAGACACCACAGTTCACCAATACATTCAAATTACTAGTACACAGGTAAGTCACAGTAGGAATATCGGTGCCCTTATCTACAAGACTACAAGAGTGTCTTAATTACAATAATGTTGGTTCTACTGCGCTTCTAAAATGCCCTGTTATATCTATGTACATAATGATGTAAAATCATTATCCATCCACAAATATATAAGTGTGTGTGAACTCAATGGTGTACAGAAAAAAGAAATTGCTAACCAAGAGATCTGATGACGAAGAATGACGACTCTTCTAGTTAAATGCATGTTCAGAGCAGTGATGATGAACATAGTATGAAAACCTTACCAACATTCAATGAAAGGGAAAACAACAAAAGAAAGAGAAAACCTTTTGTCTCAGCAATCAGAAAGAATCAAATGTATCTCTGATCATACACATTATTACAAAATAGTGAAAAATAGAATATTAGAGACTAATTTAAGAACACAGCCATTGTTGACCCATAGCATGACTTTGAGGCCAATCATAATGCAGTAACCGACAATATGTTGCAATAAAAACATTGATTACTTTATTTCTGTAAAGTCATGACTGCAGAGGTAAATACCAGATGAATACCAAAAGTTCAATGGGCAATTTCATAAAATAACTAACCTTGAAACGATGTTGGCTGAATGAAATATATCTCCATGTCTTATTTCTGCAATTACTCTCAATCGACTGTTTCAATAAAGCAAAAAGGTTTGAGAACTCTATATTACTAACTCAAGAAATACTAATTGGTAGGAATCTCAAATGGAAATTAAGAAAGGAAAAAAAAATTGTTGACAGATTGAAATTGAACATAATAAGAACTATCCTCCAATGGTTTTCCCTTCATAAAGCATATTGAATTTATAGCTTTTATTTTTAAGATAAAGAAGGAATAGAAATAATGAAGACTTTGAATTATGAATATGGTTTGAAATTATCAATGACTATGATTTGATATGAAAATACTCACAATATTTTGATATAACCTTAAAATATTTTAGATTATTTCATAGTTTAGTTTCTTATCTTTAACTATCACTTGAGATTGGTTTCCAATTTTCTTTATCAAGATTTGCTTCCCTATTTAATGAAGAATGGATGTCTTGTGTATTAGACATTAAACATTACTCCCTCCGTCCCAAATTATAAGCAAAAAAAACTCATTTTCTTTGTCCCAAATTATAAGCAAAAAAGACCAACTTTTATCATATTTAATTATGTTTTTTCAAAAAATTATCTTTTCCAAAGGAAAATTAAATGCAAAGTGCATTCAATTTGCTCTCTTTTTCATTTTCTCTATAATCAACTACCAATGAAAATTGTTTTTACATCTTCCTATAAAACTTATTTCAAAAATAACACAAAAAACTATGTTACAAACTACTGTGTTTTAGTTTTCTTAACAAGTGTGTTTTTTTTCTCTTCTTATAATATGGGACGGAGGGAGTATAGGTTATAAAACAATGTCAGTGGAGAAAGCATATTGTGGTAATGCCTTAAAGAGAATTTTACACATCAGGATTTTAAAATTCGAATATGTAAAATGAACTTTTTACACATTTGAATTTTAAAATTCAGATGTGTAAAAAATCGTATGTGCATAAGTCTTGAAAAGTCAATTGTACACATTTAGATTTTCAAATTTGTGGCTAATACTTTTTTTCTTTCTACACGGTGAACTTCTCATAGTAGTAGGTGGGATTCCAAATTCAAAATAAAATGCGTTCGGATTTTAAAATCCATGTGATATAGAAGGATAATTTTAGAAAATCGAAGGGTGTGTGTGTGGGTTGTTTCTCCAAAGCCATACTCCCAACCCATCACTCCATAACCAGTGGATTTCTGCTCTTCCCCCAGCACAAAACACTCGCACCCTGCAACCATGCCCAAATTGCCCATGCGCATCTTAAGTAACGCAAAGTTGCTGTTTTCGTACAAAACCCATCAGTCCATACTCCAAGCACCATTTTCTTTCCCTCCACCTTCAAAAACCCACAAAGTGTGAATTTTTGGGTCAAAATCCTCATCCCAAACCATTGCAAATCGTCAGGAAGCAAGTTTCTACGCTCATCAAGCATCAAATATCAGGTATTGTATCATCAAAACTCATCTCATTTTGCTGGTTTTTGTGCTTGGTTCGTCTAATTTTCGTAGGCAGTAGGGCTTCGTGCGCACGTTAACTTGCGCAAGGGTTAAAGGTTGCGTAACTTAAGTCACGCAGGAGTTAAAGTGTTGCGTGACTTAAGTCATGCCACTGTACAGTCCTGTTTTTTGAATTTTTTACGCCACTTTTGTTCTAGGTTAGCTTGTTCCACAAGTAATGTATTTATTCTTCCTTTGTTATTTTTTTTTATTCAATAGATATATAGTGAGATGGTTGACAATGTGGCGGGTGATGAAGTTGAACCGAAACCGGCCAAAAATGAAGCTTCCGGTGATGCTTCCGACGAAGGTTCCAGCGATGTCAAACCAACCGTTAATGTGAAACCGTTTAGAGTCAAAATTCCATTACAAGCTCGCATTGGTAAAACTGAAGAACCTAAATCGGTACCTATCGGTGTTGTTTTTGAAGGTCGCGACACCGCCTCATTTTTTACAACAAATGCAAGATGGAGAGAGTGACAAGAGTTGCTTGATTGAGTTCGTCGACAAGGGGTAAGGGCCGAATTTAGTGTTTGTATAGATAAATCCGTTATAAAAAGGCCATACTTGAGGATGCAATGTGAAAGGAGTGAGATATACAAGCCACCTAAGACGAGGAAGAAACCGAACCTTGAAGGCATCGACTCAAGGAAATGTAATTGTCTGTTTAGGTTGAAAGGTTTCTTTGATAAGGATACAAATGATTGGTGGCTTGCAATGCTTTGTGGAATGCATAACCATGACTTGGATGAAAAGTTATCAGGACACCTTATTGCAGGTAAACTTAGTGCGGAGGAGAAGAAAAAAGTTATCGACATGACAAAGAGCTTGACGGTGCCTTAGAATATTCTCACCAATTTGAAGCAAAATAACAAAGAAAGTGTGACAACTATCAAGCAAGTGTATAATGTGCGAACAACATGGTGCAAGGGGGAAAGAGGTAACATGACGGAGTTGCAATACTTGATTTCGAAGTTGGTGGAGCATAAATACGTCTATTACACAAGATCCAATAGTAACGAAACCACTCTTGAAGACATATTTTTTTCTCATCCGGAGTCAATTAAATTGCTCAACACTTTTCCGACCGTTTTGGTCATGGACTCCACTTACAAAACCAACAACTACCGAATGCCGTTTTTTGAGATAGTTGGTTGCACCTCTACAAAAATGACGTATTCCGTTGGTTTCGCCTTTCTTCACTTTGAACTAGAGGATAACTTTACTTGGACACTTACGATGGTGAAAGGTCTTTTGTCCTCAAAAGACAACATGCCTAAGGTGATTGTTACCGACAGGATGGTGCTTTGATGAATGTCGTTGGCACAGTTTTCCCTGAAACATACACCATGCTTTGTTTTTTTTCATATTAGGAAAAATGTAAGGGCTAAGTGCATCACGGATTGTAAAATTGACCCAAAGCCTCCTAAGGGTGCAAAAGTTGACAAGAAAGAATTGAAGAAGAACAAGGTGAAGAATAGAGAGGTTGTTGAGAAAGTCATGATCGCTTGGAGAGAGTTGGTCGAATCTCCTACGGAGGAATCATATGCAAGTAATTCATTCAAATTCAAAGAGGTATGCATGTCATTTCCGGAATTCATAACATATGTTGAAACCACGATTTTGAACCTTAAGGAAAAATTCCTGAGGGCATGGACGAATAAAGTCTTGCATCTAGGGTGTAGAACCACCAACATTGTTGAATCGGCTCATGGAGTGTTGAAAAAATATTTGAGGAGTAGCGTGGGTGATTTGGCATCATGTTGGAATGAAATAGACAAGATGTTGGCTGTGCAATTTGGTGAGATACAAGGAAGTTTTGGATAGAACAAAATGGTCTTGGAACACAAATACAGACACATCAAGATGATGAGAGAGTTGGAGGGTCATGTATCTAGACGGGCATTGAAATTTATCTATGATGAATTGAAACGCTCCAAGACATTCACCTTTGATAAGGAAGATTGTGGTTGTGTGCAAAAGACATCGTACGGGTTACCTTGTGCGTGTATTATTGCCATGAAGAGCAACCAAAAATTTCCTCTTGTCTTGGATGATATATACCATCATTGGAAAATGTTAAGTCTACAAGGAGAAGAGATTGATGATGATTTTTCTGTGATGGAAGAGTGGAATGGCATTCAAGAACGTCTCAAGACAATCCCTTACAATATGAAACTCTACATCAAAGAGATGATGCGTCAAATAGCATTTCTGGAAACCACAAATTTGTGTCCACCTTCAAGAAAGGCGGTAACGAAGGGAGCACCTAAAAGGAAGAGGACTACACTCAAAGTATCATCAACGGGTCGAATCCCCTCTAGGTGGGAGACTATTGATTCTCAAAATCCGGATAGTCAACCTTCACAACCAAAAAGGCCACTTCCAAAAAGGAAAGATGCACACCTTGACACTTACTCCCGCTCACAAGCTTCATCCTCTACTTCAAATCCGTTTCGGAATATCCCATACATTTCACAAATTGCAAATATCATGAGACCTTTTGTTGAAGAAATTGTGAATGTTAAAGGGGATGGTCATTGTGGATTCCGGGTGGTAGCTAGGCACTTGAGGATGGATGAGGAAGATCATGTATTGGTTCGTCAAGCACTTATTCAAGAGTTGAGAAATCATAAGAGTGACAACATGCCGATATATGACACATAGGAGCGTTATAACAAAATCTTGAATGGTTTATACCCTCGAAAATGTACAAATGGTATTGCGCCGGTAGATAAGTGGTTGACCACTCCGGATATGGGTCACATTATTGCTTCTTGCTTTAAAAGACCCGTTGTTCTATTGATTTGCCTGAAATGGGTGGTGTATGTGAGACATATTTCCCAATCCGAAGTGCTCCACCACTTAATCCACATGCCAACATAATTTGTTTTTGCTTAATTTCCGACCACTATCTTCATGTTATTTTGAAGGAAGATTGTCAGTTACCACCGAGTTGTAAGGAGTGGATGAACAACAAGATTGGTGAGGCGGAGAATTGACATTTTTCGCTTTTGGATAGACAAAACGCCTTCAATGAGCTCATGTCTAAGGAGCCAAAGCCACCAAAGAAACTAACAAATGAGCACAATCCAATTGTTTGTGATAATACTCCCACTCCGGAAAAAAAAAAGGAACAAGAATTTGAAGTCGCGGAATACATGGAAGAAGAGGAAAATTTAGGAATGTCACTAGACTTCTTAGATAGGTTATAGGTTATGACATTTTTTCGTCGGTTGGTGTTCGTCCTATTTTTTGGTGGTATTACACCCCGACGTATTTTTGGGTGGCCGGTTATGCAATTTGGATATTTGTGGCCAATATGCAACTAATATTATATATTATATAAATATATGAAATGAAATATTTTTTTGGTGGCCGGTTATTTCACACCAATTATTGCTCGCATTAATTTGTCTCTAATTATTCAACTATTTATGTTATCTCATATTTGTTTTCATTATATTTTCGTGAAGTGAAACATGTCTGAAGATGCAGAAGATCCGGTTAAACTTGAAGTTCGTTATGTAGATGTGAAAAAGAGGACTTGGTTCATTGTAAACCCCACCGACAAGTTGGACGAGTTGAAGGCAAAACTTGACGTCTTCTTTATCCAAATTGGTTCAAATCATATAACAAGTGATGTGATAGTAAATGTGTCAGGCCTGGACTTGGGGGAGGATAAGGAAGAGGACTTCTGGAAGACCGTGTATTATCCACAACTTCTCAAAGATGATAGCGACATTCATTACATGTTTAGATTAATGGTTGAGAATAACACTTTGTATCTTTTTGTCCGATCCGTTGAAGTGTAATATTTATTTAAGTGTAATAGTGTAACGTTTTTCGAATTTGTGTCTGTATTGTTGAATTTTAATGAATTTGTGTTTATGTAATTTAATGATGAATTTGGATAATTTTGACCGTTTATGTGAGATTATGTAATTTTAGAAATTTATGGACAAATTTGTGTAATTTGGATCGTTTACGTATCATTAAGTGTGTTTAAGTGATTACGGGACATTACCGGCGTATTTGTGTAATTTGGACCGTGTGGATCGTTATGTGTGATTATGTGATTGTGAGAAAAACGATGTTTTTGTGTAATTTTGATCGATTATGTCGTATTATCTGATAATCTTGTTAAACTGTCGTAATTCGGTTCAATTATGAGCTTGTAAAGATTACGAGTCATGAGTGACACACTTTGCAATTAAAGCATATCAGTAGAGCGTGAGTTAACTCGTGCATGTGTTAACACTTTGCGTGAGTTAACTCACACAGTGTTTTACACGTGCGCATCTTAAGTGACGCACCGTTAGTTAAGTAACGCATAGTTTACACTTGCGTTAGTTAACTAACGCAGGGGTATTTTGGTCAGTTTGGCTGCGTGCGAACGAAAAGTGCAGGGGGGAGAGGAGAAATCTAACCAGTATTTTTCATCAAGCCCAAGCCTTAACTTTGGGTTATAGGAGATATACCACATTAGTTATCCACTACATTTCCTTTTATTTCAGAGAAATTATTTTTCCAACCTCCATGTTTCTTATGCGCCCTCCAAAATTCCAAAAATGCTTTGAATTTTTGGATTTTATAATTCAAATGAAGTTTTTTCCTATTTTAAAAGTGGAAAAATATTTTGTTTTACTGATTCAACTTTTAAAATCTGAAAATTAAGTACTTCAAATTTTATAATAAAACTAGAGATGTTATACATAATCAAATTAGTTCAAACTTTGGATCCTTGCATTGTCGGACATATTAAATAGTATTTCGAACTCAATCATTTTCATGGTGTATTTTTTAACTGAAAAAAAAATATTTATTTATTTAAATACCTTTCTCTTCCCTTCAACTATCATGCGTGGTGGCTTAGTCCTTTCACCATTTTGGGCATAGGCTAATGCTTTATTCTGCTTCTTTTTTTCCTGTTTTGTGATTGTAAATATTGTTATGACTTGGTTGTTTCCACCCTGGTAAACCTTGTACTAGGGGGATCCTTTGTTGTGGTAATATATTTCATTTTAACCTCTTCAAAAAAAATTGATAGAGTACATAGAAAACAATATAATTTCAACATTGTTAAAAACAAAAAAGGATGAATGTGCAAACAAATTCACAACGCCAAAGTTAATTATTATCATAAAATGGTAAAATACCTATTAATAATGTGACAAAATCAAAGTGACTAGAATACTCATACCTCCAAATCTGCAACATTGACGCTTAAATCATTGATTAAATATGTTATGATCAAAGTTGATATAATGATATATCAACATGAATGAAACAAATACTGCAATAAGACGGATACTCAAACAACGCTGCACCAGTACGACAAATAAAATAATGTCGCACTCGAGCAAATAATATATATCGGTTATGTGTTGAAAGTAGGAGTGTTCGCGGATTCGATTAGTTCGGTTTTGTGAGGAAAAACCATATGATTCAATCTCTTCAGTTTTGTTATTTGTTCATCCAATTGTTTTTGTTTTAAAATCAAATCAAATCAAATCCAATCATATTTTCTTGGGTTTGGATTGGATTGATTTTAGGTTTTCATTGTTGTATATTTTTGTCATTTTCTTTTAAGAAAATATATTATTTTATGACATTTCATAAAAAGGTAAAGTCACAAAAAAGATGAACAAGTATAAAATAAAAACAACATAAAGCAAATAAAATAGTAAATTAAAGAAAATAGTTACAGAATCTTAAATTAATAATATTTCTTAAAAGAAGGAAAAAAAGTCAATACTATTAAAGAACAAGTCTAAAAATTAATTAAATGATAGTAAGTTAAAGAAACATTCACAAAAAAAATCATATAATATATATATATATAAACACGCATAAATATTTTGGTTTGAATTGGATTGGATCGGTTTATACTATGGGAACCGAAAATCAATCCAATCCATTTAAAATTACGGTTTTTGGTTTTTCGGTTCGGTTATTGCGGTTTAGATTGGATTGGACATGAACACCCTTAGTAAAAAGACATTCTAAAACAAAAATTTCTAACCTCGTTTCAGTTTAATATCAACATAATTGAAAATCATTAAATACAATGTATATTAAATAAGCATAATTCAAGTAGTATTGAGAAAATAAATTGTCATGAGTTTGGAAAATATCCAACATATAAGAGACGTTCATCTCTGGATCATTATATAAAGTGTTTAGTTACTCATGGTAACTGAATATATCATCGAAGAGAAAATGAAAGTAAACATACACAATAACAAGTAAAAGAGCTTGGAAAACACACACTCATTTTTGTTGCTCGGGTCACACTCTTTTGCCTCTGAATCATTAGATTTCTAAATGAATAATTATGGGTAAAAATAGGCTATAAAAGGCAAAAAAAATCACATAGAACGTGTCGAGCGCATGGGCCAATGAACATTTTCTTTCTTTTGCAGCCTTTAGGCGCGCCCGCCACATGGGTCTATGCGCAGGACGCATGGACCAAAGTTAAAATCCTTCATTTTCTTAATTCTTCATGTATTTTTTATCCTTTATATGAGCTTAAAACTTGGGACATAATATTTCCAAGTTGTTTTGTCTTTAAATCTTCATTGTACAATCATCTAGCTTCCATAACTTTCTTGAGACGTCTTAGTTGGCCATATTGCATGATTCATAATGCAGATTTTTACCTTATACATTGTGGGTATTTTTTTTTTAGATACTCACTGTGTATGGATCCAATTGCTATCTAAAATAATAAGATAGAATTATTTGACCAACTTTCCTATATACAATGGTCGTAAGTAAAAGTCTAAGAAATACTTTTAAATTTTGCGTTGCTCGTTACTTACGTTGATCGTTATTTTTAAAAAACTGAAAACTAAGTCAATTTATATTTTTTATTTTCTTAAAAAAGAAATATGAGTCAATGGTGACATCTGCGACTTGCCCATTTGATTACAGCGGCAAATCTAGGAATACATTTTCAATGTGACTAAATAAGTAGCGATAGAAATAGCGATTGTTTTTTTTAATATTTTATACTTTAGCGACCGAATTTTTGGTCTCTTTCTGCCGCTAAACGTATTAGAGACCAATTTTCACTAATTTATGCTTTAGTGGTCGAGTTTTCAGTCACTTTCTGTCGCTAAAAGTATTAGCGGCCGATTTTCATCCCTTAACGATTGAAAATCCGGTCGCTAAGTTAAACATTTCTACTTTTTAGATAAAAAATCTAGTGTAGCTATAGCCACACCCGTGAGCTAGATCTGTCCCTGCATTTGAATAACTTTTTTTGTAAATAACTTGAAAAATGCATTTTTTTGGCAAAAACTAATCATATTAATTATTTTGGAAACTAAATTTACTTCACCCAATAATTTTCGGGATTAAACTAATCATTTTTACTAGTTTATTTTTCTTTATCTCCAGTTATAAGGATTAAGGATGGTATTTTTTTGGTTTTAAGGATGGTGTGTGTATATATATATATATCAAATGCTTGGCACCACAAAAAGGATGCCTTACTCTTTCAAAAAACAAATATATCTTATCATCTTGAGATGATACGGCATATTGCCACCCACATATGCTACAACCAAATCACGGAGAGGGACCCTTGAAGGTGATATATTTGTTTGGTAACAGGTGAAGGTGATATATGAAAATGGGCACGACTATTCTTTTTCTTTTGTGCGTGGTATAATTTCCATATTACATTGCATTTTTATTTAGGGTTTGAGTTCGGATATGCCATTAATTATTTTAGGAGATATGGTTTTAAATTTTGAATTTTTCACTTGTTCATCTTAAAGGTGAATTTCTAACCATTTAGATTACTAGACTAAATAAAAGTGTAAGATTCAATTTCTTTATTTAAATAAAAAGTAAATTTGAGTCCTTGAAAAAGAAGAAAAGAAGAAGAGAAAATTTCTTCATAAATTTGAGTATTACATAGGAGAAGGGTATACTCTTGTACATTTCATGCATACGTCTTAACTATGCCTTACCAATGAATACTAGGTAGTATGCGAGGAAATCATAAAAAATTGTGGGACCCGCCGCATTTAATCTCTTACTCTCATACCCATACCAAACAAAAGAAGTCTAACATCTCTCTTTGCTTACTCGATTCCCAGCTTCTCTCAACACAAGCATAGCGTATAAGAACATATTGCAAATAGAAAGAAAATAATTCAATTATTTTTTTCTTTCAATTTTAAGGCCACATGTTTTGCGTGTGGAAACAGTCCACATCCGTGATAAAGAATGCTGTCACGAGCAACGCGAGTTATGTTTTTTTAACAATAAATTAGTAAAATATCAGTATTTTATACGAGTTACGCAACATTGCGATAATTATATAAAAAATAATTAGATTGTTAATATTGTAGAATGTTTAAAGATGTAAAATAAAATTAAGAAAATTAATGTAATGTTTCTGTTAAATATTTTTCTCTTATCTATACAAAAATTTGTTAAATAGTTTTTTTTTTTTATGTTAAAGACAATTTCGTTGACGAAAGTCTGACAATAAATCAAATGTCAAGACTACAGAAATACAAGGCGGAGTTTCTTCGACCCATATGCAATTTAAATTCTTAAGGGCATATTTAGTTAAATAATGAGCAGCTTGGTTGGCTTCACGCCTAACATGCAAAAAATTTAAACTACGAAAACTACCTTTAAAACTAATACAATCTCGAATAATAGAGCCAACATAGTTGGGAGATTGTTGTTGAGCATTCAACGCTAAAACCACATTAGAAGCATCTGATTCTGCTATAAGATTTAGAAAAGACATGTCTTTTGCAAATTTCAAACCCTTCCGCATAGCTAAAGCTTTTGCAACCTCTGAATCTGGTAATGAACAAACTTGCCAACAACTAGCACCAACGACAACACCTTCATTATCTCTCACCACAACACCAATACCCCACTTATCACCCTCTATCGGACATGCTGCGTCAACATTAACCTTATAGAAATCACTAAACAGAGGTGTCCAATGAATATTGGCAAAATTGGACCTCCACTTAGTGTTTCCATCAACACCGTACTAGCACTCTTAAAATTCACAATAGATCTTTGTGTCTTTTGAATAGTGGCAGCCACATCAACATCAATCCCCTCAAAACATTTCTTATTTCTAGCACACCATATCTCATAACACAAGGTCAGAACATGGACTATAATATCCTCATTGACATCAATAATATTTTTCTCTAACCACTTATGAAAAGGAACATACCTGGACTCATGCGAATCAAATACCACCCCTAAAGATGAAGCAAACCATATTTGCTTTAACCAATGACAAAAATTTGTTAAATAGTTGAGTTACATCAGTTATGGATTTTATTTGTTTATATATGCGACAACGATTTTTTATGTAGATATATCAGAAAGTTGATATGATACAATTTAGAAAACTCATGATTAATTTATGCACGTGATTATTATACCCTCGTTGACAAGGTCAAGAACATATCACAATATTAGATTAAAAAACATGTTAATTTTGATGGAGTACTATATCAGATTATGATGTAAATTTATATGTTATTTTGATGAATCGAAGATTTTATATACCTTTTTGAATATTTAATTAAGTCTCTTGGTATCATAAATATTAAATAGATGAAAAATGAAATTTGGTACAAAATAATTGACTTTTTAAATTAAAGGACTAACTTAATACAAAAAAGGATAAATAATTTGTTTAAAACACTACATTAAATTAAAGAACATTCATATAGTTTTGTCATTTAATTATAATATTTTTTAGAAAAGGGTCGATGGCGTGATGCTTGGGAGTGGCAGAGGCGTCTGATGGGGTGGGAAGAGGAGTTGGTTACGGAATGTTTTGCCTTGCTATGTTCTACTGTTTTGCAGGATCATGTTCTTGACAGATGACGATGGGCTCTGGATCCTATTAACGGTTATTCCATTAAGGGGACTTATCAGTTTCTTACGCTTCCTGACACATATCAATGGAGCGTGGCATTTATGATGCAGCGTGGCTGAAGCAGGTTCCGTTAAAGGTTTCTATATTTGTTTGTCAGCTTCTCTGCAACAGACTTCCTACCAAAGACAATCTTTGTCGTATGCAAGCTCTTCTTCACGACGACATTTATTGCATAGGTGGTTGTAGTTCCATGGAGTCAATATGTCACATTCTAATCCGATGTGACATCTTTGGCAGTGTTTGGTACAGGATTTACCGATGGCTTGGTATTTATTTTATCTCCCAGACTCTGTCAGTGATCATCTTTAGCAGTTTGGTCACATGGCGGGGTTACCGCGATTTACACATTCTTTTTTCAAGGTGATCTGGCACGCTTGCGTTTGGATCCTTTGGAAGGAAAGAAATAACAGGATCTTCAAAGACAAAGCACAAGACTTGGAACAACTATTTGACAATGTAAAGTTTGAGTATTTTTCTTGGTTAAAGGCTAATAGGCTAACTTCAGCTTTCAATTATAATGACTGGTGGCGGCACCCTGTAATTTGCATGGGTGTTATGGAGTAATGTTTCTTTTCTTCTTTTTCTTGTGTATGTTGTTTTGCAACAGATAATTGAACTTTGTATTATTTTAAGGAGCGTTTATCTTTGCACGCCTTGTATGAGATGAACTGCTCTTGGTAGTTATAATATTTCATTTTGGCTTGTTCAAAAAAAAATATTTTTTAGAATTAAATATATTTCTTGTCTCTATAAATATGTCAACTTTTCGTTTTAGTTCCTTTAAAAAAATTCTTCAACTTTTAGTCCTCTAAAAAATTTCTACTTAAAAAAAACCTAGCCTAACCTAACCTGTGTAGACTAAACCGAAGATCCTGACATAACCTATTCTCATTCCTAGCATTAGAAATAATTCGATAGTTATGATAAAAATAAAATAAAAAAATTCCACTACGTTGGCACTCTATAACTATCACCATTTCTTTTCTCAAAAAAATAACTATCACCTTTCGTTTGTCTGTACTCTAACCTAACCTACAATTATTTGTACCAATAGTTAATTTTTAAGAGTGAGTAGGGGCTCTTGTAAGAAAAAAAAAGGAGCGTGTAGGGACCATTATTAATTGACTTCATTCGTATATAGTGACATCAATCCTATTGTTACCACGTTTTTCTATATATATAATTCCCTCCCATAGTTATGAAAATCAAGAGTCTCAGTGAGAGGAGGGTAATAATTCATCTAGCTAGCTCATAATTTTTCATTTAAAAAATGAAAGGTTGTAGTTTTTTCAAGATAAACATGATTTTGGTAATATTGTGCTTCATCACAAACTTGAGGATGGGTTTGGGTGATATGAATGGTATTGGAGAGCAGCCATTGTCAAAGATTGCCATTCACAAGACCATTCTTGCTCTCCACAGTTCTGCCTCCATTACTGCTTCCCCCTTTTTGCTTGGCAATAAGGTACAAACGAATCTTTAATATATTATAACATATTATTTTCTTTCCTGTTTGATTGATTTAACCTATTTGTTTGATTTTCATTTCTCAACAAATTTTACTCCAAGAGCGTATACATGTTATACAACCAGAGAAAAAAGATACCAGTGCCGTAATTCTAGCTAGCATGAAAATACTTTAGGATAAAATATTACTGTTTGCAGGTAGCAGGTAAATCATGAATTGGTGGGCACATCCACTCTTTTGTATGGATGTTCACCACTAATCTATTTTGACTGTTTTTTTTTTGGGAGGAACCCGTTCCTTGCGTTTGTAAATATTTGACGGCGATTTACTTGTGCACGTCTTGTGTTGGGTGCTTCACTGGTGTTACTAATATATATCATTTTAACTTGTGCAAAAAAAACAAAAAAAAGTAAATCATGATATTATTGTGTGTGAAAGAGAGATGAGGGATGACAATTTCCTGCAGTAAAAAATACATGCCGTTACACATAGTTTTATATATCTTGACCATTAATTTGAGATCAGGCAATTCAGATATTATACAATCAGTTAATTAATTATTAATGATCACGACATTGATTTTAGATTGAACTATATAGATAGATATATGTGTCATGCATTTACAACAAAGAATCCAAATATGAGAGATGGAGCTCATGAGTGATGTAATATGGAGAATGATACTAAGTTGATTAAGCTGAGCTGTATGGAATAATATATTTTCCTCAATCAGATATTTTAATATTATTTCTACAATTGGAGAAATTAATTTCTTTTTCTTTTTAGGCAAATGGAGTGTAGATGAGACCCTCTACAACACCCTAAATAGATTAAAACGAAATATTACAAAATATTGGAGGGGCATAAATCACATCAAAATGTAGTAATCAATCCAAACGGGTATTCTAGATAGTGCAACTACAAGAAAAGTGGTCTAAAAAACTGAAACGAAGGCACACACCACAAACACTATCCAACGAATATGCGTACATGCACGAAACCAGAAAACACAATTGGAGAAATTAAGTCTTTCGGTAAGGATGATAAATTACTAGCATGAATTTGCTCCATTTATCTATTTTTGTTTACTATACATTTATGTGAGATACCTACAATTGAAAGATTAGTTAGATATATTTTAATAAATCAAACACACCGATAAGTTTCACTAGTCCTCTATTTATGTCTATCTATTTCATTAATGAACAATAAATGAAAGATAGATAAATACAGTAAATTCAAACTCAAGAATTATACGTACAGTTAAAATCCTAGCCTGACAATTTTAACATTGTTGAATGAGAAATTTAAACTCAAAGGCCACCGAAATGGTTGTACAAAAAGTATGATAGTGTAAAATAAACTAAATTTAGTTTTTGTCCAAAAATAATAATTTGGTTAATGTATTACCAACATGGAATTTAATCTTTAAACAAATTAAGTATTTCTTGATTTTACTCATTCATAGAGACATGCTCCACTTTGTTCCAAAAATGTAGACAAAGTTTGGTGAAATGTCAATTTCTGACACATACAATATATTGTCCTCGTGAATCACTTTAATTGGTTTGTTGCTGATCCACAATTAGACAACCACGTGTTAATTATGATGTACTATATTGTTCCAGGGTGAGGATACAGAATGGGTCACTGTAGAAGTGGAGTCCCCAGAACCAACTAATGAAGACTGGGTTGGAGTTTTTTCGCCTGCAAACTTGAAGTAACATACAACAACTCTCTGTCTCACTATTAACATTGATTTTCCTAATTAGTATATACTAATTATTTAATATATATATTCCTTAAAAAATTTACGATATTATATATATGAAAAATTCTAACAGCTTGTTTTTTAACATATTTTTCCATGACACCATGCATATCACGACGATAAATGGTATTTTGATAACTATTTTAAAACAATTTAATGGACAACCTTTTTGGTAAAATCATTTAAGTTTTTTTTTAATAATTTTTTTCTTTGTTTTGATTTCCATGTCCATACTCACTCGATTTTGTATATCTTTAGTTGTTTTATAGATATTCAAAAAAATAGTTGTTCAACTAACTTACTTCACTGATGAGTGAATTTTTAGAAATTCTTGGTTTTAGTCTTTTCCTATTTAAATCAAATTGTAGTACTTTATGCAATTTAACAAATTTGATAGAAATGCTAATGTTTTGTGCAATTGCTAATATAATGTAAATATTATTTCATCTACATATGTGACACACCAGATTAATCACGTTAAAAAATGTACTTAATTCAGATGAATATATTGTTAATTCAATTCACACTCAAAATTGTGCTTAATTCAAATATATGATTAAAAAAATTTAACTAATTTTTAGTTAAACAATGACATAATGAGGTAGTAAACTAATTAGCTTTTTTTTTTAGAAAGAAAAAACAATGCATTTAGAAATTTAAAATTGATTTATATTTAGGGACATCGGTACTAATATGAATTATGGTCTTTTTGTCATCAATGAAATAAAGTACTCTTGCAAAAAAAATAAAATATGAATGATGGTTTTTGTCATCCATTAATGGACGTACCACTATTATTGACGAAAAAGAAACTAAAGAAAATATATTTTTCACAAATACAGTTCATCAATATGTACACCTGACCCCGGTGGCATTGGATGGGTGGAGACACCATATACATGCTCAGCCCCAATAAAGGTAAATGCAACTCCATCCCATATAAATTGCATATGAAATGGATGAACATATATCATGTTTTATAACAATAATAATTTGAATGTTTGTAATAGTATAAGTATGCCAACCACTCCAATTCTAAGTATAAAAAGACAGGGAAAAATACTTTGAAGTTCCAATTGATCAATCAACGTGCAGATTTCTCCTTTGCACTATTTTCAGGTGGATTGTCCAATGTAAGTCATATCTTCTAATCTTGTATTTTGATATCTTCAATTTTTTTACCGTCTTTTCTAGGTATGCAATGATCATTGTTCAATTTTATGCTAACAAGTATTCATATGATTGAGTATTGCAGCCTAGACTTGTGGCAATTTCGAACTTCATCGCATTTGCAAATCCTAAAGCACCTGTGTATCCGCGCCTTGCTCATGGAAAATCATGGAATGAAGTAAGTTTATCTAGTCCATTTAATTACACACTACTAGCCTAACATTTCCTAATCTTATTGCTGCATGAATTGTCTAACTTATTAAACATTTAGAATAATGTTAAGAAATTTGTTCATCAATGACAGATGACAGTTACCTGGACAAGTGGATATGACATAAGTGAAGCTGTGCCATTTGTCGAATGGGGTCCAAAGGGTGGAAAGCAGATACAATCTGCTGCTGGAACATTGACATTTAATCGTAACAGCATGTGTGGTAAGGATTATTACATATTCAAGTTTATACGATAAACTTTAACAATTTAATGGAACAATGTTTCATTAGGTAGTATATCATAGTAACGCTTTCTTTTTCGAAAACTGAATACCAACAAATAATGAGGATATTTTGTTGATTTGTAGGTGAACCTGCGCGAACCGTTGGTTGGCGTGATCCTGGTTTTATACACACAAGTTTCCTTAAAGAACTTTGGCCAAATATGAGGTATGCATTCAGTCATTTTTACGACACAAGTTTTCTCTCGCGTAACTTTTCAGTTCGACTAAAGTTCACAAAGCTTCGCAATCTTCCTTGTTCTTCGCCCAGGTACACCTACAGGTTGGGGCATTTCTTGTCTGATGGTTCTTATGTATGGAGTAGGAGTTATTCATTCAAGGCATCTCCATATCCTGGACAGAACTCATTGCAACGTGTTATCATATTTGGCGATATGGGAAAGGTAGAACTGATTAGACTTTTCTAACTTTTGAATTAGAAACTCTAATTTTAAGCATGAATAGTACGATGGGAAGAAGGCTTACTTTGCTTCGCGTGTTCTGTAGGCGGAGCGTGATGGTTCAAATGAATATGCCGATTACCAACCTGGTTCACTTAACACTACTGACCAGCTCATCAATGATCTAGACAACTTTGACATTGTTTTCCACATAGGAGATATGCCATATGCAAATGGATACATCTCACAGTGGGACCAATTCACAGCTCAAGTGCAACAAATTTCATCAAAAGTTCCATATATGATAGCAAGGTTCAGTTTGCTTGCTATCATTTTAATCCATAGACATTTGAATGCAATTTTACATATTGTTTTAGACTGAAAGGATGTCGCATTTTTTCATACTGCAGTGGAAATCACGAACGTGATTGGCCAAACTCAGGATCCTTCTATGACACTCCAGATTCAGGTGGAGAATGTGGAGTTCCTGCAGAAACCATGTACTATTACCCTGCTGAGAACAAAGCCAAATTCTGGTGAGTTATATTAATCTAAATACAAACCATGAACCACCAACATATGGTTGGTCCGAGTGCTAAGGTACTCAAATTCCTTAATCAAGTGGCCACTGGATCAATTCTCTAGATCTTTTATATCTAGAAAATCTAGTTGGGAGGGGAGGAGTCATATTGTGCGCGAAACAAATTTTGCGACGGAGACAAGCATTCTTAAACGATGGTGGATACTCCGTACCTATAACATGTTACATGGTTATAAACAAAAATGCGTACTATAACATGTTTAGCTTTAGCCTTTCGTATATCAAGATTTTCATCCCTCAATTGAAATTATTATCACTTGGTCCAAACGAATGATGAAAATTGGAAATATGCAGGTATGCAACAGATTATGGCATGTTTCGTTTCTGCATAGCAGACAGTGAGCATGACTGGAGAGAAGGATCGGAACAGTACAAATTCATCGAGCATTGCCTTGCAACGGTAGATAGAAAACAACAACCATGGTTAATCTTTGCAGCACATCGTCCACTCGGTTACTCCTCTAATGATTGGTATGCCAAGGAGGGTTCCTTTCAAGAGCCCATGGGGAGGGAAAGTTTGCAGGGACTTTGGCAGAAGTATAAAGTAGACATTGGATTTTATGGTCACGTCCATAACTATGAAAGAGTGTGCCCTATTTATCAGGTATAAATACTATTGTCACATTTCAATTAAACCAAGTTGCACTATTATAGTTTTTTTTCTTGCATTTCTAATAATCCCAATGTGTATAATGCAGAACCAATGTGTGAATAATGAAAAAACTCATTACTCTGGCACTGTGAATGGAACAATTCATGTTGTTGTTGGCGGAGGGGGAAGTCACTTGTCGGACTTTACAACAGCACCTCCTATTTGGAGTATTTTCAGGGATAGAGACTATGGTTTCGTCAAACTGACAGCGTTTAATCACTCATATCTCTTGTTTGAGTACAAGAAAAGTAGTGATGGAAAGGTTTATGACTCTTTTACCATTTCCAGGGACTATAGAGATGTCTTAGCATGTGTGCACGATGGTTGTGAGAAAACCACCTTGGCAACCTGAGTTATGTCTCTAGTTCACTGATGTAGTCTTGAAATGAAATACTCATGAAATAAAGTATTTCAAAATAAATAAATAAATGAAGGCTATTATGTCCAATCCCCAATTCTAATGAGCATTTAGATATTAGCAAAATGAACAAGGAAGATGAATTCTAACTAGCATTCTCAGGAAACTCTCGTTCTCTTTTGCAGATAAATGATGAAGTATAACGAAAATTCGAGCTAAATTTTAACATGCAGTAGGGAAAATTAAATGAATCATGGCTAAGTCACGTCGACACAATGCAAATACTTTTAGGGTTTTACTTTACATTTTATTACAAACGTAGAGAAACCATCGGAACAGGCACATGCATATCATATCTCACTTAATTTAATGGTGGGATTTATAATTTAAAAATAAAAGAAATCTATGGTAAAAACTATCGCATGTATTATACAAGACTTGTTCATTTATAACCTTAGAATTGATCACTTGAAACTTTTTTTTTTCTTTCTAATTCCTTCCAATTAGTCATAGATGAGAAGTCGAGGTATATCAACACACTCTATTTCCATTATACAAACTAGCGAAAAGACGAGCACTAACGTGTTCGTTTATCCGCTTTATCTATGACACATACTTATTGTATATAATAGAGATATATCAATTTTAACATATACCATGATAAAATACTTTTGGTAAATAAGATTAAAATAAACTCCTTTTATATTGTCTAATATTGTTCATATTGTCGATTTATCTATGGCACATACTTATTGTATATAATAGAAAGATATATCAATTTTAACATATACCATGATAAAATATTTTTGGTAAATAAGATTAAAATAAACTCTTTTTTATATTGTCTAATATTGTTCATATTGTAGTGGGATGTTCATATTTTAAACTGTTTTAAATAAAATAGTTTAAAGGAAGGGTAAAATATGTAAGAAAAAAATCAGCTCAAATCATTTAATTTAGTCTCTAAATTTGGCTCTCAGAGATATTGTATAATTTTAAATGTCATAGATTAATTTGTGATATTATAAGGATGGTTTGCCCGCGTATGTGTAATGTGTGTATGTTATATTATTGGAAGATACCATTAAAAACTGTTGAAACTCTTGGTAAATAAAAAAAAAACATTTCAAACTTAAGAATACTTAGATGAAGATGACACGAGTCTCTTTAACTTAACCAAAATCCTGGAGTCGGCGGATTATCTTCTCATTACTTGCCGTCATTTCAATTAGCTATGTGAAAAAGTGAATTAAAGAGGATCCTTTTGTACAAAATACAATAAGAAATAGCAAGCAAGTCAATCTTCAAAAATTTCATTCCAATACCAAACTTATATATAAAAAAAAAGCAGGAGAAGTAAAAAAAATGCAGGGTAATTTGTTTGCTTCGCTAGTCAAACACGGAATAGTTCATAGATCTTTGGGTTTTGATTACCAAGGAATAGAGACTTGAGGATTGACATTTGATTGTTGTTATTTTATATGTATATGGTTACAATTATCTACCTTCCCAATGTTCCTATGATGTAGCACCAAGAGGACTATTAGCTAGTGTCTATCATCTTACGAGAATAAAGTATAGTCTAGATCAACTCGAAGAGGTATGCATAAAAGTATTTTCCCCAAGGCAAAATCCGAGAATTCCTTCTATTGTCTGGGTTTGGAGAAGTGCCAATTTTCAAGAAAGGGAATCTTATGATATGTTAGAAATCTCTTATGATAATCATCCGCGTCTTAAACGTATTTTAATGACCGAAAGTTGGATAGGATGATAAATATTACCCCCACTTTTTTTCCTTTCAACCAAACTCAAATGATTGAAGTTTCTCTATTTGGAATCGTGTTAGGTCTAATTCTATTACTTTGGCTGGACTATTTGTAACGACATATTTACAATACCGACGTGGTGATCAGTTGGATATTTGATTTAAGTAACATCTCTCTTGTTTATTGACCTCCCATTTCTTTGTTTTAATACTAATTTACAGTAGATCAAATTAAAACTTTTGATTAGACTGTTATCCCATTATTTAATATTTTAGATTTAAGTGTCATTCTCAATCTAAGAAGAATGGGGCGGAGTCACGCTCTGTAGGATTTGAACCTACGACATCGGGTTTTGGAGACCCGCGTTCTACCAAACTGAACTAAGAGCGCTTTCTTTTCATAAATAATTTTTTGTGATGGCAATAGATCTTGCATGCATACATACTCAATATGGAGAACTATTCATATTGAGTATGTATCAATTTGAATCGGCCGCAATTGATCTATTGTTACTGCTGATACGATAACTACTAGTTAGGGATAGGGATGACATGATTTGAACCTGTGACATTTTGTACCCAAAACAAACGCGCTACCAAGCTGCGCTACAACCCTTTACATTAGTTTCCATTGTCATTGTAACGACTTTTTGTCTTGTTTTCCACATTTTCCATTCTATATATATATAGAATATATCCTATCATTTTTTTTACTTTATTATATTGTATAAATAAGATATCGATACAAATATTCTTCTCGAATAATTTAATTCTATTAAATTTAATTAAGAAACAGAGAATAGATAGGATATATAATATAAATATTAACAATATAAAGAGTATAATAACAAGAACATAAAGAGTATAATATATATATATATATATATATATGTATATATATAATAGAATTAAAACTTAAAAAAATTAATAATTTAAAATATTCTTTTAATAGAATTCAAAATTTCAAAAAATATAGAATATAATATTATTAAAATAATTATTTGAATAAAATAATATAAAAATATAAAAATAATACTCTATAAAAAAATTATAATTAATCATTGTACAATTCAATTTGAATTTGGACTTCCCCCGACAAATCAAAGTGTTGTTATTATAAAATAATAAATAAAAAAAAGATTGTACCCAAAAAAAAAAATTTGATCATATCCCTATCATATTCCTATATGTAATTATGTATTATTATGTATTACAAATTACAAGAAAAAAACGAAAGAGGATTTGAAATGTGAGATCTAAAAACATATCTCTCTGTGGCACCAGTGGCAAGTACTCTATATGGTTCGCGGTTCTAGCAGGTTTCTTGATAGAAATCAATCGTTTATTCCCGAATGCATTGACATTCCTTTTTTTTTATTCTTGTTATTGGCACCGGAAGGGGTGATATTATAAGGATGGTTCTCCCGCATGTGTAATGTGTGTATGTTATATTATTGGAAGATACCATTAAAAACTTTTGAAACTCTTGGTAAAAAAAAAAAAACATTTCAAACGTACTTAGATGAAGATGACACGAGCCTCTTTAACTTAAACAAAATCCTGGAGTCGACGGATTATCTTTTCATTACTTGTCGTCATTTCAATCAGCTATGGACACTCATTCGTAGTTGGCTCGACATCTCTTTGGTCGACACTGCTGGCACTCATGACCATTACTACCAATTCGGTCAGCTAGGTGGTTTCCCTAGACAAGCCCATCCGTTTCTGAAAACATTTGGTTCGCATGTGCTTGGAGGATATAGAAAGAAAGAAACAATTGGATATTAAACAATAATTTTTTGGAGCTACATCAACTCTTAGAGAAAGTCAAATTACTCTCTTTTACTTAGCTCAAGGCTAAATCGATAAACTTTGCCAGAGTGGTTAACTGGTTATGATGAAACAATGCAATCTTTTTCAACATTAGGTGATACTCATACTATATTTAGTATATAGTCTATATCAAAAACTAAATACATCATTTATTGATTAAACTTAGAAAGTAAACTTTCTCTTCTTATAATAAAGATCGAATAGAGTAATGGTTTAAGTGTGCACCATGCAAGTTACATTAATTTATGTTGCCGCGGGCTAATTTAAAGCTGTCCGAACCCATTAGTGAGCAGTAAAGATACTTTAGTCCAAACACAAGACGATGTAACCAAAAAAGCCCCTATTTGAGACCAATTTGATATACATTTAAAAATACATATTAAAAACCATATGGGAGTCGTATTTTCAATTTTAATGACATGTGTTTGTGGTGTGTGGAAATCTAGAAATGTTATAAAACAGCACTGCCACGAGCAAAGTGTGTCACGTTTTTTAATTAGTTGCTTAGCTAGTAGCCTAGTACAAACCAAGATTAATTTATATAAGAATGAAGCAACCTTTCTTTTTTGACAAAATAAGTGCTCCCTCCATTTCTACATACACTATTCACATAACTTATTTTAATTATATTTAATTTACTAATATATAAAGATAAATTGTGTTTATAAGATGTTGTTAAATTTATCTCAATGAATATTTTCAAAATTTCAACAAATTATAATTTTTAATAAAAGATAATTAAAGATACTAATGATCAATATTTTGCATTGACATATGTGAAATGTTCAACTACAATATGTATTTAAGAATAGAAGAAGTCATAATAAACACTCAATCTTGCTCGTGTATTGGTCTCTTCTATTTTGATATGTAGTGTTGAGTTTTTTAAATGACTTTGGCTTCTATGTGGATGTTGGTGGCATGTATGAGCTAGATGTTTCACAATGAATAAAAAGTAAGTGTTGAGTTATATATAAGTGAGAAGATTTGTATATTCATATAATTAATGTCTTGTGTTTTTGAATAAATATGTGATGTTAAATTCTCTTTATGTTGTTGCTCTTAGTTCAATGTGATGACCTTTTGCAGGCTCATGATTCAATAGTGATATTAGAGTTTAGTTGTTGAAGGAATCAATTTCTTATGTCAAAAGTCTTTCTGACAATGATGGTCGTACGGCGTGTTGTGTTGATGTGGTGGTTGTCAACGACCATGATAATAATCTCATTTTTAGATGTAAATAAATGGCTAAATATAACAGTTCTGCGGTACTTAAAAGTTAAATTGAAGGATCAAAGTAACATTAAATTGAGGTCTAATATTACTAGTCCATTTATTCTAAATTGAGTGACTTAATTTGATTATATAAGTGTATTACTCATTTAACAAGTTTGACTATGTGTATTACTTATTTAACATACTTTGACGATATTTCTTACTAATATAAAAGGACAAATGAGAGTATATAATATGTTGTTATATCTGTCTTGATGAATATTTTTCAAATGTTAATTTTCATCATTATTTTAATATCAACTAAATCACTTATTTTAGGATGATGATATTACTTTCTTGACAAGTTAAACGTTTTATATTTTTAAACAACAAAATACCATGCGTGGTACATTGAAAAGTTAATTAAGCAAGCATTGGATGCATTGCTATTATTAATTAAGTGGTTCTTCACGTTATTATTCATCATAACTAAAGTGGTATGCTCCTCCGTCCCTTACCCGGATATTTTAAGGATTTGGTGCACACTTTCTTTTCTTTTTAAGTATTTTAGGATTTTGTACACACCTTTAGAAATAACAATACTAGTACAAACTTTGTCCCTAATACTACTATCTTATCTTTAGTTATATTTTAGTTAATCACTACCAACTTTGTCCCTAACTTTAAATTATCTTTACAAAGAGAAGAAAAAAAAATATCTATAAGTTTCAATTGTACTTTACTAAATACATTTACTACTATTTTTGAAATATACATCTTATTAACACTACAATTTTTTCAAGTTGATGAAATGTTAATATTGAAAAGATGAATACACAAATGACATTTTTTTAGTTAAAAAAATTATAGGGGTAAAACTGACACACATTTATTAAGTACTAGATAATAAATGATCATTCATTACATGGAAAAGAAATCCTCTCATGAAATTTTTCTCCTAAGAATCTCAACTCTGTCATTTTTTACCACTTATAGTTCCGATTACTTAAAAAATTGAATGGTGAAGATGGGCACCAGACCTCCTCCGATAGTAAATTCACATAAGAGGATCCAAGTCCTAGTAAATAGACATTTCAACTCTCATTTAACATAGATTGATAAAAGGATAAATGATCAAAATAAATTGCTAGACAAACAACCAAAACAAATTTTAAGCAAAAGATAAAAGACAAAAATATATTTAGCCACTAAAAACTAAAAGTGATATTCATTTTGAGATTATTTTTTTGAATTGAGATACTTATTGTGGGATGAATCAAAGAGGGTATATTATTGTGAAACTTTACTGATAGTTACGGAGGATTTATACAAGAAAGAGAAGAATTAATAAAATAAAATATTTGACCAATTAGATTTTGTCTGACCATGCATAATAGGTCAGTAGTAATTGTTGTTTCTAAGTATTACCTACTTCCACATATGATTTTTGCTGTTTATATAGGGATGATAATGTATAGCTTTTTTATTGGGTAAAGTAGTATACATATTTTCTTATTAAAGAAAGAATCACACTTCCTAGTTGAATTTAGGTTATAACGAATGTGATTGGAAGGTTCAAGTATTTGTACCAATCTCAATTAGTTTATTTTTTAAAGAGTGAGAAGGGACCATTATCCAATTGACATCAATCCTAAGGTTACCCTGTTTTCCTCTATATATTCCCCCTCCATCAAGAGCCTCTTTAAGTAGAGGGTAAGTTAAACATGAGTTTGGTAATATTGTGCCTCTTCATCACCAACTTGAGGATCTGTTTGGGTTATATGAATGGAATTGGAGAGCAGCCACTTTCAAAGATTGCCATTCACAAAACCATTCTTGCTCTCCATGATTCTGCCTCCATTACTGCTTCCCCCTTTTTGCTTGGCAATAAGGTAGTATCTTCTCACTAGCATGACATTAACATGCATGTTTTTCCACTTTTATTAGCTAGGAATGATAATATGGTACAAAACAATTAAGTGAAATGTTAAATTGGAAGAAAAAATGTTACACCAAAACAAAATATTTTATATATAAGGTCAAAATAAATTTTCTATTATCATGGATATTGTTTCTCATGTTGTCGTGGATTGTTGTTAGTTTAACGGGTCTTTTTTAATTGATTTCTATTATCGTGGGTTGTTCCTCATATTGTTATGGATTGTTCCTATTTTAATGGGATATTATTAATTTTGGATTTCTATTATTGTGGATTGTTGCTCGTATTGTTCTGGACTGTGGCTATTTTAATAGAATCTAATTCATTTTTTAATTGATAATTTTAATAAAATAATTTAAATAAAGAGGTAAAGTTGAAAAGGAAAAGTACAATAAAAAAGAATGTTTTTCCTTTATATATCGATATAGATTTATCAACAAATGTTTTGATTAAAAAAAATAACTATTTCTTTTTTTTGGAGAGAATTAATGAAATTTATTTTTTTGAGGGGGAATTAATGAAAGTTTTTTTTTGGAGGGAAATTAATGAAAGTTAAATAGTACTTGTTTCCCTCAACAAAACAAAACAAAAAATAGTACTTGGTCCAGACATTTTATTTCTGCACAACTACACCCCTTGGTTTTACTTTCTACACCTGTTTGAGGTGATTTGAGCTTGGTATTTTTCTCCAGCCAGAGAAAAACGATACAATTACTGTAATTCTAGCTAGTACTAGCATGAAAATAGTGTTTTTTTAGAGAAGCATGAAAATAGTTTAACTCTTTTTAAGATACAAAATTGTTTTCAGGTAGCTCATAAATTTTTTATATGTTCAGTTTTCATTTATTAGTGTAACATTTATCAAAAAATGATAATTTAAAAAAAAATAGTATTTTATAGCTGTAGTCATATACTATTGCAGGGCGAGGATACAGAATGGGTGACAGTAAAACTGGAGTCCCCTGAACCAACTAATGAAGACTGGGTTGGAGTTTTTACTCCAGCAAACTTTAAGTAACATACATTGAATTTCTAAAGTGTGAAAATAATTTTCTTGGATGATTATTTTTTATTAAGTTGGGAAATATGATATTCAATTCTCTAATATGTCTCTTTTCAATTAAAATATATATATAGTTTTACCATTTTCTAATATATTTTAGAAAATTGTTGCTCTTCTCCCATCAAGATTTGCTCACTTCCAACCAAACTTCTTAAAATACATCCACGTGACTTAAGTTACGCAGGTGTTAAACCTAACGCGACTTAAGTCACGCTGAAATACAACTTATATGAGTTAACTCACGTTGGTTTTGTTTTATACATATTCACAATGTTGCTTACAACCAAGGTGTTTCATATGACTAAGTGTAGATAAGGTTATGTGATCATGTGACTAACTCCTTTTGTGTTAGTCCAAGGCATATCTTTACACATAGCTTTCTCAAAAAAAAAAAAAATCTTTACACATAGCTACCATGCAATGTTATGGAGCTGAATTTTAGATAGCAAACTTATTACAAGTTCTTTTTTTTATTCCAATTATAAAACAGAAAGAGAAAACATAAGAGGAATCAAAAACTCCTATTGTCAATGTACTTTTTTCATGACTGTGTTAACATTGTGAATATGTAGAAAACAAAACCAACGTGAGTTAATTCATGTTGATGTTTGAAACGTGACCAAACATGGCTTAAGTTATGTAGGTTGAATTTCAACGTGACTTAAGTCGTGTCGGGTTTAACACCTGTGTGATTTAAGTCACGTAGGAGTATTTTGGAAAGTTTGGTTGAGAGTGAACAAATCTTGATGGGAGAAGAGCAATTTTCTTTAGTTTACTTAATGGCCCCTTATTTTATGTTTGGTGCCCAAATTTTGAATTTATTTTTTAGGACTTACATGATCGTCCTCCTCGCCCTGCCTCAAATACGGCCCTTATCATACCTATGTCCAGTAAACTTTATGTTTTATTCCTTAAATCCAATTTATCCATTAAGAGTCTCTTTTCTCACTCCCACGGTTCTTAAAAATTGTTTGCATATGAAAGCGATTGGAGGGGAGAATCTTTGAAAAAAAAATTGAAGAATGATATGGATGGAACAAATTGAAAGGGGAAGGTTTTAGGAGTTTATTTTTCTTTCATGGTACAAAATTCAACTAATATAAGACTTTTTTTTTGTTGACGGATTCTAATTTAGAGCTTAAAAATTGTATAAGGATTATTTTGGAGGACTTTAGAAGATTAGGATAAATTTTCCAAATTCATTATATGTTTGTTATTTGAAAATATTATTAATTATAAGCATTTATTTATCATTTTCTACAAAACACTTCAAACAAATAATGAATTCTCTATTTTTTTGCTACTCCCTCCTTCCCGAAGTTCTCCCCTCCTTTTTCCTCCAAACTCTCCAACATCGTCTAAAGGGGTCATGGCCACAAACTATGCATATATCTCACTATTATTGCTGAAAAACTAACTAAAGGAAATATATTTTTCCACAACACAGTTCATCAACATGTCCACCCAACCCCGGTGGCATTGGACGGGTAGATACTCCATTCATATGCTCAGCCCCAATAAAGGTAAATGAAACTCCATCTCATATAACTTGCATATGAAATGGATGAACATATATCATGTTTGTTAACAATGATTTGAATATTTGTAACAGTATAAGTATGCCAACCACTCCAATCCTAAATATAAAAAGACCGGGAAAACTACTTTGAAGTTCCAATTGATCAATCAACGTGCAGATTTCTCCTTTGCACTATTTTCAGGTGGATTATCCAATGTAAGTCATATCTTGTATTTTGATATCTTCATTTTTTTCCGTCTTTGCTTAGTATGCAATGATCATTGTTAAATTTTATGCTAACAAGTATTCATTTGATTGAGTATTGCAGCCTAGACTTGTGGCAATTTCGAACTTCATCGCATTTGCAAATCCTAAAGCACCTGTATATCCACGCCTTGCTAATGGAAAGTCTTGGAATGAAGTATGTTTGAACTGATTCATACCATTTATATATCATATATATTTGAATTGATAATTAAACCCATGGCAAAACTTTGAGACAAATTTCTGAAATATTGTAAAATGATGTTACTTTTTTTACTAATCATACTGAAATTTTGTAGTTGAAATAGCTGCATGAATTGTCTAACTTATTAATCATTTAGAATAATGTTAAGAAATTTGTTCATCATTGACAGATGACAGTTACCTGGACAAGTGGATATGACATAAGTGAAGCTGTGCCATTTGTCGAATGGGGTCCAAAGGGTGGAAAGCAAATACAATCTGCTGCAGGAACACTGACATTCAATCGTAACAGCATGTGTGGTATGGATTATTACATCGTAACTCAATTTCATACCATATCATCCTTTTCTAGAAATGAATCTCAACATATAATGAGGACATTTTGTTAATCTGTAGGTCAACCTGCGCGAACCGTTGGCTGGCGCGATCCTGGTTTTATACACACAAGTTTCCTTAAAGAACTTTGGCCAAATATGAGGTAAGCATTAAAATATACTTATGTTTATGACACTATAATTGATTAGTAGAGTTTGGCATGAAAGCTTAGCTACCTCCCCTCCCTGTTGTTCCCCAGGTACACCTATAGGTTGGGTCATTTATTGTCTGATGGCTCTTATGTATGGAGTAAGAGGTATTCATTCAAGGCATCTCCTTATCCTGGACAAAACTCATTGCAACGTGTTATCATATTTGGTGACATGGGAAAGGTAGCGTCGATTATTTAATTAAAGTTTACAATATTGGAAAGATTGATCACCTCAGTAGATGATTTTCCAACTTTTGAACTAAACTCTAATTTGAAGTATTATTAGTACAATGGAGAGAATACTTATTTTGGTTCAAATGTCCTTTAGGCTGAGCGTGATGGTTCAAACGAGTATGCTAATTATCAACCTGGTTCACTTAACACCACCGACCAGCTCATCAAGGATTTAGACAATATTGACATTGTTTTCCACATAGGAGATCTGCCATATGCAAATGGATACATCTCACAGTGGGATCAATTCACAGCTCAAGTGCAACAAATTTCATCGAAAGTTCCATATATGATAGCAAGGTTCACTTGCTTGCAATCATTTTAATCCATATACATTTGAATTGAGTTTTACATATTGTTTTAGACTGAAAGGATATCACATTTATTCATACTGCAGTGGAAATCACGAACGCTCTTGGCCAAACTCAGGATCCTTCTACGACACTCCAGATTCAGGTGGAGAATGTGGAGTTCCTGCAGAAACCATGTACTATTACCCTGCTGAGAACAAAGCCAAATTCTGGTGAGTTATATTAATCTAAATGCAAACTATGACATGTTTAGCATTCATAAATAAGATTTTCTTTTCTCAACTGAACTTTTCACTGCTTGGTCCAAGATAGTGCATATGATCCTGACCAATGGTTGCGTAATTAGTTCTATAATTTCATGATATCTGCAAAAGATACATTTTCATCCTTATAGTTCATGGTGCAGTTTCTAGTTTTTGCAAGTGAAAAATAAACTAGGAGGTACTATTTTTCCATTCCTAATGAATGAAGAAAAATGGAAATATGCAGGTATGCCACAGATTATGGCATGTTTCGTTTCTGTATAGCAGACACTGAGCATGACTGGAGAGAAGGATCCGAACAGTACAAATTCATCGAGCATTGCCTTGCAACAGTAGATAGAAAACAACAACCATGGTTAATCTTTGCAGCACATCGCCCACTCGGTTACTCCTCTAATGATTGGTATGCCAAGGAGGGTTCATTTGAAGAGCCCATGGGAAGGGAAAGTTTGCAGGGCCTTTGGCAAAAGTATAAAGTAGACATTGCATTTTATGGTCACGTCCATAACTACGAAAGAGTATGCCCCATTTATCAGGTACAAATACTCTTGTTACATTTCAATTAAAGCAAGATGTGTTGTCTATATTAAATACTTGATTATCACAGTTTTTCTCTTCAGTGTAAATGTACCGACAACGTACATCCATTTCTAATCATCCAAATGTGTATAATGCAGAACCAATGTGTGAATAAAGAAAAAACTCATTACTCTGGCACTGTGAATGGAACAATTCATGTTGTTGTTGGCGGAGGGGGAAGTCACTTGTCAGACTTCACCACAGCACCTCCTGTTTGGAGTATTTTCAGGGACAGAGATTACGGATTTGTCAAACTGACAGCATTCAATCACTCCTATCTCTTGTTTGAGTACAAGAAGAGTAGTGATGGAAGGGTCTACGACTCTTTTACCATTTCGAGGGACTATAGAGATGTCTTAGCCTGTGTGCACGATGGTTGTGAGAAAACCACCTTGGCACTCTGAAGTCTGAATTATGTAATCTACAGTAGAACTGATGTAGTCTTGAAATGAAATAAAATATTTTTTGAAATAAATAACAGTTATTATGTGTTAGGCCTCTTATAAAGAATATATGTAAGGCTGTGCAATTCTGGTTTCTCTAATCTGTAACAGTGTGTATGTATGTAATCTATCTCTGTTTGAGTACAATTCTCAAGAGATCACTCAATCAATGTTGTCGTTCAATATTTATGTTCATTGATACCAGATTCTATCATTATGTTCAATCTCTATGTATCATGCACTATTCATTAAGCATAAATATAGAAACAAAACACAGAAACTACTGAAACACTTGTAGAAATATAATGCAAATTCTAAAATTTAGATAATAGCATGACTGTCAAAGTATAATATTAACATGCAGATGCAATTTCTTAGTTATAATAAAGACACCCACAGTTCATAAGTTGGCTTTAGTTATTGTGAAAACAATGAAATAATATTATTTATCTAATTTCACTTACATTGGTACACAGATTTAACATATAACTGAAAAAAATGCAAGGTAGAAATATTCCAAAAGAATTTAAGAAATACAAGAATATTGTATTTATTAGTTCCATAATCATTTCGAAGAATCAGATCTTCTTTACTGAATGAAAAAGGAAACCTAGCACATAACTTAGGATATATGACTTTGAATTTAAAATACTACTATACAATAGACCGTACACTAAATTGCTCACAATTGTAAAAATAAAACATACACTGTATCATGCCATCAGCATCTGACAAAATGAAACACAAGATAGATAACGTGCATGTGTGCACCTGCTCTCATATGGGTTAAAGAAACTCCGAAGGCAAGCCACAACTTGAATCATTACAACTCTATCTCGGCATGTGTAGTAGACTGGCAGCTAGCAATTTCGTAGATCCTCTATATAAATTATTGAAGGCTTCATGGGATTAGCAACAAAGGAATCCAAAAACTGAGGTGAAAACTTCAAACATTGCATTCAGGATAAAGACCGACATTTGCAATCCGTAAAGCATTTCCTATCAACCATCCATCTCAATGTCGCATGCTCTACTTTCTTGATCTGCTGGTGAGCTGACAGATCCCAACAGATCATCAAATCTAAGTGGGGAGTGTCGAACACTGTATTGGAACATAACCTGGAAGTGCAAAATCGCAGCATGATTATAATCAAAACACCAAACAATGATTATTCATGAAAATAGTGTGACTGATGGCTCTCAGAAGTTTTCTTCAGACAAATGGTAAATCAAATTAAAAACAGAACTGTTGTGAATTCGGACAAAATCACACCAATGAAAAACAAAGATGTGTGGAGCAAAGGAAGTGGTAATCAATGGATAAAGTGTCCTCAAGCAACAACAACAACAAACAGTCCTAAAACTAAGTGTAAAGCATAACCACAAGCATAATCAAAGCAACAAAGATAAGAAAGCAAGAAAGAAAACAAACACACCAAGATGGTAACCCAGTTTGGTCCAATATGACCTACTCTGGGGGAGAGAGCAGCCCTCCAATCCACTAAGATGAAAGTGATACAAATAGGTTACAAGAAATTAGCTTGAAAGCTCACAAAAGAACAAGACCTAATTTCTACCCATTTTCATGTCACCCACACTCACAATGAATCCTAAGAGAAAACACAAAAGGAAGCTTTGATCCTTCCAATGGTGAAATCTCACTACCCAAGGTGTTAACAATGTTTCCCAACCCAAGAGAACCTCACTACAAAGACACTCAACCCTAAAGTTACCTCCTTTGTAATCCAAGTTACTCTCACTTCAAGCTCTTATTCAAAATCTGAACAGAAACACAATATAGCAGTCTGCAACTGTCAAAATCGTGTCACGGTTGATGCGTACAACCCACGGTACGACCAACCTTATCCTGAAAACGTGCCAAGCATGCGAAAAATCGTGTCACGATTGGACACCCAGGAAAACCATGCTCACTGCCACGAAAATCGTGACACGGTTAACAAAACGTGTCACGATTCTGAACTTCTCAGAAATCACAATTGAAGGCAATATTCAACAAGAACAAATAGGCACAACAAGCACGCAAATGTAATGCATTTCATAAACCTCCTACTGTATCCAAAAATCTAACCAATCTCGTGATGGATATTAGCAAAGTGATCAAAGAAGCAACAAGGAAGATGAACTTTAATTATCATTCTCAGGAAACTCTCATTTTCTTTTGCAGAAAAATAAGAAAGTATAACAAGACTTCGAGCCAAAATTTTACCATGCAGTGGCGAAAATTAAATCAATCATGACAGAGTCGTATCAACAGGATGCAGATACTTTTAGGGTTTTACTTTCATATGCCCTTACCTTAGAGAAACTATCAGCAGCGGCACGAGCTCGATTGGCCTTGCCAAGATACTGTAGATCAGCTTTTTCAAGTTTTCCATCCACCAAAACCAATCCTCCCTCTCCAATTGCAAACCGTAGAAGGTACCCTGAGTGCAGATCTGACTGCAAATCGAGAAAGTTGCATTAGATTTCTTGGTAAAATATAAAATAACTGAAAGTCTATCATACATTAGATTTCTTAGTAAGAGAAATGCTAGGAACACTATTTCTAAAACTCACTCTTCTATTGGGTTAAACCCATGTGGACCTCACCACTTTATGTGGGATCCATTTCCAAAGGGTGGTACCCACATGAATTTCACCCAATAAGAGAGTGAGTAATAGAGAGAGTGTTAGAAAGAGAGCGTTCATTGCACTTCTCCTTAGTAAATTGGATGCATAAGATGCAAACTTGTTTAATGTTGCATTTCATAACTGAAAATCTATCATACTATCCCAGTAAGAAATCTTATTTCTCAGTAAAATACATCAATTTCCTAGAAAAACATGTAAGATTATACAATGTGGCGTAAAGGTTTGATAGGGTGAACCTCGTAACTAGATTAAGCATCAGAAAAAAAAAATTCAGAACTGTATAGAAACCTATTTCATTTCAAACAAACCTGCTGGATGAAGCTTCCGTCCAAACAACCAAATACCAAAGGAGGATCGTCGCAGGTAGTCAGTTTTCCATCTTCTTGAAGCTCCAAAACCACCTGGTTTGGAAATCCAGAAAACTGATTAATAAACATTGCTATAGCAGTGTATCTTTGATGCTCGAGTAATAAATATATGGAAGTAATTGACACATGAATGAATTTGTGGACTTGGAGCCTCTTTAAAGTTGTATTGGGTCACACACCCACACCGAGAGGGTAGACAAGTCCACCTGGCTTTATTCATTGAAGGGTGGGTTTGGAGAAGGTCAATTGCAAGTTAAATCTAACTTCTAAGGGTCTGACCAGTTTGAAAAAATATTTTTTGTTTCCATTTGCTATTTTCACTTTTAATTACAAAATTAACACATTGTTTTTATTTTGTTTTATACACAAAAACAAGAAGTCAAGCAAAAACAAGGTATTGTTTCTGTAATTAATAATGAAAATGGAAACAGTAAAACAATTTTCTCAAAGTGTACAAAGTACAAACCTTTACATCGTTACTGTTGTGACAAGACTAATCCTCAAGTTTTACATAGTTTCAAAATAATTACCCTCCACAAATAGTTTTAAAAAAATGCAGATAAAGAGAATGCTTGCATGTTTTAAAAAAAGAATGCTTGCATGTTTACCCAAACACACTGCATATTTCACTAATAAAAACACAATTAATTCAAAATTTCATGAAGTCAAGCAATCATTTAATCCGTTGTCATCTAATATTTAACCATGAAACATTGCTTCCACGTACACTACAGTCACTGCAGAAACATTTCTCCATCTATACCTCTGGAAACTTGGTAGACATGTCAAACGGAAATAATCATAATAATGGGGGTATAACCATTATAAATTTATTAAAGAAAGTAAAATTGTTGTATAAAGTGTCTGACAAGGGGTCTTATTCCCAACGATTTGTACATGATGCAGTGTTCAATCACCAAGGTATAGAAATCTACTAAATCATATGCTTGAAATATACCCACAGTGATAAAATGGCATGAAAAACAAAGCAATGAGAAAACACCTGCTGTTGGTTAGGAACTTGTCCTTTACTGTCTGTGTCCATAACATATTGACTGCAGTTTTCATCCTTCCAAACTAATGCTAAAGGCGTAATCCCAGCCTGGTAATGTGCATGCCTAAGGAGGAAAATAACAAATTAAAAGAAATTACCCAAAATAAGAGCCTAACAAATTAAAAAGGGATAAATTTACCAAGAATTGGCATTAATAGTTATCAGATGATATTTCTGAAAGATTAAGAATACTGGGTGAAAGACTTTAGTTCTCAACAACAATGCAAAACTATTCATGAACAGACTGGCATGACTATAATTTCAAACATTTTGGAATGGCATTCACATATTGGTATGCAATGAAAGAGAAAAGAGTTAATACTTGTTATAGAATAGAAGACCGTCTTTGACATAAGGAACAGGTGCGGAATAAGCTGAACACAAACCACTCTGATCACAACCGTACACTGGAACTAAACGGAAGCTATACTTATGATAATACGAAGGAGGGTCAAAGGCACCGGTTTCAGCAAGCTTAGAGTTCACCCAAAAGAACCTGAATTCAGAAGTACAATCATAGAGGGAGTAGCCACGCCAACAAACCATATCAATAACGTAGTAAGTTTGATCCTGCTGTTATTGCAAAAAAACACAAACAAGTCACCAAACAGATAATTTAATTCATACACACCGTCAGTGTAAAGAGCTTTTACATCTTTACATTGTCAATCAATCATAACAATCAGATTATTAAAAAGATTAGACTCTAATCATAACTATTGTTAAAGTGACATATATAATTACTTATGACGAGATGCAGATAAAGGGCCCGTCTGGATTGGTTATTTGAGCTTATCTGGCATGATCGTTTGAAAAACTGTTTGGCAGAACTAATGAAAACAGATTATGAATGTCCATAAGCTCTCTGAAATAGCTTATAGATTGTATTAAAGCAATTTAAATTTATTTTATCTTTTATTATAGAAATAGCTTATGCAAATTTAGTTTTTTTTTTTTTTTATAGAAACAAAGCCTAAAAATGTATGCTTCTACTAAACCCTTTTTGCAGAAAATCACGTTGAGCCACTATAATTTTGCAAAAACTACACTTTTAGAGCTTCTACTAAACCCTAATCCCTTAAACCTTAAATTCACCAAACATAACACAAACTTTAACAAACAAACAAAAAACACTGCATTGAGAAATAGTAGTCACCTCATGGAAAATGCAGTCAAGTATAGAGTAAGAATTTGAAGAACCGGAGTTAACATCCTTTGTTCTTGCGCCATTTGGCAATTTAGAAGGAAAACGATGAAGAATTGAACCGTTTCTCAAACGGCTTATAGTTGTTCCATTACTGGAAACCACAAAACACCGTTTTCCAGAAGGTCTTGCAAAAACAAACCTGAAAATTCAAAAATTAAAAAAAAAAACATTTGTGATTGTGAAGAATATGAGAAAAGAAAAGTACCAATCATTAGTGAGATTTTCGGGAATATCGATCATCCATTCAGGATGCATGAGTTGTTTGGCAAACCATTTTCGAGCTTCTGCACCTTTCAGCTTCGAAGCTTCTAGAACATCGAGTTCGTCATTCTGATGTGATTCGGGTTGGGGTTCGGGTTCGTAGATAGGTTCGGTTTCAGGTTCGAGAGTTTGGGAAGAGGAGGAGAGAGAGAATGCGGTGGAAGCTAAGAAGCGAGCGTGGCGTTGAACGTCGAGGCGATTCTGTGCTTGACGGAGTAGAGATTGTTGTCTGCGTCTCTCTTGATCGGAGATTAAAGGGCGCTTGAATGGACGGCGGAGATCGTGCGGCGCCATGGGAAGTATCTATCTATCTATCTGAGTTTGAGTTCCTTCAATTCAACTCAACGCGCGTCCTTTTGAATGTTTTTTTGGAGAGAGAAAATAAAAGGAAAAAAAATCCTCGACGTTTTCTTTCACTCACTCGTATTTTCTCTCCAACAGCCATTGTGTTTCTTCGACCAATTCATTCAACTTAGGTATGCCTCAACCTTCTCTCTTTCCCTAAGCAATTTTATCACTTGGTTTCCACTCCTCTCTCTTTTTCTTTTTTTTTTTAATTTGAAACCACATAGTTTTAATCTTGCTCAGTTACTTGTCTTTCAACATACCATTGCTGAAAAATAAAAGACATACAACTCTAACTGTACTGTGTTGACTCTAAAATTGTTCTAGGGACGGAACCATCAGGAGCAAGGGAGACAAAATCTATGTCCCTTCATAAATCACACCACAATTTCTTGTTTAAAACCTAAAAGTTTGTCTTGTGTTGTTCTCCCTTATCTTATGTTGGTCTTCCTTGTACTGTTTTTACAAATGTTAATGTCGGTGTATAAGCTCAAATAAAGCAATCCAAGCAGGCTCTTAGTTCTTCATGTTGTTTAAGTTGAGTCTCTTTCTTCTTCCTGGTTTGCAGTTTTTTCCTTCAAGAGAACTAATTGTGAGTCATCATCTTGTTCTTTAGTAATGTCTTAAGAGTTTTATTTTGTAGATAGATTATAGATCCAATATCTTGTTATTCTTTTGCCAGTATGGAGCAAACGTTGTGGGGTCATTTGCCGGTGTTGCTAAATGTCAGTTCCAAAGAATCTATTGAATTTATTCTTCAAGCCCTTTGGAGAACCAGAAAGACTGGCCTTCAATCTGATGACAGATGTGTCATCCAAGACATGCTCCAACTCCAAAATGACTATGACCTCGACCCGGTACTGTAATTTCCATTGTCTTTTATAGTGACTTAATTGTAAGCACAATGTTCATCACCATGCTCTCTGTTAAATCAGTTTATTGGGAAACCTATTTCATTTAGTCTTATGCTTTGTTTGATAGGAGAAATTCAAACGCTAGAAAATAGATGGATATCTTTAAGCAAAGTTATTGTGATATCTCTAAGATAAATGAATCTTATGCAAATTAGTAATTATTAGTTCTTTACTTTCTCATTTGTTCTACATACTAAAAAGGAAGAGAGGTTAAGGGCATGTTTGGATTTGCTTATTTGAGCTTATTTACTGGCATAAGCAATTGGGAGAATTTATGAAAACAATGTATTAGTATGACATGTCCATAAGTTGTTTTCAGCTTATTTTCATAAGTTCTCCAAGATAGCTTATGAAAACAACATATAGTTCATACGAAAAATTGTAACTTTATTTTTTCTTTATTTACTATAAACTGCAAATTAAGTTGTTTATCAACATGGGCTAAGTTGTCGTTTTTTCCAAAGTTCACCTTCATTTCTTAAGACTTCATTTTTTGGTTTCCCATCTTAAGACTTCATTTTTTGGTTTCCCATCTTAATACTTCATTTATTTCATATATTATTTAATTAATCCCTATACTTTGTTCCTGATAAGTTGATGGTTGGTTGGTGCTTATGTACCATGAATTGAAGATTTGTGAAGCCTACAGCTTTTTAATGTGGTGGTAGTAGTAGTAGTTTTGCTTAGATGAGATTATCATTGTAACTCTATCTACAGCTTCTGGTTTGCCTCCGAATGTTAATCAGGAGGTGTGTTTATGAAAATACCTGCAAGGATGATATTCCAAAGTTGTTTCCTGGTGAAGTTCTGCCTGAATTGCAAAAGCTATTGACACTTCTGTTGCAGAAATTTCAGCAACAGTGGCAAGAAGATGTGTTGAAAGATAAGGTATGGTCAGCTAGTTTACTG
>Ga0315913_1000074_pt1 | contig 53908 bp, 25 predicted proteins | sample MpolsnodulesMG_FD_207736 | JGI IMG/M metagenome (GOLD analysis project Ga0315913, IMG submission 207736) | Medicago polymorpha root nodule microbial communities from Los Angeles, California, United States - small nodules | ecosystem: Host-associated > Plants > Roots > Nodule | place: USA...
ACAGACAGTATTAGATTAATACTGGCAAACTTTACTTTTTATTCAAAATAAGATGCATAAACTACCAATAAAAAATAAAATGACACGAAACCGTTCAATAGAAAAATAAAAACCTTTCCCGCAATTACTGATATTTGATGATCCTAAGAATTCAGTAAGTTCCATTCTTAGTAATCCATCTTTGTAATAATTACACCCAATTACTAATGTACACGTAATTCACTTCACTTTGGCTCCCATGTGCCTTCCTTGGCTGCTTCTGTGTATGTTGGAGCAATTCATATGACTTTGAAACTAGCGTGAGTTAACTCACGCAAGTGTTAATTCCTGCGTGAGCTAACTCTCGTATTTGTAAAAACTAAGTCTAATTTTTTTACACTTGCGTTAATTAACTAACGCAGAGGTATTTTTGAAAGTTCAGCTGGATGGAAGCGAAATGTGTTGGACGAAGAGCAGTAATCAATAAAATATTGATAATAAAATATTTTTCCGAAACTATTATAAAACAATCTAAGAGGTTTTTGAAGGAAAAAAGTTGTAAGAAGTCAGGCCTTGAATAATTGAAAAGTTAAGATATGAGGCTGGATTCATAGCCCGCAAAGGAGTTCAATTCCTTCCCTCGACATAAATGATATCGAGTTTTTGGAAGCTTAAAAAAGCTATTTTAAAGATGGTTACTACTAGAATTCAAGAAGACACAAGATGGTTACTACAAATTTAACTACTCCATGATAATCTACTAACGTTACTTCAAAATTCAAATCAAACATGCATTACAACAACCAATTGTGTGCAATTTATTTACAATTGTAAATATTCTATTAATATTATTAAACCATGATAAAATAATACTCCATCCGTCCCATAATAACTGAACCATTTGCAAAAATATATTGTCCTAGAAAATTGACTCATTTCGCTTTTTCATACAATATTAATTCTTTTTTTCAATTATAAGACTACTTACTTTCACCACTTCCAATTCAATATATTCTACTTTACATTTATGATAAAGAAAAATGCACCAATAGTTGATAAAGACACTCAAACCCATTATTATCTCTTTACACTTTTTTTTAATAAGTGTGAAATGAGTCAATGACTCAGCTAAAATGGGACAAAGATGTTTGATGTCAAAAAAATAAAACATTGTGACAATGATCGATTATGTTTGAAACTTATAAAATAGTAAAAAAAAAATATATACTAAATTGTAAGTATTATTAGAAAAATTTAAAACCCAAAATAATAGTTTAATGTAATATAACATACTAATAAAAAAGCATGTATTAAAATATTTGTATGTAGTTGATTTAGTTCAGCTTTGAAAAAGAAAACTGAAATCAGTCTGAGTGGTTTTTACAAAGGATATTCAACTTTTTTTTTTTTTGGTCAGGCAGGATATTCAACTTTATATGTTATTTTATGTTATTTTTTATTTATTTTGGATTGATTTTTGGTTTTAATTTGGATTCATTTGAACATGAGCACCACTAAAAAAACATTATGCAACATTTTCTTGTACACTTGTCCAAAATACCCTTAACATATTCTCCCTTTACTCCAACCTTTTTTTTTACAAGCCCAACTTTCAGTTGTATAGATCCTGTTTTGAACTAAGTCAAAGTTTAATCCACAAAAGATCCACAATCCAACTAAGTCAACCTCACCATGCTCAGGTTTATCAACAATTTGTTTGACCTGGTCTATTCTTATCCCTATTAACATTTTGGAAAGACGGTGTCATGAGGTTGAGATGGTAGTAAATTATATTTCTCTTATCCCACTTTTATGATTCGTTGAAAGTATTTATTTTCAAACCAATTAGTCTAATGTAAAGTGAATTTTACGATTACGATTCAAAAAATTACAAATTATAAAATTGATTTTTATGTGTTATACTTTTTTTTGGTTTGATTAATTTTGCAAAGCATGGTGATCTTAGCTTCAACGTAGTTTCCATTTTCCAATACCTTCACAGTGCCTTTATGCATAAAGAAGCCTGTGGGGGTCACCCATGTGGACATGCAGAGACCACCCCGCAACTCGGTTTTGCGAGGTATCACCCTCCCAGAACACAACACCAAGTTGCGGGGTACACCTATCTTAATTCGAAATAATATTTAAATTAGCAAAAGAATTATCATAAAATCTTCTCACAGCCATTTTATTACTTTCTTCATCAAACTTACCACCTCACAACTTCTCTATAAATACCATGCATCTTCAGTTACCATCTTCATTCACATTTTCCCACAAACTTCACTCTCAAATTTCTCAGTCTTGCATATAGTTTTCTCATATTTCCTTTCTTCTCACTCAATGGCATATTTATGGATGGAAGAAAATCATAGGTCTAGACCATAATACATTAAAAAATGAGTAACATTTTTATTTTGTTTTTAATATTTTCATTTTTTTTTAATTTAGTTTATATATTAATTTCTGTGTTTTTTTAGTTTATATAATATTTTAGTTTTTCTATTATTTTCTCTTATTTATTATTTCAGTTTATTTTAGTCCATTTTATATTTAAATACTTTTTGGATTTCGATAACATGTTTATTTGTTTAATAGTTATTAATTAGTTACAAAGTGCTAGTACATTATATTATATATTCATTTCATTCATATTTGTGTATTTTTTAACCGCTAGCTAATTCATTTGATTTCTCCTAAAAAATTTATAAATCATATTTGATGAAAACTATTTTGAGCCATGTCAAAACAAGATGAAAACTCATTTTAGTGCCCGTCAAGCTTTAAACTATTAATTAAACTGAAATAATAAAAAAACAAAAATATATAAAAAAAAATGTTATAGAAATTTAGGCAGTCCTAGTATAGTAATATGCTAAGTTAGAGATCCAAGCTTTAATAATTTTTGTTTACTTATTAATTATATTTTTTTATTATATTATATCTTTTTTTTTGCTGTTAGGATGATCAAAGCAAAAAATTGGTGTCTCGTACGCAATCCAATCATGTACCAAGTCCATATATCAGAGACTACTTAAAACAAGCCGGGTTTCATCATGGTTGTGAAATAGAAAATTATAAAATGGATAAAGGTAATCCTAACAGCTCTAGTTGAACGATGGAGACCGGAAACACACATTTTTCATTTTCCGACGGGTGAATGTACCATTACATTAGAAGATGTATATATGTTATTAGGTTTAATGTTGGAGGTTTTCCCGTGACTGGCATGACAAGCATTGGCTGGTCATTATGTGAATTGTTGGGAGTTGAAATTCCAACGGAGGCGAAAGATGGTAATTTTTTGAAAATACTGTGGCTAAAAAAAACATTTATAGGCCTCGCTGAAGATGAGTCAGTTGACAAAAAAATACAACATACTAGAGCGCACATCTTAATTCTTATTGGCGGTTTTTTTATTTCCAAATACATTTGGAGATACAGTGTACACTGCAGTTTGTTGACTTTGTTGCCTGATTTTAACCAGACAAGACAATATAGTTGGGGATCAGCAGTTTTGGCTACCCTATATCGAGGCTTGTGCGAAGCATCACAAGCCGGGTATGCAACTCTGTCTGGATGTACTTTTCTTCTTCAAGTTTGGGCATATTCTAGGTTGGATTATATCGCTCCCCAAACTCGCAAAGAATTCACATTTCCGTTCGCAACATAGTGAGTATAATTAATTATTATTCTTTTTTTAGTAATTTTCCTTCACATTCTCTCTTTAGAAATTCATTTTAACTTAGTTACAGATTGATTTATATATTTTGTTAGATGGACAGGACGTGGTGCAAATTACTATAAAAATCCAAGGCATTCCGTCCAGAGCTTCCGGCTGCTTCTTGACCACATCCAACATGATCAAGTAATATATCCTCACTTTTTCATATAGTTCTTTAGAAGAAGAAAAAAACAATAACAATAAACTAACAAATCTCTTGTATGCCAGTTTATATGGAGGCCATACCGTGAACTTGAGTACGACACTCCAGAGGACTTTTGGTTATGGTCTGCAACCACATATCTTATCTGTTTTGACAAAGTAGAATGACATCCAACAGATAGGGTCAAACTCCAGTTTGGTTTGCCCCAAGATATACCAGCTTCCCCAAGGGACATGCGATCGTACCACCATGTAGACAAGCGAACTAAGCATTGGAACGTCTCATATCAATCATTATGGCCAAATGAGTGCGAACATTGGTTGAATCGACTTCAATGGGTTTTAGATGGTATGCCGCACCCCGTGTGGAGAAGACCAACAGCCGAATATATTCATTGGTTTAAAACAATATGCAATCCAAATGTACATATTTGTGAACATCATTGCCCCCCAGAAACACAGCTAACCACAACCACCGTATAACAAGATGAGGAATGTTGATTCAAATATGGGTTTGATTGGGAAAATCTCTAGTTAAAGGATCGAATTTAGAATTCCTCTATATCTTTCACACACTTAGCTGAAAATTGAGAAATCCTATATTTGTTTACTGCTAATTGAGAAATCCTATGTTTTTGTTAAATTTGTATTGTATTTTCATCTTCTTACTGGATGCCATTAGTCTTAAAAGAAATATGATTACAGTTAGAAACATGAATATCAACAATTAGATTAGATTGGTGTAATGTTGTCTCTTGTGTATATGGCATGATTTTTGACGGTATGCTTAGTTTAATGTTATTTGTCATCAGAATTTGATGTTTGTTACTTTCATAGTTACCGCAATTCTTGATTACAGCTAACACTCTTATTATACAACCCAATAATTGTATTGCATCTGTATTTTTAAAATTAAGAAAGGATCATGCCGTGTGCGTGATTAGAGATTTTTCAAGCTACATGTGTAGACTTGTACTTAACTGGCATGCTCTTGTACCGGAAAAAATACTACTTATGATTGAGATAAACCGATTAACTTGTTTGCAGCATCCAACAATCATGAAAAATGTTATACTGTTGGTTTGAACCTGAATGAAAATGACCATTTGGATTGTTGGAAGAGTTGAGTTTCAAAAAAGTTATTTATTTATTAGGGGGATAGCTCAATATGCTGATGTAGGCTCGTCCCACTACAATTTTTTATGTCCCTGTAAATGGCTTCAGAATTCAATTTCTTGATAACACATGATTTATATTGGTGAAATTGACTTGAGTTATAGATTACTTGTAATACAAGCAATATTATTGTCTTTCTGTTTGATCCCTTAGAAGTTAGATCATTATGATAATAACAACTATTCCACTTCAATCACTTCTGTTATATCTTTAACTTTTTGTACATAATTTTCTTTACATCTTGATTTTCACTGATTTACAGAATCACCATTTGTATACATGTGGTGCTCAAGAGTCATTGGCCTCTCTGGAATTGACGGAACCTCAATATCTCCTTCTAACATCTTCAAAGCATCCAAAATTGTTGGCCTTGAATCAGCTATTACATGAGAAGACAGAATTCCAACCAGCAAAAACCTCTCCATTATATTTCTACTATTGGATTTTCCATCATCCACCAATATAGAAGCATCCAAAGCTTCTGCTAGGTTTCCTGATTTCATTAACGACCAAACCCAATCTGTGATCAAGAAATTAGGTGTTCCGGATGAAGACAACTTGAGAGCTTTTCTTCCACACATAATCTCCAAAACAACCACACCAAAGCTATAGACATCGCTCTTCCCGGTTAGTTGACCATAGAGTGCATATTCTGGAGCAAGATATCCGTAAGTTCCAGCTACTCTTGTATTTAGTTGAGACCTACTTTCACTGCTTTCTTTCGCCAGCCCGAAATCTGCAACCCTTGCTCTCATATCTGCATTAAGTAGTATATTGGTGGCTTTGATATCTCTGTGATAAATAGCAGGTTTAACTCCAAAGTGCAAATAAACCAATCCACTTGCCACATCCAAGATTATATTTTTTCTTTGAGGCCAAGTCAACAATTTCTTTTCGTTTTTGTTGTCCATGGATGGAAAGATATAATCTTCAAGGTTACCATTTGGCATATAATCATAAACAAGATACCTATTTTTGTGCTCTTGATTATGATCCTCATTAACCACACAACACCCTCTTAGTGGCACTAGATTGCGGTGCTTCAAGTTGCCAATAATCTCCACTTCGTTATAGAACTCATCATCCCCTAGAAAATCAGATTCTTCCATGCATTTAACAGCAACAGTTGTGTTATCAGGTAGAATGCCCTTGTAAACTATCCCAAATCCACCTCTACCAATATAGTTTTGGAGTGAGAAATTGTCAGTCGCCTTTACAAGGTCATCAAATTTGAACCAAATTGATCCTATTTTTGGTCTCAATCTTGGGCCGGACCTTTGTTCACTTGGATCGGCAAGGTCTAGAAAATTTTCAGTACTTATTCTCTTTATCCTCCTAGTGTGCCAAAAATAGTAGGCAAACAAAGAGAACATGATAACGATGAATCCGACTGAAACTCCAATTAACCCAAAAACAAGAGCATGATAGCTCTTTTTTCTGGAACCCACTTGAGAATTAAGAGGCAATTCAAGAATGCATGACATAGCACCGTTGCTTTCAGGGCCAAACTCATTCACAACTCCAACAATATAAATGATGGTGAAGTAAAAGCAATCTTTGGAATGTGAACTATTACCATCAATTTGATTCAGTGTCTCTTGAACCTTTAGTCCCTGGTTAACACATGCATCGCAATTGGTAGAAACACTAAGGTCTGGTTTACAAGAAGTGTTGAACAATGGTGCAGGACCAACCCTGCTGATCCAATCTTGCTTAGATTGAATACGAGCACATATGTTGGGAGTGATAACAAATTGAAGTGGATCAAAGCATGAAGACACAAGGTCATTGTTAAGTGAAAGGGAACTGAGCTTAGTTTGGAAGTCTTGAAGGCATGATGTGGAGGTAGGGAGGTTTGGGAGTTGGAAAAGAGAGTTCTTGTTGAGATTTTTTGCTAGTGCTAGGCCAAAAAGGGACAACAAAGTTTGACAACATAGAGTTGTTTGTGCTTTGTTTTGGGATTGCAAGGGTTGGAAGTTAAGGCATGTAGAGGTGTTCCAAGGAACTCTTAACACATAATTCATGTCAACTGGACATGAAGAATTTTTGGCAGAAGGAGAGGGTGCTGCTGAGATTGAATTTGTAACCATAACAAAGATCACTAGAATCACAGAAATGGACTCCATATGTATGACACTTTATGAAATCTTAGCTATTTGTGCTGTCTTAAGGCTTTATGTTTTTTGGGGTATTTATGCATGTGGTGTGAGAATTGATTTGGGGTATAGTTGACTTGACTCATTGACTTATCTGGAAAAATAAATTCTACACAAAACAGAAGAACCGATCATGGTCATGGTCTTGTTTCATCATTTAAATTCTTGTTTGGCTAGAAAACTGAGTTCAACGCTGCAATGAATTTTGAGAAAATGTCATTTACCAATAAAAAGGGCAAATACACATTTAAGAAAAAGTGAATTGCTAATTATTTTTTTTTGAAGGACAATGAATTGCTAAATGAAAAACTATTCCCTTCATAGATTCCCTTCATAAAAAAATAATCTTATTTGAAAAACTAGTTGTGGTCTATCCCTCCCATTGATTTAGACCCAACCTATTGGTAATGAAAAACTAGGTTTATTCACACATCGAATCAAATTTTACCATTTCATTGTTTGAGTAGATATTTTAAAAAAATTAACATTATGATAAATGATAGATGTTTGAATCTCTTAACTATTTAATTCGATCATATGTTGTATATGGAAACATAATATTTTGAAATAGGTATTTAAAAGAATAATAGTTATCTTTAATTATTTAATTAGTTTTTAGTCTAGTTTGGTTTACAGAGAAAATGCTTGAAAGCTGCAGGCTTTTGTTTGAATCGACTACGATGTTATTTTAAGTTTTTTTTTTTTTATAGTTTTTTTAAGTTTTTTTTTTTGTATGCTTGTTAAGTTTATAGTGAGATTTACTTTTATAATAGGTGTTATTTTGTCATTAGATGTGACTGGTGTTTTCTCAATGAATAAAAAAAATTCAATAGGTTAATTTTTCAGATTTGATTTTCTTAAAAAAGGTCATAGAAATTTAATTTCAATGATAGAATTAAGATCCAACTGGCGTAAATGAATGGTTGACTCAAAATTAAGATACAACCTATAGTCTGGTCAGTTTGGAGACAATGCCAGTTTAAAAACAATACCGTGGTAGACTTCATTGAGTAAACTGATGCTAATTAATGAGTTGGTTGGCCTTGAGAGTGAATGATATTTGTGGAGGTCATAATGTGTCTTTCTGCAAATCACTTTAGTTGTGGTTAGCAGAATTAATGCTCTGGAAGCTTTTGGCAGGGCTCTGCTTGACGGGGTAGAGTGGAATAAACCTTCAATTTTAATCTCTGTTTCCGAGTTGATTTTTGAAGGTTTTAAGAGGGTAACATCTATATTTTGACATATAATTAATATTTTAAAATTAAAAAAAATAAAACAACATGATAGTACATGGCACATAAGCTTCACCGGCGAATTGCACGAGCACATGCTTTCGACTATGCTCAGTTTCTTTTTTTGATTGCTATGCATGAATATATTCACTTCTACTACCCAACAACATTTATTGATTATCATCATACTTGACCATAATAATAATGATGACGTCAACATTTCATGCCCAAAAATCAAGAACTTGAACTACCAGATGGCGGACGCTGTTGAGAAAGAAAAGGTACTTCAACTATTGTTCCAATGATGTTGTCTCCAACAATTACACTGTCTCCTTCTGAAGCAGTTTGCCTCTTGATGTAACCTAATCCGAAGTGTTCCAATGGCTTCCTTCCAGAGGTGTAACTAGTCAATTTCCCAACCTGCAAAGTTTGCGAAAACCATTAATTTTCTGCCAGCCTATTCAAGAGGGAATTGTAGGATTGCAAAGGGCATCTCAACATCACTAGCACTAGCGTGCTGATTCATTGTACAAGATGTTTCTCAAGATAAATGTTATAGAAAAAAACTCTTTTCAAGTGAATTTGTCTCTAACAATTTCTTGCATTAAAAGTTAATAATACAGAATGTGAATAGAATTTAGAATTGGTTTCAATTATGATGCATTTTTAACTGAATCAATGATAGATATAACCTTAATAGAAAAATTTAGAATCAATTTTGTTTTAAATGTTCCTTATCTAATGTTATAAATGCAGGTTTCGCAAGGTATGGTTCAACTGGGAATTACTATGTACAAATGTCGATATTTTCAACCAAAGAAGACATTAGGTTTGAAAATAGAAAATGCGAACATTTTTTAAAAGAAAATCATAGCACCTTTTTTCCATCAACGGTAATAGTACTACCAGGTTCTGCGGCTGCAGAAAGATGAAAGCCCCATAACCTCTGTTTGACTCCATCATATGTTATGAGCCTGGCTATAGTCTCCTGTCCTTTGTAACAGCCTGAGAAAATCAGAATCGGACTAAGTATCAGCAAGGCTTAATATTTTATGCGGATTGATAGAGGAAAAAGAGCACTCAATGTACCCTTGTTTAGAGAAATTGAGTTCCATAGACCGGCCTCCAGGACATTGAATTCGTTTGTGAGCTCCATTCCAGGAGCAGGCCTTCCTGAGAAGTCAAGATACAATCAAAATCATATTGAATCAAACTATATATATACATGAGAAAAATGAATATAAATTAAATTTCAAATTATTTCATTTCAATGATTTACCAAGTTTCATAATGTAAGGCTTTCAGCCTCAAAAACAAATATTGTATGATTAGTGATCTTGTAGTGAATACGTAACAGTTTATTCTTAAACAGAAGGCATATTGAAACAAACACTGGTTATTCTTAAACAGAAGGCAAGTTCGGCAGTCCAGAATTGACTTTCTCAGAAGCCATATGTAACAGTTTATAAATGCTTCTGTTGTATTCTTCTAGCACTAAAAGCCTTCATGGGCTAGACACATTTCTTACTCATAAATATATAGATATAGGCGCTGGTAGTACCTGCTGTGGCTTGAATGAAATAAAGCCTAGAAAAATGAGGAAAACTGTCACAGATGTGGAGAAACTTTTGCCGGTAAATAATAACAACGTACCACGGAACATGGCCAAGATAGTTTGGAGGTTATAGTTTATTGAAATCGATACAGGCCTATAGGGAGATGGGTTGGAAGCGGCTCTATTAAATTCCAGAGCCTTTGAAAACACATACACATACTTATCTATGTAATGACTTAGTCGCCAAGACTTCTAGATTACAGCCCTAATCGGATATAGAAAGTGCCCAATTACTCATTATTAGGTAGACACTAATAAACTCCCTGATATGAAGGTGCGCGCTACTGGAGAACAGAAGGGATGTATAGGATCAGGGGTTCCAAGGTGTAACAGAATGGGCACGGCTTGCGTAATAAACTGTAAGTGTCGCAATCATTGTAGTCAGGATCGAGTGCTGGTTTGTAGAATCGTTCGATCCTACGTCCCAAGGCACCTCAATTGTGCCTTAACTTTACTCAGGTTTGCTTTTGCTCTGTTTTTCTTCTGCTTTCTCTGTTTTTCCTCTACTTCCTCTGTTATTTTGCTTGGTTCCTCTATTTTCTCTGTTTTTTTTTCTCAACTCTATCAACAAACTACCGATCCTACTTACGAATCGTGTTACGACCATCGTGTTTATGATTTTTTACCAGCCTACCGATCCTACTTAAGAACTTGAACCTGACTACATTGGTGGCAATCAGGGGATATGGGAGGGAAATTTAGTTATGGCTTGTAATGGTATATAAGGAGAGGGAAAGATAAATGGGGAAGGACAAGAGTGGTTAAAAAGATCGTGGGAGAGTACAATGCCTCTCAAAAGCTCGGGGTATCTTGTTCTGAATGTTCCATTTTAAATACATCTTAAAGCTATGGACATACACTATTGTCAGTTTTGGCAGTTGAATAATACATCATGCATATCTCATTGTCACGCAATCTGATCCAGTTTCTATCAAATACATAACTAAACTAACATTGCCATTCGAAACAAATATACATCCTTAAGAAAAATGAAAGGAAATGACTACAAGATATAGGCATACAATTGCCACCTAGTCTAAACAATTTAGTACCTCGGATAACCCGCAGCTTATTCCAAGCATTAGAACCCATTGCAACAGCCCCTTGAGCAAGAATAGCTTTCCAGACAGATGGAGCAGCTGCCGGAGACATCATCAATGAAAAACCACCTTCAGAAATGATATTTCCAACTCCTATAGTTATAGGCTGCTTATCAACCTACAAATTCCAAAAAAATATATATTTGAGAATTTTTAACAAGAATATTCACAGATAATGTAGGTCTTTAAGCTTTTTTCCAAAAAGGATAGATGAAAATACTTGGTATTGCTATTAAAATTTAACTGCTCCAGAAGCTGTGTATATTTAAGTTAAATTTAAATATACAAGTAATGTAAAAGAGGTAGCCATAGGATAATAGGAAAATGTTGCCAAAAGCAAAAGTCAGTAATATATTATCCATGCCTTTCTTTCTTTGGGAAGTATTTGTGAGAAACAAATACATGAAGTATAAAAGCATGTATTGAGCATGTAAGGTGTTTTTTGTTCAAAATAAGAAAGGTTAAGGCACACAGACATAACTTTGCAGTCATCATCAAACATACATAACCAGATATATCTTGTGAGAGAGAAACTGATGATACCCAAGACAACAAGTAATTACAAAATTTACTAAAAAATAACCAGTAAGGTGAAGCTTACATAAAAATGTTGATGAGTGCCATATGGTTTTCCAATAAGATCACCTAGGTTCAAGCTTTCCATCACCTGTTCATGTAATTATATTAAAAATTTCCGACTCTGTCATTCTCACAACTAAATACTGTGATAATGTATCTTACTTGGCAACTTTTGGGTCCCGCCAAAACAAATAAGCTGGTTTGCTTCGTGATGTCTTGAATCTCTACCTTATCAGCAAAAAATATGTACCTGGAAATCATTTCATATAAATCATTTAGTTAATGTTTTTGATAATATTCATCAGGAATGACAATTAGTTGTTCTTTTATCTTATTTTCGGTTTAACCTCCGTTGAAGAATCCTAACAGTACAATATACAAGTTACTTACTTGTTCAGCATTTTGGTAATGGTCCTAGAAGTCTCTGCTGAAACCACTAATGTTATTGCATTTTTCTGTCAAAGCAACAAGAGAAATTAGTCCAAAAAAAAATGAAAGCTAAGATATATTACATTGTAGAGAAGACAAGTAAAAATGAATTCTGAAAGAGAGATGAAAAGAAAATTACCATGATCCACGCATGTGCAATATCTATAGTTCGAGCTGTTGGTGTTACAAAAACAGTGTCACATCCCTAGGGATTTCAGTTAGAGATCCTATTACTTAATCCTGTATTATAATATGAAATATAAAAATGAATTGACAAGAATTTGAAATTGCAAATAAAACATAAATGCAGTCAAACAATGCTACATTCTTCCACGTACTTGCCCTGCTTGTAGACCCTCAAAGTTTGCAGTACTCTGGTTGTGAAGGAACTGAACGCGATCCTCTCCACTGACTGTATTTCAAGTTATCCAAAATATTCGTGTTAAAATTAAGAAAGCATAAAATCATGTTAAGTACAAACTCTCCCAATTGCTTACATTGTATGGATTAAGAGTAACTGAAATTTGTAAACGTGTATTTAAATTTAAAAGTTTTGGGAGGGTCTTCTTGTGAATGCATTGGTCTTATGTATAAGGCAATTGTACAGAAAATGCAAGTACCTCTTATCCGGCCGAAGTGTGAAAGATCCACAACCTATGTTATTAGATCGCACAGAATTAAATTAAGAAGACAATTGAATCCATTATCTAAGAAAGTGGTAATATACCTAGATAAGTAAATAAACATGCATTGAACTATAGAACTGAATCAACACTGTATTAGGTTAAATAAAAATCAACAGCATGTTACTGCAAAATATTATGTATAAACTGTGAAATTAATTCACAAGCCTGAGCTAATATCATCCCAAGCCCATTAAGGTCATGTAAGCTAGTTGGCTGATCAAATTTCATAGTACAAGACAAGAGTTTTAAGCAAAACAAGATCAAGTAAGAAGCATCCTTCGAACCATAAATTAATCGATTCAAGCCCATTAGAATATGCATTGATTCTGATCATTCATATTGTTACTACCAGATGAAGATGCCCGTGCAAAGAGAATGAGAACATGCATTTAGCTACAGGCATAAAAAAAAAAAAAACAAAATAGAATACTTACAACAACCCCATTGTCTGTGGCATCCAGTGCTTCTTCATCGTTATGAAATGTTTCAACGATCCCTTCCCCAGAAACCTCGGCACCTGCAGTTTTGACACTGTCCTGCAACAGTAAAGGTAATAATTAAACAATCAAAGGATTATGCTTAGTCTCCTTAATTTTTTTGCTCTCAAGAAATATCATTTGGGTATTTTAAAATAGGCTTTAACATACTTTTAAGTTTTAAAAAAATATCCACTAAAAATGTTTTAAGAAGTAATATTGTGATAAAAGGAAATTGGGACATATCAATAGACAATTGTGTCTGTCAAAAAAAAAAATACAATTGTGTAAAATTGTCTTACAAACTCAGTGTATAGTCATAGTTATCAAACTCAAATCAATCCCTGTACCGGTGTACATTACAGTCATTTTTTATTTGCTCTCCTGGATGAAAATGGTTTTCAATTTAGTCCTTATACATATAATCCTTCTTAATTTGCAATCACCATCAATAATTTGAAAATGAGCTGTTCAGATAGAGTCAAACCCTTGATTGATCCAGGTACTTAAAAAACTATGGACTAAGACATGGTCTCTCTGGATACCATTGAATTTCATTCTGAAGAGGAACCTTATAAAAAATTTCTTGATTCTTATCGAAAAAAGACAGGACTCTATTATACTATTTTCTGCCATAAGTATAGCGATCCATTATAAGAAATAAGGTGAAAATAAGCATCATAATCATATACAAGGATCGAGAACCTACACCTTTGGTTCTTATGCATGATAGTCATTTTCAATTTAGGGGGAGTTTGAAGAAACAATTCAATCAAACACAAGTTACTTATGTGCTTATCGTATGAGTGCTATGTACAAGCCATTTCATTTCTTCAAGAAAAGAGAAAGGGAGGAGAAACTCTGCATGAGTTCCATGTAATTTTTTTCTATAGCTATCACGGGGAGCTTATGAAAATAACTTTGAGCATATCATAAGCAAAATTTGTAACTTCTGAATCCTATCTCACAGCAACTTTAGCAGCTGAGGTGGGGAGGACAAATTGTAGCGTTTAAATAGAAAACATTTTTTCATTGAAGAACATAATCCCTGTCTATGAAAATAGGAGGACACAACCTTGACGAAACAAAATGAGATAAATATATAAATTGATTTGCACTCTATTTTACTTTTTATCATAACCCTTCGGCTCCCAAGAGAAGGAACCCTGATAACCCTGAAAATGTGTGACCAAGGATTATTCCATCCTAGATTTGAACTTGGATTGTCCCAAACGATTCTTCTTTTAAGTGGAATTTTCTAACACTTGAGCTCAATCACTTGGTTAATGACATGTGCACTCCAAGCCAAACTACAAACTTTGAAAAAGTAATTTTATCTATCTATTATTTTCAACCATCAAATCAAAGTATTGAATACCGTTGATTCTTCTTGTATAGAAAATGCATAAAAATAAAATAAAATAAAAATTCTAAATTCTACAATTAACCAAACAAATGAATTCAACTAAAATTTACTATTATCTCAAATCGCCATCCAAAGTACAATCTACTTATTTTATATGAATTTTCAGGATAATCAATTACCATAAGCAAATCGAATAAATAAATAATTAAATAAAAAGTGATAATTGAGAAATGTTGGAAATTACCAAGAAGTCATGGTCGATGGGTGGAGGGGAAAGGTCGAAAGATGAAGATTGAGCAGAAATTTGATTGTTCTTCTTGTTGCGTTGGTGAGAGCAGAATCTGAGGTTTGGGAGTAAACAAGGTTTGAGGAATGGTGAAGATGGAGACCATGGTTGGTTTCGAAGGTTGAAGCAAGATGGTAGTGACAGTGTTGTCATTACGGATTAGGTTATTGATAACGGAGTCAGAAAAAACAATCCTTTTCTGTTTTTACCAGAATATCAAATTTAGAACAAGAAGGAGAGAGAGACAAACAAGAGTTTTGTTATGACTAATGATATTTTTACAACCGCTTACAATGATTAGGGACCAGGTGTGTTTGGTTCAGATTTAGCAAAAATTGATTCCGGATAAAAGTGAGAGGAATGAAACATGTAAAAGTGGATTTAGAAATGAATTTAAGGCTAAAATCAATTGTAAAAGTCAAAAAGTTAAAAATTGTAGTTTCAAATAGAATCAATTCTACAAGCAAAATTAATTCTACTTTAAATCATCCAAACATCGTAAAATCAATTCTAGAATCTCTAGAATCACTTTTGACCTTCTAGAATTGAAATCAAACACATGCTAAGAATATAAGGTGAGTAAAATTGTTCTAAAACCGTCATACAAATCTTATTTAATCAAAACACAAATTTAGTGGGGGTTAATTGATACATATATTAATGTATATCAAAGGGAGATCTACTACCAAAGGGTATGCCTTCTTTCTAAACTTGAAATATAGCGGTGTTACATTTCTTATTTCTGTAAAGATATCATATTCACACCCAAAAAATGAGACCTATTAAATAATAACTGACACAATTTTAACTATAATTATAATGAGTTGTGATGTCTTGTTATACTCATTGACCATTTATTTAACATGATTAATCACATAATTGAATTGAGTTAATCATCGTATTAGTTGTCAATATTTGATGTGAAATTCATGTGTCAAAATATCGTTTAAGAATCAATAATAGGTTGAAAGTTGAAGTGATAAAAAGGGAACCATAAGCGTAGGCCTTAGTTGGCATTTGAAAAGTTGGGGATGATTTTTACCAAATAATATAACCAATAAAAATTCGTTGGTAAATTTGCAAACCCAGGTTTACACCAAAAATTGCTTCCTACAGTTACAAACGCTTGATTATTTATTTACATTTGCACACTGTTTCCTAAACATTTTTTACAATTACTAAAAACTTCAAAAATCTGAGAAGAACCTTGTTTCCCTATGAAATATGAAGTTGAGAAACATTTAGAACCACAACCACTGGCTGGACCTGTTAAGTGAACATCTAACAAACATAACCGTTATAAAACTTTACACGTGTGTCTTAGGCTAAGATGAAAAATTACTATGATTTCTACCGGAGTTTGGAAGGATGATAACGTGGTGAACATTGCATGGCAAGCCTAGTCCATAGTTAAACGAAATCCATGTTGTCAAATCCAGCCACCTTAATGGTCGCACTGTTTTGCCCAGATTCGATGACGTGTGCAATGGAGTTAGCATACTTATGAAACTGCAACAATCCAAGCATAATAAGTCAGTTATTTCTCATTCTCTGTCACAATAAACAATGCAAGAATCATCACTCAAAATTGAAAATCAACATGGCAGTGAGGAGAGCAAAGATTCGAGCTCATTTGACATGATAAACAGTAAAAAAAATGTATGATCTATTTACCAACAAAAAACAGAAAATGTATAATCTATTTACCAAAAAAAAAAAAAGGTATAATCTATTTGACATAGAGCAACTTTGAATTTCAATTCTAATTTCCATTTTCCTATCATGAGGTATGCCTACAATTTGAAATTTTGAAGCCAAATAGGGTATTAAAATTTAGACCACACATGCTTCCAAAAGAGAATAAATGGCCACATACCTCTTCTTCTATCTCTTCGCATTTACTATCTAACTGATCCACTTTAATTCTGGCTGATTCTTTTACCAAGGTAATTCTACTATTCACAGCATCCGCCTGTCAATTGTAAACAAAAAATAACAAATTATTCTTTCATCAAACTTAATGACTTATTATGAAAGAAAATGCAAACAAGTGCCTAACTATACTAGTCATGATTAAGTATTGAGATAAATAATGTTGCCAGTTTCACCCAGCGGATGAATGGTTTGAACCCACGCCCTTCATACCCTCTCATACACAGATTGAAACCAGTGTTGACGGAGATAAGAAGTAACATTTTCTTTAGTTATTGATGTATTTAGGGTTTATACTTTCCATTAGAGAACTCTATTCCGCTTAATAAAAGATACCTTTGATAACACACCATCAACATGTCTTTTTCTTGTTTCAATGTCACATCTCTTTGACTCCACTTCAGATTTTTTACTGCCTGGGTAGTTAGTTCCTTCTTCCGTCGCGATAATGCATTCTTTATCCAACCGACTCTTTATCCCTTCCATGTGCTCAACTGAGGAGGGAAAACACAACCCACACACACATATACGTGTTTAAAGAGCAATACTATTTAGCATTAAAGTTTTTTTTACAGAAATGATAACAAAATAACATGGCATAGTGACATATGTGCTGCTTCAGTAAGCAAATGTATTTTCTTTTCGACAAGATGATGATGATGATAGTAATATAATAATAATAATTTGATAAAAATCATGCCTTAGTGAAAGGTAATTAGTGAACACCATTTGGAAATGGAGTACCAGCATTGCTTGTTTGCACAAGAACTTACCTTTACTTTGCCATTCAGCCAAGTTGACCTCAAGGGACTTATCCATAACTTCTTCTTCATCAAGTTTAGCCTTTAATGCTTTATAACCCTTTTCAATAGATTTAGCTGAATAGGCCTATAGGAAGGTCTAAAGAATCAAACAAGAGGTTTTGCACAATAACTATCTTTGAATGAAGAAAAAGCCCACATATCATAGTAGAATATCTCATATCTTTAACCCAGCATTCCCATCATGTGCTCCATTCAAATCCAAACATATTTTTTTTTCCCTTGTTTAGGGGAAAATTCATTACAAAGTTTTAATCATCATGCTAAATGAAGGAGCACAAGTCAAATAACAAGAGGACATGGAATACCTGTTCTTGTATAGCCTGCACCTTCTTGCAGTGATTTGACATTTTCTTGTATACCTGGAAAGGAATTGATAAAGTGATCTATATTATCTATGACAAAACATTACATTATGAAAAAAGTCATAAACCCAAAGAGATATAGATAATTTTTTTGCAGTTTGCTTTCTGGAATGAGTAAATGACTACAATATCAGTTCACACAGATATTTTTAACCAATATAAATAATGTTGAAAACTGAATGACAACATCTATGAGGCAAATTCTATAAAGCAGATTGTGTACTCTCATTATCCATTTTATGTTCATGTTTATTCTTTAAACCCCATTACAAGGGAAAATTCAACTGGTAGGTTCAACACAATTTGGCCAATGGCCCCACCAATCGTAAAAACAAATCATCTTTTTTATATCAAGGAAATAATTAGAAAACAAAGATAAATCATACCTCGTGGATATTTAAAATACCCAGTGTTTTGAAATTGAAACAAATAAAATTATAAAAACACCATATTTTGGAATGGAGAGGGAGTACTACGGTGACAACATACCTTGTCATAAACTTCAATGAGGGCAGTCTTCTTGTGGAAATTGTGCATGGCTAACCTTTCAGCATTTCTTGCCTTCTCTCGAGCTAATTTCTTTTCCTCTAAAGCCCTCTTTATGCAAGATAAGGAAAGCAAATTTAAATAGGTAGAGACAGAAAATAAAATCCTATACCTACACAGGAAAAAAATCTAAAATAAGCATGCAGTTTTTTATCATCTTAACTGTGATGATGTTTTTATGGTTTAAATAAATTTTAGTCTCTCTAGTTTCTACTGGCTTTCAAGTTAGTTTCTACAATTTCTTTTCAATTCAATTGTCAAACTTAAAAACATCTTCAAAATAGTCTCCACCACCATTTTTCATATATGATATCAACAATTCAGCCCTCACAGGACATTTACTAAAAAAGGTATTAGATGAGCATGCATTCATTTAAAGGAAAAGAGCCATTTATTTCAAACTACCAGTGTTTTCCATTGTGGTAAAAACGCAAAATGTAAGGGCCGTCCAATAAAATGCAAATACAATATTTGCACAGGCAGATAGGGTGGAGAAGTCAAAGTACATTACATTGTGTAGCAAGAATGCAATAAGTTTGATTTTGTGAACAGAATAGGCAATATTTTTTTTTAAAATGTATAGAATAGACAAAATCTAACATGAAGAAAAAGTATTTGCAACTGATTCTAATGATTGGAGCTAATCAAATGAAAAAGATACCTGTATTTTATCAGGCAACTGAACAATTTTTGAACGTAGATTTGCATTCTCTTGAACACTTTGTATCAGTCTATATTCAGCATCAGAAATCTGGAGTGACAAAAGGAAAATAGAAGTCAGAATTGTCATCAAGTAAAATAATTTATCACCAAAACCAGCACAAGAATTAATATACTATGAACTAATCTGATTAAGCTTTAATTGTTGATTGTTACCAAACAAAAAAATTAATAGCGAACACCTTCCAAAACTGCAGCTTGCAATATATGTGCAAGTTACATATCCAACATAAACTATTCACACGAGCTTCTCATCTACTAATCCAAAGGTTCAATGTCCTAATCCCACATGAATTGCTCACGTAGATTTCTATGCCTCTAATGAAATCTATTCAATATACTATTCGAAAACCTCAATATCAAGTGAGATTATGTAACTCATCATGCTAACTTGCTAAGTTTCTATTATTCCATCAGACAACAAGCTCACCTTATCATCCATTTCCACAGTTTTCTCCTTCAACTTCTTTAAATCAGTCCTCAACGACATTTGTTTGTTGTTCAGGTTTGCAATATTTTGACGCAGCTCTTTCACCTGTGCATCGACCTCCTGAACATAAGGCATCTCCCTTCCCCTCACTTCCTTGCATTCGTCAATTGCCACTGTCAACTATAACATAATGAAAATCAATCAATCAATAAAATACCAGTACCAACACACACATTAAATTGTATCTAAAAAAATAAAAAATCATTGATATGAGTGTAATCTAAACCTGCATAATCCTATCCTCTTCAATCTTGGCTCTCTCGTCTTCCAAAGTGTTGATTTCTTCAATAATTGATGATATGGAATTCATCATCTCATTCCTGATATTAAAAAACTGACAATTAGGTCATGTTTTAGTTTTTTTTTTCTCTCTTTTTGCTTACTCACTCCGGTCACTTATAAGCAAAAATTCACCTTTTCACGTTCATTGAATAACTAATATATCTAATCTAAAAAGTGAATTTTTGCTTTTAACTGTGAATGGATGGAGTATTTGTTTATGTGATGATTTTGCAGAAGTGGTTGAAGAAGTGAAAGTAACCAATGGATGCAGAAACTGAGAAGAGTGCCGAGGAAGAACTCGGTTCGACGAGGATCAGGTTTGAGAAGATCAGCAAAGTTGAATGAATATTTCTGAGGACATTCAAGAGCATTAAGCATTTCCTTGATCTTGTTGTAAAGCTTGATAACGGGAACCGATCCAACGTGAAGATCGGGATTCTCGAGATGCTCTAGGGCATTGAACTCAAGCTGTTCGTCGTATTCCCTGTAAGAAATGAAAGATAGAAAAACACAGTGAAAAAAGATAATAGAAGAAGCGGGTGAAGTGAAGATTGAAGAGAAGAGAAAAGAAGAGGTAGTTACTCAGGGAGGAGATAGTTGAGGATGTGAGTGTAAAGATGGAAAACGACGGCGGATTTAGGGTTGGAGATGTCGTTCTCTGTAACGGTAGCAATTTGAAAGTCGTTTAGGAGTTGAACTATTTCCGGCCGCCGTAGCCTCGGGTAGTCGCGGTTCGACATTGCCGCTACTCGGAATGTATGTGAGTCTGTGTGTGATGCTGATTGTGAATGTGATGCACGGTGGCGTTTATAGCGGGAGCTTTCCAGAAATGTTCGATTCTTCCGGGATTTTTTCTACTTTCAAATTTCAAATTTTTCATGTTTTTCTTAGCCGTTGGACAATGACTAAGCATTGTGGAATACGCTTTCATGGCTTCCATTAAGGCAATGTTTGGTAAAGCCCAATAAATTAGCTTATAGTTCATTAAGGCAATGTTTGGTAGAGTCAATAAATTAGCTTATAGTTACAAGCTTTTCTCACACGCTTAAAGTTTTTATTGAGATCTTATTTTGAATCTCTTTAACAAAATTAAGTTATAAGCTAGTTAATAGTTGAAAAACTAAATGATAACCGATGACGGATGAGTTATTTTTGAAAATCTTGCTAATTGAATCTCAAGTGTCGGGTAAATTTAGCTTATGAAATTAAAATATTGCATAAAAGCACATGAATTTTTTTTTTTTAAGTGGTTTAGTAGCTAAATACACATACTTGTGTAGAAAAGTGGACAATTTAGATTTGAACCCCCAACATGTAAATAATAGGCATGACAATGGGGCGGGGGTGGAGACGGGTTACCTTCCCTGTCCCCAACCTCACTCTCGTATATTTATCCATTACATTAGTCATACCCAATGGATATGAGAAATTGAATTTCATCCACATCCAACGAGTTTGTGCATCCCTGCCCCGTCCCTGTAGTGAATCATTTTTTTTCAAGCCCTGAGGGAAGTGTTGCATACATTATCTAGCAATATGCTCACTTTAACATTTCATCGACTTCGACCGAATAATTTGGTTACTCCTTTAAATATTAATGACATTATTTTATAACATGTCAATCGTCAAACAAGATAACAAGACATATCAACCCCCTAGAAAAATGACATATCAACATATAGCTAAAATATCAATTTTTTTACATTCGAAACAAGTTTGGGTATGAGTTTGGGGTGGTTACATATATCCCCGCTACCCGTCCTTGTACCTATGTCTTGAAATCGGGAAAAACTCAAATTCATACCCAAACCAAATCAAAGAATGCCCGTCAAATTGGGATGAGTTTGGGCGGATAACCGTAGACACGGGTTTTGCTGTCATGTCTAATATCTTTTATAATCATTAAGTGACTTACACTTATCGACCATAAAAATTCATAATTATTTAATTTAAAATATATTTTTGAAGGGTATTTAATTTAAAATATATTTATGAATTTATGCATAAAAATTAAAACATATACCATTTGGTCACTATTATAAGCAAAAATCACTATTTTAGATTCATTTATTAAATGATGTATGTTGTATATAACAAATATCATATACATATTTAATTGAATGAATCTAAACATATAAAATAATGACAATGATGTCTGTTGTATATAACAAATATATAGTAGTGATCAGAGGGTGTACATCATCATTCGCCTAAACCTTTTAACTTCATTGTCATAATTTTTAGTTTGGTTTTTTATTTTTTGCAAATTTGCACATATTAAAAAGTTTTAAATAGTAACTTTATATCAAAGCTTATATATTTGTTTTAAATTAAATATTGCATACATTGGCGGCAAAATGCATTGCTTTCTTAAATATTGCATACATTTTCAGAAAGAAGAAAAAAAGATATTTTTTAAAAGGAAAATGGCCAAGATATTGATCAAAATTAGACAACTACATCTTCATTCGTAAGATATAGGTTTATCTGGCTCATCATCGTACTCAACTTCTCTTTCATGGTTATTATCTTCGTATTTTATTTTGCTCATACCTTTTTTAATTTATGACACCATTGTGAACAAACAAAATATCTAAAAAGTCTTATACCAGAGACACACTTGCTTGTTCGTAAATTTTTTTTAGAAGTTAAAATAGAATATATTACTGAAAATTTCAGCACAAAAAGTGACAAAAAACCAGCTGAAAGAGTATCAAATTACATCCGAATAACAAAGGTAACAAAACAAGAAGGAACCAAGGGTCAAGACTCCCCATTGCATATAAATACCCAAACAAGGTAAAAGAAAACAAAGCTAGTGCGATTCGCTTTCAGCCACCAGTATGATTGAAGCTTAATTTTGTCGAGTAATTGATCAAACGAGGCCTCTTTTTGGTGAAAAATCCGAGCATTTCTTTTAATCCAAATCACCCACACACAAGACAACCGTATGAGGTTAAAACATGAGTGAATACTTTTGGAAAACTCGTCTAAGATGCCAAATTGATTTAAATGATCCGACGTTCAGGATACACTATGTGGAAACTAAGCCAGTTAAAAATATTGTACCAAAGTTTCTAAAAAAAAAAACACAACAGAAGAATAAGTGCTCTGCGTCCTCCATCATGCCACAACCACCTGTGCAAAACTGAGCATTTTGTTGAAGGACTTGTCATCTTTTAATTAAATTATTCGTTGTAGGTAACCGATTCTAGAGCAGACGCCAAACAAAAAGACTGACTTTGAGGGGCATCTCTTTGTTCCAAATTTATGTTATGTGAGCAGCGGTCAAATTGTTGTTGACTGATGACAGTAAATGATTATAAGCACTTGTTACATTATATTTGTTAGTCCCATGTAAGTGTCAAATCCATCTGTCACAAAGATTAGACTACAAAACAATATTAGATAAAAAGTCACAACACTCCCGCACATTCTCCTTCTCCCAAGCTAATAAATGACGCATCCACTTCCAAGCTTCACCATCCTCCTCCACCCAAGCGAATACATTTCGGCCACCGTTGCCATTTTGTTAATAGCAGAATCAAAAAGACGACTAAAACTATTCTTCAAAACCATGCCATCAATCCAACTCCAAGAATCTTTAACTAAAATTCATTTAAACACACGTGTAAACAAATATGTGTTTAAATAATTTTTGAGATTGTGATCATATAAATATTTATCCTTGTACAGGAAAAAAATAGTAAAATGAGAAATACTTATATAATAATAGAAGTCCAGGTCAACCATCACATCACCATCAATTAATGTACATTCTTGTAGGACACTTCAAAGAAAATTTATGCCATGGGAGGTTGACATATACTGTTAATTGAGTTCCATCTTAGAAAATGGGTTAGCACTCAGGCATACGTGCGAAGCTGGTGCCATGAAACCAAATTTAAAGTCAAATGTACTATCGACAATTTAGAACTGATGGAGTTTAACTTGAACCACTATCATAATACTAGTATTTTCAATTTTGAATCATAAATTGATAGTTATCAATTACAACTTGTGCTAAAAAAAACATACATCTCAATCATCATTACGGGTTGAATAGTTTGGGCAGACCCACGTCTATGGTATCTACTATCTAACCAACTTCCCATGAGATTTCTTGCAAGCCTCTTCACTCATTCCTCAATTATAAAACCTTACCACATTATTCCAAATTTTCCTGCATCCAAATTCCTTTCTTTCACAGCTTTCTAGCAAATACTAGTAGAGAAAACATGGCTCTGGGAAGAGGCAGTGTAATGGTTCTACTAGTCTGCTTTTTTGTTCTTAACTCTGAGCTTGTTCATGCTGCTACCTACAATGTTGGAGGTACTGGAGGTTGGACCTTTAACACAGTTGGGTGGTCTCGAGGAAAACGCTTTAGGGCTGGTGACACACTTGGTATATATCTTCTAATGGCTAAAGAATTATTAAATTTTACTCTTACTTTTCAAATTTTGATTATAACACTTGTTTGTCAAACTTTACTTACATTCGAATTGAATTTAGAATGATCAAAGTCTCTTTTTCTTAAGTAACTAATTTATTTTTCGTAAAATAGTTTCTCTTAATCAACTCTCATGTAATGTTGAATTATGTGATATATATCAACACTAATATTCTTTTCTAAAATATATTTTGTATTGATTAAAATTCATTTAAGTCCCAACATTTTGAAAAAAAAATACAACATAAAATTGCGCGATCTAAAAAATTTGCACTTGATACAATTAGAAAGATAATATTGTTATAACTTTTTTCTGCCCTAATACCATTCGACATGAGGGCCATATTGATGACTATCTTCACCCCTTCCTTTTTTTTTTTAGGGAAGACTTCACTCTTTCCTATCTTGATTAAAAAAAGTCTTATATATATGACACTATCTATTTTTCAATGCTTCATCTTAATATTATGGCTAATTTCATTCTTTTCTTTTTTGTCAAGCATTCTTTTAAAAATTATCAAATTTCTTGAGCGTAAATATAATTTTTTGTATGTTTGTGCAGTGTTCAACTATAGGCAAGGGGCTCACAATGTGGTGGCAGTAACCAAAGAAGTGTATGATAAGTGCAGTACTCCAAGAAGAGGATCTAAAGTGTATCGGTCAGGAAAGGATCGGGTCAGGCTTGTTAAGGGACAAAACTACTTCATGTGCAATTTTCCGGGTCACTGCGGTTCTGGTGTGAAAATTGCCATCAATGCTGCTTGATTTTTATACTAGAGTTTAAGTATTAATAATGTGTTCAACTTTTATCTGTGTGCCTTGCAAATTTCATACCAGTTGCTCTTTTCATATTAGTTGAATCATGTAGAAGCTGTTTCCTTAAATTAAGTATCAGTTTTTTCTGCGGTTCTTTTTGTTTGAACCAAGGTGACTGATCTTGTCTCAAGATAATAAGTTTGTTTAGGCCTTTTCATGTGTTGTTTTGGGTGGCTCCATGAAAGTAGTATTATGGGGAAGTAAGTTCTGTTTTGGTGAATAATTTTAATTTATTCAGAGTTTTTGTACTTTCGTTTGATAAACTACATTTGTTATGTTATGCTTGTAATGTTGCATCCTTACACGTTCATTTGGGTGCAGTCATTATCAGTATCTTTGTCTTTTCATAAAGAAAAAATATATAATTTAGGTGTAGTTGATATATGAATATTAGGGGTTTATAAACGGCGGTTTATGTCTGGTTGTATGTAACCCAGATTCTATCTTCACATTAAATCAAACCAAACTAATTTTTAAACTCAAATTTATCCATGAATCCGATCAAACTTGATGAGATTCAGGTCCAATAAATACATAACATTACAAAGACATGATTGGGTTTATCCAAAGACAAATTACCAATACATACATTTTAAAAAATAATAATAACAAACAATGAATCATAGGAAACAACATAATCAAAAGTAGTAGAAGAAACAACAACATAATTAAAAGTAGCTCAATCTTACAAACTAATTAAAGACAAAAACAACATTGTGTTACAAATTAATTAATATTTTGTATTATATATGGGCAAAATTAACCATGCATATCCATCACTAAAAAAAACAACGATATGTGACGATGTGAGGATGAGTTGGAGAAGTGACGACATAAGACTGGGTCAGAGGAGGCAATGAGCAACGACATGTGAAGTGAACCCTAGATTGAAGTTTGAAATAAAAAGTAAGTGTTGCAGAAATAAAAGAGCATTGTATGATAGACCGAGTCTAAGATAGTGTATAAAATAAAATTATAAAAAGTCTTTATCTAAAAAATTTGTCCTTCAATATTTTGAATTTATTTTTCACCCATATTTATTACATGGGTGGCTAAAAAAACTATAAATAGAAAATTTGTTTTGAAAATATAAATTTGAAGTTTTAGTTGAGGGCACTCTTTATTAATTATCTAAAATTTCATTTTTTTTTTGTTCAATCTCAATTTGTACAATGGAACAAAAATGAAGGAGCAATGAATTAGTAGCCACTGTAAACTTTGGGCGGGACTCAAAATTTTGAATTTTGAATCACACGGTCACTTTCAATTTCACTTTCACAATTTCTGAGTCTGAGTAGCGGTTGAAGAAGATGGCAATGTCGAACTACGAATACCCAAGGCTTCGCCGCCCAGAAATAGTTCAACTCCTAAACAACTTTCAAATTGCTACCGTTACAGAAAACGACATCTCCAACCCTAAATCCTCCGTCGTTTTGGATCTCTACACTCGCATCCTCAACTACCTCGATTTTCTCCACGAGTAACTATCCCATTTCCCTTCTCTTCAATCTTCGCTTCATTTTGATTCTCTTGTTCACAATGTGTTTCTCTTTTCAATTTCTTACAGCGAAGACGACGGACAGCTTGATTTCGATGCACTAGAGCATCTCGAGAATCCCGATCTTCATGTTGGATCGATTCACGCTATCAAGCTTTACAACAAGATCAAGGAAATGCTTAACTCACTTGAATGTCCTAAGAAATACACATTTAACTTTGCTGATCTTCTCAAACCTGATCCACATCGAACCGAGTTTTTCCTTGGAGCTCTTCTCAATTTTTGTCTGGACAGGTTCGTTACTCTTACTTACTTCTGCAAAAAGAGACAAAAAAAACCTCTAAAACATGACCTAATTGTTAAATTTTTTCAAATCAGGGATGGGAGACTGAATGCAATATCAGAAATTGTAGACGAATTCAACGCGTTGGAACAGAAGATAGTTGAGATTGAAGAAAATAAGATTACACAGGTTTATAATAGCGAATGATTTTTATTTTTGTTTTGATTTTTTTTTTTTATGTGTGTGTTGGTATTGGTGTTTTATTTGATTGATTTTCATTCTGTTATAGTTGAAATTGGCGATTGCTGAAATCAACGAAGCGAGGGAAAAGGAAATGCCTTCTGTTCAGGAGGTGGATGCAAAAGTTAAAGAGTTACGTCAAACTATTGCGAACCTGAACAATAAACAGATGTCCTTGAGAAGTACTATAAAGAAGTTGAAGGAAAGGACTGTGGAAATGGATGATAAGGTATGCTTTAACTGATAATGAAAGTTTAGCATAATGAGTTGCATAATCTTACTTCTTGATGTTGGGGTTTTTGAGTAGTATATGGAAGAAATTTCAGTAGAGGCATAGATGTTTATGTGAATAATTAATGTTGGATTAGGACATTTAACCCTTTCGGTTATGTAACTTGCACATAATGAATATTAGTTCCTGTGTTGGTACTTGGTGATAAATTATTTTACTTGATGACAATTCTTACTTCTAACTCGATTTTCCTTTTGTTACCTCAGATTTCTGGTGCTGAATATAAACTGGTACAAAATGTCCAAGAGCATGGAAATCTACTTTCAAAAATTGCTCAATCTCCTGATAAAGTACAGGTATCATTTTCATGTTGGCTATTAGTCTATTCTGTAAACAAAATCAAACTTATTACATTCTTAGCTTCGAAATGTAATGTACATTGCATTTTTCCACCCCATCTTCCTGTGTGAATATTGTAAATGTGTTTTATTGGACTGCCCTTACCTTTGTGTGGTTACCACAGTGGAAAATTCTCACGACCTTCTCTTGGGTAACGACCGGTGCACATACACATTAACTTAATACACATTTAGCCTGCCAAGCTTGCTGTAACATAACACCTACGCTTAGCAAAACAGGGAGCTACTGCAATATCACTAACAGAGAAAAATCATCCAACATAATTTATGTCCTTCATATTCCATAATTTTCTTGTATTAAAAAATTGTGACTACACAAGTAGCATCTCAAAATGCATAATTGTTAACACAACCCAACATAAAAGAATAACTCATAGTTGCATCACACCAAAGTCACAACATAATGGCCGCCTGATAGGTCTGTTATTGTTAGTTAGGAAGTAGTTATTTAAGAGGTTAGTTAATTAGATAATGGGTACTTAGTAGCTGAGTTGAGAGGTAGTTAAGGTAGGCCAAATAAGACATGCTGTCTATAAATAGAGAGGAGGATTAGAAATGGGATCATCTTGCCATTTGAGAGGAATAGGGCCTTTTAGCATTGGGAGGTAGGCAGACCCTCAATGTGCTGCCATTGTTTGTAATCAAAGGGATCCCCATTTTCAGTAATAACTAATAATATACCTGTATGTTCTATAAATTGGTATAAAGCTCTTTGTGGGCTCTGTGGGTGGACATCATGATGAATCTTCCACCGTGGTTCTGTTTTTAATGCTTCCTACCAAATTGTCATTGATTCATTTTGTGTGTGGGTGCTTCCGGTGGTAATTAGTGTAGGAGATTTGAGGTCAAATTGTAAGAAATTGGTAGTAGTAGGAAATAGGTATGCAGACCTAAGGGAGAAGGACAGAGATATGGAAATGTAGAAATAGACTCTTATATGTTTTTCCAAAAACTATCTTCATTGGTTCATAGTTCATATGATTACTATAATATTAAAAAATGGTATTTGGCGTAAAACAGGTCATTGTAAGTGTTATTAGCATGTTTCATGAATTCAGCCTTTGTACCAAAGGGTATTCGCTTGAAATAATTGCTCTTTTCCTTTAAATCAGTCTGTTGAAGATGTTTGTAAGTGTGAAAATTTAATTGAAAAGAAAACAAATTGTATGAACTAAATTGAAAGTAAGTGGAAACTAGAGGGACTAACATTTATTTTAACCATGAATTTTTTATCACTGTTCGGACTTCGGATGAACAAAAACTGCGCTTATTTTAGATGTTCTTGCTGTGTAGAGTAATCTCTGAATTTATTTTTCTGCCTCTACCTATTTAAATTTGCTTTCCTTATCTTGCATGAAGAGAGCTCTAGAGGAAAAGAAATTAGCTCGAGACGAGGCGAGAAATGCTGAAAGATTAGCCATGCACAATTTCCATGAGAAGACTGCCCTTGTTGAAGTTTTTTCCAAGGTACGTTGTCACAGGATGGGATTCCCTCCATACAAAACTATGGTGTTTTTAGAATCTATATTTTGTTTCAAACCAATGGGTGTTTTAAATATCCACGAGGTATGATTTGTCTTTGTTTTCTAATTATGCCTTGATATAAATAAGATGTTTTGTTTTTACAAGATTGTTGGTAGTGGAGTAAATATAGTCTTCACGTTGAAAAACATGAGTTTGTACAATAGTTAATTAATAATGATAAATATGAGTATTTTGATACAAATACACATAAATTAAATGACTTCGTAATTTGGCAACAACATTATTCATATTGGTTAAACAAATCTATGCACTAACCTTGTAGCCATTTACTCATTCTAGAAAGGAAACTTAAAAAAAGTAAACTGCATCTCATGGGTTTTTGACTTCTATTCACAATGTAATGTTTTGTCCTAGATAATACAGATCACTTTATCCATTACTTGTCAGGTACACAAAAAAATGTCAAAGCACTACAAGCAGGTGCAGGCTATACAAGAGCAGGTATTCCCTGTCCTATGGCTATTTGACTCATGCTCTATCATTTAGCATGACGATTGAAATTTTGGTTATGAATTTATCCCTGTATATGGAGGAAGGAAAAGCTTTTTATTTTGTTATTTTGGATTTGAATGGAGCTCATGATGGTGGTGGTGTCTTAGAGATATGTTGTAAATAACGTATATTTGTAATTATTAGTAATGTATTCCACCATTAATCAGGCCCATTAGGTTTAGAATAGTCTATTTAAACTAATTAGTGGTCGTTCTCTATTAACAACTTTGAAATATATCAAATACATTTTCTACAAGACCGATATGAAACGTTCTATTATGATCTGTGGGCTTTTTCTTCCTTCAAAGATAGTTATTATTGTGCAAAACCTCTTGTTTGATTTCTTTAGCACTTCCTTTAGGTCAATTCTGCTAAAACTATTGAAAAGGATCTTAAAACATTAAAGGCAAAACTTGGTGACGAAGAAGTACTAGAGAAGTCGCTTGAGGCCAAGTTGGTTGAAAGCCAAAGTAGAGGTACGTTCTTGTGCAAGCAAGTAATGCTGGTACCCCATTTCCAAATGGGCAGTGTATCTGTGTAAGCATGAGTTATGGTATTTTTTGTTATTTTTTTTTTATATAAAAAAACTGTTGACAAGTTACCTGGCATTGTGGCATGATTTTCATCAAATTATTATTATTATGATGATTCTTAGAATTTGCGGTCCCACAAAACTGGCTTGTGAGGTGAGGATTGCCCCCACTTATGAACACATTGTCAGAGCATCTCTTATCTGACGTGGGACTCTTTAACAATGACGATCATCATCATCTTGTCTAAATGAAAATCCATTGACTGACTGAAGTGGCACATATGCCACTACGCCATGTTATCTTGTTATGATTTCTATGAAAAAACTTCAATGCTATATAGCATTGCTCATTAAACATGTATATTATGTGTTTTCCCTCATCAGTTGAGCATACGGAAGGGTTGAAGAAGCAGTTGGAGAAAGAATGTGGTTTCATGACGGAGGAAGGAACTAAATACCTAAGCAGTATAAAATCAGAGGCGGAATCAAAGAGACATGACATTGAAACAAGACAGAGAAAGGTTGAGGCTATGTTATCGAAGGTACCATTTATTAAGTGGAATAGAAAAATCCATTGGAAAGTATAAACACTGAATATATGCATAACTAAAGAAAACATTACTTCTTATCTGAATACTTCTATTTTTGAAATCATAACTATTCTTTACAGCTTCAGAAAAATAATCAATATTCTTTAGGCACTTGTTTGCATTTTCTTTCATAATAAAATGAAGTTTGATGAAAGAATACATTGTTATTTCTTGTCTGCAATTGACAGGTGGATACCATTAACAGTAGAGAGACCTCAGTAAAAGAATCTGCAACAGTTAGAGTGGATCAGATGGAAAGTAAACGCAGACAGCTTTTCGAAGAGGTATGTTGCCATTTATTTTCATTTGGAAGCCTGTTGGTAATTGGTATAATATAATACCATTTACAGAAAGTGGAATTCGAAAATACTGTAAAATAGATCGTGCTTCTATTTGCTTGACTTTACAAGAATACAATATGGGGATATATATACAACTCAGCAATAGTTAATTTGGTAATGTAAATCTCCTATGATAAAGCTATCATAAAGCTGAAATCTCCTATGATTAATCTATCATCAAAAGGCATCCCTATAATTTCTCTTAACAAAATGCTCTGCTCTGCTTTATTTTTTCTTTCTTTCTGTAAATAGATTATGTGTTTCTTTTACTGTTTATCATGTCAATTTAGCTCCAATCCTTGTTCTACACACTGCCGTGTTAATGTTGAATTGTTGATTGTCAATTTTGAGTGATGATTCTTGTTAATTATCGTGATAGTGAACAAGAAATAACTAAACTTTTATGTTTGGGTTGTTGTAGTTTCGTAAGTATTACAGCTCGTTTGATGCACGTGTGGATGAATCTGGGCTAAAGAATGTGACCATTAAAGGAGCTGGATTTGACAATTAAGATTCGGTTTAATTAGGCACTAGACTTGCCCTGCAATGTTGAGCATGTTATCATCAAAACCCTTGTAGAAATCACAGAGCAATTGATTTTCCTTTGTTAAGACATAGGTGTAAAGTTGTATCCATAACTATTATGCCTGATAGATGTTCAAATTATTGTATATATCTGTTATTTTTCTTTGTTAAGGCATATTTAAGTGATTGTTTTTTTGCTCAAATCAACAGTTACTTTTTGATGCTTAAGGCTGCAGCAGATTTCGTTTTCAGATTTCTTGTTTGCACTTTGTTGTTTTCTCTTTTTGTTTTGGTTTCAAAGAGTGTATTAGTGAAACTCATACTCAGTCCTGAGAAGTGAGTTATTGTGGGTTAGAAACTTGGAACCACACTTTACAAGGAATAAGGATCGAGTTGTTTATAAAATTTTGGGTTAAATATGTTTTTGGTCCTTAAAAATTAGGACTTTCTAAATTTTGTCTTTACTAAATTTTAATAGTTATTTTAATCCCTATACGAATTCATTTACTCAATTTTAGTCCCTACTCAGTCATTTTGAACAATTTTTTGCATGTGTTGAAAAAATTCATAGCTATTTTTTTTTTTGACAAAAACAAAACGATATTCATTCATTCAAATTGAGAGTACATCAAAAGAACATGTTCAACATCGCTAAAAATGTAAAGGGTGAATTTGCTAACAAACTCGCAACACCTAAGTTAATTGCATACAATGGCGAAATGACTACAAATAATATGATAAATTCTAAGTTACTGAAATACCTATGGTTCCGGATCTGCAATGTCGATGCCCAAATCATTGGTTGAGTTTGTGATTGACTAAAGTTGATCTTTCAATATGAACCAAACGAACACTGCAACAAGACGCGAAATGAAACACCACACATGATTTGATATGTGTGAAAACCACTTATTTAAATGGAAAGAAAGGGAATAAAAGTTGCAAAGAGGTGATTCGGTAAAAAAATAAGCTTAAACTATCCCTCCTCGATGAATGAAGGATAAAGTAATAGGATTTTTAGATTACAGTTGGATGAACTTTTTCATATTTAATTCATGTCATGTTAAAAAATTCTAAATTCTAGTAAATGAACATTTTGTAATGTTTCAAACTTGTCTAAAAAAATCGCTCAAAAATTTAAGAGTTTAAGGAAAATTAAATAAACTTTGTTTTAGTACGGACTTTATTTCTTTGTGGTGGCCGATGTTTGAACCCCGGACCTTGCATATATTATGCATTGTCCCAACTGAGCTAAGCTTACGAGAATGTTTTAGTAGGGACTAACATTACATGTAAATATTTTTTGTAGGGACTAAAATTGCTATTAAAATTATGTAAGGACTAAACTTAAGAAGTCTTAATTTTATAAGGACCAAAAATATATTTAACCTAAAGTTGCTATTTTTTTTATTTTTTATACACTTATGACATTATAGTTGACCAATGTCATGTGACATTGACATCATAATATCACCAAAGTGCTACCGAGTCTTTTCACATAGAACAATGAAAAGTCTACTCTCTCTTCAACCAAACAAAGCCCATAGTGTCAGAAATATTCTTTTTTAAACACGCTTTATGAGATAAAATTAGTGTAGATCGCACTTTTTATGTAATTCATTTTTAAAATGTGGGATAAACATTGTTGTCACCTAATAAGCGAGGGGAATAAAAATTTTCATGTGTAATTGAGAGGGTAAAATTTAATCTACCACCCTTAAGCTCACTTTATCTAAATTCTCCATGTGTTTATCTCTTTTGTGGTGAGAGATCATACTTTACTCTTATATGTAAATTGCACATGAGAGTGTTCGTTCATTCCTATAAAAGAGTGTGTATTAAAGTGATGAAAAAAGAGTGTTCTTAACACTTCTTTTACCTCTTTTCAAGAAATGTGATTAATAACTAAGTGACCGAGTTCAAATGGTTAATGAGCTCTATCAAAAGACAAACTGATCGAAAGAATCCGAATTCAATTTTTGAATGAAAAAAATCTTAGCTAAACTATACTTACTCCACGACTAAACTCCAAATTAAGATGACCTCTTTCTCTTAAAAACTGAAGAGTTAACACAAAAAAATGTAATCGATGATTTAATATTATCGATACACATAAAAAAATGTCTTAATAGAATAGATATTAAAGAGTGAGAACATATTGGACCTAGGGGTAGTGCTTCTTTTTTTATTACACCCCACGAGTAGTTATTAGATAAATTACTCTACTCAATAATTCTTTATAAACAATAAATTTCACTAAATTATTCTCAAATAAATAGTTGACTTATAGCAAACTTTTATAAATATACGTAAAAATCAATGGTTAAATTACACATCTACGAATCTGAACTTTATATAAAACTTTGCATGCGTGATTGTTAATATATTATAACAATAATAAACGGCTGAATTAGTATAACTCATTGTTTACAATGCTGCAAAACTTGATATTGTTGAATAATAGTGATCTCAATCTTAGTAAAATATGTTTAATGAATTATCTATTGTTGAATAGAAGGAGTGATGATTTTGGTTGAAACTTGGTGTTGTCTACTCATTTCCAGTAATAAAAAAATAAAAAAATCTTGTTGAAAGAGAGTTGAGATTTGACGCGGCACCGAATCTCTTTTTAAAACTTATCAGCGATCTCACAATTGACATGTGGGATGAAAATAATTCAGGTCAACAGAAAGAGATCTACTCCGAATTTATTTCAGATCCATATTAAACAATTATTTTTGTCTAATCAGTGTATTGATTAGATTTACACATTTTTAAACCAGAAATTCAAGGTTTGAACTCCAATATTTACAATAATGTCCACGATAACTATAAATTGAGTTACATTTATGACACAACAAATCATTTTAAAAAAAATGTTGAGTCTAAGTTACAAACAAAGCATTTTAATCTACAATGTCATGAGTTCAACTTTCGCTATCAATGTAAAGATCTTTTTCATGAATAATTTGTAAGTACTTATGTAAACGTTCTTTGAGCCTTAAGGTCGACTCGAATCTTGATAACCTATTGATCCTCAATTACTCCCTTCGATCACTATTATGAGCAAACAAATTATGGACGTGTTGAATGACGCTAAAAATGGTAATATATTGAGCTACACTTGTTCAAATTATGTGTTTTTTTATGTTGTTTCAAAGGTAAAGGAAAACTCTACGAGTCTTTATTTTAGTTGGAAGCCAAATTCGACCTATGACACGTGATGATCATTAAGTGCACAATAAATGACCGTGTAAAACTTAAAAGAGACACAATTTGAGATAGAGAAAGTAAAAATTATTAGACCACCCTCACCTCAAATTACAACAACTTAATAATCAATCCATTTCTTTTGTGTGCATAACATCTTATTCTTTTCTTTAAACTAATTGATCTGTCCAGTAAGAGACCGATGTAGGCAACGGTGGCAGAAAATGCTTCGGTACGGTGGCGACGAGTCTTCACGGTAGAATGAAGGGTGGTTGCCACTCCAACGCTCAAGTTAGTATTAGAACTGAGAAAGAGTGTGTAGAAACTGTGGGAAAAGTTAATCATACCTTGAGGGTGAAGTTAAGTCACCCTTATATAGGCGTGTGTGAGAATAGCTACTTCTGTGAGATGCGCGCATGATCAGGAGGCAGTTATAGGACACGCGTATGGTGATTGATGCACGGAGGCGTGCTCCGGTGGGGTGAGTTGTACTGACCTTGGCGTGTTCCTTTAGACGACGCACCTTAGTTTGGCGGACGTTTAGTCCACGTGTCATAGTTGGATTGACCTTCTGGTCGGTCCAGAACACTAATTATTAGCAGGTCCCTCATAAAGAGTGACCCATCCAATGCATGGTTTTAAATATGCTAGAAATTTGAAATGTGATATTCTATTGAGTCTTTTTAACAAGTGTCTTTAGTGCATTTGTTAACGATTTAAAAATAAAATCAATTGATAATTTTATGTGAAAAAAATTGTTTTTTAATGTTTCACTGTCTTGAATACACAAATTCTAATATAAATTTTTTACTTTAAATTTTTTATCAAATGTCTTAAAAGCAATGGTTAAAATATCAGTATTTCATTTGTTGACGATGACAAAAATGTGTATATTAGGTGTTAGTACCTCGAAGCCAAATATAATTATTTAAATCTCATACTATTTTTTACCTTTTCAAAAGTAGCTAATTTTATATGTTGGACATTTAATATATCTCATACTTTTTTTTTTGAGGTAATAAATCTCATACTTAAAAGCCTCAAAACATTATTACTGAATATATTGAAATTTGGAAGGAAAAAAAAACTCCCTTTTAACCTCCTCCTCTCCTTTATAAGGAGTGCACCACTAAAAACTAAAGACATTGTACCTTAACGAAACCTTTTATAATCCATAAAAATGTAAATGAATCAAGAGAGGCCTAGTTTAAATGCTATGCCTTTCGTTACTTTTTCAAATTTCTTCGAACTTTCAAGGACATATATTGGATTGTTGTTTTCCTTCACGTGAATTGAGTAAAACTAAAATGTTTCCAAGCTTGTATTGAATCACGTTCTAGTTAAAAAAAAAAGGAAATTTTTCATCAAATTTGAGTGAAGTTTCAAATTTTAAAAATTCTCATGAAATCGACTTGAACCAAAAATGATTTGATTGAATTCATTTCCAATTAATGTTTTTTTTTTTTGTCTTTCTCCTCACTATCATCAAGTGGTGCTTCTATAATGAACTTTATTTCCAGAAGCTATAGTGACGAATCATGTACAATAATGATTTTAAAAATAAGGTCCCCACACCACACCATACTGGATTGAATTATTGACATCTAACCTTGTAGTTTGCAATGAACAAAAAACAAACCTGCATTTGTTTTTGGTGAATTAATTAAAAAAGTCTACAATTATTTAGGGGTTGGTGATATGATATGATATGTACCACGAGTTTTCCGCATCCACATTTCCTCATTGGGAGTTGGTCAGATATATCTTAAGATTCTTATTACGATAAGCTTCATAAATTGATTTTTTTTTTTTGTTCAAAGTAAGCTTTGTAAACTTTTTCTTTTTTGGGTGGTGGCTGTGGTTCGAACCCCAACCTTGCATATATTATGCATTGTCCATACCAACTGAGTTAAGCTCATGAGAACAAAGAATTTTTTTTAAGAGGTAAACTTCTCATCTCTAAATATGTATAGTTTTTTTTTTAACCAGGTAATCAAAAGATCTGTGGAGAGATAAACAAAGTCTGATGAAAAATTGTTGTTATCATAAATTGAATTCGATTCTTCAAACGATTTTTCCTAGTAGTGAATCTCATTAACAATTTGAGATTAATTATTCAGTTAAATATAAATGTGTATTTAAATGATTTGATGTATTATATTTTTTTTTTTCAAAAAATATTCTTAATTGATTGTTGAACTACAAAGATTTAATCTAATGTTTTACTTAGTCTCAAAAATCTTGATTTCGAGCTCCGCTACTAATTAATTGTTGTCCTTGTTTGCTTAGTATGATTCTATGAGAATGAATGTGAAACTACTCTTATTGTTCAACTCTTTCACTCAACCATCGAATCAATCTTTTAGTCCGAAAAAAACGTTGATTAAATGACAACTTTGGAATATCAATAGATATATTTAATACATTATCTTTATTTTTAAAATATTTGTGAAATCCAATCATGCTTACAACAAGGGAGACATAGTAGAATTATTTTCCCATCTAATCATATTTTAGTATTCAATTACAACTTGTCTAAAATAAAAAATTAATTACAACTTGTCTCAGTAAAACACGCTTTATAAAGCACTTACCATTTAAAACTTTATTTATAGCCCTTAGTCTTCAACGCATTCACGCATCAAGATTACAGCCCAATATTGCAGACTTCGTTGTTTTTTCTCAGTTTCTTAATACGCATTGTATATACTTCTAGATCAATCGCAGGTACATATGTTCATAATTTGGGTTTTTCAAATATTTTGTTGTGGTTAATTTACAGTTTGAGTAATAGACTTTTATTTGATCGAGGATCAGCTTAACTTTTGGGACGCTACTAGATATATGAAATTTCTAATTTTAAGTTATGCTTGATATTTCTAATTTTTAGATGTATTATTTTCTATATCATGATTAATTATTTGCTTAACTTTTTTTAAGCAATGAGTTAATTGGTATGCAGAAGCATGAATAGAAGAACACCGATATCTTAACTATGTTGTATTTTTTTAGCTTTCAACAATTTTTTAAGATGTACTTGATTGATGTATCGAAAATAAAATGAATCCTAGTTGGCAAGGACATTGATGTACGGATAACTAAATAAGGAAGGAAAAGAAACAAATTACGTGGTCCACCCGTCCAGGAATTTGTTCTTCCTGTCTTTAACAGACTAAGAAATAAAGAAATATGTCTCAATCCCAAGTACACCAAGAACATAACAGTTGACACAAAACATTATTATTTCAGCATAAATACATTCTGCTGAGGACACAATTATAAACAAAAAAGAGTTTAGAATTCTTTAAACTCTTGTACCAAAAAAAAAAAAAACTTTAAACTCAATTATAAGAAAAATTAACTATTTTATATGTGCGGAGTAAAAGAAACTATTTTATGCTCATTTAATGCTACTGTTCCAAAAATACCTTACATTAGATCTACACCCTCCGTCCCTTTTTACCGGAATAATTTACAAAAAATTACGGGTATTAAAAAAGGTGTTTGAAGTAATAAATTTGTCATAAATGTATGTTGCTATTTTTTTTTTGAAAGATAAATGTATGTCACTATTATCCTTTGTCTTTAAAGATATCTAATGTTAACTTTTCATGTTTCAAAGTATATTGATAATATTAATGAGGGGTGTATTTGGAAAAAAGTAATAAATACATCTAGAAATGTATAGATAGTCTTATATTTAGGGACAATTTTATTTTTTTTTAAAGTAATCTTATAATAAGAGACAGAAATATCTCTGAGGAGCTTGGTAAAAATGGTATGTCTAATGATTCTTTCATTTTATTTCTTAATCTGTGTGCCAAAACCTTAAACGACACTCATTGTGAAACGGATGGAGTATATTTTTTACTTGAAATAAAAAAAATTAAATACATTTACCTGTCATCCTAATAAGTGTGAAAGTTAGTATTAATTTTTCCGGAGGGAGTAAATATTGTGTTGAAGTGGTGTATTTAGCTTTGCTTTTTGAACTGAAAAAGGATCATTAATAATTAATTTGTAAATTGAAATGGTTTTTGAAGGAGCAAAAGGAGAAGAAGTTGATCAAATATGGAGTTGGATCTAACACCGAAGACAGCACAACCATTGCTTGAGGGAGATGGTGGTGGTTACTACATTTGGTTAAGTTCTCAAGTTCCAGTTTTGGCTAAGACCAATGTCGGTGCTGGTCAACTTGTTCTTCAGCCAAGGGGATTTGCTCTTCCTCATTATGCAGATTCGAACAAAGTTGGTTATGTCATAGAAGGTTAGAAAATTAATCATTATTTGTTTTCTTACCAACGTCAACACGCAATGAATGCTTGTATTCGAGGTAACCCTAAAATGATGATTTTCCATAAAATATGTATCGCAACATCACTTATTTGCACAAATTTGTCAAACGCAGGAACTGATGGCGTAGTTGGAATGGTCCTCCCCAACACCGGAAAAGAAGTTGTTTTGAAGCTTAAGAAAGGTGATGTCATTCCTGTACCTATTGGAGGTGTTTCATGGTGGTTCAATGATGGTGAATCAGATCTTAACATTGTATTTCTTGGGGAAACTTCAATAGCTCATGTTCCAGGAGAATTCACTTATTTTTTCCTAAGTGGTGTTCAAGGACTTTTATCAAGTTTCTCTAGTGATTTAATAAGCAAAGTATACAATTTTAATAAAGATGAAGTGAACAAGCTAACACAAAGCCAGAAAGGGGTTGTGATAATCAAGTTAGAAAAAGGTCAACCTATGCCTAAGCCAAAATTGGACCTAACTAAAGACTTTGTTTATGACATTGATGCTAAAACCCCAGAAATTAAGGTCCAAAATGTGGGATTAGTCACAACCTTAACGGAGAAAGATTTTCCTTTTATTAAGGATGTTGGGTTGAGTGTGATTAGGGTTAAACTTGAACCTAATGCTATTAAGGCACCATCAAACCTAATTACCCCTGGGATTCAGTTAATTTACATTGCTAGGGGAAGTGGAAAAATTGAAATTGTGGGATTGAATGGAAAACGTGTCTTGGATGCTCAAGTTAAGGCTGGTCATTTGATTGTTGTGCCACATTTTTTTGTAGTTGCTAAAGTAGCTGGTGATGAAGGAATGGAGAGTTACTCTATTGTGACAACTACCAAGTAAGTTGGAGTTTTAAGCATTAACATAATTGGTTTGAGAAATCAAAATCACACATAACTGAATCAAACCAGATAAACTATACATTGTTTAAATTGAATTTATTTATTCGAAGAATTCAATTTTTATTCAACTTAAACTTTCGTGAATCAAGTTGATCGTCATCTCAATCTAACACTATTTTTGATTTGGTTTAATTAATTGTTAATCTTACGTTATTTGAGGTGGCTTGCACTAACAAAAATCATTGTATATTTATTGCAGGCCTTTGTTTGAAGAGTTGGCCGGAAAGACATCGGTTTGGGGTGCCTTGTCGCCTACTGTACAACAAGTGTCTTTTAATGTGGATTCTGAGTTTCAAAAACTTTTCATATCTAAGACCACAGAAACCACAAGTCTCATTCTCCCTACCATTTAGTTTGACTTGTTTATGGTATATCCCAATAAATTTCTTATGTGTGGAATATTATTTTTTTATTGAATATGTGTGGAATTTATGTAATAAGGTGTTTGATTTTATTTATTTTTTGAATTAATAAACCCTTCTCAAATGGTGGTTAGAGTTTGTATGTCATGATGTTACAGCTAGGCACCACTAATAAATTTTAATTATCGAAAAAATGTTCTATGATAATTATAAATATTGATTAATGTGAGTTGTGAAACTAAATAGTGATTAATGTATTTTGGTAATATACAAGGTTATGATGCACGCAACGTGATTTTAGTATATGTGAATGTCGTGTCAAACATGAGATGTTGTAGAGGAGTTATGAGCCTAGCGAAAGTTATTGACTAATCCAGCTTAACTCTTATCACTTGAACCCAAAGTCCGAAGATGTTAAAAATAGTGATAATTAGACAATGATATCAGTTAGTAGTTTAGTTGATTAGTTACTTGGTTGATTAGTTAGTTAAGCTCCAAATATGTTTGTTTTGCTTTGTTTTTAAGGGGTATGCTCCAAGTATGTCATATAAATAGAATTATTGTATTCATTTTTAGTATCTATTATCAAAATTATTCTCTTTGAGTTTTCTCTTCTTTAAATGTCTATATAAAAGCAACCACACATCCCTCCAAAATCTAATTGATGTGTCCTTCTTTAGTTTTACACCGTCCATTAACCAATTAAGATGCACGCCTTCGGACCTCCCAATTGACAATGAACGTTTTCTTAGGCCCCCTAATATCTTTTGGACCTCATAAATACACATCTACAAGTTATCTATGAGATATATGTTTGACAGAAAAACGTATATCTGATAGATACTATCAAATATTTATAGGCTTTAGAGATATTAAAGGACGTAAAGAGATACATCCATTGACATCCTACCATCTCAAGATTGTTTCAACCTATTAGTATTATTGATTCAATTTAATAAGGCTTTTGACTGCGATCCATATTTATAGGATAATAAATCATACCAAAGCACGTTTACTTTAACAAGATACCTCCATTTTTTCCTTTAAAAAAAAAAAATACCTCCATTTTTATTTCGATAAAAGAGAGACATGCATTGCCAACTTTTTTTTTTTTACGCATCCGCCACTTAGTTTTTTTTTTTGGAAGGCATGCATTGCCCCACAACATCAACAATGGAAAATTCATCTTTGAATACTTGGATAGATGGGAGCAGATTCTCTCATGTGATTGGAGAGTCCAGTGAGATTTAAGTCCTTTATTTTCCACTACTTCATGTGGAGCCCTCAACATTGAAGTAATTGAATGGTATTGATATTCACTGCGCTCTCTCCATTGAAAATTTCGCTGGAGGAGATCTGCACCCTGCAAGGATCTCTTACACACCACTTATATATAACTTTTTAATGGAAAATGTTAACTAGTGTCTTTAGAGAAGATTAATATAAAAAATTTGCATTGGAAATTGGTGAAAATTGAAATGTTTAACTTTATGAAAGTTAAAAAGTTGTTGTTTTTAATGAAAATTTTCTATTTTTGACATCTTAGTTATCATGACCCTTTTTTAATAGTATATGATAAACACACAATTCTTCTAACCGAGCACCTCACACACATTTCTTAAACGAGACCAGCTAAACATCTATCAACAGCTCTATATCTTTATATTATATTTTTAAAGGGGTAATAGTCATTTTGGTCCCTGAATGTGTAATGAGTAATCACTTTAGTCCCTCAATGTATAATTTTTTTTTAAATTGTTTTTGATTGTGCAATTCGTTAGTCAAAATAGTCTATGATGTTAAAACTCTTCTTTAATATTGTCACAATAGTCTTTCAATATATTTACTTACTTATTGTCATATCAGTCTTTATAAGTACTTACTCATTGTCATTTTAGTCCTTATATAATAAAAGTTAGTATGAGTATTGAGAGATTATTTTAGCGTCATGAACTATTTTGTAATTTTGATATATTGAGGGCTATTATAACTATTAATTACACAGGGACTAAAGTGATTATTATCCCTTTTTAAAAATATTATGACTATTATCTTCTTTTTTTAAATATTAAAGAGACATAAGAATAAGATCCGCTAAGAGAGATGGTATAATAACACTCATTTACTCCATAAACCTCACTTGCCTTTTCTATCCCGTTAGGATATCTAGGTACCAAAGCCTTATGAAGTCAAGCCTCCCCAATCCCGATTGTGGATGGTCTTAACCCAACAAACTTTATTCACATCATTGCACTATAAATATAAATTGTAACAAATTTGATATTATTATCAGTTTTCTTAATTTTAGCAATTAAGTCAATATAAAATCATATATTTATAAATAAAGATTGTAAAGTATAGGATAGAAAGCACATGTGGTGAAGCATGAGTATGAACGTAAAAAATAAAAAATTGTATACAAACATACAATTACTACAACACATGCCTCAACAGTAAATCAAATCTAGAAACTAGGGATGGCAATGGGTACTCAATGGGTAAGGTACTATAGTACCCATCTCCATACCCGTGTTTGTAAAAAATGCTCGTACCCGAGCCCGTACCCTCGTGGGCAACAACTTTAGTGCCCTTCCCCATACCCGCACCCATTACCCACACTTTAAGTATGAAAAGACAATAAAAAACATTAGAATTGAAATAAAACTATGATCCAAAAAATTTCAAATCAACTCATAAAATAGTACGAATCGTAGTATTTAGCCAAAAAGCAAAGAAAGGCCGACAGCAACAGAGATTTAACACAACAAGAGGGGTAGGGTTACTGTATTAAGTTATTTTAGGATTTATGTTTACACTTAAATAGTTAAATAAATTAATTAATTGTACACCAAAAATAAATAAATTATTTATCATATTATATAAATACATATATGCGGGTTGCGGGGCTGGGTAGTATAGTGCCCATACCCGTGCCCATACCCATTCAAATTTGCGGGTAATTACCCATACCTAAGCCCATACCCATAACGCAGGGTTTTACCTTACCCATAGTGAGTATTTTTTGCGGGTGCCCATAGGGTCTGGGTCCAATTGCCATCCCTACTAGAAACATAACCTGAATTGAGTTGATTAATCACAAAAGAGAAGGTAAGCATAGTTATACCTCAGCTCGATAGTATATCCGTGAAAGTGCGGCATCGGTTGCGAAACCGAGAAACGATTTTGATGGAGCGATTCAAATGTGATGTGAGATTGAGAACCACAACTTCTCAAAACGAGTACGATTTTGCAACGAGAACATTAGTTAGTGATTGGACGATGAATTGGGATTCAGTGAGTGAAATTGAATCAACGATGGCGATGAATCAGAGATTCGGTGATGAATCAGAGATTCGATAGTGATGAAAGAGATTTGCGGAGAGTATTGAATCGTATGAAGAATTTGTGATGAATAAGGATTGATGACGAATGGTGAAGAATCGGTGATGAATGAGAGTATAGCTCAGGGATGAAAATGGAGAAACGACGACGATGAACACACAAGGAGCGCGATTGAACAACGATCCAAAACGGTGGCGCGTTGAGCAGAAGGGTGGCGCATTGATTGTGAAGTCTGAGGGTGGAATCGATCGAGAGGGAGAGAGAGAGAGTAAAAGTAAATGAAAATATTATTTTTTAAAATAAAAGATAAAAGAATTGAACTTAATGAATACTTAAAATAATAATAAAACTTTTTTTTAAGGAAAAATAAAAATAAAAAATAAAATAAAACAATTAGTTTTATTTGAAGTACAGTAATGAACTTAACTAAGCATCAGCTACAAAAGCTTCATTTGCGGTAAGAGCAAAGCCAATTAAATATAGTTTGACTAGAGCAAAGGACTGTAGCATAATTTTGGTAGCTAATGTGATATTTTCTTGTAGTGTATGGCGAGAATGGTGTAATCTAAGAATGATCGTGATTGAAAGGGAAAATACAAAAGGGAATATAAGGTGTAATGTAAGAACCAAGAATAGGACAACTGCGGCGATACCTGCCCCTTCAATGAAAGAAGTATATGGCACAACAACCAGCAACATGTTCTCCTTCGTGCCTTCGGTGTCTCTATTGTTTGACACTTGTGTTGGACAATATTAGGAAGGAAACAAGAGTCTGTATCACTCTCATTTGATTTTCAAATCATGTTTGTTTGTGAGAATTTGATGGCTAAAACGAAACTATAATTTGGATCTTAATTAATAAGCAGTATAAAAATAATTTATTTGAAGAAGATATTTTTTAATACGTTGAAAAATAATTTTATAAAAACATTAGAGTTTATATAAAAAAATATCAATTTTTTATTTAATATTCAATTGCTTTAATAGAGGTGAACCAATTCATTGTTGAGGGAATGCAGCTACACACTTTGAAATTTCTAATTTTGCACCAATAATTTTTTATTTTCATTTTGAACCCCTCACATTTTCATTTTGCGCCAATAAATGCATTTTTCAATGGCGAAACCTATCATTTTTTCACTTCTTTGTTGTGGGTTGACTACTGACATATACATGCAATGGTACAACGTTAAGTGCAATTTTTCGTTTTTGTTACAAGGCTAGTCAAACAATTCATTTGTTGTGGGATGACAACTAACATATACATGTGATCAGGGACGGAGCCATGATTTAAACATCGAGGGGACCAAGTTTAAAAGGTAAAAATAAATTCTCAACCATGGGGGCCACTGTTCTATATTATACAATATTGACTATATCCTACATGAATATTACTAATATAAAAAAAAAATTGCAAAACGTGGGGGGACCACGGCCACCCTTGGCCCCCATGGTCCCTCCGCCCCTGCATGTGATGATACAACATAAACTGTAAAAAAAAATTTAGCAATGTTATTTGTACAACCAAAATTGAACAACTAATGCAACACCCTTTAATATTGTGAGGAGCACGCAAATCGAAATCACTAAAAAAATATTAAAAATAGCAAAGAAGTTGTTGGTTGTACAAAAATGATGTTCATATATCATTCCTCTCTTTTTTTGTTACAAGGCTAATCAGACAAACCAAATAAGAAAAGAAACGGAAAAGATGAAACAAATTATTCCATAAGGAAGAAAGTTATAGCTAGAAACACATTCATTAACAAATTGAGAAGACCATTTGAAGGAGACACATGAATTAACAAGTCAATATCTAACGAGGCTCCAAGCTTTGCCAAATTTGAGGATGCTTCATGCTTTACCAAAAAAATTCACACTTTGGTTCCCTTATCTAAGAGTGTGATAGATAATAACATTGCTTTGAGAGAGAAGATCTTCAATCTATTGAATTAAAACTAAATAGACGTGATACTTCAAAAATGGGCCATTGACGAGGTTGATGCAAAGAAGATATTCTGAGTAGCATACAAGCTCATCAATACCAAAATCTTTGGCCATGATGAGACATTTGTAAATTGAAGAAGTTAAGTGAGCAAAATATCCAGAGAACATGTAAGGTGAGCGGAGAAAGCGGATAAAAAGAAACCTACATTATTACGAAGGATTGCGACCTAAGACAACTCTTATCCAAATTTAGAATGACACACTGCTGATTATTATTATTCTACTTGATTAAACAATCAATGGAAGCAACATTAGCATTGGACGAGAAGCTAGACTCGAGGACTTCCACCGTATTCTGAATGTTGAAAGAGAGACGGTTTAAGGACCTTGTTCTGTTGTGTAAGCACATCAAATTTCGGTGCCTCCAATCCCATCAGACATACACACTAAAAATATGATTGATTATTGTTTTAGACTGGGCCATGGTCAAATCTGGGTTAGGACCTGAGTTCAACTGAGATTCACTGTAGAGTGAATCCATATCATGGGCACCCTTGAGGATACCTGTTCAGGTGAAAGCCTAACAGCCAAAAACCTACTTACCCCATATAAACACTATTGCACAATGTTGGGTTGGCTATCTCACTCTTTTCCCTAATATTTGCCTCATTCTCTTAAACGTCGGAACACATGAAAGTACACCATCCTTCTTCGATGGAGAATGACTTGCGATAGACTACAATAGACCCATGACATATTGCTCCCTCTTCGTAGTAGCACTCAACCCTCATACTATCTCCCTTAGGTCTGAAAGGATCAATTGCAAACCCATAGAGCCCTCTTGTAGCCAATAATATGCTAAAAAGATGTTAATTGCAATTGAGTACACTATTTTTTTTTTTGCTTGTTTTTCCTTTCTTCTTTTTGCTTGTTGACTTATCTTCACAATATTAATTATTGTTATTATTATTATATTATTAGTGGCTATACTATTGTAATTGGAATTAAAATTAGATTTATGAATTAAGAATATACATAACTTTATTAATAAATTGTGTAATTTAGTTGGTGTGCTTCCTTTAAAATTTAAATAATAATTTGTCGTTGCTTTTAAATATCTTAACTCGATTGAATCGAACTAAATTGACATATTTTTCATTGATTTGATTTAAATTTCATAAAAAAAAGTAACTTAAATTGAATCAACTATTTCATACAAGAATTAATAGTGTGCTTTTCTGAAACCCCAATTTAGGGTCTTGGCAACCCCACAATCACTCACCAATATAGTTAAAAGAGTTTTATAAACAATTGAAACATTTAAATAACAATCCTAGTTTCATGCAACATAACCCATTTTTCAACTATAAAGTGATCGAACTTTGCTGACAAAAGTAGAGTTAGGAGATCTAAACGTAATAAATATTAGTTATATGATCAAAATAAAATGGGTTAAATATGTTTTGATCCCTAAAAAATGAGGACCTTCTAAGTTTAATCTTTACTTAATTTTAATTGTTTTTTTAGTTCTTACCGGAAAAAAAATCTACTCACAGTTTTAGTTCCTGGTAAAATAAAATTAAATATGTTTAATTACCCTTTAATGTAACTCTTATGTTTTAAACTATTTTTTTCTAAAATATTTAGAATATTATAAAAATTTCTCCACTGTTATGAATATTATAAGTGGATGTCCATATAACAATTGGGTTATTGGGTCATACTATTAGCTTATTGGACCATATTGTGCTTGCTCCCTAAGTCATTGGTGCTTGCTCCCCAAGTCATTGTATTTCTCTATAAATAGAGCTCATATGTAACCTAATTACACATACCAAGAGAATAATATAATCCTCTTTCTTCTCTCTCAATTCTCTCTTCTTCTCTTTAATCTTTTTCTTCTTATTCTTATTCTAATAGTTTTATAACACGTTATAAGCACGAGACTCCAACCAGCTGAGGTATGTAATTCTTTTTAATCTATTTTTGTGAAAATAAGTTTTAATTTTTGTATCAATGATTATAGATTATACTATTACAACTAGTACTTTTACCCGTGCTACCACCTGGGACATTAACAATGGATAAGCTAAATATATTGTGAAATGATTCATTACATAAATAAATAAAATAATTAAACATAAACAATCCTCTAGGGCATACAATTTCTGGTCACACATTTTGAAATATCTCTTTATACACTACATAGAAAAGATTCAATATTTTATGTCCTCATCCTTGTAAGTTTTTCATTTGTTTGAAATATTTCTTATGAAGCTTTTTGTTTGCCTCATCCTTGTAAGTTCTCCATTTGTTTGACTGTAAAAAAAAAATCAAATTTGCATTCAAACCTGGCTATTTAATGAAAAATTAACATTACCAATGAAAGAAGTATAAAGACAGCACAATTGTGCCAACACTACCAATTACAATACTCATTACAACTTTTCATAAATTGTCATATTACAAACCTTTGTCATAGTAAATATCAACATAAGTCCCCTAAGTTGTTTTAACGATCATCAAATCTCTACCACTGCCAACAACATATGCCATAAAGTGTACTTTCTTGTCTGTTGAAGTATTTAGCGCTTCCAATTCCTTAATGCATATTCTTGGTTGAGATACCTATAATTTTGAAGGCATGTTGGCGCCACACCAGTCTGGAACGTATATAAATACACACCACATCTGCCAAATCATGTGCAACAAAAGAATAGCTCTATCAACGATTCGAAATACAAAATCAATCTAAATTAGCCACACAAAGTAATCCTCCTTTAAAAATCATAAAACCAAGCAAAGAAAGAACTTTCAAACAGTGGTTGATACCTTACAAATTGATCAAAATGGCCAAAATAGACTCAAAATCCCAATATTTGCTTTTTACTCACAACTCAAAACTCATCTATGTCAATAGAAAACTTTGTTGTACAACAACAGTTCATAGGCCAATACTATTCTGAAAATAATTACCTAAAACAACCTATTCTGAAAAAGCAACAGGAGAACAATACAAACAGCCATATAAAATGGCAATAATTTTTTTGTAAATTGAGCCAAAACGCATGAAGACAAAGGCAAAGAGAAGAAAGTAAAATCGATATGGTGCAGCTGGAACACAGAGAAAAATCAGAACACGGGGAGGAAAAAATGCCACTACGTAGCAGCTGCCAAAACACTGCTGCTGCACTACATTAGTCCACATGCCGAAAATGAGCTCTAAATTATTCAGAAAATCACCTCGATCTCGCTCCAAATTATGCAGAATATTACCTTGAACTAACTCTTAATAGTTAAGCACACATCTGGATATGAAAATAAAGAAACACATTCCATAAGTATATATTTTGAAGCTATGCTAACTAAGGCTAATGCAGAATTCAACAAAAATAGGATGATACTCAATCAAAAGCATGAAACAGAGGAAATGAAGCAGGAAATAGATGAAATAACTAACAAAGTAGTAGAAAAACTGAAAGTTTAAAGAGCAAAGATTTAGAAATAGTTGACATAATGATTAAAGAGCAAAGGTTTAGAAACTTTACATAAATTTTTGCAGACATTGCTATCAATCTCACGAACTACACATAAAGCCTAAAATATATGATATAATTCTTCTTTTATTTTCCAATTGTATATTTTTTCTTTCAAGCTGCATATATAGTCATTCTTCTTTCAAGCATCACTCTTCATCATCTTCAGCATATGAATTCAAACCTAGCCACACCAACATCCATAAAATAAGGAGAGAAAAAAACATAAGATTGCAACCTGCAGCCACAGTGACATCAAGTAAGATTTTTTCCCATCAAACAAAACTTGATTTTGATACTCTTGCTTCATCCTATGTTGGTGGTGTTAAATTTGTTTAAAATAGAAAACTAAATTGTTAGAAGAACCAAAAAGCAAGAGAATTCAATGCAAACAACCAACATAAATATAATTTAAAAATAATTTTTTTGTACTATAGAACTTGCAGACCGGAGCAAATAGTAGAATAAAAGCCGCTAAGCTGCAACTGTATCAAGTGGAGACAGATCAAACCCCAAGAAAGAAAAAAAAACTCATCTATGTCAACAGAAAACTCTGTTGTACAACAACAGTTCATAGGCCATAATACCTGTGAAAACAAAATAGATTTCAAAAATAGCAACTCTAAATTATGCACAAAAGTAACTCTTTCAAGATGCCACCGTCACGCTAACACTTCGATATTCTACTCTACCTACTCAGCCAAAAGAATGACTATTAGATTGCACTTAACAAAATATGTATGTTAATAATCTATTTTAGCCACAAAATATAAAATTGTCACTTTAAAAACCAAAATGAATGATTCAATGTATTGAACTATGATATAATCAGTTGTTCATATTCAAAATAAAAACCAATTGAAGATATAATTTAGAATGGTTAGAAAATCAAATGAATGCTAACATAAATCCTATGAAGGAAATGCTATAGTTCAACAAATTAAACAGCCAATGTTTACCTTGGGCCTATCCATCCTATAATGCAGTCATCGAGTTGTCGCTGTTATAGAAATAAACCTTCCATAATCCCTTTGTAAGAAAAGAATTCTGAAAAACGAAAACAACAGCTTCCATTAGTTGAAACAAATTAAAAAAAAGGAAAATTAAACAAAAAGTATCCAATTAGTGGTAATAACCTAAGCTATTTTTCAGGGGCCTTTCACTTAACAGCCAACAATCAAGAAGGAAATTGGATGTAAAGAGTGATGAGAGCATAATTGGGTAAATCGATTTCCTTGAAAGAAACTTCACGAAATCCACAAACCTGAACAACGAAGGGAGAGAACAGTGATGGGTGAGTTTTTTGTTGATGAATGGAGAGAGAGAGAGAGAGAGAGAGAGAGAGAGAGAGAGATGGATTTTATATGAGGTGGCCGGAGTTTTTTGGGTGGTGTACCGGAGGTGGCCGGAAGTGGAGATCTGGACGGGTGAGTTTTTTGTTGATTAACAGCGACGACCTCAGGAGGATGAAGAGCATAGTAGCGACTGAGAGAGTGTGAGAGAGAAAAGCAGCAATGAAGAGAAAATGAGAGAGAAGAGTAGTGATTCTGATTTCACAAAAAAAAAAATGGAACCGGGTGTGTTTCAATACAAATGAATTAGTTGTGTTGAAAGTATCAATCAATAAATGCTCATTTTTCTAGAGCCTCCCATTAGCACATTACACTATAAGTTATATGGGAATTCGGTGCATAGGAAATAGACATCAAATTTGAAAGTTTGAAGTCATTTAGATCAAAGGATGAGATGAATGCCAAGCCAAATGATGAGATCCAATGACCCTCCTTGTTTGGAGCCAAAACCATTTAGGTTTAGGGTTTGCAAAGTCATTAGCAATGTTAACAAAGATTAGATATAAGTATGATTCCATCAATTGGAATTAGTTTCTTATAGATACATTAAACCACTATTATGTGAATTGTATTATATTATTGTGTTTATTTATTCCATATGCATTCCTGAAGTATTGCATAAGGACTGGTCTCACATTATAAAATTAAAGAGATCTATTATGTAGTTCCTGAAGAACTCAATATTATTCTATATGAATTCCTGAAGAATTCAAAAGTGTAGTTCCGGAAGAACTCAATATTTTTTTGTGATTTTTAGTTGAATTCATCAAAAGAGTTACATCCCTAAAGGATGATTTAGAAAAATTAATCGTATTGTTTAAATTTGTTATATAGTTCCTGAAGAACTTAAACAACTCAGTTTTAATTTATTCTCCATGAATTCCTGAAGAATTCAGTAGTGATACATCCATGAAGGATCATACAAATAACAGATTAGATCTGTTATATAGTTATTGAAAAACTTAAAAATCAACCAATTTTATTCTCCATGAATTCCTGAAGAATTCAATAGTGATGCATGGATTGCACAAATCATTGATTTGATTGTGAGTATTTCTTTAAGAACATAAAAAACTCAATTTTCTTTTTTGAATTAGTGTGTATTATTTTCACCAGACTTCCATGTTTTATTGATTTAAGATTCAGTTAAAATTATCCCCTGATTTAATTATTATTTTATCTTTTGGTTTAATTTTAAAACAAATATGTATTTGATTGAGATTGTTTCCCTTAATTATGGATTGTTTCCAAAAAAATTGCTTAAAGCAGTTTTGTTGTGTTTAAAATAAACCATCTTGTTTTTATTTAGATCCAAGTTATATATCTATATATATATTAAAATTGATTTGAAACAAATCTTTTTTGTTTCAAATCTAATATTAAATTAAAGATCTAATTTTTCTTCTTAAAATTAAGGATTCAAATTGTATCAACTATATTTTATTTGATCCAAACTTGCTTGTTGAAATTCGTGCTCTAGTTTTAGTGATATGTTTGAGTATGTTAATTTGTTGATAATTGTATTGTTGATGATGAAATTGCATGTTCATGATATATATATGAGTACTTTGTGAATTATGCTCAATTGATGAATTGTGACATGTTGTTGTTGATTTGTGGTTGAATCCATGATTGTAAGTTGTGGTTGTTGTTAAATGTTGTTGTTAATGTCATATCATGGTCTGCGTATGAATTAAGTTGAGTTGTTGTTGTTGAATTAAGTTGTTTGAAAGAAATGAATTGTTGTTGTTGTTAAAGTTTTGGTGTTTTAAGAAAAAACAATACAATTGTTGTATAAGCCATTTTGAGTGTTGTGAAAAGAGCTTATTTGATGTGTTTGAGCCTTGGGATAAGTTGTTAAACACTTTGGGTGAATGGGGAATCAAAATAAGCACTTCTGGGGTGATTTTGAAGGAAACCTGAGGCCAAACAACCCAATTTCTCACTTTTCGCAGGGCTGACGCTTGAACTAGGGCGCTGGGCGCCCAGTTCCAGAGAGCCAGCGCTTGAGCTGGCGCTTCTGCAGCTTCCTAGCGCCCAGCGCCCATAGTCATCTTGTGTGCCATTTTTCACCATTTTCCTTTTTGAGTTGGCTTTAGGTGTGAACATGAATATTGTAGGTTTAGATGTTAGCTTTCTAATGTCTTTGGTTTGACTTACAAATGATTTTTAGAACTTGAGTTATGATCAAATTACTACACATGGGTCATGTGGATTTTTGTGAAAACTTATCATAACTTTTTTTTTGAGCCATGAAACTTTTCCAAACTTGATATTGAGTTTAATGAAGTTCTTAGAGTGAGTAATTGAGTATGCATTTATGGGTTTATGAATGTGAATGTGTTGAGGGTTTGATAAATGTTTTGGGTGGGATTGAATCGGAGGAAACATGTTTTTGAGCTAAAATGTCGTTTTAAGTGATCACGTGAAATAAGCTATGTTTTGGCGATTGAACTTGAGATGTTTGAGTTGTAAATGATGTGTTATTTTGCTGTTTTGATTCATATTTTTGTTGGAACATATTTCACATGATCAAAACTTGGATTTAATAAATGGTATGAAACTTGGAATTGTAGCGTTTTTGGTTTTCGGAAATTGTTGGAAAATGATCCTTTGTGAACAAATAAGATTACATGGTTAGTTTACAGTTCATATGGACTTAGGCGAAGCATGTGAAGATAGTGCAATGTCTTAATCATGTAAAACTTGGGAAAAATTGTGGAATATGTGAACTTGGGATTTTCTCATACGAACTTAGGCTAATCTTTGAACTAATGCTTGATAGTTCGTAAGTGTCCTATGCTCATACTTATATGATTAATTAAGACCGAGTTGTAGGTTTTCAAACTTGAACAAGTTACTTTGCTTTGAAAAGT
>Ga0315913_1000075_pt1 | contig 53803 bp, 25 predicted proteins | sample MpolsnodulesMG_FD_207736 | JGI IMG/M metagenome (GOLD analysis project Ga0315913, IMG submission 207736) | Medicago polymorpha root nodule microbial communities from Los Angeles, California, United States - small nodules | ecosystem: Host-associated > Plants > Roots > Nodule | place: USA...
GAGATTTGCATTGCAGCCTCATATCTTTTCCTAGCATAAAATCTTATGAGTGTGAATTACCATAAAAATGTTCAGATTGAAGCTTCCTTTCTTCTGTATCAAGATGATCTTAGTGCATATTTGGATAGGCGGTGAATTTCACAACATGACGGTAGCAGGGTGATTTTGTTGAGCTTCTAATTTAGGCGAAATTTTGGTGGCACGTCTTGGTTCTGACAAATTTACCGTTAATCCAAACATACACTTAATTTGACCTAGCACACATTCAATTCAGATATTACCTTCCAATCTTTTCAAGATTTTCAGAGACAGTTTTCATTCTAGGCCTAACTTCAGGATCACCTTCAGTACATGAAAGTGCTACATGAAACACAGCCAATACCTCTTTCTTAGCACGAACTTCTTGTAGCAAAGATGGATCAACCATTTCAGATAATGGACTTTCTTGATCAAACCCATTTCTCACCCACCTTACCAAATCAGAAACTTCAACAGAAGCGGATGATGAAGCCGATGTGGGAGATGATTCTGTAGATTTTCCAGTTAACAATTCAAGCAAAACAACACCTAATGAATATACATCCCATTTCTGTGTTGGTCTACAACCAGGTACACGAGCCTCGGGGGCTTTGTAATTGTTACCACGACCGTTGTCTGATGAAAACCTACTATCTTTGTGTGATGATTTCATCATGTAAGGTAGTGCTCCACCCATGAATCCACCAGTTGAAGGGCTGTTGCCAGTGATGCTGATTAGTCGGTTAAGTCCAAAATCAGAAATGTAGGGTTCTAAGTCGTTGTCAAGTAAGATGTTTGTAGGTTTTATGTCACCATGGACAAATTTTCTAGGACTAAACTCATGAAGATAGGATAAGCCTCTTGCTATTCCTTTTGCAATTCTTAACCTTGTTGACCATGAAAGGTTTGTAGATGGTTGGCCATTTCTCCCTGTACATACAGTCAAATAGATTAACAAAACCATGAGTTGCACCAAAGTAATTTTTTTTACCAAGTTAGGGCAAAAATTCAATCAACTTATCAAACTAATGCACATTTTTCAAATTTTTATTCAAATTAGTTAACTAGTTATCAAACTGCTTACATTACATTTTTTAACAAGCAAAATCATGAATGACAGACATGACTTTGTCTTTTTTAAGGAAGTAGTCATCGTCATGAATGACGTAAGGGAAACGGCTACGAATTTCATATTCTGCGACAACAACTAATATTGTGCCACAATATTTTCTGGTAAAACTTTACTTCCTTAAAAGAAAAGCCAAAATTGTAACTGCAACTAGAAATGATTAAGTTATTTTAAGTAAAATTGGTTTTGCCTCAAAACTTTGGTACACACACAATTAATAGTGGAAGGGTTATAGCAGATTATGTTATGTCTCGAGTTCAATATTTTCTTCTGGTATATGAATAAAAGTGAGACATAGGTGGAGTGGAAGTAAAGGGAAAGAGTAACAATTATAGTGGGGTCCAGGTCAATTTAAAAGATATTTTGAAGCTTGTTGAGACTCATTGCTTCGTATTAAAGAAAGTATAGTCTATAATAAGATGAAATAAAACATCAAACAAAAAGCATCATTTTTCAGTAAGAAACTCGGATTTTTGTCTGAACTGAAAATCCAAGAGTACTCAAGAATCTTTGCAAGGAAGAAAACAAAGATTAAAAACTCAAACAGTTGTGACTTTATTAATGAATTCATTTTGCATCTAAAACCATTTTCTAAAATTAGAACAAAGTTTGTAAAATTCGCGAGAAATTTACAGTTTTTATCCCACTCTTTGATTAGATAGACAAGGTTTTAAACAGTGGCCGCGTTGTTGTAGCAATTTCTGATGCGCACAAAATATTGGTATTATGGTCGCAATTGTGATGACAAAGTAATCATGCATATATATAAAAACTAGACGTCGCAGCCTTGAATATAATTACGATCTTATCAACTATATTTGATTACATAATTTTTTTAAACGTTGTAGAAAGCCTTGTCTCTCAATAGTATAAGAGTGAACATAATTACGATCTTATCAACTATATTTGATCACATAATTTGCGATATTTCCAAACGTGTGCCTAGTTTAATGGTATGTTTGATTCTGCATCGGCATATCAAATGTTGTGTACCATTGTATGTTTAATGTGAAATTTTTGAAGCAACAATGGAGCTTTTGCATTGCCATGTTATTTCATCGCAAATTTATTAAAATCCAACGCAAATCCAAATGAATGCTAAATCTAGAATCCAAATCAAAGACTACAACAAAATCAAACGAAAGCAATAAACTAAAATTATGAAACATAAAGAACTGACCTCGAAGTGCATTGTTCAAATTGCCATTGGAGATAAAATCACTTATTAGAAGCTTTTCATCATGAGCCCAATAATAAGCTCTCAACCTCACAATATTAGGATGCTTAACCTTCCCAATGGTTTGCACCTCAGCCACAAACTCCTTATACTTCTCTTCTCCACCCTCCCCTAATCTCCTAACAGCCACTGGCATCCCATTTCCAAGCACCACCTTATACACGATCCCTAATGCACTCTTCCCTAACACATATGCTGATGCCTTCAAAAGCTCATCAAGTTCAATCCTAAAACCTTTATCAATTGTCACCAATTCACCTTCTCCTTTTCCTCCTCCATCTACATCTACTTCACTCTCATCATTACCTTCCTCATTCTTCAAACTATTTATACATGGAAGCAATGTACAAGCACTACCTTTGTCATCCTCATTCTCATTACCAAATCCTATTTTCTTCCTTATGCAACACCATACATTGTGACCATCCTTCTTCTTCCAATAAACATAAACAATCACAAGTCCAACAAGTGCGACCCCAGCAACATCTGCTGCTGAGATCAAAATAATCAAACCAGGGCTCAACCCTTTCGAACGGTTATCTGATTCGTCTTTGTGAGAAGACGAGCCAGATGACCCTCGGTCTGAACCTGTGCAAGATTTTCTAAGTGGAAGTCCGCACAGGTTTTTGTTACCGAGGAATGCAGTTGGGCCTTGGTTTGAAAATGTTCCTGTTTGGGGAATCTCGCCAACTAGGTTATTGTTTCGGAGATCAAAGTTCACTGTAGCCGGTAATTTCCCGAGTGAGCTCGGAATCCTACCGGAGAAATGGTTGAACGATAGGTTCAACGTGCCGGAGAGGGAACCGAGGTCACCAATGTCGTCCGGGATCGAACCTTTGAAATCGTTACCGGAGAGATCAAGCTGGACAAGAGTATCGAGTTCCGACCAAACTCCGGTTGGAACCTCACCGGAGAATTTGTTCCTTGCTAAAATAAGCCTCTGAAGCTGCCTACATTTCTCGATATCATTCGGAATGTCACCGGAGAAGGAATTATCAGACAGGTCTAGATTCTGAAGACGCGGAACGGTGCAGACAGAAGCCGGAAATGGACCGGAGAGATTATTCCGGTGAAGAAAAATACTATGAAGTGCACTAGCATTAAACAACTGAACCGGAACAACACCGTAGAATTCATTATCATGAAGGTTAAGACGACGAAGATACCGAAGCGTGCCGAGCTCCGATGGAATGTAGCCCCGGAGAGATTTTCCGGCGAGTGCAATTCCAACTACACGCGGCTCCGGTACACCGGAGATATTCGCGCAGGAGATTCCCGACCACCCGCAGGGGTAGGAATCTCCTCCGTTCCAGTCGGAGAAAGCACCGTCGATCGATTGATCGACGGCAGCTTTTAGAGAGAGAAGTGCAAGACCATCTGATGAGAGTGAAAATACTAAGCTGAAGAAAAAATGAAAGCAAAGAAGAAAGAAAAATAACTTCATTGAAGTTATTTTTTGAATGAATGGTTGGTGTTAATACGACACCGTTTAGAAGGTTAGAAGAAGAGAAAAATGGTTTTACAGAGTGTTATGGAAGAGTGAATGAAAAACAGGGGAATGGGAAGTTGGTGTATTTATGAGAAAGATAAGTTGTTTTTAATATGGTGGGGTCCACATCCCGCCAAAAGTACAGAGAGACTATCTAACCGAAAGACTAAAAGATTGAAAGAGTGAAGTATAATGTAAGAAAAACACATATAGATAAAGAGTTTCTCCACTTTGTTTATACGTTTACAAATTCAAATTACTACATCATTATATTATATTTTTGAGTTGTCATTATTATCATATAAATATTGGTTGTCCATGGGACATAAAGTGGTAGATATTTAGGTATGTTAACCATTTTTTGTCTATGTTTTAATCTCTGATCGGTTTGTTTAGAAAGATCAACTTCTTGAATGAATTTTAATTACGGTAGAAGAATTAGTTACTTGTGCGAAAGTTTGTCAAATAAAATATTCCATAGTCCTTGAGACGATTTACATTTGCTAAATTATGTTCTTTATTGTAGTTTGATTTTGAACTTTGAATTTGGTTTTTTCTTTTTCCACGTTGTAAAATACATGTAATCTTTATGTTGGTGGTGAAAATACATGTAATCTAAGATGATATTGAAAAATGTATTGTATGTGACTTATTTTCATAAATCAAATTCACGCTGAAGTGAAGTGATGAGTTTCTCATACATTTGGAATTCAATAGTTGTTTGTTTTTGTGGTGAAAAAGGGTTGAATGTGTATTAAGTTTGAAGCTGTAATTTTTAGCTTCAAACAAATCACGCTCAAAAGACATTTGGACGTGGGAAATGGAAGACTAATGTAGTTCCAAACATATTATCAGTGTGAGCTAGGGATTTCAAAATGAAAGTATTGTTAAAAATAAATTTATGTCATATTTTGTCACATTGCATGCTAGAAAGTGAATATGAATTTACATACACCAACAAGAATAACGACAAAATTTGTGATTAAAAACACAAATTTCTGTAAAAAAAAGATTAATTTTTTAAACCTGTGTGCAACGCAGGTCATGTTAATGTACTAATGACTAATTTGGCTTTATATGTGACATGTGTTTCTAATGACTAATTTGTGTGTAATCTCTTTGTTTGGCCACATAAGCATGCCAAAATGACTTTACACAAAACCATTCCAAACTCACACAGACCAGGAGGAATTTTTTAATGTATAAACTCACTGAACAAGTAAAAATTTCCAAGACACTATAATCTATTTTCTGTTATCATGGGATACTATATAGTTAGTTTCCTTGACCTAGTGCAAAAGGCAATCCTTTTCTACAACCAACCACCACTTTCTCAATCACAATATAGAAGGGCTACTACCATCATGACCACTTCTTTTATACCGTACGTCTTACTGCAATTAAAGCCATTTGTTCCTTCACGTGATTGGGTAATTGAGATGAAAACCATCCTATGCTATAATTGTTCAATCGTTGAGTGGAAATATAAAAATTAATTGCATCTACGTCTTTAATCATGTAGGACAAACTTACAAGCTAACAAAGGTAAAATATGGCATAACAGAAAAAAAAATTCAAAATTTTATGTGCAAACAATTTTGGCAATGATTTATAGCTTATAAGAACTTCAATATGTCCAGGATACCTTTCCTATGTTTCAAAGGAAGACACGTTAAATCCATCCAGACAAATTATTAAATACAACTTCAAGAGAGAAAATAATTTCAAATAATGCTTCTCTTTGAATCATGGGAAGTACTAATTGATTGATGTCACAATATTTAAATGAAGAATTCAACCCAATGTTTTAAAATCCCTCAAAAAAAAAAAGACCAATGTTTTAAAAATCCGACTTAAGACCGTTTAACTAGTTTGACCGTAACCAGAACAGAGTACTTCTTGACACGTTGTCCGACTTTAACATGGCCAATGGAACTCAAACACCTAGGTGTAACTGAATTAACCACATAACTGGTTTTCATAACTTTGATTCTAACTAGTTGATCAACAAAAGCATTGCACCTACCACAAATAAAAACAGGAAATAGATGAACATGAAACTAGGTAATACTGTAGCTGATGTACTTGAGAATCCAATGACAAGTGACATTGTAAAACCACCTAATTTTTTCATTATTCAATCAAGGTACCAAATTATTTCTTAGCTTAGAGTAGATGTCTTATTATAGACCTGAGTTTAAAATTATTCTAGCTCAACACTTTCTTTTTGTATTTGATTAATCTACACTCTTCTCATTTTAGTAATATATAAAGGAACTATGTCCCAACAATTTTTCCCCACTGCCCTTCGATCAACCAGTTACTTTTTAAGAAAACAATCAAAAGGAGAGAAAGGTCGCGCAGAGGTTAATACATTGCCTCTTATAAATTCCTATCATATGATTATTGTTATTATTGTTACCATAACCACGGCTACCTTAAAAGCAAGACATTGTTGTCTTCAGGATGGTCAGAGAACAACACATCTGCATCTGTATCACTAGTTCACTAAGGTTAGTACTTATCAAAATATAAAACTCATTTATTCATCTTAATATGCTTCTTCCAATTTGTGCCTTCATTAGTAGGGATCAGTGTAGTCAAATAGTGACTGTAGCATAGTTTGAGCAAACAGCTATATGCCCATCAGTGTTGTCAAATAGAGGCGCTATAGCATAGCAGAATTTGAACAAGCCTCTATTTTTCACAATCCATGATTGACCACATTGTTTAGGGCCTCTCCCCTAGACCCTTACACCCCGTTATTAATGAATGATATACATGATTTGTTTCCAATCTGTCAACCTTGCCTGCCATGTTATAAATCTCTAATCCTACTAAGATTCTTAGTTATTATTTGCAGAGACCACTCCTACTGCATTTGAAAGTTAAGGCTTTTACCTGTTTGAGGAGAAATTGGAAGACATTGTAATACAGATAACACATTTAAATATCTTCAATTATTTTGAAAATCAGAAATCTGCAGACATGCAAAACCTTTTTGTGATCATCCTACACTATAATTCAATAGCACAAATGGCAATAGAGATCACATAATAGAACATCTTGACGTCTAATCGGACCTTATGTCATCTGAAGTTGCAGAAGACTGATTCTAACCCATCAACAAACAAGCTAAACAACCTTGGAACATGCCACATTAAAATTTGTCCTGCCATAGAAAATTGCCATTCCATTATATTCAATTATTTCACCAACACAACAGCATGGGAAAATTCAGGAAGCAAAAGGATGCAAACCAATAATTAGAAGTTAGCATACTGTCAAAGTATCAATTATATGCACTAAACCTAAACTTCATTTACAATTCCACTTTCATACACCAACATCTAAAAGCTGTGTAAATCTTACAGCCAAGATAAACTCTATAATACCTTGAGCAAATTCATGATGTAGATGTAGGTCCTACAGAGTTCGAGCTCACATTCTCAGACATCGTTGCAGAGGGAGGAACGTATATGCGTGCTTTCTTGAGAATTTCAGCAACCACCCAATGTTTACGCTTGCTCAGAGGCCTAGAAGAATCCAATCGAACCTGAAATGATAAGCACAAAAGCATATGCTTGTTTAGTTATCTTACAAAACTAAGAACACACAGCAAATTCAAAATTGTACAAGACATTGTTGTCAATCACCAAAAACAGCAGTTTGTTCACATTTAGCTACGCAATAGTGTTATAGTGCTGCTATAGCCACTAGAGACAACATTTTGTGCTAAAAGGGGTATTGCAAAACAATAGTAATTTGTTCAAATTGAGCTATGCTGAAACACCACTGTTTAACAACACTGGTAAAAGATAGGTAAATTATTCGCAATACTAACTCGGTCACCAATGTTGCAAAGATTGTTTTCATCATGAGCCATAAACTTTGAAGTGCGCTTAATATATCGGTTGAACATTTTGTGGTGGAACAATCTATCAACTGCTACCACAACCGATTTCTGCATCTTATTCGAAACCACCATTCCTACTACTTGCTTCATCTTCTCTGCTATTCCAATCCCAACAAACCCTAATTCAGATGCATATGTATTAGTACAACAATATAGTAGCTAATAAAATTTCATAAATTAATGTCTCAAGCGAAATTTGAAGAAAACAAATTGTAATCACACACCAAAGAAAATGCATCATACAGAAGAGAGGAAATATGAAAATGCGAAAGAAAAAAAAAGAGAAAAATGAAAACCTGAACGATTTTGTCACAGTTACTGGTGTCCGGTGACCTTCTTCGGCTGCGATTTCCGGCGAGTTTGTGATTCTGAAAGGGTAAAGCGGCGGTGGCTGCGTTTTGTTTTTTTCCTGATTCAATGGAGATGATGAGTTGATGGGCCTCCTATAAAAACAAGTTGATTGGGCTTAGGTTAGAGTCTCCTTCTTTTTTTTTAAACTTTCTTTTCCCACTCTCCGCACTTCTCACGCGTCCTCCGTAATTCTCAAAATACCTCGTTCATATATTATGATCCGAAACTTTTTTTTTTCTTCAAAGTTTCGGATTATATAACCTAAGTCCCCTGAAAATTCATCAGTAGTACGGCATCTACCCCTACTGTGACTGCTCTCGTTAAGCGGATGCAGTCTTGGTAGGTATGTCGTGTCTAATGCGGTCCATATTAAAAAATGTCAAAATCACATATATAAATCAACAAGATTACACAAAATTACAAAAATAAAGACATGTTCAACACATTGAACACGTTCATATTATATAATTCAAACCAAGAATAATCTGATTTGGATTATATCAAAAGTAAAGGCTTGAAATATGATGATTTTAACCTTACCTTACCTTGTGTTTGGTGTTCAAAAAGGCTTGGAATGTGATGATTTAGACCAAAAAATCTTCAAGAATCACATAATGTGGGAAGTTCCAACTTTGGATGGTGAGAGAAGTTCAAGAGATTCGCTTATATATAATATAGGAGGGTTTCAAATTATATAATATGAACACTTTTAAAAGATGTTCAGATTATATGATCTAAACGAGGTATTTTGGAAATATTAATGGGCACATGAGAAGCTATAAAGCGTGAACGAAATTCTCTTTTTTAAATTATTTCTTTTCTTTTATTAAAATTTTGTTTATTTTTTCAAGTATAAGTAAGTTTGTTCATTATTTTTATTTTATCTTACATAGTTTATGGCATCATTTAAAACTATATGTTAATGTTAATGTTTAATGGTGTGAATCAAAAATAAAGAAAAAAATGCATATAAGTTTGATTATCAAAATGGACTAATTGAAATGTTTATCACCGAAAAAATACGTAGATTTTAACAAAAGATGAAGAGAGTGTAATTTTGGGCATAAAAATGAATTTTTGAGCTCCACTATTGTGTAGAAACTTTTTGTGTTTAAAATATGTCAAAAAATTCATTCAAAGATATATATTGATTTAATAGAATAGAGATCCCCGCGAGCTTAACTCAGTTGGTAGGGATATTGCATATTATATGCAGGGGCCGGGGTTCGAACTCCGGACACCCCACATCTCCACATTAAAAATGTGTGAGCTCTAACAACTAAGTTACTTGAAAATTTTCTAGAAACGTCAATGTGTTACTATTTTTATGGGAATGAAAAACAAAATTTCATCATTTTGTAAGGATAAAAATATATTTGAAACTAAAAATAAAAGAGTTATAAAAGAAGTTGATTTATAAATTAATATCGTGTATTTATACATCAATAAAGTGATAATAGGAACGTAATATAAAAGAAATGTCAAAATTGTAAGATCGGATGTCGTGACTCGGGTTCGAACTCGGGACCTCACAGTTGTATGTGAGTTTAATTTCAGTGGATTACCACTTCATCTATGACAAAAAAAAAAATTGGATTGTTTATCCTATTAACCATAAATGTGTATGTTTAAAGACTCGCAATGTCAAAAAGGGTGTTTGTGGACCAGTTCAATTTGGTTTTGACTAAACAAATTGCTCAAACCGTTAAAAAAAACATTGTTTTGAGTTTGGTTTTCCCGTTTTTTGAATAATACTTGAGCCAAACTCATTCGATATATAACGGGTTGGTTTGAGTTGAATTGATCGGATGATGACGTTGAATTGTTTGGATGATGACCTTTGTTTAAGAACATATATTAACATAACAAGCCAAGAAGAGGAAAATTCCACCTCATTCTTATTTATTTTTAATAAAAAATTATAAAATTATAGTTTAATTGAGATTTTTTAGTACTTGTACATCCATTGTCAAAAACGCTAAATTGCTTATTAACAACACCTTTTCACACGCAAAGCATTTCGCTAGTTGTTAATGTTTCGTCTACGCTCAACAGAACCCCCTCGGGGTACAGCATCGTTGAGACTTGTACAGTTTAACTGTTGTTGTCGCTGAACCTTATCAAACCCCAACACCTCCTTACCGCGAGAATTCTCTTGTCCTTGATCACCCTGTCAGATTGATTTCCGACGTCTTGAACACACCATAGACCAATCGCCCATATCCCTCCAATGTGTGTCGCCTTGACTAGAATCCTACTCCTCCTGTTGAACCTCACCACTGGTGGATGAGACCATCGACGCGGTTGTCCCTGGTGATTCGGAAAGGAGCTCTCTCTCATGTTTGGTAAAAAAAAAACTTTTCTATTTTGATGAATTGATTTTGCTTATTCTTCCAATTATGTGATGAACATGATCACACAATCAATGCAACAAACCAGAGTCGTAAAATCATCATAAATGAATAGCAAATAAACAAAAACAAACATAAGCATCATACAAAACTTCATGGAGATTACTATTACAAAATTACACTTGTAAAAACTAAAATAGTAGTCTTTAAAATAGAAAAGTTAAATTCCACAAATAGGATCTAAATTATTTGATAGAAACAAGCTAAAATAACATGTTTCTGCAATCAAATGTTAAACTAGTAAAAACTACACCATGTTTCTCATAAATTACATTTACTAAATTATTTGACAGAAAAACTAGCTAAAAGAAGCATGTGTGTAAGAGCACTAAACCATGTTTTCTGAAATCAAATGTTATGACCTCATGCAACAAGCACTACAGTACACATGTTTCTGCAATTAAAGGATGAGAAAATAACAAAGCAACACGCCATTTGCATTTTTATCATGGGGTAAGGATGTTAAGAATTATAAGAACAGAACTGCTATATAGTGCGAACTAAGATCGACGAATTTTCACAAAACAGATAAAGAAATTAAAATCCAAAATAAACTAATCATTGGAGGTGAATCACTTACCAAAATCTAAGAAACTAGCCATTCATGTAGTGGACACAGAGTAAGCCACACAAGCTCTTTGCATGACAGAGAGCTTTATTAGGTAGATAATTTCTCTGGTGTGGTGATAATGTTGTAAATTGTTTATAAGTAAGTCCCAAGTTCAGTAAATATGTAAAAACTATATCACTTGATGTGTGTAAAAGTATATGGAGCACACTATTTCCTGCTACATGCCTTCAGTCATGTAGAGAAATGCAGGGTTAGTAATGATACTCATATGAGCTAATAAAATTGACTGAATATCATAATATGTAGAACCAACACTTCAGATTGAAGTTGTGTTGTTTAGGGTAGTTTACAATTCATTTATTATATATAAAAAAAATCATAACACTCATCTATTCCTAATAACCATACTCTTCAACCTCTTAGGTAAAGCTATACGCTAAGGAAAACAATCAACCATGCATTCCTCCAATTGGAAGAAGGCTTTCATTATAAATAACCATTTGACAACATTTATGCCTTCCTCTAACCCCAATATCTTCAATCACCTCAGTATTTAAATCAAACCTTGCAACTTCTTCGTCCTTCTTCATGTAAACTATATCAGCATTCTTTCCAACTACAATAGGTTCTTCCACACCATATAAGGGTCCGATTTTAAAAAGCCTTGTCCATGATTCCGCGACACCAATTTCACCCAAAATTGATATGAAAAAATAAAATGGATCGTCTTCATACTCAATCATAGCAATGGACTCTTTCAACACCACCATATGTTTAAAAAATCTACCCCAATTATAGTTGAAGGGTTATGTAATGAAGACCTCATCACTCAAGTTAAATGATACCAACACCTCATCCCCGTAGTAATCTTCATAGCCCCACCAATGGCACATACCTTGGCAATACACCGATTTACCGGTGTTTTGCCATTGGTCAGTCCAAGTATGATTTGGCATTTCAACTTCAAGATCCCTCCAACTGTTACTTTTTAGGCTATATATCTGCCATAAAGACTCATCACTTGGATCATCCTTCTCGATATCTTCAAAGAAACAAAAATATCGAATTAACTTGTAGTCATCTGTGACAGAATCATAACCAAACCCGTGAATGTTAATGAGAGTAGGTATTGTAGGTAGATCTTCAAAAACAGATCCAGGGGGAAATGCTTTGAGAATTGTGTGCTCAAAGGAGCCATTAGGAATGGGCTTGAATTCATCCGTAGATGGATTCCACAATACAACTTTTTGTTCAAGTTTGTATTGAATATAAGCTGTGTCAACTCTCACACCTCCTTGACAAAGACAAAGTATGCCATTAACAACGGAACCAACGATAAAAATACCTGCGGAATCTTCTTCAAATGGAGGTGGCAATTTGCCATAATTTCAATGACCAATTTGCCTATTATCTCATAATAAAACCTTTAATCTCTAGTCTCTTTATAGTAAAACGTTTTCTATGAAACAAGGGAGCAATATGAATTATTCTAGAGAATTCATCCAAGTTCGAATTTTAATTAATAGAGTCCTTAAAAATCTTCACTTACCTCCCAGTTCAATTCCAAATTACCTACGCTCTTTATGCTTAAGCAAAAAAAAACTGATATGTACTGCCCCTATTTAAAGCTAGAGTTTTCTTTTGAAAGGTTAAAGATATATATAGTTTACAAATGCGTTTTGTTTATTTTTTTTTATACTAATTCGCTGTCTAATTTGAAACGTAAATTCTTCATAACACTAAAACTCAAAATGGAAATGTAAAACAAAAACATAAAAAAAAAAAAAATAAAAAAAAACTCTAGAATGTTAGTATGGGAACATCCCCTTATTAGATATGTTCACCACTTTCCATCTTTTGCAAGCTTTGAATCTCAAAGGACCCTTGTAGGAATTGCATACATATTTCACGAGATCATCCTCCTGTAGAAAAGAATTAGGGATATTAATAAGGGAGAGAAATTTAAGTGTTTATATAACTAAAGATTAATATGTTAGTGTAGAAAAAAAAATGTTAATAACCAGGGCCGGCCTAAGGGGTTGTCACTAAAGTAAGAGTTTTAGGCCCCCAAAGTTTTTTATGCCTCGTAGTATTAGACCTCATTTTTTTTTTTTTGAAAATATTTTTGTTTGTCAAATTTTGTTAAAATATTCACTTGAAGCTCAAGTGGCATGTAAATGATGAGTCATAGTTCATTTTACAATTTCGATTGCAATGCTAATTATTTTATTGGTTTGAATCTTAAATTTGTTTTGCCTTCAGATTTCTATCGATCTAATTCGATGTCGTTTGTTCTAAATATATTAAGACATGTAGTGCGTAATCAAAGTTTGTAAAAGTAAAATATTAATTTATATTTCTATCATTTCAATATTATTTTGTTATTTTAAGATCTTTAACAATTGGTAAATATAATATAGCGAAAGAGAATATACTCTTACAATATGACAAACCAAAGTTTGATTTCTAGCGGATAAAATACTCATATTTAGTGTCTCACACACTTCATATAGAATTACTTTCAATTGAGGGAACTTATGATTTATTTTTTTTTAATTTTGTCTCAATCTCTTAAAAAATAATAAAAATAATGAATACAAGATAATGCTTTGCTCAAAATAATAAAAATAAAATATAAGATAAAGTTATGAGGAAGCAAGGAAATTTGAGATATGTGAAAAGGCTAAGTTTCAATCCTTTTTTTTTTTTTTTGAAAGGTTCAATCCTATTTCTTGTTTGTCTTGTCAAAAAAAAAATCCTATTTCTTGTTTGATGTATGTTTCTTAGTTTGCCTGTTTTTTCGCTTTATTTACTTCTTATTTGTAATTTGGTAATTTTGTAACTTTTTTAATTATGTCTGACATTGTTTTTGTCGGAAGGACTGTTTTGATTTTTTAATATATTTCATTTTGATCTGTTAAAATAAACTATGCAGAAAAAAAAATGCATATTGAATATATCTAGTAAAATTCTTTTTGATGGAATATAGATCTAGTAACTAAAGTAATAAAAAAAATACTCAAAACCATTATTTCATAATTATTATTATTATTTTATTTAAGAAACAGTAACAACCACCTTTACGGTGGTAACAATATAAAGTTTTTCTTACACAAAGCGGCAGCAGCATTTGACCTTAAAGGAGGAGAGCAGTCGTTATAATTCATTCCATCATGCTCTAGACACAATCCAACTTCATTCAAATAAATCTGTTTATTTTTTCAAATACAAAGTTCTGGGTTTTTTTTCTTCTTTCCAATGGCATTCACTATGGCCTTCTCCACATCGGCATGATCATAGGTTTTCATTGCATCTGGTTGAATGTTTTCCTTTTTGAATGCATTCATAATGTATAATCTATCTTTGATGTTTAGGGCAAGGGTAAAATAGTCTAGCACACTCTTGACCAAAAAAAATAATAGTCTATCGACACTAAATTCTGACCGAGAGCAAGAGCCGTGCTCTTCCCATTCATGCTCCCAAGGGGTTGCCACTAAATTAAGGGCTTTAAGCCCCCGAGTTTTTTAAGCTTCGTATTTGGCTTTATATTTTTGTCTTTAAAAATATTTTTGAACGGTAAATTTTGTAACATGTTCACACGAAGCTCAAATGGTATATAAATGAAGAGTCATATTTCATGTTGCAAGTTCGATCAATTTTATAGCTATTTTATTGGTTATTTGAACTTTAAATTCTTTTTGCCTTTAAATTCCTATCAATCTAATTCGATGTTGGTTGTTCTAAATATGTTAAGACAAGTAGTGTGTAATCAAAGTTTGTAAAAGTAAAAAATTAATTTATATTTGTGTCATTTCAATATTATTTTGTTATTTTAAGATCTCTGACAATTGGTAAATAATGTATATATTAAATATTATTTTCGACACACGCACGCACGCACGCGCGTGCGCCCACACACACACATATTAAAAAGGTCACGCACTAAGGGCGTTGATTATAGCGAAAAAAGATATACTCTCACAATATGACAAACCAAAGTTTGATTTCTAGCTAACAAAATACTCATATTTAATTAGTGTCTGACACACATCATATAAAATTACTTTCAATTGAGGGAATTTATGGAAAAAAAATTCTTAATTTTGTCTTATTCTCTCTAAACACACTTAAAATACCTCTATTTAAATGTCGATGGGTTTAATATATCATTATTCACAATGAAAGCTAAGAAACACCACTAATTGACAATTTTAAACCCAGCGACATTTAATTTCTGATGGATTTTAACCGGTGGTAGTTAACTATCGATGAATTTCGGAGTTAAATTTGTCATTTCTTAATATTTCTTAGCTTTGTGTGAAGTGTGAACAACAATTATCTCCATTGATAGGTTTGCAGCGTTTTGGAGTGACAGTGGTGTTGCTGGGATAAAGTCCATGTAATGTGAAATTCTCCAAGGTAATGTTAGGCATGTAGCTGGGGGGGTCATTGCTCGACCAGCTTCAAAAACTCGTTCTGGGAGATGGAGTGAGGAACCAAAAGCAAAACAAACCATAGTATCATAATTGGTTTCATGTTGAAAATGTTTTGATAGTAAGTGATAATGAGCAAAGAAGTGAGTGAGCGATAATGTGTGAAAAAATGCAGTAATTTATTGGAAATTTTTTTGTAATTAAGGATTAACACATGTTATTTCATAAGTATTTTGTCAGTTAGAAATTAAACTTTGATTTGTCACATTGTGAGAGCAGCGGCGAAGCTAGCAATAATTTTATGAGGTGACCGCTCGAAAGTAACCAAAGTCACAAAAAATTATTACACTTAAAAATATACCAACTAACTCAATAAAATTTATTTTTTTGGGTAGCCATAGCTACCCCTTTGTTGTACAAGCATTCACCCCTATGTGAGAGTATATCCTTTTTCACTATAATCAACTCTGGTAGTGTGTGACCTTTTTAATATGTGTATGTGGACGTGGGCGTTCGCGTGCGCACGTGTTTGTTGAACATAATATTTAATATAGACATTATTTATCAATTGTTGGAGATCTTAAAATAAAAAATTAATATTGAAATGATACAAATATAAATTATTTTTATACCTTTACAAACTTTGATTACACACTTAGTCTTAATATATTTAGAACAACCAACATTGAATTAGATTCATATGAATTAAAGGTAAAAAGAAATTAAGATTCAAATAATCAATAAAATTGCTAGTATTGAAATCGAACTTTGAACATGAATGAGCTATTGGGTTTCTGTGTGCAAGTACCAGAGAGACTTCTTGTATATGAATTTGTTTCAAACAAGAGTCTTGATTGCTTCGTATTTGTTGTACCACCTCTTCCTCAGGTATATTTCCTCCTATCTCTCCATGTCATTGGTCGACACCAATACATGTAATCATGAAGTGAATAACTTGTGATTTGCATTACTGAATCAATGTTTACATGATGTATTTATTTATAGACTATTGATGTTATACAATAAGATTCTATGAGGTAGCATATAAAAAATCAACCTAAGCTATGCTAACATTTAATTACTTAAGAAGCAAGTAAGCGCAGTCAACTATATTGTTGACCTTTTCTTCTCATGATGGTTTTATTGTTTTCTAAACTAGTATCTCTATTTCTTTAGTTATGATTGAATATTACACTTAATTACATAGCTCTAAAATTGATTTAATTTGTATGTTTTAATGCAGAACGAAATACAAGAAGAGCATAACTAACATGGAGATTATGTAACAATATCATTTTAGGGATTGCTCAAGGACTTTGTTACATTCATGAGGGTATACCACAATTCCTCCACCGCGATCTAAAACCAACAAATATTCATTTGGATGAAGAAATGAATCCAAAAATATCCGATTTTGGTCTGGCTAGATTCTTTAGTGAGGACGAAACTCTAAAATATATAAAACAAAGTTGTGGGTACCTTGTAAGTAAGCAAAATAAATATTAATTGTTAATATTAAGTAGTGTATTATTTTGAAAGCATTTTTTTTAATTCATAAAACTTATTCATTTGGTTTGCAAAGGATATATGCCAACCGAGTATTTATGTTTTGGACAGTATTCCGTCAAGTTTGATGTGTACAATTTCGGAATTATCGTCTTAGAGATAATTACTGGTCTTAAACACAAAAGAGATATAGAAGATCAAAAACGTCATGTAAGTATTTCTTTCATTCTTGTTTTTTTGTGTGTTAGACACTGATTAAATGAGTATTTTATCAGTTAGAAATTAAACTTTGGTTTGTCACATTGTAAGAGTATATCCTCTTTTGTTATAATCAACTCTGCTAGTGTGTAACTTTTCTAATATGTGTGTATGGGCGCGTGCATGCATGTGTGTTGAAAATAATATTTAATATAGACATTATTTACCAATTGTTAGAGATCTTAAAATAACAAAATAATATTGAAATGATACAAATATAAATTACACACTTGTCTTAATATATTTAGAACAACCGACATCGAATTAGATCGATAGGAATATGAAGACAAAAAGAATTTATGGTTCAAATAACCAATAAAATTACTAGCATTAAAATTGAACTTACAATAGAAACTATAACTCCTCATTTACATACCACTTGAGTAAACATATTTACAAAATTTAAAGTACACATATTTACAAAATTTAAAGTACGATAAAAAATATAAGGCTGATAAAAAATATGAGGCTTATATAGAGTTTCAAAAACATGAAGGCCTAAAACCCTTGTTTTAGTGGCAGTCCCTTGGGTCGGCCCTTATGTGGTCTATATATAATTATTCCTCAAAACAAATCTATATATATGATTATAAACATTTGCAAATTTAACACGTAACAACTATATATGACTACACTTATTTAATGCATTTCTTAATGGCTTTGTATTTTAAAATCGTTTTTGAAGTGTAGTCTTATGAAATGAATTGATAAAATTTAAGTTGCATCTAATTAGAGATAGGAATCTCTTGATATGTTAAAAGTTTAACATTTTTTTAACATAAATAAGCGATATTCATTCATTTAAATTAATAGAGTACATCGATACAATGAAAATTTGTTAAAAACAAAAGGAATGAATCTGTGAACAAACTCACAACATCCATGTTAATAGCATAAAACGGAAAAGTATTAAAGCCTACACATATGACTATATTTAAGTCTCCAGAATACTCATGTCTCCGGATCTGCAACGTTGACGACTCCATAGTCATTGATTTGATCTGCACTGGATTGAAGCTGGTCTAACAATATGAATCAAACAAATACCTGAACGAAACAAGAAAGACAAACAACGTCACACAAAGACGACGAACAAAACAACGTTGTACTAATACGACGAAATCACAAAAGAAAAAACAAAATAGATGTGAAAATCACTTATTTAAATAAAAGGGAAATAGAAAAACGAGTTAGAGGGGTGATATTAGGTCTTTCCGCATTTATATATTAAAGATTAAAGATTTGGACAGCTAAATTATTCAAACCTATGTATAATGTGAGTTATTCATAAATGTAGTAAATGAAAAAAAAAGGTAATATAAAAAAAAAATTCTTTTTGCAACACTAAAAAAATATTCTTGTATCTATAGCAAGTAAGAAAATGTGCATTATATGCATGAGAAAAACGTATAGATGCGAATTAAAAAAAAAACACTGTAATACAAAAAAAAAAAATGTGATACACATAAAATATTGACAAAATATTTTTTATTTTATTTTGCAAATGCGACACGAAACATCTATATTTGAGAAAATAATTTTTTCATATAAAAGTCATTTTGACCTTAAAGAAAATGATATCATAATTTTCTTATTAGAGCATTGACCTTAAATTTGACCTCAAAGAAAATATGTTTTTCACCGTGTGTACTATCATGTACTTTAATTTAATTTATTTGTGTAATATATGTATTATTTAGGCCCCGTTTGGATAAATAGCTTATACATGTGCTTATAGCATTAGAGCTTATAGCACTAGAGCTTACATTATAAGCTCTTATACTCAATAAGTTTTTTATGTTTAGATATGTATACTAAAAAGTACTTATATAAATTGAAGTGTTTGGAAGTGTCATTACACAAGCAATTATGAAATGTTAAAATATTTTTAATTTAAAATATATATAATCAAAGAATCAAACCACGATTATAAAGCTAAAAAAACAATATTAAAATATCATAATAATACTTATATATATATAGGTTAAATATGTTTTTTGGTCCCTATAAAAATATATCAACTTTCCGTTTTAGTCACTCTAAAACTTGTATTAGATTTTTAGTCCCTCAAAAAAATTTCATCTTCACTTCTAGTCTCTCTTTTTAAATAAACTTATATGTATAATTTATATTTTTGCAGAAAAATTTATAATATTATAAGAATCTCTTCCAAAATATTTAGAATTTTTTAACAAAAAAAATTCATATTCAATTCATGTTTTGTTGAAATTTTCTAAATTTTAAAATTAAGTAAGGACTAAACTTAAAAGATCCCAATTTTATAGAGACCAAAAACATATTTAACCCAAAAATATATTACACATGAATTGACTTAAAAATAATGACCAAAAGTGGTGATTGAAAATTTTAAGGGGACTAAAAATTGAAGAAAAATTTTAGATGGACTAAAATGAAAAGTTAGTATATTTATAGAGAATAATATTAAATTTGCATAAAGATAAAACAAATGTGTTAACGAGAATCCTTAAAAAAAATGTGTATGAGAAAAAGGACCAATTACAAAAATATGTGTGTTACATTATTTTTTTTTGAAAGAGTGTCTTACATTATAAATAATGATAAAGGAAATAGATGTATATATAATTAATTAGATACTCACCACCGTAAAAGATAAATATAACAAATAAAATATGGGTTTGGGAAAAGGTGGAACTGAGAGAATCGAAGTTAGTAGCATTATTTGCATAAGCTCTGTATAAGCAATTTGGTAAGCTTAAAATTAAGGCTTATTAAAATATGACATAAGCAGCTATTTTTATTACTTTACCTAAACGCCTTTAAAAAGACTTATGTTAATAGATAAGTCACATAAGCTCAAAATAAGCCAATCCAAACAGGCCCTTAGTGTTGAACCAAAATGAGTTTTGAACAATGTCTCTAACGTTTTGATGATAACAAAATATGAAAGAACATTTGAATATGTTAATGTGTGTTTAAGTGTGCAGGACCATATAATTAAATTCTGACTCTCAAAGTCATCTTTTAGTTCTGAAATATCAAGACTCTGAACGTATTGGGAAGCATCTGAAGCCAAAAAAAAAGAAGATATTGTGACTTTGAACAAGATCTAAAAAAGGTCAAATTTAAGGTCAATGCTCTAATAAGAATAGACATTTTGCTAAGAAGCCTATGATGGAAACAAGATTCTAAAGGTTGAAGCATTTGAAGATAACGTCAGCACCTAGAGACTCTAACTCTGTTTGTCGTCTTCCAAAAGAGTATTGCTTTCAAACTCTAAGTAGTACCACATGCAGAAATAAACAAGAAAAATCAAGGACAAAGAGAATGTAACAGATTATTGTATTAGAAGAAAAACATTTTATAATGACTACTCAACGCCATTATTCATTTGATAAAAAGCTTCAACATCTCTGATTAAGTTGCTCAAGGACTTAAGCTCCGTTTGGATTAAGTTTATTTTGGGCTTATGAAAAATAGTTTATGCAAATAAATAAGATTTTATGTTAATTTATAAGTTCTTACTAACGAAAATTGTATTTTCGTAAACTATTTTTTTCATAAACAGCCTTTACAAGCTTATAAATAATATATAAAAACTTATTTATTTACATTGCATAAGCTCTAAAATAAGTCAATCCAAATGGACCCTTAATTGATGCGCGAGCACTTCTTCAACAATGGTTCTCTCATTATTTCCTATATAAGGACTTGAACAGTTGAAGAAAAATAATAAGATTTCTATCTTTTTACAAGTGTTATTACTCTGTCAAATTATATAGCGCACAACACTTAGTAAATTTTTACAAACTTTCAGTCTTAGGAATTTTCTTATGTTATGATGAGTATTATGAGTGAATTATGTTGTTGGATTGGTGTAATTTGGATCAATTATAAGCGTGTATAGGTTACAGGTCATTAATAACTTGGTTAAAAGTATTCAATGTTGTTATGTTAGCACACTAGAACTCAGCGTGAGTTAACTCACGTTTGTGCTACCGAACATGACTTTATTCACGTTGGATTAGCTTGACTTTAAATCTCGTTGGTTCTACCGAACGTGAGTTAACTTACGCAGGGTTAATTTTAAAAGTTTGAGATGGAAATAAGCAAAAACGTTTGGGAGAAGAGCAATTTTCGGTACGACAACATCAAGACCTTTTAGGGTCCATGTATAGTTCTTATTTGGCAGTACAGTGACATAATTTCTTATAGTTTTTTTTTTCTTCCAAATTATATGGAAGTCAAGATATACATACTCCTTTTTCAAAAAAAGATATATATACTCCTTGCAAATAATTCTTTATTTGAATTAAAAAAAAAAAAGTGGTGTATAACCAAGAGAAGCGAATTCTTGTTAAAATATAATTCTTTATTTGAATTAAAAAAAAAAGTGGTGTATAACCAAGAGAAGCGAATTCTTGTTAAAATGAAACGAAGAAATATAGGTTTGGTGGTATCAAAAATAATATTTTGAAACTAGACATTTATAAATAAAATAAAATCAATTGATGTATTTTTCTGCCGAGGAAACCATTTCATGTTGATGGAAAACCAGTTATTTTTAAATCAAATAAGACAAATGTCACCACTTAAAATAGTTTTTTTTAAAGACCCTTTAAAATATTTCTGTACACTTAATATAGAATGAGATTATAAAAATAAAAAGGAAAAACGTAAAAATTGACATGTGACATTCCTTTTTTTGACAAAATGTGACATTCTTGATTAGGCGTACATTATTTGCCAATATTTTTTTTAAAAAAAAATTTAGGGTGAGATGACCATGTCTCAATCCAAGACATGAAAAACTTTGATGGCTTAAAAATATTTATTAAAATTACGACACAATGAGAGATCATTTACAGATCTATTTATTTCATTTTAAATAAAGCATTCACAATTCCATTGACATGCAATACAAGAAAAGAAAATGTTAACAAATGTCCTTGAGCAAATTCCACTTAAGATCAATATTTTTATTTGGCATTTGCTATTGAATAGATTAGCAACAAAAATGAATTTGTTTAGAAGAAACATTTTGGATTACAACGATTCTTTGTGCGCGGCTACTTGTGGCATGGTGGAGGATCAAGACCATTTGTTTTTTATTTGTGGCTTCTACAATCAACTTTGGCTTTTGATATCGGGTTGGCTAGGCTTTTCTACGGCTCTTCATGGTTCGTTAATTGAGCATTCTGCTCAGTTTGAAGGCCTTGGGGGCTTTTCCAACAAGTCTCGATTGGTTTTTAACACAATTTGGATTTCAGTTCTTGTTATCATTTAGATCGCAATAGGATACATTTTCATAATAAGACGAAACAACTTTTCTCTTTATTGGAAAAAGGTTAAACTTCAAGCTTATTGGTGGCTAAAATTGTATTACGCCCTTTTCGATTTTGAGTACACGGTTTGGAGATTGAGTCCTTTGTTATGCTTTCAGGTTGTAACATAATTTTTTATTTTCTGTCGGTTTTTGTGTAGTAGTTTGTCTGTGTTATTGTAACATCTGAACATTTTAGCTTCCTTTAGTACACCTTGTACTAGAGAAGTTTTCGTTAATTTTTAATATATTCGTTTAGCTTTTTTTTTAAAAAGAAAAACAAATGTCCTTGAGTGTTGTTTAAGTAATGAAAGGAGTGACATTTGTTTATAAAAATAAATAACTTTTGTATAGAAAATAATAAATTTATTACATTTTTAATAGTTTAAGTTATATTTTTAAGATAAAATTTCTTTTAGATAAATGTTTTAAACAATATTTTTAGAGCACATGTGAGTGTCATTTAAACAAGATCGAATAATAGAAAACATTTGTGTGGTCATTGTTGGTACTATGGACAACATTTGTAATTCAAATATATCCCAAACATACGATAAGATACATATTCTACTTTATAACCCCACTAGATTTAAATGGGAAACTATATCATATAATTAAGGGGTGGGGGCAGACATATTGAATTGCACAAACCATAGCTTCAACGCTGGGCAACCTAAATCATGGGAATTTGGACTTAGACCGTTACTTACACGAAGTTGGGAGTAGTCAACATCTCCCATGTGACAATAGCTAGCTAAATTCACTTCATATTATATAATCTATTTTAATTTCTCATCTTAATTTCTTCTATGTAATATTCCTCTTATCCTTGCCCTGTTTAAGGATGCTTAGAACGTTGCATCATATGTGAAGGGGGAACAAGTAATGGAAAAAGTACTCCTAAGTCTCAAATATATGTAGTGAAAAAATAACAAGACATTTATGTGGTTGAACCTTTTTGCCAAACATCATGCATTTTGTGTTTGCATTTATCATTCCTTTATTATTTTCAATTGAGGTTGTTAGTCTGAATTCATATGCCCATAAATATTTCTCTCTATAATACTTTGAGGGAAAATGCTAATTGGTACTCCAAACACTGATTAAGGATATTAAAAAAGGAAATTACATTAAATATTGTGTAATCAATTTATAAAATGTCAAAAAAGTTGCATTTTTAGTAATAACTTTCTTTTCTTGTATTCTTAATGCGTGCTCTGGAGACACTGGTGAGCATGACCATACTTTGAACTCCAAAAATTGAGTCGGATTGAGTTACAATTTGGGTGGTTCCATAATATTATTGAAGACATGTCTATGCATTAAAGTTTACATAAAGTAGACTATATGAGTTTGGGTGCAAGATTATCAAAGTTCTAATAATTTAATATACAAATTGATTATTAGAATAGTACTTGATCCAACACATATAGACCAAAGTTCACATGAACAATATAAGTACACACTATTCGAGTATTAATTTAAAATTATACAGTAATAATGTGATTAGTTGGTTTGAAAAATGAACATAACTACATAAGAGTTGAAGTGATAATGAAGTTATGAGTTTAATTCTTCCACTACCAAAATAAGAACTAACATCATTTATTATTTTAATAAAAAAATCTTCTATTGATGAATGAATGGAACCTAATAAGTTGTTTTTATTCTATAAAACAATTAAAACCCTTTTTAACTTGATCAACACAAAAACCTGTGGTGAGTTTCTAGTGTTCAATGGTTGATCATTTCATATACTGAAGCTTTTAATTCATAACATTTATCTTGAACAATTGAAGGAGAGATTTTTTTTCCCCCATAGAATATCATGATTTAAACATGTAGATTATGAGCTAGAAAATTCACACTATAAATAAATAAAAGACTTAATTACTTGTTCACAATGAGAATCATATAATTAGATCTTCTGCTTTTACTTGAACACTGCAACATAAATGGTGTTACCAATTATTTGAAATACAGTGAAAAAGTGGAAACTTTTGAAGTACTAAATCAAAAGAGAGAAAAAAGATCTTGCAATAAACTTGACAACCATTGGCTTGTGACATTCCATTTCTGCCACTTTCTTCTTCATGTTCATGGTCAATGATTGAAGGTGAAGCTTAAGAGTCTAGTTTTATCAAAATCACAATGGTATATTGAAATTTGGTCAAACTCACCGTAAATCCAAACATACCCTGATTTCTTAAAAAAAGTGAAGAAAGAAATGTTAGTTAATAAATTAATCATAAATAAAAAACAAAAGAAGCACAATAAATATAGAGTAATGCAACAACCTTGTATAGTGCATGATGATGAAGAAACACACAAATTGTAACAAAATAGCCAAAAAATCAATCAAAAGAGGTTTCATTGCTTGAATTAGCAATAAATTTTGACGAAATTACAGTGACACCGTAATTTTGTTGAAACTTCAAATCCAATTTTTGTCAAAACAACGATAACACACTCTAATTCCATCAATTGTTAATCAAAACATGTACTAGTCTCATGAAAAAAACATTTAAAAACAAAATTAAGAAGCAGAACAACAACAAAAGTACAATGAAACAACCTTGTATAGTGCATGATGATGAACAACATAACAATTATAGCCAAAAACCTTAAAAGGGTACCTTTGATTATGCTGGATGATGAACCAAGAAGTATGAAGAAGCCATGAAACTCAGGATGGATAGCGCTAGAGAAGATCAATCAATGAAATGGAACCAAAAAAGAAGACATTCTATGGCGCTATCCCTCCTGAGCTTAACAGATTCTTTCACACAAAAAATACAAGAGCTATAGTATTGAGTTGAAGCTTATAATAAACCAACTAACTCATTTTAAATAAATAAATTATTTAATTAAAATGCTTGCTAGGTAGCTACCATTATTATGAAACATTTAATGCTTCTGATACATGGTGGGGAGGGACGTAACAGAGGTATTTATAGAAGCAGAGAAGGGAAAGTAAGTACGTGGGCACATTCAGAAAAATTAAACCAACTTTTTCAAAATAATATAAAATATGAGTATAGGTCCAAATTGGTACTTAAGAAAAAACAGTGACATATTTGTATTTGATTATTACACTTATGCACATTAAATGTGTGATGAAGGAATAATTTTAATTGTTCAAGTTTAAATTAACGGTGTAGATTATTATTTAAATATGATTTGATGAAGGTCTAATGTGAGTCGATAAATTTCAAGAGTTATATTGTTTCAACATGAAAAGAATGATACATTTATGATGAAGGTTGGTGACCCGTATCTCTTTAAACCTTGAAGATTATCTTGACTCAAATGAGTTTATGCAACTCAATTCTATGGTTAAAACGTAATTTGGAATGAAAAAGCTAGAACCATAGAATTTGAATTACAGTGCATGATGAATCAACCTTAGATTTTGATTTTCCCTAAATTCCAATTTGAGACTTTGTATTGTGTTTTCTTTTAAAAAAAATGATAAGATTATGTCGCATTTTGTTTTTTTAATTATAAGCTGCCAAAGTTCATCCACGTGTGTAATCTGTAACGTTCAACTTATAGAAGGGATGAACTTATTCCAACGTTGCTAATATTTTGGACCAATTTAAAACGTTTAAAGCATACATGACAAACTTAAATCTAAAATAAACTTAAGGGGTCAAACATTCAGTTAAACCTTTTTAATTAAAAACACGCACTCCCAATTTCATATATATTATGGGTCCTTTTTTTTTTAAGGGATATATGTTATAGATCTTATTTAGTATATTTATATGATAATTTCTATGGTATGCTCGAATATTCGAGAGTGCTCGTACATCCGATCTTTATATTAATAACTAAGTGAGTTATTTTTTAGAAAAAAAAAATGTTCTATTATTTGCAATTATAATAGCTAAATCTTATTTATAAAAAATGCCGGCAAAATAAATTTTGATTTTTCTTAATTTTTATTATCCATTATAGTGAATAATGATCATTTTGTATGATAAAATGAAACAAAAATCAGTAGGATTCTTATAAATAATAAAATGATATTTTTTAACTTACGTCCCAATTTAGCTTGAAGGATCATCATATTATTTTGTTCAGTAAAATGTAAAAATTTTAATATAATCTTTATATACAATTCAATGTGTTCTTACGTCCCAATAATGTTGTTTTTGGCCAAAAATTTTTTTATCGAGCAATGAAATTGAATTAAACTTCAGGAGTGGCCTGAACCATAGTTATTATAATTCTTAATGCCTAAAATACACTTAAAATTTATTTTAAAATCAAAGCCATATCCCAAAGGGTGTACGTAAAGCAGCCGTTTTCAACCTCAAACTTTTTAGGCATCTGAAGTACTTTTTAGATTTGAATAATAGTGTTAATTTTATCGGTGTTGATTTTTTAGGCCTCATTGTATAAATTTTACTCATTACATTTTTATTAATTAATTAAAATATTAATCAATCTGATTCAATCATATATATTCATTTAACATCATAAAAACTAATTAGCTTTAAAAGGTTTTTTATTTTTATTGTTGTTAATTTTGTATGGGTCTCATTTCAAAGTTTGCTTTAGGTCTTTCGATTTGTTGGATCTGTCCGTGTTTGACATGAATAATATTTTTTTAAAAACAATGATCAAATGGATGCTTTTTATTTATGAGAACCAAGCTGTTTTTTGTGGTGTTTAAAACTGAACCAACTTAATAAAAAATCACAAATCAATTCAAACTGAAAATTGCAAAAACCGGATTTGCTTTGGATGTATACAAGCCAATTTTTTATTCAATTGCACAATTTAGGTAGGTTTGCGAATTTTATTATATCAACCGAACCAAATCGCACCAAACTGCGACTTATGTCACCCAACCCAATACTCATAAAACCTCAATGGTAACTTTTATAAAATGACATAATTTTTCTCTTGTTAAGTTTATTCTTTTTTTTTTTATTTTAAAAATTGTATTTAATTTGATGTTACTTGCACTTTTGCAAATCTGTTTATGTTAAATATATCTCAAAGCATAGAAACTCAATAAGAACTTTTAGAAAATGATAAAATGTTAGTCTGTTCAGTTTTTTATCATTGTGGGTTACTTTTTGTTTCATATTTTAAATTTGGTCAATGTTGTTGAGAACATTGTTGGATGAAAATGAAATTTAATGTTGGATAAATTTTGAAACATTGCTGAAAATAAGTTGTTTTTAACTTGATTTTAATATTGAAAATAAAAAATTGTAATGTCTTGCAAAAAACCGCAACAATGAACTAACCCAAACCACATTAGTTTTGTTTGGTTTAGTTTATTTTTAAAAGTCAACCAAACCAAACTACATATAGTTTTTTTATGTTGCAATTATAATGACTTTCAACCTCAAAATCGAACTAATATGCACCGTCAACATCCATAGTTCTTAGTGTTTCTTTTTAAACAATGACAATAACCAATTTAGTCTTTTGATACACAATATAAATATAAATAGACTTTGTCCAAGTTGGTTTAGGGGACCAGATTTGAACCTCATATATCATACTTATTAATTTTAAGAGATGAATTTATATTCAATATACTATTTAAAAAAATAATAATTAATAAACTGCCTCCTATGAAGTCATATGTAAAAAGCTAGCTTCACTGTTTTTACTACTATTAATTTATATATTTTTAGAGGTACTAGTATTATTGCTCAAAAAAAAAAAAAAAAGAGGTACTAGTATTAATTAATAATAAGTACTAATTTGACAATTTTGTATCATGTGGTTTCTTTGCTTGCGTAAAAGGGTAAGGACTTTAACAGTTTTTCCAATTTTACTATGTCTTGCTTTTTGTCCTTTGAATGCCCCTGCCGACTACGATAGAGTCCATACCTTTCCTTTCTATTGAAAAATACGTACGCTTTTGAAGAAAGAATTAAATTACTATAATTTATGAACTGGTTTCAACTCACAATTAATCATCTCATTATGAGGATTGATTGTATCTCTGGTTTTGAGTGAACAACATGATTTAATCCACCATGGTTGGTCTATGAACCACTATTCAAGATGGACTTGGAACATGTTTTGTTAGAAGTTTTTATAATTAGTGTTGTCAGCTTATGGAACAAATTGTTTTTTGCATAAAGATACATGTATTTGTGTCTCAAGTTTGAGTATGAGTCCGCATTGGATGGAAATATGAATATTGAGAGATTCATATACTCAAAGCTTTAAGTTTTTGGCGTAGTGTGGTGTTCAATATCAAATGTGTTTTTACAATGTTACTTAAAGTTTAATGTGACGATCCTTCAAACTCCTCTCAAGACTCAATAATAGTGGTATCATGAGAGTTGATGTTATGAGACATCTATTGTGGAATGGTATTTGTTGGTGTTTAAAGAGGAGAGTATCTATAGAAGAACATTTTCTCTTTTTTTTTTTTTTTGATTTTGATTTAATTAATAGTCGTAAAACAAATTAGGGTTGATGAAATGAAATGTAATGATATATATAGTTGTTGGTGGGACCTATTTAATAAATTTTGTTGAGGAGTTGGGTTGGAGGAATTAGGTGCTTATTAAATATTAACATTAAAAAATTATAAATAGATTATGTGTACACATATAACCCATTTGGACACCTAAATAGGAGGGCTCCATTATGGATGAGCTGAGAATGTTTTAACGATATCTTTAAGGGTCTTGCTAACCAATGCCCTCAGGGCAATGATTAAGGAACCTACGAATAGAAATTTTGTTTTGGAAATATAAGATATTATTTTTTATCAGATAATGATTACACAACTTTTCATAAAAACTTACTCCATCCGTTTCTAAATATAAGCATAATTGACTTTTTAGGTTCATTCAATTAATGATGTATGTGGCTCATATTATAAACCACATACATCATTAATTAACCACATACATCATTAATTGAATGAACCTAAAAAGTGAATTCTGCTTATATTTAAAAACGGAGGGAGTATTTGTTTGGATGTTTAACCAATGTCCTTAGGACACTGGTTAACATTCTCCTATCTTTAATTACTTCACAAATAAATAATGTGCGTGAAATGACATTAACTCTTCTAATCTAATGAAAACCTTACATTAGTTAATTGGTCAACTTTAAGTTGTTTTATTCTATGAAGAATGATAAGAGCACTCAATTTTTAACACTGACTATTTTATTAGATGAAATCAATGTGAGATTTCATCCTTTGAAAATATGTTCCACATAAAGTGATGAGACCTACCCTGGAGTGTGCTCAATTTTGGTGGGCTAATTTGGTTTCTTCAAAAACATTTGATGGAACCTACAAGAATTTCATCTAACAAGAAAGTGAGTGTTATAAAAAGAGTGTTCATAACACTCATTTTACTATCATATGGCTATACACTCAAGACTGACCTAACATGTTTGGAGGCCAAAAACAATTTTTAAAGTGAGGCTTTTGTGACCTAATGATCTTAATACCAGGAATTACATTAGCTTCTCCAAGGTATTTCATATCAAAGTTGTTACACAATAGTGATTTCACAACATTCACATCATGGATATTTGAATGAAATATGAGTACGTCGTTTACAAAGAGATATATGATTGTGTAAATGTTATTTTCATATTTGTAATAAATACAATTGTCACTTTCATTCACTTTAAACTCGTTTCATATAATTAAGTTATCAAAATTTCCACGTCATTTTTTTGGAGCTTGTTTTAGACTGTACATAGATTTATCTAACTTACAAACATTGTTTTCTTGTCTATGAATAACAAAATCTTTAGATTGCTCCATATAAATTTCTTCTTCTATGTCACTGTTTATAAAAAAAAAGTGTTAGCATCCATTTGATGTACTACCAAGTTATGAATAGCACAAGTGAAATTAGTTCCTATATCAATGTAATTCTAGTGACGAACAAAAAAGTGTCAAATTAATCTATATTTCCTCCTTGCCTAAAACATTTGGCAATAAGACGAGCCTTGTATTTATCAATAGTTTCGTAGGTTTTTAGTTTTTTTTTTTTTTAAAATTCATTTACAACCTATTAGTTTGCAATCAAGATACAAGCCTACTAAGTGTCAAGTCATGTTTGACTCTAAAGAATCAATTTGATCGTTTATAGCTTCATGCCATAAATCAACATCCATGGAAGACATGACTTCTTGAAGGTTTGTTAGATCATCCTCTAATGTGTAGACCATATAATCAAGTCCATACTCTTTACCAATTTTTGATCTCTTACCTCTTTGAGGTTCTATTACATCTTGTTAGATGTTCTCATCACCATATCTAATTACCGGAATGTGATAAGTTGTAGTGCCCCCATTATTTCCTAATTTAAAGGAGAATTTATTTTCATAAATCAACATCATTTGATTACATGATGACTTTAACATTTAAGTCATAAAATCTATATTCTTTATCTTAATAACATACCCAATAAATACATATTTATAGGCTCTACTAACGAATTTAACTCTCTTGGAGTCCGAGATCAAAACATAGGCATACAACCCCAAGTTCAATGATAAGACAGTTTAGGTTATCTTTTCTTAAAAATTTCATATGGAAATATTTTTGTTCTTAGACTCTATTTAGCACACAACAAACAGTTAATAAAATTTAATCCCCACCAATGAGATGGAACATTGAAATTAGGCATGATTGCAACAACTAACACAATAAAGGTTCTACTCTTTCTTTCAGCTTTACCATTCATTTCAAGAAAATATGTTGCAGTTATTTCATGAATAATTTTGTGCTCTTTATGCAACTCGTTGAAAGTGTGTGAACCATATTATGTGCTTCTGACACTACGAAATCACTTGATTTTTTTTATTGAATTATTTTCAAATTTCTATTACAATGATTTTGAACATATCAAGCACATCACTTTTATTTTTCATAAGACACGCACAAGTATAGTCAGAATAATCATCAATAAAAATGATAAATTATCTTTTTTGGTTTATAGTCAAGATACCATCCAACTCGCATATATTAAAATGTATTAGATCTAAAGGTTCAGATTCTTTAATTATCGATTTATGTGATTGTTTGATATTTTAACTTGACTACAAAATTTGCAATTTTCAAAATAATTTAAAAATATATTTCAAATTAAACCTAAGTCACTAAGTTAGAAATATATTTTGTGTGAAAGAGTCTATTATGCCAAATATTAAAATCATACAACATATATTTTTTGTTGGTGAAATCACACAAATAAGTGAAAGAGACATTTTATCAATTTCAACATTCATCAACACAAAATCAATTATATGGTTGGAGATGCCCTAATATAGTTATTCTTTCGGTTCATGATCACTTCTAGACTACTTTTTTAACACTAATCCTTGGTTTAATGATTAAGAAGGGATCTATTGATTTTTCTAATGTGGTAAACTTGCATTATCCAAAGCATTAACACGAATTTAACATAAAACATATATAAAAAATGAATTTGCTCAACTCAATTTTCCAAAGAAAATCATGTGTGCATTTACCTAATCATGTTTTGGGATGTACTTTGGTGTGGTGGTGGTCTGAACTATAGGGTTTTATATTTTACATTTTGCTTGGGCACATGATTAAGTGTTCTTTTCAACTATTTATAGAAAGTGGAGAGATCGTAATTACGAATAATACTTTCTTAATCAAGATTAGCAATGATTTTGAGCTAAATGATTTTAATAAAATCACTAATAGTACTATTTTACTATCAATGTTTCCTTACAGCAGAGTAATATATGCATTTGATTGTCTTGTCTCCCACTATGGCCCCGTTTGGTATGCCAAAAGAAGATAGAAAAACAAAAATAGTTGAGTACAAGATTATTTCCATAATAATTTGGTATTAGTGTATCATGTTGAGAAAAAGATTTGAAAATGATAGTATTTCCATCGGGCTTACTGGTTTTTCATATCTCACTTTTGATACTATGTCTGCAAGGAAATTGGATTCTCTACCTTTCTCTACACATTTCGACCACTTTAACGAGGTCGAGGACGGAAGGGAGAACTTAACAAAAAAAGTAGAAAATTAAATAATATTTCTTTCGTTTCATAATGAATGACATTTTATTTTATCATTTCACATAAATTAAGAAAAATATAATATATAAATAAATAAATAAATGAAAGAAAATAATAATAATTTACTAAATTATCCTTTATTATGTATTGCTCTAATCTTATTCCTGTAAATGTATGGTGAAATATCTTGATTTGAGAGCGGTGAAAGGTAATATTAATTAGAGAGTAGAATTGAAAACAACAATTAATATTTCCTTTAAAAGCAAAAAAGTCATTCATTTTAGGATATGTTTTTATTGTAACTAAATCACTTATTGTGGGATGGAAAAAAAAATTTTAAAATAATTAAATTCATGTATTTTAATATCTGTGTGTTTGAATAGTATGATCAAATGATTATAATCAAGCAAGTACTCCCTTCGTTTTTAAATATAAACAAAATTTACGTTTTAGGTTCATTCAATTAATGATGTATGTGATCCATAGTCTAAAAAGTAAATTTTGCTTATATTTAAAAATAACCATATACATCATTAATTAAATGAACCTAAAAATCAATTTTACTTATATTTAAAAACGGAGGAAGTATCATGAACCATATACATCATTAATTAAATGAACCTAAAGTAAATTTTACTTATATTTAAATAAAAATAAAAACTGAGTATCTTCCATGGTTCTCCTGGAAGAAAAAAAAGGTACTTTTCCATGTTTGGCATTGCTTTTCTCTTTTTTCTACACTATGCTATGAAAAAAGAAAAAGAAAGAAAGTAATCTCTCACTGATTCGGAGGGTTACCTCGGAAATGTAGAGTGAGAGTGACTTTTGATATGAATATGAGCAGAGCATTTGTAGTATTGGAGGCTTCCCTGCAGTACGTGTTCTGATGCCCACACTCGTTACCTTATAAGCACATTCTTCAATATCTTTTGAAAAGGACCCACCAACCAATACTTTATGTTGTGCTGCTCATTTATAAGTAAAAATTGTTAAGTCAAAAATAAATTCCATAATAAGAAAAAAAAATAGAAAATCATAATAAATTTGGAGGAGTTTGAGATTTTTTTTAATGGTTAGAATTCACCATTTTAAAATAAGGGTCTTGTTAACTAGTGCTCTCATGACAATGGTTAAGGAAATTATAAATTTTAACTTTTGATTAAGTAATAATTACACAACTTTTTATAAAAAAGTTATTTGTTTTGGTTGTTTAACCAATGCCCAGAGAGCACTGTTTATCATTCTCCTTACAATAAATAAGTGGGATGTCTAAAGTTTGAACTCTGATCATTACATATAAAAATATATTGTTCATGTCAATTGAACTATGCTCACGGGAACGAGTTTGATAATTCTTTACCATAATAATTTTAGTCTTTTGGGTGCATTATATGTTTGGATAGTTAAGTGTTTTGAAAGAATTTTTAGTTTTCATTGGATAACAATTTTAATTGAAAGAATTTTCATCTTTTTAGCGTGAAAGTTATATGAGAGTATTGTTGTGTGCAAGTGTGAGTTATATGTCCCACATCATAATCATATAGAAAAGTGGAGGTTGAACATTTCATAAGTGAGAGAGGACCCATAAACTTATTGCCTTAAAGTTTTAGGCAAGAGTGTGGTGTCTTTCTCGCTTGTGTGGTTGCTATGACCTGGATGTGGGTGGTTCCCCTGGCTCCCCTCGTGACCCAACAGTGGTATTAGAGTAGAGATTCGACGAAGGGTTCGACCGACTCCTTGTGTCGAAAGTCTTCTTGACAAAGAGTGTTCAAGCGACGAGTTCCATTGAGTGCGGCAATGGCGGTACAAGTAATTGTGTGCAGATGAAAGAGCCTCTGCTTGAGGGGTGAGCATGGTGAATTTTGATGGACTCACACTTGAGGGAGAGATTGTTGTGTGCAAGTATGAGTTATATGTCCCACATCCAATAGAAAAGTGGAGGTTGAGCACTTCATAAGTGAGAGGACCCATAAACTCATTGCCTTAAGATTTTGGGTAAGAGTGTGGTGTCTCTTTCTCGCTTATGTGGTTGCTTTAACCTGAATGTGGGTGATCCTCCTGCAGGGCGTAGCCCTTCACGTGGAAGGAGTAGCCTTGGCTACCCAAAAAACAACATTATTCTTGTGTTGGTAGGTATGTATTTATATTCGGCTATCCTAGATAATAAACATTGAGCTACCCCAAATAAGTTCAGTTGCCGAAAATTAGCATAGATAAGAAAGAAACTTTTTCAACAATACAAATTATCATCGCAGTAGTCATAAACATATTAAATGGGCAATGAGTTTCTTGCAAATAACCTATTTGTTTACATTGGAAAAAAAAAACATTATTAATCTATATTGTAAACAATCAATTATGGATAAAATTGGTTTCTGAAACACATTTTGTCCCACTTTTCTAAATAACTATTGTCAAGTTTTATCATTTGTTGCTGCTATAAGCTAACTTTCATGTATTGACTAATTTTTGGATTATTTTGTTTTTAGTCTCTACAGCACTAACAATTTTTAAATTTTAATCCTTAATTTTTGTTATATAGATTAAATCCAAGACTAAAAACACTTTTTTTTTTGTGTAAAATTTTAAAAAATAAGACAAAAATTGAATATTTTTTTAAGGACTAAACTTAAAATTATAATTTATAGGACTAAAAATCATATTTTATCCTTAAACTTAATATGTTTGTTTTAAAACTTTTTTCCCTTAAAAAAATTATTTTCTTTTTTCTTTTTAATTGGCCCCTGCGTAAATTATTTGCTAGCTTCGCTGCTGTCCTCTGGCTCTTCTGATGATCCAACAAGCATGTCATTTTCTCTTTGTAAATATTGCAAATTTAGTGATAACTTTTTTGTGAGTTGTCTATTGTTTATTTTCGCTTGTGTGGAATTTTTTTCAGTTTATCTGTCCAACAATAGAAATAAGAGCAAAAAATCCAATCAAGAGAGGAGGAAAAATCATAGTAGTGCCCCACATAATTCGTTATTATCATGGTATTTTTGTTTTTCTTTAGATAATGTCATGCCTACTTTGAAGTTGATTTTTCCTTTGTTTGATGGGACGATGAACTTCTCTTTGTGACAAAACATAGTTCAAGATGATTTGGCCTAATATAATCTTGATTGTACTTTGAAAGAAAAGAAAAACAAATGATATGAAAGATCAAGAGAGTAGTCCTTAAAAAAAGCAATGAACACAATTCAGTTGATATTTACTCTTTCGATTGAAGTGATTGTGTTTGAAAGAAATTTGTCCAAAGAAATTGTGAAATTTGTTGAAGGACAAGTTTAAGTTAACCACATTAACCAATTAATTGATGATGAAGACGAACTTGTATTCATTTAATAGTATGTTTGGAATGACATCAATTAATCAAAAATCACGGTAAGGAGAAGCTTAGTGTATTATCTTTAAAAAAATTACAGTGAAAGTACATTAAAAAATGGTATTGGGTTTCCAAACTCGTTTTCAAACACACGCTAAGATGGAAGAAAAGAGTAATCTATTTGATTTTTATTTTTAACAAGTAATATGTTTGATCATATTAATTATAATGAGTTTTTAATTAGATTTATGAATGGAGTATGGAGGGGGAAATATCGAAGAAGTGTGATGGGATGGTATTTAGATGAGTTGGTATCTTGGTTTGTATGCATGAACAAATAGTACTATATAATTGTTTGTGATGGGAAGGGTATTCTCGTCCGATCAATAAAACTGCCACCATTGCTGAAATTTATGACACGACCTATGTAGTGATGTTAGGTGACTCACTTTTTAAAAGGCAACAGTGATGGTGAGTTCCTATCCGTCTGATACTAGTGGGGAGGATTGATCTAACGGTCCAAATGCTCCTAATAATTCTGAAGGTTTTACCGTCATAGACTAATTGCCAAATTTGGATCATAAAGCTACCAACACAGTAACATGAATGACATTTATGACTTTGCAATTTAGGTAATGGAAATGAAATCTAACGATAGGATATGGTTTTTGTATCTTTGGATTTCCACTCAATGTTTTGTCCAATGAATTTTTTGCATAGTTACCATTGTCTTCTAATGAACAATTATGTTCAACGTTTGTATTAAACTTGATTAGTTGATGGACACATAAAGTCCTCACTTTTTTTAGAATCTCATTAGTGCTTAAGGTCTCCTATTAAGTAACACATTATTGTATTTTATTTTTGAGTAATCATGTTTGAACATCAAATATTTGACAACTTATAAGACAATTTATAAAATCAAGTGTTAATTTGGTTAAGATAGAGAAAAAAGTAATTATTATAAAAATATCATGAGTTGTTTTTAGTGTGATTTTATAATTGTCATATAAGTTCTCCAAATTTCAATGTTTAAATATATGTACTTTTACTTTTTAACTTTCTGATTCTGTCATTTAAAATTCAGTCGGAAAGTAAATAAAATCTTATTATAAATTGTTTCATTTAAGGATTTAACTTGAATTCTTTTGAATAATTTGTTATTGGGTGGAACTCATTAACCACTTCGGTGTTTTTTTCACATATTGAAAAGGGGTTTAATTCTTTACTCTTGTATACGGAAAAAATTCGGTTAAAAGGGCAAAACTCGCCTTGTCTGTCCCACATGTTCGCCGTGTAGATCAGTCACAACTATGTGACGGTGGAAACATCATACCGATGTCATGGTAAAAAGCAAGTGAATAATATTTAGACATAAAAGTTTGAAAGTGTATATAGATACCATGTAAAAATACATTCCATTCAATTGTTAAATTTTTTTTACAGCAAAGAAATTCAAGTGTAAATTTGATTGAAACAGATAGAAAAATTTGCAATATATAAATTGTTGGGTTAAACTATGACAACCATACATACTATATTATGCTCTAGAGTTTGTATTTAATAATTTTCTTTGCATATTTTAGTGCTAACCTTCGAGTATTCTAGATGTCTTCTTCTGTCATATTCTTGATCTCCCATGTCATTGATGTCATCGTGACTAAAAGTTCTTAAAACATTTCGCAATTATTCCATCGTTATATAATTGTGATATTTATTCATACCACTAAGGAACAAAATTACATATATAACACATGAGGTAATGAGGAGAACGCGTTTGCCGAACTTATTCAGTGTTGAAGTCGTGTTGGGGGTATCTATAAACACTCTGATGTTCAAGTCAATATGTAAGCAAGAGTGAAAGGTTAAAGATAAAATGATTCATACATAATAAAATTGTGAAGAGTCCCGTTCACATGCGAAGATGTGGAGCTTCCAGGAGTAATGATAGAAGAGTCGTTGGGTTCGACGATTACGAACGACCGAATCTCATAACCATCGATCATTGGTCCATTTAAGGATGCAAGAAGTGTTTATGCTTCCGGATGTTGAAGCCTTGTTTGTAGCAAACTGGAAATGTATATAGTGTATTTTGCCTTCGCATAATTGAACCTCGGTTTAGCTTATGCTCAATCACGTTTGTAGGTTTTAACTGACATTGAACTTATGTTCGGAATATGAACCGTCGGACAAAAACTCTTTGGATATAAATTTATACATTTAAACATAAGAAAAAAAAGAAATTTATACATTCTATACTCTAACCAAGCAAAAAAAAATTGATTTCTTCAAGAATGGGTCCTAAGCCATCTCTCATCCAACCAAGCCACCATGGGATGGGAGACATGGCCAAGCATGTGGGGTATCCTCAAAATCTTAGATCAAAATTCTATTATGTAACAAACAGATCAAACTGTATTGAGAAGGAAAATTCATCATCAAAGTTATATAAAGTCAAACCAAGGATTGGAAACCAGCCATATCTTATGGGATAGGGCTCCACATAGTACCTGATCACATATTTCACTAAAATTGTCATGATCTGAATAATACAGCCAACGTGAGAACCGGATCAAGCACCCTGCACAAATACCAATCACAATTTTTAGTTTCATGTCCCTCCAAAATCATATTCTATATATTAATTATACCACTTTTTGACAACAAAATTATCATAACTAACTATTGACCTCTTTTTTGTCTTCTTTTTTCTCAATTACAAATCGAAATGTCTATATTTTTTTTTGGTCAAAAAAGTGTCTATATTTGCTCAAAAAAAAAAAGTGTCTATATTAGTGAAATGTAATCATGTTACATTAATATATTGAACATTTTCTTTAAAAAAAATTATTATGCATAAGAAAAAAAACTAGAAAAGAATTCTTTCATGAGATAGAAAACTTAGGCATGTAGGATATCATATTGTAATTAGACATCTTTAGTCTTTAATGTTTTTGTTAAACTCGTCGCAACTAAGGCATTTGCACCTAATGATAGTCAGTCCACCATGGTATCCCACAACTTCGACATTTTGGACCGACTACGAGACTAATCCATAATTTGAGTGATTCATCAACAATGTTTTATTCTTTGGATTTCCAGTCTCTTGATGTGGGTGACTCTATCATGAGACGAACTTGGGTTTTCTAAGAGTTTCTCCTTATGGGGACAAGTTTCTTTCACTAGACCAACACCACATTAGTTCATTTGTCTTTAATCTATTTTAAAGAAATTGGAATTGTTAGGCTAATGATATTGTTGATGCAGCTAATTGTTATCTCCCAAATAACTAGATGAGAGCAAAGAAAGGATATAGAAAATGAATTTATTTCTTGTTTCTTTGAAAAGTTATGATTATATATGTTCTTAAGAAGAAAATAAATCAATGGGTAATTTTCTCTCTGTTTTGCTTTTTGGTTTCTAAATAAGTCTTCCAATACTTTTGTGTGTATACTAGTATTTTTCTTGTTTAAATATGTTTTTAGTTCTATAAATATACCAATTTTTTCGTTTTAGCCCTTCTCAAATTTTTCTTTAATTTTTAATCCTCAAAAGTTTTTCATCACCACTTTCTATTCCTAATTTTAAATCAACTCATGTGTAGACTTCATATTTTTTAATGAAATTTTGCAGGAATGTTCAGAATATTATAAGAATCTCTTTAAAAAATATAGAATTTAAAATAAAAAAAATGAACTAAATATGATTTTTTATGTGTTTGGTGCTTACAAATTCATATTTAATTCATGTTTTTTTTTTTTTTTGAAATCTAACCTTTTTTCGTAGAGATTGTCATAATATTCTACATATTTCTGAAAAAAAATATAAAACTTAGACATAAGTTGACTAAAAAGCAGAGATGAAAAATGGTGATGAAAACTTTTAAAATATTAAAAGTCTAACAAAATTTTTAGAAGAACTAAAACGAAAAACTTATATATTTACATGATGAAAAAGATATGTAACGTTTTATTGATTCAAGAAAAGATAAAATAATTGAAGAAGAGATAAGAGAGTAAGATATGAAAACGTTTATCTTCCAACGTGATCACGATGCACGTAATATAAGAATGATTCATAAATCTGGAGTAAATCAAATCGATGTATATTCAATCAATGTGTGTATATAAGAGGTTTTTCGACACGACAAAGCTATTTTCATTCTATGGCAGAGGAAGTTCTTCGGTGAGATTACAGAGTAGACTAAATAGGAGAGTCGGTAGAAAAGTGATGAAAATGTGACTCATCCTTCGTTGTGGTGCGAAATCACCTTTACATAGTAGAGTCTGGTTGTAACTAACTCTGCGAAATCCGGCGGACAAGACGGGAGTGCGGTAGAGATCATATCAACAGTCTTGTTTGATGGAGATGGAGTTGCGCGCTTGTGCGGTAAGGAGCACATGAAGTCTTCTATCCTTCCTTAGGTGGTGAGGATTATGAGTCTTAGACCGTCATGTATCCGATCGGGGCTATTGTTCGTAAATCAGAACCACTTCCCCATTAGCTCTCTAAATCAATAGGTTTTTTTGTCTTATAGTATGTTTGGTAAGTCACGCAGGGGTAATTTTGAAATTTCAGTTGGGAATGAGCAAAACGTGTTGGGTAAAGAGCAGAATTCTTGTCTTATAGTATCTTTGGTTTAGCGATGTAGCAACTTTTATCAATTTTCAATGCAAACAAACGGTGAAATAAGGAAGTCACATAGAACAAGATACTTATAAAAATGATACTCGACATTCATAAGAATCCATAATATAAATATGGTGAAATTTATATAAATTTTAACCCCTAAAAGAATGTGTTACAATTATTTTCTACAAGAAATTTCATTACTTCTAAACTTGGATTCTGTAACATTATTAATAAGGTGAAGGTTCACATAAGTGATGTTGAAAAATATATATGGTACAAATGATTTGTTATCAAAGTGCATCTTTTCTTTTAATATATGTAACTTTATACTCATTGCCAGAACTAGAATTCAAATCCTCTACACATGTTTAAAAGATCCAAGATACTAATCCACACAAAAGACCATGTCAAAAATGTGCTTGTAACCTTGATTTTGTAAAGCAACACGCCAACACCATACAATCATTCTAATCAAAACTTCTAACACCTAAAGATAAAGAAAAACACTTCAAACGAATTTGCCAAAAGCATAAAAATGGAATAAATTACATTAGAAAGAATTTCCCTTAATTTTCAGCAGAATCTCTTCACCCTTGTATCAAACAACAAAGAGCAGAAGCTTTTGCTGCTCTCCAAATGCAATGGTTGCGGTTATCATACACATACGATCATATTCTATTAACAAAACTGAATCATGTAATGGATTTCATAAAAAGTGGAACAGTAACTCATTCCACGTATCAGGTACTCCCGGCAAGCACCAATGTATGCAATCAGAGTAAGATGAAGGATTTGACAATTGTTCCGGACGTAGAGGCTCCCAAAATTTGCGAAAAATTGAAGGATGACCATCTTTTCGATACTCAGAAAGTTGAGTAACATTGAGGACAGAAACTTTTGAATTTAAACTGCTTAGGATGTTCTCCACAGTGCTCATTGTTGGCAAATCAGAACCACTTCCCCAATAGCTCTCTAAATCAATAGGTTTCTTCTCGCCGTAACAGTTTCCTTCACTTTCTGGATTCCACTCTCGGCTCCTAAATGAGAAAAGGTTCAATTGAATAGTTTAGTATGATCACCTTGTATTATACAAAGGGGATGTACAAATATATACACACACGAGAAAATAACTAATAAGGAAAAATAATAATCTAAGAAAACTGTATCAAAGATTTTAAATAGGGAGAATAATCCTAGTCACTACTATAATCAACATGTTTAATTCAGTGTAAAAATATAGTGTGTGGTATTTGGATTCCTAATGTTCGGATACTGTAAAGAGCAGATGTGGGATGTGGCAAACATGATACGAGATGAAAACCTAATATTTGGACAAGATTAATTTGGGAACTTCATTGTATAAACACGTTTAATAAGAAACTGGTCCGAAGTAGATAGCTCAGTTGGAAAACCAATGGACATCAAAGGAGTTTTAAGCAGGAGGTTTAGAGTTGGGACCATGTAAAAACTAACATAACCATTAACTTACTAACTAACAATGAGACATGGTATCTAAAGAAGTTTAAAACTCAGACCATAAATAGTAATTATTTTTGCAGTGTCAATACATAGAATCAGGGAGTTATAAACTCTAGTTATAAAAAAACATATAAGACGGAATATAAAGAGAGATCTCAGATGAGAGTGTGGAAACAGAAAAACCAGGGAAAGTTAGAGATCTAAGCTCTTCGTATTTTCTGCTGATTATGACAAAGTTAGTTACATGAGAATAGGCGACTGGTATTTAAACCAGTGAGACTTGTGCTGAGACTAAGCACAAGTTAGTTACAGCAATAAGGCCTTGTTTGACTCTTTTTTATTTTCCGTTTTTCATAGCTAATACTATCAGTTACTCTATTATCTCCCCTTCAACCCCGGATTTCGTGAACTATGTGGATTGTCCAAGATTCTGAGTTTGTCTTTTGTCCCTTAGACTTTGGAACCTCAGAGGTGACAGGCTCTGTGAGCAGATCAGCATACTGGGTTGTTTTGGCATGGAGCAATGGGTTGTGTGACAAGGCCACAATGCTGAGATTGTCACAGTACAGGATAGGTTGAAAGGAACTATGACCTCAGTTAGAAGAGAAGAGACTGTATCCACAAATCCTCTGAAGTTGTGTTAGCAAGACTTTTGAATGTTGGAATGAGCTACTAGGGTTTGTTTTCTTGACCACCAAGAAATTATGTTAGGTCCAAGATAAACGCAGGACCCTAAGGTAGACTTGCTATCATCGGTTCAGGGTCTCTGCTCCCAATACATCTCAGAGAACATAATTCTGCCAAGAGTTCCAAGAATGCATCTCAACAAAAAATTATTATATAGGCCAATCACCAACAAACTGCTTTAATTTGGCAATTGGAACCCCAAATCACAATTTGGCCAAAAGCTACAAAAGACAAGTTTTGCTCAAAAACATGGTTTGCAGGTTTTCAAATACAAATTGCTTGATATCATTAAACGGTTCATCACAATTCTGTCAAAATCTTATCGAAAAATTTACTTGATTCTTAAAAAGTGACGCGTGTAATGTTGTGACATTCATGAGTTATTTTTCTCGTAACTTAAAGCACTGCTCTTTTTCAAACAAAAATCAGACATGCACTATGTCAGTTTAATAAAGAACTGGGCAGCTAGCACAAACTCTAGCTAAAGTTTCACGCCCAAGAATGCTTGCTAGCAAAAGTATTTCCTCCTAACAGATAATCATACAGAATCAAGATTGGATTCTCACCAGAGATGTGTCGGGGACATGGTCACGAAAAAGACACGTTTCTTGAGCGGATTGACTTTAGAAGAAATCCAATCGGCCCATGCTCCCATGGCCAACTCCATAGCTCCTCGCCCATCTAATTCTTCGCAAGCTCCATTTTCTTCATCAGTCCATCTACAAAAGTTCAAATCACAAGATCCTATAAGAATAGAGTAGACAAACCTCACTTTTTGTATTGATGAACTGATACGGACAATAGCTTAACTGGGCCTTGTCTCCACCACAAGTATGTATTGAAAACAAGAATATCAGCATGCTCCCAGAGTGATGCATGCTTCAGAACTGAATCAGGACGAATTATCCGTTCATCTAGTCTGTGATTCACCGGATCATCGGAATTAGATTCAACAAGAAGTGGAGCCCAGAGGAATTCAACTGTTGCATTGTACTCCTGAAAAATTGGCATAAGAATACCAGTGTGCAAATCATGAGACTCTCTAGCGGTGGTTACTAGAACGACTACTTACTAGAAAATAGAATGTTTAAAAAGAAATGTTGTGTGTGGAATGACAAAAGGAGGTACAGTTAGTGTGCGTTTAGTTCTGCAGTGACAAAAATTGATTAATAAAATAAATTTTAGTTGATTGTGAAGTGATTTATGTAAGGATAAATTCACATAAAGTGAGTTGAACAATGAAAGCTAGAGATCCAAGCATCAAATCTAGAGCCAAAATCAATTCCAACTGACACCACTCAAACATATCAAAATCAATTTTGTTTCTCGAATCACTTTCATAAAAAGCATACAGAAGTTTCGACTATAGGGTTCAATTCATACCTCTGCTCTGAAAATGGTGAGATGAGCATTTGGTGACATCGATCTCTTATCAGCAGGAATTTCTGACTGTAACAAGCATACCATTGATATCCATTGCCCTCTATTCAGTGAATCTCCAACAAACATTAGCCTTTTTCCTCTCAACTTTTCCCACATTTCTTTTACATTCCATCTGTTTTAGACAAGAAATAGATGTGAAGCTGTGAACCCTAGCAAAAATAACACACTTTGTCACCCAAAAACATAGGACCTGTTTGGTAATTGAAAAGATTTTTTATGTTGAATCATTCACAATTTTAAAAAAAGAAAGAGCACAGTTGTGGGGGGTCCGATGTATGATCTTATTTATATGCATGTGAAAATGTCGTACATATTAGGATCATTTGGCAAATACCAGACAATTCAAGCGTGAATTTTTTAAAACACCAGAATTTGATAGCCTCACATTTTATTCTGCTTTATAAACATGGTTACTTATGAATAGATTAAGTTTGTTTTTCTTTGTCTTTTTAATTTCAAAGTTTGAAATTGTTTCAGGATTTAGGAACTTATTAATGTATCTTTGTTTATCTTAAATGTTCAGTGAGACTCGTTGAATGCAGTAAAAGAGGATAAGCGGATAACATCAAAACATCAACTATAAACATTCAATTAGATCATTTTCTATCGACGCTTTTAGACACGCCAAAAAGCATAAAAATTTCAACAACTCCAATTCCCTATTCCACATGAACAATAGAACAAATGTTATATTACTTGGAAACTACACAAAATTCAATCTAGATACTAATGTTAAGTCGATAGCCTTAAAATTTTCAATTAGGTCATTCGCTCCAGCTCAGGTCCGATTTGGTTAACAACATTATTAAGCCTTTACCATAGAAGTGTTTACATAACAAAAGATAAAATAAAGTCAAATTATTTTCATATAAGCTATAAGTTGTTATGATAAGCTATAGATTAGAGAGCTTATAGATAAAGCTGAAAACAATTTATCGACAAGTCATAAGCTGTTTTCATAAGCTCTCTCAAACAGTCTCACGAGTGCTTATAATAATAGTTAACTCAAATAAATCAATCCAAAAAGGTTATCGACTAGTACCACCAACAAAACCATAACTTAATTATGCTCACAAGAAACAATAAAAAAGTGCTAAAAATAGAAAGCACCTATTCAGATCACAATCATGTGGTTGCCATCTCCAATGCTGATACCCCAAATCATTTCTTCCATGCTTGTGACAAGCCAATTGATCCGACATATAAGGACAATCTGATTCATTGTACAACGGGTATGAAGCATTATCAAACACCCATTTGCCTGAAAAAACATCACAGCTTTCCGAACTCACTCTCCGGTTACTTGAACTCTTTGAACCTCCACGCCGAGCAATTTTCCGACCACTATACCCTACAGTAGAGTTGCATCTACTATATCTATCCAAAACCTCTAAAATAATAAAATTCCAATCAAACCCATTTCAACAAATCACAAAAAAAGAATGTCACAAACAAAATCAAACACAAATCACAAATCTTAACTCATAAAGTTCACATTTTTAAGTCTAAAATTCCATTTTCCAATCAAACCCATTTCAACAAATTACAAAAATAGAAAGTTACAAAAAAAATCAAAGTGAAATTACAAAGCTTAAACCATAAAGTTCACATTTTTAAGCAACTTTTGAACAGAAAAATCACACATGCATACCTTGAGATTTCTTGAGGTGATTAGAGAGATTTGGTTTAACATAGGTAGCTGAAGAAGTTTGTTCTTGATGAATGTGAAGTGGGTTTTCATGGAATTTGTGAATGGTGCTACCATTGTGGAGAGTTGAGAATGCTATGAAAACTAATAACAAAAGAACGATAAAAGGAAAAATTGGAACTTTCTTTTTGTTCCATTTCATCTTCTGCATAGTTTGTGTTAAAGGATTGTTGGGTTTTTCTATTTTGACTTATATACCTTGGTTTTTGATGAGAAACTTTGACTTGAAAAGTTGAAGTTTGAAGGATGATTGAGTGTTTCATCAAGATCTATTTTAATATAAAAGACTATTTTGATAAAAATAATACATAACCAAATGCTATTTAAAATTTCCAAATACTATATTGGTTATTTGTTACACCGCAGTGACCATTACATTTTAAAAAAATGAGTTATTTATTTTTAATATCATCATACGTCGGTGTCATGTTAGACATCAAACACGAATTTAATCAGAGGTGTCGATGCAACCCAGGTAGTGATTGAAGGGTAGATTCATTGTTGAGTTGTCAATGATAGCTGTATTGTGGTTATTGATTGGGTAGTATAGAATCTTAATTTATGGATTGAGAAGTTATATAGAAGAAGATGCAGTTTGACCGAAGTAGACTTTCCTTTTCACCATTTGACGTTGTTTCTTATGTTGTGACAATTATTGTGTGTGGGGTTTGGTAGTGGTTGAGAGAGCAAAGAATCTTGGATGAGATGTGTTTTTTGTTAGATTGAATGGAATGGTATTCCAAGTGGACCTTGCCATGAAGGAAACATAAGTGATTAGGTTTTGTTAATTGTTTCCATTCTTGAGTAATACTTGGTGCAAGAAATAACAAATGGAAAGATTAAGAAATTAGGATACAATTTTGAATTTGTTCAATTTTTTTAACCACGGCGAAATTGATTCTTGTGACTGTAGAACTTCAATGGACGATGGAGTTCTTCCTTAAGAGTTTTAATTTTGTTGTACTAATCAAACTATCTCATTCAAACGATGTTAAGTTGAATTTGTTTTATTTTCTCTTTAGAAGATTAAGTGATTATATACACACAAACATGGACTTTTATGTTGAGTTTATAAGTCTTGGTCCCACTCATTTAATTATCCAAGCTCAATCTTAAGTTGTAGTTTGTTTATTTCATTCAATAGACGAGCTATTGGATAAACTAAGCCTAAATAGTTTATAAATAGCTCAACTAATTTACCCTCCTCATGAAAAGTCAGCTTCCTACTTTTCTATTGTTATATTAAAAAACACTAAAAATTTGTGGAAATGCAGGTTAGTGATAACAATGCTTTGAAAAACATAATCAACAAAAGCTTATCTTAAAATAAGAACATACAAAGAGAGATCTAATGAGATTCTTGTGTGTTTGCAACATTCAAATATGACTTTGTCTCACATTTATAACAACACTTGAAGAACTTCCAATTCAACTCACATCATGTTTGGAAGATAATGGAGTACTCTACATCACGTATAAGGACAAAGTATAAACAAATTATGTGACTGTTCCTTCAATGAAGGAAGAAGAAATGTTAAAGGAAGAAGGAGAAAGAAGTATAAACTTTCTTATATAATAATTCAAAATATGATTTGGGATCCAAATTGTCATGAAATACAGTCTCAAATGTGTTGTCTTCTACTTCACTTTCAGTTTTCCTAGATGTGCTAGTTGGTGAAAAAAAGGTAGCATCTATGCTTATACAAACTTCAACTTTAGGTGCTTCGAAGTTTGGTCAGGAGGTAAATTAAGTATAGCAAATGATTGTTCCAGTTAGGATATGAACTTTAATATTCCCGATCAATTTGTCAATCTCTTTGTGTTAAACTAAGCAACATCGGCGAATCTAGCACTATTTTTACGAGGGGACCAAATATAAAGAAGAAGAAAAATTAAACACTAATATACGAAACTTAATTAATTTTTCTCATTTAATGAAACTGGAACAAAGAAAATAAAAGTTAACAATAGTTATCTATAAATATAAAAGTTGAGCTCTAAGGAGTTTTTAGAAGTCAAATTTATCCATAATTGACAAAATTGTTTGGAGTGGCCAAATAATATCTTAATGGGGTAGCTACATATATACCTAAGTTAAATATTTAAGGTTTTTTTTTTTTTCTTCTTTTGGGGTAGCCAATGCTACCCCATGGTTGTGAAGCCCTTCGCCCCTGCTAAGCAAGGTTCCACCCAATGGTGGTCTTTCACTATTCAAAGTCTCGTTCTAGTTTGCAGGATGGGACAAAAATTTCTGCTTTTAGTTTTACATTATTGAAGCATAATTCAAATTAGACTTAGTATCCTGACTTGTTAGTTTTAGAGTAGTTACCATATGAGTTTGTTAGTATTGAGCCTATGTATGGTATAAAAAGTCCATCACCATGTTGTATATATACTATTGAATTCAAGGAATAAGTTGTAGTTGCATACACACAAAAATTTACCAGAACGTTCTCTTCTTTCCCTTTTCACAATTCACTTTTCCTTTTTGTATTCTCTCAACAATCCTAACATACATGAGCAACCCTAGTGGAAATTATGGTGATTGGAAAGCTGGAGCTATCGGTACAAATAACCAAGATGCACAAGCAATGAATCAATACTACCTCGGACGAGCCTGAACTTGCAGAGGTTTATCTTTCACCCTCTGGAAAAGTTAAGCATGAAGTTTTCTCCTCAGAGTCGCTTACTATACTGTTGGTAGTGAGTCTGCTGTCACTCAACTTGCGCGACAAACTCTGCCGTGCCTAGGTTGACGTTCCATTGCCTAATACAGTTTTCTTTTGTCTGTGTCCTATTTTGTTTCAAATGTTTTTGCATTAGATGACACATATCGGCTCAATCGTATTTCAGGCTTAAACATTTTGTATGTTGGTAAATGACTTTGTATTTCTTACACCTTTCTTGGAATTCAAGATAGTTCGATGATATTTGTGTCCCATTTGTTTTTTTTTGGTTTGAATTGAGTATCCTGCAAGCAACTACATAAACTAATCATTCGATCTAGATATAATCACAAAAGGGAAAAGCTCTCCCACAAGACTCCCAACACTGCTGCATTTTTAAGGGATTGACTCAAACTTGAGATGACTAATTAAGCTGAAAAATGTCTGTATCATCTTATCTAAACAATAGTACAGTTTCAATTAGAGTTAGCGTATAAGTTTGTCGAGCAATTTTTGAAAAGCTTTTAAAGACTCGTTGACTAAACGCCGTTACAAAAATATTTTCGATCCAATTATTCTGTCCATTACTTTTATGCCATTCAGCTTGAAACTAGGTCTGATTATTTGTTTAATAAGGTAAACAAGTATCATGGTGATGAAAAAAATACATAAGACATTAAAAAAAACACTAGCATATGCATGTTTTTTGAGGATTAGGGATGACAATATTCTTTACACTTCAATTTCCCTCACCTCAGTCAACATCAAGAGAAAACAAGATAACAAACCAAACCAAAAATAAATGCAACATATTGTACTTCAAGTTTTCAAAATCAAATGTTTGTCATCTATGGAAAATATATGCATAAAGAAGCTCATTCCAAGTATCAGGCACACCAGGGAGACACCAATGAATGCAATCTGCATAAGATTTTGGATTTGATATTTGCTCTTCTGTTAGAGGCTCCCACTGCTTCCTATATATTGATGGATGACCTTCTTTTCTGTACTCTGATAGCTGTGTTATGTTAAGCATTTGAACATTCAAACCTCTTGTTTTCAAATCTTGTAGAACATTTTCCACCACTTGCATCATTTTAGGAACAGAACCATTTCCACTATATCCCTCTTCTTTAATTTGATCCCTTTCTTTGTAACAATTTTCACCCTTTGTTCCTCCCCATTCATGAGCCCTGAAATTATTTTATCTTAGGTATTATAAATCAAATTTGTTCTTTGATTTGATCATAAAATTGTTTAATTTATTTGTACAAGCATAGAATATATAGTTTAATTAAATAAATTAAAGTAAGCTATAATTTATTATATTGAGGTACACATACCTTTGGTGAGTAGGTGACATAGAAACAAAAAACAATTGGGTCTTGTTACGATTAATATGGACTTCCAACCAATCTGACCAAGTCCTCAAGGCCATTTCATAGACTCTTACCATTGCTACCTTTTTGTATACTCCATTAGGGCTTCCAAATGACCCCCACCTGCTTGTAGTTAAAATGTCACTCTTAACATCAAGTTGCTAGCTAGTGGAGTTAGAATATGAATCATTATATATTTGGTAAAAATATTACAACATTATCATATATGGTGGGTGGAAATATTGTGGAAATATTACAACACTATCATTCTATGTCATGCAAGTGCTATCCATTGTTGATGGACAATTTTTAAGGTGATTTGACGTAAACTAGTACTTAAAATTGTTTGAAACATAAAAATTGTTTGAAATTTCAATGGTGGTTGACATCGGTTGTTAAAAATAACCGTTTATGATTCTCTTTGTTATAACTTATGAGACAATGACTTGATTAGTGCCAATTTAATTTGACAAAAACAAAATAAAGTAGATAGTATGTCTCAAAACTCAACCTATATGTTCTGTTCTTGTCAAACTGACACCAATCATATCATTGTCTCAGTTGTGAGACCGAAGAAGATCGTGAGCTTCTATTTGTAGAGAGAGCATCAATCGTCATTAGTGTTTTGAACAATTTGTACTAATTAAAAACTTAGAGTTGTTGAAATAGGCAAGTTGATCAAAGAAAGTGATGGGTTGTTTAGTTGCTACTTACAAAACATTCATTGCTTGTCTTCTCCACCAAAGGAAAGTGTTGAAGACTATAATATCAGCATCAGTCCAATACTTGGCATGTTTCTCAATGGCTTGAACTCTCACAGTCCGATCTGGTACCTTATGGTTCACAGGATCATCTGAATTTGATTCTACAAGCAATGGGGCCCAATAGAACTCGATGGTTGCATTGTATTCCTTTGATTAAATGTGTCAATTCAAAAACTCTTAGTCATAAAACATTTTGTAGGAAAAAGTTTAAAATTATAAAATCTTATAATAATTTTGTATGAAAATTTTATGTTACTTAGAGTCTAAGTAGAAGAGAGGGTGATATAGTTGATGGAATAAATTGTGAGTTTACACATCAAATTTTAATTTGTATATATTATAAGTGAAATATGTTTTAAAAAAAATATGATAATGAGTTGATGAAACTAAAGTGATGTATCTTTCTACTCTTATAGACCTACGCACTTTGGCCTTGAAAATGTTGAGTGAGCCATTGGCAATGGTTTGCATGGATTTGAGACTTGGGGGGATTGATGATTCAACAAGGCAAACCATTGAAACCCATTGTCCTCTGTTGAGTGAATCCCCAACAAACACAAGCCTCTTGTTCCTTAGCCTTTCAAGCAATGTTGTGGCATTGAACCTTATATTAACATAAAAAAGTAAATAAATTTTAAGAAAGCTCAAAATTTTATATAACCAAACTTAATTATTTAAAAAAAAAGCATATCAAACACATACATACAATTCAAATAATTAAAATATGTTACGAAAAAGTGTCTACATCTTCTCATTTCAAATATTTGCATGGAAAATCAATTTAGGTTATATGGTGCAGTTGGTTTAATTGGTTTAATCAGTTTAATCACGATTAAATCAGATAACAAATCAATTTTTTAAAAAAAGTATTAAAAAAGTATAAAAAATAAAAAAAGTTAAATCATATTACGGTATAACGAGGATCAACAAATTGGTCAATTATTAGTTCAACAAGTTAAACCGTCTCATTCAAACTGAATTTTAAAGTACTTTTCCCAGCTTTTTAAAAAGCGCATAATCACATAGTCAATGGATCTTGACAATTGAATGAAGGCTAGACTACTACTCGAATTTTAACATTTCCAAAATCAACTTTATAATACATTTCAACATAGAGTTCAAATTACCTTGGTAGGTCACATTGATGAGGCTTCCACCTCCAATTCTGGTAGCTAAGATCCTCCCTTCCAAACTTCTCACAAGCCAATTGATCTGACATGAACTTACACTGTTGTTCTTTGTAGAGTGGATAAGATTCATTATCAAAAATCCACTTACCATCGAATAAGTCACATTTTGACATTGATTCAGAAGAGATAGTCTTTTCAAGAGACCATTGTCCTCCTTCTTGTGTTACATATATGGCAGTGACAACTAGAATAGTTGTTAAAATTGCTACAAGAGAATGAAAAGTGATTCTGATTCCCAAATTGGTACGTACCACTACTATTTGGTGTTCCTTAATTGCCATTTACATTCACCTTTTTTTGTTTCTCTTGTTACCTTAGCAATATCCTTTTTTAAGCCTCTAGCAACTGGTTGGTCAGAAGTTTAATATCATCATGCATATAGTGGATTTTATTGATGATGTGTTTTCTAAGTTAAAAACAATCAAACTTATCACCAACTTTTGGCTTGAGTTTAAGTAAACAAGGATCTTTTTTAAAAAATTATTCTAAAACTTAATACTCTAGTCTTACACTATCTTTGATTTAGTTGAAAACAGAAGGAACTTAGAAAAGAGTGAAAAAAGAAAATAGATTCATTCCAATGCAATTGGATTCCAGCATTCATCGTCATACATTAATGGTTGTTGGATTTAGATTAGGTGACTTATAAAATATTTGAATTTTGATCTTTTAGAAAATCTAAAGTATGAAACTTGAAATCTAGACCGTTTGATTTATATTCATCCGCGAAAAAGTAGTGTTTTAATTGGAAATGAAAACTGAATTATCTTTCCACTTCACGTAATTAATTATTAGCGAATCAATATATATATGAAGTAAGCGAATCAATGTATATATCAACTTATCTTTTACCAAAATATCAACTTCTATTATTCAAACCAATTTTAAATGTAAGGGTAGTTTTATAAAAAAAATTAATTAATTAAAATAAAAACATAAATCCTTTGATAAAACCCTTTCATAAAAAAACACAACACAATGTCGCTATTGTGTTTCTAAGTAATGTTTGTTTGTTCAGATAGTTAGTGGCTAGAATGTACCTTTTTCAAGGGAAATAAGTGGGGTGTCCGGAGTTCGAACTTCAATCCGTACATATAACAATACATGTCTCTGTCAACTGAGCTATTCTCACGGGGACGTGTTTCTAAGTAATTTTGCAGAAGACAAGTTGGACAAATAGCCAAAATATAACAAGTGAACAAATCTAACAGAGACTTAAATTCTCTACTATCGTTTTTTTTTTCGGTGGTGTAACTTTTAACTGCTGATGATTTTGTTGGTTAATTAATAAAAGATCTGTGTCAGGTCGTATAACATTGCGGTAATTATATAAAAAATTAATTACATTAGCAATATTTTGAAATGTTTAAAGATAATAAATAAAAATTATTAGCATTTTTATAAAGATAGTAAATGAAAATTATCACCATTAATGTAAGGTTTTTATTAAAGAAAATTATATGCAAAAATTTATTAAATATTTGCATCGTGCCATTGCAGTTTTTTTTTGTTGTCTATATCTGTGAAAGCAAATTTTTATGTATGAGATGCATAAAAAATATATAATGATATAAGAAAATTTTAATAAGAGTCTGCTTACAGGCGTTAATATAACGGCTTCGTGGTTGGTCGAGGCGGCTATGGTGATGAACTGTAGGACGGGGTCCACTCCTTTCTTATACTTGGGACTCCCTATTGGGGGGGATTTCAGGAAACTTAGTTTCTGGAAACCGGTGGTTGATCGTATAGTAGGTCGCTTGTCCACTTGGAACAATAAATTTATATCTTTTGGTGGTCGCCTGATATTGCTGAACTCTGTCATGTCGTCGCTTCCGGTTTACTTTCTTTCCTTTTTCAGAGCACCCGCAGGTATAATCTCTTCTATTGAATCTAT
>Ga0315913_1000076_pt1 | contig 53797 bp, 30 predicted proteins | sample MpolsnodulesMG_FD_207736 | JGI IMG/M metagenome (GOLD analysis project Ga0315913, IMG submission 207736) | Medicago polymorpha root nodule microbial communities from Los Angeles, California, United States - small nodules | ecosystem: Host-associated > Plants > Roots > Nodule | place: USA...
ATGTGATTGTGGAATCTCAATTCACTCTGTCTCTCCCCCTCGCGTAACATATTAATTTTTTTAAATGAGTTCTATCTGCATTATTTTATCTATTAGCCAAACCTTTTCCCTCAAAAGATCTTGTCATAGAATAACTACGTGATATGTTTGATGTCTTAGCCAAGATAAAGAATTGTTCTTTGATGGGTTTTTATTTATTTGTTTATTCAAAGCTTGCCACTTGCATATTAAATACACAACTTATTTGGATGTTTGCAATCAGGTTTAGAAGCTTTGCTTACAGTTCTGTTATTTTCAGAAGTATCCGTAGAGTTAGGTTCCATTCAGCATATATAAGTATTCCCGTTCTTTAGTTTTAGAAGCGGTTCAGTTCCTTTAATTTTTGAAACAGTTCAATTTTGGAATATAAGATCCCATTATAGTGAGAACCAAAAGACATTTTGGTACTTTGGTTTTCCTATCCGAACAGAACCATGAACAACACTTACATTAACTGTGGAACAACTTGTTCTGTCATTGGCTATAGTAGTGGAAAACCAACATTGTCCTCTTTTGCTTTTGGTAATCCTAGAGTGTAATGTAAAATATATCAGAACAGTCTTAGCATGATTATACAGCAAGTCAGAGACTTCAAAGTCTAAAATAGTAGCACTTCACACTGCTATGTTTGCAAAGCAATAAGTGCTGCACCTATTTTTGTTGTCAAAATGAAGTATTGTAGTATGACAGTAATGAAAATATTAGGAAAAGTTTAGAGTTTAATGAGTTGGATCCCAATATAGATTATGATATAACATTATGGCATAATTTGATCCATGTAGCCGACCCCACTTAGTGGGATAAGCCTTGGTCGTTGTTGTAGTATGACTATATTTGCTATTTGTGAACTAAAGTGACTTAGTCAAGCGATTGTACTGTACTGAACTTTTAATGTAATCAATAAGCATCTAGTTTGTCAAAGATCATAACTAGTATTTTCCTTGGTTCATTGTGTTTGTTTGTATCTTGTAACACTTGAATTTTATTGTTGATAACATATTATAATGCTAACACAATTTGCTTTTGGATAATGCTTGCCAAAACAGGCCCCAGCTGATCAAGTGAAACCTCTCTATCTGCAATATGCTAAGCTGGAAGAGGACTATGGACTAGCAAAGCGAGCTATGAAGGTTTACGATCAAGCAACGAAAGCTGTTCCAAACAATGAAAAGTTAAGCATGTATGAAATATACATTGCTCGTGCTGCTGAGATATTTGGGGTACCCAAGACACGCGAGATCTATGAGCAAGCAATTGAATCTGGTCTTCCAGATAAGGATGTCAAAACTATGTGTTTGAAGTATGCTGAACTGGAAAGAAGCTTGGGAGAAATTGAACGTGCCCGTGGAGTATATGTATTTGCCTCCAAGTTTGCTGATCCGCGGTCTGATCCAGACTTTTGGAATGATTGGCATGAATTTGAGGTTCAACATGGAAATGAGGACACCTTTAGAGAAATGCTTCGAATTAAAAGGAGTGTCTCTGCAAGCTACAGCCAGGTTACTATAATGTTTCAATTTTCACTTCCTGAGCCTTATCATTGATTCATTTGCATTTATTCTAATCTTAGTTTTATTATTTTACAGACACATTTTATACTGCCCGAGTATCTGATGCAGAAAGACCAAACTGTGAATCTTGAGGAGGCCAAAGACAAGTTAAAGGAGGCTGGGATCCCTGAGGACGAAATGGCTGCTTTGGAAAGGCAATTAGCCCCAGCAGTTGACAAAGCAGCCACAAAAGAGAGAAAAGTTGGGTTTGTAAGTGCTGGGGTGGAATCACAGTCCGATGGAGGGATAAAAACTAATGCGAACCATGAAGAAATTGAGTTACCAGAAGAAAATGACTCTGATGACGATGATATTGAGATTGCACAAAAAGATGTCCCTTCTGCTGTTTTTGGTGGTTTGGTTAGAAAAAGAGACGAGATTGAAAATAATGAAGTAGATGATGGTGCAAAAGAGAAGGATAATGAAAGTCGGCTTGGTGCCCTTGAGAGAATTAAGAAGCTGAAACGAAATTAAATGTTGGGTTAGAGTATTCCAGTTAAAAGTTTTGATAGCATGAAATTGATTTTGATGATTTCTGTTGTGTACTGTCAATCTAACCAGAGTGATTTAATTGTAATTTAACCTGTACATCTTACAGTGAATTGTAGCTCTTAAGTTGTACGCCTATTCCTTTCTATCATATTTATATTCAGCCTCGAGCTACAAAGCTGCAGCAAAATGTTTGTGCTTATTAAGTTATAGCAAGAGGAGTATATGTATTCTTATTGTTGATGCTGTCAGCTATCAAGCACAGATGATATATTGGATTTGGCAGTTATTAAATTAAAATTCTGCTGAAGCAAGTTAAGGTACTAGAGAATAAAACTTGTCCTCTCTGTTGTTTATTTTTCTTCGTTATGAAATTTGTGAAAATCGTATTTTTATTGTTTGAGAAGGTGCACAATTTTATTACTTGAACAAGTCTTTAGCGCTTCTTATTATTTTATTTCAGTTGATGAAATATCTTTTCCAACTACGCTAACCTTCTTTTGATTCCTTCTGTGAATGTACCTGCATCTCAAAAGCGCGGATTTGCTGATATAGTCAATTGTGTGCCTGCTTCTAGTTCTACAACTAACAATGTTTAAAGTTGATTATGATCATAAGTTATATAGATACATAATTTCTTTTATTATTACTAAACCGTGTTGGACATCTACCACATTAGCTTAGTGGCTGAGCCTTCACTAAACTGTGTTGGTTATTTTATAAATTTGCCAAAATAAGTGCTCACTAATGAGTGGATCTGTTTCAGAGTTGGTTTCTTTCTTTCAGAACTAAAATCTAAATATATATGGATCGTCAAATGTTGTGGGAGATAATGTTCAAAAGAGACACTGAAGGTGTTGGACACTAGAAATTGTTGTTCACCAAAATGTTTACCACTCCAATTTCAGTTTTCTTTTTGTCTCGGTTACTTTTCATTTGTATATAATTTGAACTTCATTGATGCTATTTATAACTCTATTTCCCCTTATGCTTATATGGTTTATAGAGCCTTAGCCACGGATCAATGGTACAACTTGTTGATTAATAGCTGGCTTCCATCCATGTTGAGGAAAAAGTTAGGGGTTGTGGAGCTGGAGCATTTGATTTATTTGGTTTGTGGTCTATGGCTTTGCTTCATTGTTTGACGCATACGTTTAGAGAACAAATGCTTTTATAAACACCATTTTTTTTCTTCTATTCCCAATGTATGAACTTCACATATATTGTATAATTTATTTGGTTGGACAAAAGTTCATTGAAAATGGTCTGGTAATACATGTTTGGGTAATATTCAGTTGTTTTTACCTCGACAGTCCATCATGCCATTGAAATGGCTATAGGGGGAATTAGGCATTTTTCAACTGTTTGTTGACCTAATTTATTCTTTTGTTACAATTTTTAATTCTTGATCATCCTTGTGTACATTAAACACGGCTATCTATGTTCTTGGTAGGTCTCTGGCTAGCAAAATTTAAATGTGTCAACACCTAATCACATCCCGAATTTGGCAGAGCATATGTACATTTGTTTGCTTCACAATACGAGTGATAATTCTAACCTGCCAATCTGTTTCAAGTAACCAAAAAATACGTTGCAAAACTCTCCAACCTCTCACACTTCCAACCATTTTATTTTTCAAAGTGTGCAACCACCCCGACTGAAATCTACATGCAGTTAAATATGTCCGAAACCACGAGCTCTAGCTAAATTTAAACCTTCCAAAACATCCCAAAGTTCTGCCATGTAAGCATTACAAGCTCCAATAAATTTTGAGAAACCACATATCCGTTCTCAGTCACTGCCTCTTATGAGTCCACCACATATTTTAGGAGTTTCACTCACTTTTGTATTTGCAGAATTATAGTCCTTCACACCTTGAGCAATTAATAGCCACGGGTTATATGGCATGGACCACTCCACTTGATATTGGATTTTGCTGAGGTCACTGAATGCATAATCACTTTTTTCAGTTTCATTGGCATACTCATCTCTTGAAGGGTCAAATTAATAAAGAGCATCTCAACATATCACAAGCCTTAGCCAAATCCATTTCTTGAGCCACTACTATGTTTTCATGAATACTCCTTCATTCTCTATCAACCTATTTACAATGACCTTATTCACTATCTTGTAGAGAGTGTTACAAAGAGAGATAGGTCGGAATTGGTTCACAAATTCCGGAGAACTAACCTTCGGAATAAGATAAATGTATGTCAAATTAATCTTTGCAATTTCCTCCGGTGTATTCCAGATTTTTCGAATGAAGTCAGACACATTTTTTCCAACTATGTTCCACAAATTTTGATAGAAAACCCGCCGGAAAAGCCATCCAGACTTGGCGCCTTCCATGGGTTCATGTGGAAAACTGCTTGCCTTATCTCTCTATCAGTGACCTGAACTTCCATTTTAGTGATCATAGAAAACACAATACATATATTCTCACACTAAAATATCATAAATCAGAACCCGAAAAAACATAAAAGATTTTATCATTCTCCAAATAGGTCTTTTTATTTTTTTTTAAAAGACTAACTAACTATGATTTAACTTAAAAAATGTTCGTAGATACTTGCGGTCACTTCATGTTATGACTACTTTTACGACTAGTTTATAACTAATACCATCACTAGTTTTTGTTAAGGTTTAGGCATATTAGCTATTTAATTTGTAGTATCTGGAAATTTGTTGTACGGTAAACTTAGTTTCTTTTACTATACTATTTTTTGATCAAATAATTTTACAAATTAATATGTCAACTTTATAATTTGAAATAAAATTTTCTAATTAAAACTATGAAGTGTTTTGAAAGATGGCACGTCAAAGTTTAACTCTCTATCATATTCGGTGTGTCGGTCTTCTTCCTTTGAAGGAGTGACTTCTAATATTGCTTGTCATTTACTGGTGCTAATTAAATGATGTAATTAGAGATATGCTTTGCCCCATTTGATTCGGTAATTGAAATCCTTCTTATATATAAAAAAAACTCATAAATACCATATATAAATAGTCACACATTGACATTTTGCTCATATTTTAAATATGGTTTTTATGCCCATGTTAAAGAATTCAATAGAATATAAAGTTGTATTATAGTCTTTTTAAAAGTCGTATTTTTAACTTTTTAAAAGTAAATATTATTTTTTTAACGTAAAATTTCTATTTTTTTCCTTAACTTGTATCATCATGATACGAGATAACACCACCCTTTGAAGTTTGAACCCAGATACTTCATTTGTTCTCTTTGAAAATGAGAATTTTTAGCTACTAAACTGATAGAAAAAAAGAAGTTAACACAAACCTTTAAAATATTTAGTTAATTTTTAATTTAAGTGTTTAATCATCGATCTATACATAAGGCTATCCGTCCTTTATGTGTAAGTTAACACAACCCTCTAAAATATTTGGTTAACTTTTAATTTAAGTGGTTAACCATCAATCTTTACATAAATGCTCTCCATTACGTGTGTGTGTGTAAATTCACTCTTCATTTAGCTAATCATTATATCTTTTAATTTTTTTGATTGTGAAATGGAATTAGAAGCACTTGTTAGGCCTATAATCATACAACAGTTAGTGCAATCATGAATATACACTCAAGACATTAGGACATGAAGAAAATATAATCATCACATTCTTCCATTCATTCAATTAATCAGTGACAAACACGAACAACAATGATCCTAAGTTTCTCAAGAGGCCTAAAGTTTCTATATGTATATGTTTCTTTACAAAATACATGCAGGAACTTGATCCACGTTTATCACACGTGCACCATAGGAAGAAAAAAAAAATATAGCTATGACAACAGTCCTACCTTATTTTTGGTAAAAGACAATAATCCAACCTTAACTTACATGTACAACAAAAAAATAATAAAAAATGCCTAATATGATGTAAATATAATCTCCAGCACACTATACTATACTGTTAATTTTGTTTTTACACAATTTTGTTTCTGTTGTAATTTGGTAAATATATATGTACCTAAACTATGTACGGTTAACTTAACTAGCATCATGGTTAATCATATGCATGTAATGGTTTAAGGATTCTTGTCTTTGCAACCTCATTTGCTGATTGAACTTACGTATGAAAGCTTCAACGCGTTTATTCAACTCGTCTTGACTCAACGACGGTTCTTTTCTCAGCTTCCATGTCTTGTTGTTGAAGTTGAAATCGTTTACACTGACGGTGGAAGAATTTTCTGGTTGATGTGGGCTATCATCATAACGGTTTTGCCACGTGTCACACTTCTTCATGTGTCTACTTAACGGAATTGACCGACCCTCCGTTATTGCCTTCCACGTGTTTTCTAACGTCTCGTGCCGTTTTTGTTTCACCACCTTCAACGACTTCCCACCTATATAAGAACAAAAAAAACACCATGCAGTTAACAAAACGACAACATTCTTTTATAATTCATAGATAAGTTATTAACTATAGTCAAAAAAAATTTCTTTTTCAAAAAATTTAAAACTATAGTCTACCATTATCCCTATTTTAAAACGAGTTTGATTTTCATCAAACACAATTATAAGGAATTTTACAAACCAAACAATTGAATCAAACAATGGCCAAACAGTTGAATTAATCTGGAACAACCAGACTTTACTTAAATTTCGACTGAATACCAAATTATCAAGATTCATTCATTTTTCTCGAGAACGGGAAGTTAACACAAACAAAAGTATAAGGAGTTTTACTTTAATTTTCACTACTTTTTAAGACTGTTGTGATTTGGCGATGGGTTATCCTAGTGTATTTTTTTTTTTTAACTTAAATAAATTAAAGATTTAATTTTGTTCATCATGATTTTTTTGAAGAAATGAATTGGTTTTTGGTGTAATAAGTAAAAAAACTAAGTGAAAAAATGATACCTTCTGGACCGAATTTAAGAGGTTTCCGGTGAGTGAACCTAGTAGAAAGGAGAGGTTTATCAACCGGCGAGTCCATCCTCTTGAGAGGAAAAATTCCAACGTCAATTTGTTCTTCTTTTGGTGGTGGTTGCAAAATTCCAAGGTCGATTTGTTTAATATCTTCTTCTTGTTTGGGAGGTGGTGAATTGTTAACAAGGACGGTGTTGACAATTGGATGGTTGGATTGGTGAAATCTGGAGGAAGCAACGATGGAGATGATGATGGTGTTGACAGTGATGAAGAGGTATGGAGGAGTGAAGCATAAGAGGAAGAAGTTCCATAGGAGAGTGAGGTTAGTGGTGGCTGATGGAAGAGAAGATTTCAATCCCAACGCCGTGAAAATAACGGCGGAGGAAATAAGAAGAAATTTGAGAGAAAGCATAATTGTGTTTAAAGAGTTATGAATGATGATGATGGTGGAGAAGTGAGGATGGAAACAAAATTTATAGGGAGGGAGTGTAGGGACAAGACAAGAGTCTCAGTCTTCATTCAATGTCAGCCATTGGATTGCGCGTGGGACCCACTTCTCCTCTCTAGTATGTTATGGTTATGGACTATAGTTATGGTAAATATGTGGATTTCTTTAAATTTAAAATATGATACAGTTAAATACACAGATAAAAAGTTTATAATGATACTTTCTCTCAATTATTTTTTATAATAAAATTTATGTGTATATAAAATACTTTAAGAAAATATGAAGCGATTAATCTTTATTATAAAGGTTACACTGACAAAAAAAAATATACTTGCAATTAAAATAGAAAATGTTAAGTTTTTGTATAAATCATTTTTTATTTTCATTTCTATTTCTATGTTAGGATATCAATAAAAGTATCATTAAAAAATTCAACAATTTTTTTTTCTAATGCTTACTCATTAAGTTGTCTCTCTATTATTACATTCATCCATAAAAAACACAACTTTTAAGTATGGTTCATCGAAAGACAATTCTAGTAATTATATATGTCACTACCGAATTTTTACAATATTCAAGGGGACATTTACTTGTTTAACCTTTCTTTTTTTGAACAATAAACTTTCTTAAGTGTTGTAACCGATAAAATATGGAAAAGCAAGAATGTTTTTATTTTGTTCTAATTTTTTCTTGGATCATAAATTATTAGATTTTCTAAGTTTTATAGGGTATCTTCAACCGACATGGTTAAATAACTGACTTTGAATGTTTATCTCTTATACAGTAGACCTTTTGTGCTACATCGCATTTACAAAACTCACGATACGGGATTAAAGGGCGGATCTAGTGTTAGGCATGGTGTGGCAACTGCCACACTAGATTACAGTTCAGTTTTTTTATTTTTATTTTATTATTATAGTAGCCTGAAAATATAATATATATCACATAATTAGACAATGTTTCACAAATCAAAGCGTGGTCCAATGATAGTTAGTCATTTAACTTTTTTTTTAAGAAGAAAATCATATTTTAAGGAGAAAATCATCAAAAGTGTGGTGGATGAGATTCAACCCTAAGACATAGAGATGCAACAAACTTGTTTTAGCCACTTTACTATAGTGCTTTTTATGTTTAATTTTCGCATTACTAATATATATATATATCATATTATAAATCAAATGTATACTAAAAATTTCTTTTATAATTTTGCCACACCAGACCATCATGTCTAGATCCGCCCCTGCCTTTAATGGTGCACATTTAAGCAACTCACAATGTAGTGATGTACGCTAGCTTAGGTGATTGCAAGAAAAATAAATTATAATGTCCATGACACTGTAATTTATTTTCCACTTTTGACTAACTAATTAATAAACTCGTATAAAATTCCTTAAATTAAACTCGTATAAAATAGTAGCTTAAATTAGGTCCTCAGCGATTTTTTCATGCAACTCGGATCATCACGTATATGTACATTAATAAACTGAATGATGAAAACCCTTAATAGAGACGCTTTTATTAGTCAGTACCAGTACAATGAGATTAATTTATAGGCATCACATCCAAATTGTTTTGATTTAATTGCATTTTTTCACCTTTTAACTATTGCGATGGTGTTATTTTGACCTTAATATTTTTTTTGGGAGTGATTTTGGCCCACCTATATTTTTGGAGTGATAGCCCCCCTCCACTTTTTTCTCTAAATTTACATCATCCTCATTATACATCCATCGTCATCTTATTGAGAGAAACTTCCTTCCTAGGAGGACTTGTACTGGGCACTGCCACATGTAGCTCCAAAGTGTAGAAATAAAAGTTGATAACCTATATCCAAAATCCTTCACTATTTCTTATTCTTTTAGGTTTTGTACGTGAGTTTGAAGGGAGGGTTTCGGAGTAGAAAATATAGGGGAGAAAAGAAAAATCTTATCATATTTTTTTAAAAAGTATTCTTTTGAAGGATTAAAATGTATTTTTTAGAGAGTGATAAACTAATAATAATGATTAATATGTTTTTAATTTTAAAAATATTATAACAACATAGATTAAATTTAAAGAATTTATATAAACCCTTTAAAACCCTCCCGAAATCCTTTAATATAATTTTTGAGTTCCCTTAGATGAGAATTTAATATAGTGAAGAAAAATGGACCCCAAAACCCTCTCTTCCTATAGTCTTATATTTCTTTCACTTGATGCATCCTCTCTTTTTCACGGTCCTCCTCTCTCTTCCAAACTCGCAAAGAAAGCTTTAATTATATCTATTAAAAATAAAGGTTTAATAAATTAGCAGGGGTCAACTATTACAATTGCATGCATTACATCAACACGGTTGTGAAGTTCAGATATTAGTTCTTATATCTATAATTAAGAATTCACTAGTTCTTATATCTATAATTAAGAATTCACATTCCTAAATTAAACATTATTATAAAAAAGAAGATATGTATGACATATCAAAGAAAGATTTAAGAACATAATAAACAATGCAATTGATTCACTACATTTATAATTTTTTTTGAAGATTGCATTTCGTTCCCTCTTTCATGTATGGCGTAAAGCCTTAAACATTCCTGACCTAACAAAATTGGACATAGACGGGCATTATAATTTGAATGCAAAATGAAGATCAATGGAAGGAATAACATTGACTTCTGGTGAGGCAACAAGGGCTTAGACACGTGGATATATTAAACTATAGCCATTAATATATGTTTGTTATGTACATGGCACTCAATATCATATACTTATACTAACTATCTTAATCATGGGTGACATGTGGACCATCGATCTTTATAACAACATCACCTAAAGAAATTAAAAAGAATCCTAGCATGGACTTTTTAGTCTAGATACGAGAAAGAAAAGTATATATTTACTATATACTACTAGTAAAGTGCATGAATTACCAAATCTTAGCAAAGAAGATAAATATAATACTGTACATACAATCTTTTTTTAAGGTTAATTGTGCGTAATATCCATAAGAAAAGGACATTTTAACTGGCTGATGATGAGAGGCCAAAAATAAAATACAAGTTCTTTATATTTGGACTTTTCAAACCGTAATTTTAGGAGTTTCTGGATGAAGTATAGACACCACAAGAAGATCCATTTAGATACCCACTTGTAAAGGGACATATCTTGACTATACCATCTGGTTTTTCTAGCTAAGAGATAAAATTGTCGGTTCAATAAAAAACAAAAAGCTACTATAAAGAGTTTTATTAGTTTTATCTATAACATTGTCTTGTCTTGTTAGTCTAGAGGACGAAATCGACTTGCAATTGCATGAAAAAGTCGAGACAAAAATTGAAGTGTGAATGGAGGAAATTAGCTCTTCTGGCAAGGACAAGGAAACTTTCAATAATAGTAAGATATTTGATATTCCAAATATTATAAATTTGATTTCATTTTCATATTTGAAATGACAATACACTTAAATGTAATATTAAAAAAAAAATGTGATACTCATATTTTCTGTAATTTTCATGTGTCGAATTTTCAAAAAGAATATCAGAGATATTTAGTATTATAAATTTGTTTTAAAATATAAGACTTTTTCAAAAATGATTCTTTGTTCTTTTTATAAGACTTCTTTTAAATTTCCAACTATATTAATTATTCTGTTATCAATGTACCCCAAATCCTGAAGGCTAAACTTGTAACATAATGTCAATAGTTAATAAACCTAATTAATATTACTGTTAACATTTATAACATTCTTCTTTTAAAAAAAAATCATAACATTCTTATTCAATGGTATCAAATGAATAATAACCTTTGTTAAAACAATAGAAAGAAAAGGATTAATATCTTACTTCTTTATAAAAGTATTTTAAAAGGATTAATATCTTGCTTCTTGTTTTGTTTATTTAATTTTTGTTTGTTAGGGTATACTTGGTCTCAAATATAAGAAGAAAAGAAAAAGTCAAACAACACTTATATATCCTTATTTATTAATTTTGTTAGGTCAGCAGCAATTTAACCTAATATTTTTCCGCTCATTTGCTGTATTAGGTTAGCAGTAGTTTAACCTAACAAATTTCATCTAAAAAAATGCATTGTACTAATTTCATTCCTATCCTCTTGCCTTTTGTTTTGAACCAATTTCATGCCTTTTTTTTTTTTACAATATTTTGTACACTTTTTTTTAAGGAAATATTTTGTACACTTATTTAATACTAAAAAAATGCATCGCACCAATTTTATGCTTTTTTTTACAAAATTTTGTACACTTTTTTTTTTTGAAGGAAATATTTTGTACACTTATTTAATACTAAAAAAATGTATTGCACCAATTTCATTCCTATCCTATTGCCTTTTTTTTTGACAATATTTTCTACACTTATTTAATACGTTTACAAACAGAATACCCTAATTTCCATGCAAACTTGGCTACCCTAATCCTTATTTATTAATTTTATTAGGTCTTCAGCAATTTAACCTAATATTTCCCTCTAAAATGCTGCATTAGGTTAGCAGCAATTTAACCTAACAATTTTCATAAAAAATCCTTATTTATTAATTTTATTAGGTCTGCAGCAACTTAACCTAATAATTTCCCTCTAAAATGCTGCATTAGGTTAACAACAATTTAACCTAACAAATTTCATCTAAAATGCAGCGCACCAATTTAACCTAACAAATTCCCTCTAAAATGCAGCAATCCCTAATTTTTCTTCTCATTGATAAGCTTTTCATTCCTATCCTGTTGTGTCATCGTTTGTATATATCTATTGTTTCTGTAGACTTTTTTTTTGACAAGTTGTTGTACACTTATTTAATACGTTTACAAACAGAATACCCTAATTTTCATGCAAACTCGGCTACCCTAATTTCCATGCAAACTCGGCTACCCTAATTTCCATGCAAACCCGGCTATATATATATATATATATAGAAAACCCTAAACCGTGTTTCTCTATAAAAAAACCATAAACCGTGGTAAATTACACAGACATCAGAAGAATCATATATTTTGATTTTTGCAAATGGAAGGACGTGACCTTACAACCTTCCTCTCATACCAGTGCTTAACTGGTATTCTGCATATTTTTTTGAGAATCGGAATATCCTTTTTGCATTTTTTGTTTTTAGTTTGAGATGTTTACACCAATTTTGGCAGTCTTTCTATTTAGTTTTGTCGCAAAAACTAAAGTATGTTTTTCGAAGCAGGAGTTGTTTTATCAGATAGACACCTAAAAAAGCATGTTTTTCGAAGTATATAACTTAAGTAATGGTTTTTGGATTGTTTTATTTTGTCTACTATGGATTATCACCTGTTCTTTTTTCACCGTTACCAATTATATATTGCATTTTATTATTCGTATGTCAATCCCGTAACAGTAACCCTGTGCGTCAACAATCTATTTTAGTTCAAATTTTTAACCATTATGTCAATTTTATTTAACTTTTTTTGTTGTTTATATTTGTGATCGGAGTGATACAAATTTTTCTTTAAATTAGACAAAGAAATATTACAAGTATTTGGTGGAAAATAGGTGAAATTCCAACCGTTATGTGTCGGCAATCAACCATCTCACTTTCAATTAATCGTATATCCTTTGAATGCTTGACTTTTCTAAGTTCTAATCTAATTAACTTTAATTCACACCATTAGGTTATGATATAACTATATACAAGAGTGCCAGTTCTATGTTTGTATTTTTTTTCTTTTCAATTCTATAATTCACAAAATGAAACAGATGTAGGAATTATTGAACGTCCACAAATAAGTTATATTATTCGACCACACACCCATACATACACAAAGGATAAAGATAAGAAGTCAAAATTCATGAAGTTAATAGTCAAATCTGGAAGTATATGGATAATAAAGTCTACTGTAGACCCCATGCATTTTGTTACTTAACTCTATTATCTGGCTGGTAAATTAATGGTAGTTAGTAACGTTGTCGTTCAGATAAAAAAACTTTATGTATACATCATAAATTCATTGTCATATCCAGAATATTATAGCAAGCAAGAACTTTCACTAAAGTGTTTGATTATTAAATAGATAATTATGTGCTGTAAAGTCATTGATTTGGTAATTGAAGATTTTTTTTTTTGAAGAAATATTTATTAATATTGATTAGGAGAGATTTGGGAGTAAAAGGATAAGGAAGTTTAACGGTATTAACCGTTATGGTTGAACACGTTTTGAAGTCAAGAAAGGATAATTACTCTGTAAACCGTTAGATTTGTTGTATGCACCGTCCATTGCTGAGGTGAAGAACAAATGTCAGGCTTAGCACTAGCAGGGCATGGGATGGGATGTGGGTGCTCATCCAACGCTACCATGTACCATTGTCAAATAATCAATTAGATTAACACCTATATTTTTACTTCAATATCTTTAATATTCTTCCTTCTTACTATTCTTTTGACAAATTTATTTATATTTAGTTGAGTTGGAATCAAAAAAATCAGAGAAAGTTCGAAAAAGGTTTATGCTTATGGATATATACGGATGTTATTTTCTTTCGTATGTGATTTTGTTATGCAATGGAAAAATTTGATTTTGATTGAAATGATTTTATAAAAAAAATTGATTAAATATGAGTTGAGTGGAATAATTTATGTTTGGATAAATTTAAACAAAAGTGAGTTTGAACACTAATTTTATGTCCAAAAATCAATTAAAATCAAAAGCTCTAAATTTTACTTTTTAAGTTAGAAACAAATTCTACTTAAGAACAACTAAATATGTCAAAACTCAGTCTTACACATCTACAATCAATTGTACCTCCTAAGTGCATACACTACTATAGATAAGAGCCTCATATTGATATGTTTGTGACGTATGAATTGCATTAATCTTGTGACGAATGAATCAATTTTACCATTTTTCTTTTAAAATAATGATGAAAAAATTTTATTTTGATTGAAATGATACTGTAAATTTAATCGACTAAAAATGAATAGAATGTAATAATTTATCTTTGGATAAATTTAAACAAAAGTGAGTTGTTTACAATACTTTTAAGTCTAAAAATCAATTAAATTTTAACTTTAAATTTTTTTTTTGAAAACTCGGTATCGGATCTAAAGACCGATTAATTCAAGAGGACCAATCCCACCACCTACTTTAAGTTAAAATCAATTTCTACTCAAAAACAACTAATCATGTCAAAATCAATTCTACACGTTGTAAAATCAATTTTACGTCCCAAGTGCATGCACTTCTCTGGATAAGATCCTTACGTTCACATGTTTGTGACGCATGAATTGCATTAGTTAATTGTATTAATCTTACCTGTTTTTTTGTTTTTGTAATTTGAGGGGATAATCTTACCTCTTTTCATTAAATTCTAAGTGCGGCTAAACATTACTTTGTGTGTTGAACAAAAAAACATTACTTTGTTTAATGGTTGAATATGTAAGTTTCTAAGTAATGATGTCATGTCTTTTCAATTAGCGATTAAATTCTCCTTACACATCTTTATATTTGTTTAGTGTATGTATCAAATAAAATAAAATGAAAGCATTCTAAATTTAATATCCTTAAACTATCATAAAAAAAAACCGTGGTTTGCCCTTTGCACACCTTGTGCGGGGTGAATCATTGTTGTTAATATATCCCATTTTAGTTTGTTCAAAAAAAAAAGTATATCATATTTGTTTCAAATAAAAATATTGTGCTGGTAAAATTAGTACGAGAATCTAGAAACAAAAAACCATATTTTTTATTCTCGAACTATCATATGATATTACTTAAGTATATCTTGTCCTTGTTGTAACATCTTAGTCAGTGGTTTGGCTAAGATGATATTTTATGTGGAATTTCGAGTTAGAATCCAAGTCACCACGTTTTTCTCTTTTTCGTATGTGTCTATTTTAGTATGTGTAGACAATGTAGTCCTTTAGGAGATAAAATAAATTAGCAAAATTTGTTGTCAATTTATTTAAGGTTAATTGTTTAAACAATCCTTGAAATATACACGAAATCTAAAAATAACTCGTGTAAAATAAAAAAAACATATTCTACTTTTGTAATTTTAAATTCTTCATATTTTGGCCCTACTACGGTCCAGTCATACATGGTAAAGAATCTTGCAATGTGTATTTTTTATGACGTAACATATATATTTTTTTTGAAGGATGACGAGACATATATATTTTTGCCTTAGTTTTTTTTTTCTTGCATAAAATATTATTATTTTTTGCTAAGATTAATTGTTGGGTTGAAATGAAGAAAAATAGATATTTTTTTCTTCTTCTTCATATAGACATAAAGTCTAGAAAAGATGACCCAAAGATAGAAATTTTTCATGATATTTTGCAACTATGTTTAGGATGTTAAAATAAGACCATCCACTAAACATAATAACTTTATGAAAAGAGACAAGTTAATTATAAATACTTAAAGCGCTAAAAACACAAAAAACAAAATGATGGAAACTTCGACTTAGAAGTTGAATTTTGAGCTGATTTTTTTTCCAGAGCCTCTATACAATATATAGAAAGGATATCTGAAAAGTTTCATATACGACACCTTGATTTATTTTGAATTTTTGACCAAAACATACAAAATCGCAATATTGTTTAGAGTAAGCATACATTCATAGGTTCAATTTAGTTCTCCTATTTTACAGACATGTTTAGAACATCATAAAAACCTCTAGCACGGAATTTTTTTTAGAGTTTTTAAATGAAAGACGAATTAATTATGAATTTTAAAGCCCAAAAAATTTAAGAAACTAAAATAGCAGAAACCTCGATCCATAAATCAAATTTTTAGCTCATCCTTTACATAGACTACTATTACAATACATAGAGAGATCTACAAAATTTGCCGCAACTTGAAAATTTTGATTGTAAGTATATGTACCTTATAATGCTATATGCACCTTAGGTTAGTATGTAACTTTAATATGATTGAAAGTATATCCTTTCTTGATATGTACTTGTAAAATTGTTAATGCCGATCACTGAATTAACTTAAGATGTTGATGTCGTTTTCAAATATGAATATTTGGCTTGTACAGTATGTGTGTTGCTTGTTTACACATTTTCAATGTCTGTTGTATCGAGTAGGCACCAAGGGCATTATGTAATATTGTCTGTGATTTCACAATGGGAAGGTATACTAGTTTTAAAAAATGGTGCGCTCATACCATTATGTCTTTGTTGAAGAGTTAATCCACAACAAACAAATTTATCATTATGTAGAGTCGGACTTGGCTCTAAGATTTTTGGTGCCTTGAACCAACTAAAATACTAGTGTCTTCCTTAATCATATTATGAGAATTGTTTTATATGTGTATAGTGGCGGGAGCTTGAAAGAAAGAAAAAAAATACTATGATTAAAAAACCTCACAATAAACTGCACAGTAAACAACTAAACTATTTCAAATAAAACAATAAACAACTAAATCTAAGAAACGTCACAATAAACAATATATGATAACACCACAAACTATTTTTTTTCTTAACACAGACCAAACCTCAGTCCCAATAAACAACTAAATATAAACAACGTAAGTTCCGCTAAGAAACCAGCCGTTACATTTTTTGTTGTGAACTGATTCATAACTTGTTTGAATCAAGTAAAGAAAAGATAAAAACACAATTAATATATCATTAATCTTAAATTAAAAATCAATTTTCAATATTAGATAAATCACATAAAATTTATTTCTCTCATTCTCCTGAATTGAACATGACTTTGATGTCATACATTTCAATCACAAACAGCAACACCAAATACATGCACAAACCACCAATACATCTTCTGACTAATACATATCTTCCTCATTTTTCATATATATATATATTAAGTATGACTCTGAGTCATGCATGTCATGTGAGAATGAATATTATATATGTTAGAATTACAAATTGATTGTAAATATAACCGTTGTTAGATTTATTTATCTATTATCTATCAAATAGCAATTTTAAAAAAAAAAAAAATCGCAAATTTTTTTGTGACATTTTATTATTTTACAGACAAATTGTAAATCATGTTAGCTATCACTTTGAAAATAGACAAGTAACATCAATAACTTTAATTATTTCCGATTATATGGTAGAAAGGGTGAAAATTCATTCATGGTGGTGGCTTATTAATGTGTATATAAGCATAACCCTTTCTACGATTTCTATACTTGGTGGAATAATCTACCTGTCTTTATTGGTTATTCCACCATGTAATGTTGTTTGTCGACTTTCGATTTTTTATTTTATGATTTCGTCGTATTATTAGAATGTTACTTTGATTCCTTCTTAGGCAAATTTGTGCTTAACTTGGTATCCACTTTGTTTTTTTAATATTTTTTATTTGGCTTCTTAAAAAAACTTAAATTAAAAAAATTTCCTTTCTTTTTTCTTTTTTTGCACACATATGTAAAATAAAGAACCTTTTTACGTCCCGCACGAGCTTGACTCATTTAACCTGCATCCTGCACGGGCTTAAGACCAAATTTTTTGGTTCATATATATTTTGATCCATATGGGTTGAATTGTTTCGAATGTGGGTTATGCGGGTTGAATCCAAGGGTTATACCATAATCCGTTTATTTTTTATATAATTAAATACACATTTCATCACTTAAAATAATTTTTCCTATGATCTAAATTTATGAGTTAATGATGAACTTTCTATAGGTTATTACCGTATAAAGAGTGCATTGAGGGCACTATGTGCCCACTTGAGCAACAAATGATCCAATATTACGTGGATTGGAACATTTGTTTTTACGGAGAAATGCTAAGTTTCGATACAGGTGAACATATATGATAAAATGGTTGAAATTGCAATAATTTACAAAACATAAAGTGCTTAGAAGGAATGACAACACAGACATTGCCTGTGGAGATTTGGGAGAAATACTGACCTGAAGACTATCATTAGATGTTGTAAGCTTTTGGATTTCAGTTTTTTTTAAAGTTCTGTTACACGGTTTCAGAGAACGGCATTAGTAATACTATGAGATTACTACTAATGTATATGCAGTCATACCATAATTTTTTTGTTTAAATACATTTTTTGCTCTCCAAATATCATTGTGCTATCCGTGCCATTCGTTTTTTTTAGCGATTTTAACCCATTGTTTTAAAGGTTTAACAAAGAGGGGTCGACCATTGCAAGTGCATGGATTACATCAACACAGCTGTGTTTTCAATAAGAATTCACGTTCAAGAATTAAACAATTGAAAAAAAAAGAGAACATAATAAATAATCACTTCTGTCTACACCATGCTATTGAGATAAAAGTTATTGATGAAACTTTATTACTGTGTATTTAGGAGTTAGCAGAAGCTTATTTCTAGTGACTGTTATTTTTTACCTAAATTAATACAGTAATTATAGGTATACGTAGTGGCTGTAATTCTGTTAGCTTTGTAACAGTCAGGTTCACCGAGATTGTAAATTCTGTTAGCTTTGTAACAGTCAGCTTCATTGAGATTGTATGTGTATATATATTGATCAGCTGATGAATGGAAAGGCAAGTGAATTTGTGGTGAAACTTAACATATGCAATTGATTCACTATATAAACTTTTTTTTTTTAGATTGCATTTTTCATGTGTGGCGTAAAGCCTTGATTCCATTTTATTCAACAAGTTGTTTTAACATTTTCTTGTTTGCATAAACAATTTATTTTGCAGTTATTCAGCAAGTTGTTTTAACATTTTGTATCATAAAGCCTTGTTTGCAAAACAATTTATTTTGCAGCTTATAGCAGAAGCGCATATGATTAAGCTCTTTTATTTTTTTCTTTTAGTATATAAGCTGTTTTCATAAGGTATCATGGAGAGCTTATGAAAATATGTTGATTACAGTTTATGAATAAGTATAGGCTATTTTCATAAGTTCTCACAAACATTGTTACAACTCGCAAGAGCTTTTGACAGTAGATAAGTTCAAATATGTTATTTTCTTTTGACAGGATAGGCCAATAATCCTTTTTCTTTTTGCATAAATGTAGACATGTTATTTTCTTGCTTATTCTCGCTCTTATTCATGTTCTTCTACTCAAATACTTATAAATAAACAATAATGTTTCAGACAAAGCTAGAAAACCCTTACTGGATTGGAAAAAGCGATTTGACATTATATGTGGAATAGCAGGAGGACTGATTCAAGACTCAGGAATATCCACATGGATCTCAAGGCAGGCAACATTCTACTTGACAGCGAAATGAATCCAAAAGTATCAAACTTTGGGATAGCTAGAATATTTGACAAAGATCAAACAGAAGCAAATACATTGAGAGTTGTTGGAACATAGTCAGAACCATAATGTTGCATTATTTTAGTACTCTTTAATAAAATACCATATATAAGATAGCTTGTCATTTTGTATGTTTTTTATAATGTACATTGGCTATATGTCTCCTGAATATGCTGTGGATGGAAACTTTTCAGTCAAATCAGATGCTTTTAGCTTTAGAGTCATTGTGCTAGAGATCATAAGTGGAGAGAAAAATAGAGGATTCTACTACGCAAACGATGATATGAATCTTATAAGGAATGTAAGTGAGAGTGATTCTTCAATTATCGTACTATAGTGTATTCTTCTACTAAGAATTAAGTACCAAGAAAGAATTAATAATGTTTTGTTGTTGTAAGCATGGGGACAATGGAGAGAAGGCAATGCATTGGAACTCAGTTAGTGATTCATACATGTTGAATTATTGTGAGAGTGACTCATCAATTAGTGATTCATATACACCATCTGAAGATAGACGACCAACAATAACTTCAGTATTCTTGATGTTGGGCAGTGAAACTGCACTAATGCCAGAACCTAGAAGTCCAGGGTTTTCCCTTGCAAGGTCAAAGGATCCTTAGGAGACTGATTCCTCTTTAAGAAAGCAAAGATGAAGGATGGAGTGTGAACCAAGTCACAATCACATTGCTAGATTATAGGTAGGGAAAGAAGCGTAACATCATCCAACATATTTGTATAGTCCCAGAAACATGGAAAAATGTTTCTGTAAAGGGCTTGGTGGCAGTTGCAAATTTTGATACGGTTAACATTCATTTTGTACACATCCAATCTTATATTGATACCTTATTTAATGAATTTTTAACAAGTGTTGAAATGAACTTAATAAATGATGTGAGAACATATCATAAACTAGTGTGAGACCACAGAAGACATATCTGGTCTGTCTTCAGGGGGCTTTTGAACACACAGAAGGCCAACTTGTAGGCACCTTAGTAATTCAGATGGGATGCTAGTAAGGTCTAAATTGGCATCCATGAATTCCAATGCTCTTCCCTCTTTCCATAATATACATGCCTATGTAGTTTAAAAAAGGTTAAAAATAGTAAAAACTAAAAAAGATGGTTAAACCATGAATTTGTTTCTAATGTAAAGTTAATGTTACATTGCGTTGCATGTGAGATGGTTATGGTTACCTGTCCCAAAAGGTTATGGGGATGATCTTGATTCTTGAAGTGATTATTTCTGATGCCACTCAATATCTCTAATACTACAACTCCAAAACTAAATACATCTGACTTGAGGGAAAGTAGTCCATTTACCGCATATTCAGGAGACATATAACCACTGTACATTATCAACAAACAACAAGATTACCGTTAAACGATCCATCATACTATAAAATTTTATAGTATCTTAAATAAATCACAATGGCCCATCAAGTCATGTAACTTACATTGTTCCGACAATTTTATTCGTTGTTACAGCTGAACTATCTCCTTCCAAGATATGTGACACACCAAAATCAGAAATCTTGGGATTCAATTCACTGTCAAGTAGAATATTACTAGTATTCAGATCCCTATGAATGATTGTTAGCTTTGAATCTTGATGAAGATAAAGTAGTCCTCAAGCAACTCCCGTAATAATATCATATTGTTTTCTCCACTGTAAAAATTTCCCTTGTACAGGATCTAAAGAAGGACAGTGATAGCTCACTTAGCCATTACAATACATGTTATATGAATGATGAAAAAGCTCAGTGTTACAAGTTTTGTATTTGTGGTCTTACCAAAAATGAAGTGGTTCAAACTACCATTAGGCATGTATTCATAGACTAACATTCTTTCATTTCCATAAGTGCACCCTCCCAAAACACTCGCAAGCTAAAATTTGTGCTCCCTTTGAGGTCTCTTTCTGAGTCATTGGACAGTGATGATGGTCTTACCAGAATTTAAGGTCACAAAACATGTCATATTTAAGTGCATGCTAACCTTACATAAAGATCAAGTTGTAAACTATTTTCACTTATAAACAACCTAATGTCAACCAAGTTCCCAAACCAAATCAAGCAGCCATCAGGCCCTTCATTTATGAAAAAGTTTGCATATGCAGTGCATTGAGTGCAAGAACAATATTTCAAGCTCTCCGTGTCACATTCTTCAAAATTCTTGGTACTATTTATCCAGAACTGCAACAATACAGACGATTTCAGCCTGCTTAATTTCTGAAACCTGTCAGCTTGTGTGCAGTTCAAAGGTGTTTTACCTGATACACCCACAAGAGCGACTAAACGAATCCTATTCGTCTTGTGATCGAGGTTTGAAGCCTTTCAAACAATCATAATAAACAGGCACATCATCAATATTACAAACACTATTTACCCCACATGCTACATAATTATCGTATAAATCTTTTCTTGCCTCATACAATTTAGTCCACTAAACAATATTGGTGTCCCATATATACCTTTCCAACAGTCCATCATCCCTCATCGTAAACCTTGACATATCTATCTCCAGGGACACTACCTCATCCCAATACACTACCTCATTCTTGGTTACTGAAAGTTGTGGCCTAAAGGCTGTAATTCCTGTAAAAGATGTCCAATCATCGGAATTAAAACCGACGCCATTCCAAATCCGACTTCTGAATGTGATTTTCTTTCCTTGACGAATCACCAACTCCGGAAACTCTATATGATCAAATTTAAGACCTGAGGTTTTATCCCTACCCAGGTAACATTGTGTCTGTTGGATAATCAATGAAAGCTTTGCCATGTGTGATTAGAAGAATCATGACCAAGTTTCCAGAATCTAACAGCTTTGCAAGTGGCTCTTGAATTGATCTTGATGAATTTGTAGACCATATCATGTTACAATATCCCCATCAGCACCAATGGCTAAGCACCAAGTAGTATAATTTATGGAGCTTCCTGATCTGATATTTTATGAAGGATTAATTGACAAACACAAACAAACAAACAAAAATAACAATTACCACTCTCCTCTTCATAAAATTTGATAAACAGTTTTGATTGGAAGAACAAAGTTGCAATTGCAGTTTTTACATCCTAATACGATGCCTATTATAAGGAGAGAGGTATATGAGTTTCAAACAAATAAAAGGTTTCTAATGGTATAAACAACTAGCAAGTCAATAAGTCATGTTACTACCTCTTATTATAAAATTCACTAATTTTAATTGTTGAGAGCAGTATATTAGGATGTGACATTTGAAAACTTTATCAATTTGAAAAAAACTAGTTACGCTGCATTGCAAATATCCCCAAAACAATAAGATAAGACATTGGATTGAGCCTTAGTTTTTTGAATCAAATACACCCAGAAAGAATTACCAGGATAAGAAGTTTTTGTTAAACGTAGAAATTGGTTTTGCAGAGTTTTTACATTTTCATTTTTCTGGAATCATCAGAATTAATTAATGACGGAGTAGTATAGAGCAGAAGTGTTGAGTGGTGGAATAGGAAGTTCTGTTGTAAAGATGACTACTTTACACCATGTGATGTGGGTAATGGGTATACCGTATATGTAATCTTTTTTTTCTTTTCGAATGCAACATGCTATCCGGTAAATTTAGCAATGGAACTGTGATTTTAGCAAAACACCCAATTTTATTGGCCAAATCCATTACATTAGTTGTTCCTGAGTTTTCCGTGAAAAATCTGTTGCACTAAATAGCACCACTCTTAAAACAAACCATGTTTCATTAGTAGAGATAGAAAATTACAGTCACCAAGGTGAGTTTATGGCAGACAGCCTACTACAATACAATTATACAAATAATATTCTTTATCAAGGAACACACCCACATAGCATAAAATCATTTCATGTATCTAGTGCCAATATAAATAACTTATATTTGACCATATGATTCATTTTTCTGGTTTTGTTTAAGCATTATTTCAACTTCCCCACTATCCCGTGAGCGTGAAGCATGATAAGCATAATGTTAATGATCAGAAAAGACCACCATCTCTTAAACAAATCAACATATTCTGCATTGCTTCTTCAATATGCTCCACGTCTAACTTCAAATGACTAAAGCGTCCGGCACCATTCCCTGTACGAGGAAAAAGAAAGTTCATTATTATCCACAAAATCGCTCTGGCCAATGTTATGCTATCACATAATAATAATAATAATAATCTAAAAGGATGGTCAAGGAAAAAATGTAAGTAAGACACAAATGAATGAATCAGGCTATTTGAAGCACAAAGTTATGAAGCCAGTATAGGAATAATGCCATATCTGGAAGAAGAAAAAAAAATCCATTTCAGACAAGTGAAGAACATATACACATATAGGAAGGAAGAGAAGGTTATGTCAGAGAGAGAAGTACAGAGGGATATTCAACAAACAAACTTCCCACCTTAATTCCTAAACATCCGGATGATGAGCCTTTTGTCCTGACTCTGCTGCCAGATGGCCTGCTGCTTCAGAATTGGTTATTTGTTCACTTTGAAATCTTGAATCATAACATTACCACCCCTCGTTACAAACAACCTTGTTCTCAAGGTTGAAGTTTGTTAGAATAAAGAAAATCTTTCTATAATCAATTAATTGTACAACCTCCTAGGTCAGTGTTTATTAAATAGCATCCTAAAGCTAAAACAACATTTGTCTCTACACTTTCAGACTAAAGATTTGGGGCCACAAATATTTTTTGCAGGTTGCTTGATTTGTTTGATTAGTCTAAGACAAGTGTGGCTATTACTCATAAAAAATATGCTCCTGACATTCTTGAGGAAATTGGTTTGCTTGATTGCCGACCTAGTGACACTCCTACGGATCCTAACGTCAAGCAACTATCAGGTCAGGGGGAGCCATTGAAAGACCCTGGTAGATACTACTTGTTTTGTTAGTGTGGTTAGCCAATTTTTAAATGTTCCGGTGATGACCATTGAACGTTGTGATTCACATTCTTAGGTATAGATAGTGTGTGTCAGGTGAAGGATTGCCTTATGAAAACAAGGGTAACACTAAATTTGAGGTGTCCTTTGAAATTCTCTAAATTCAACTTGGACAAAATACTTAATAAATTTCCATCAGTTTGATAATTCTCAAAATTAATCATGCAAACAATGGAGTTCACCTAGAAAGATTTGAGTTCCCTCAAAAAACTACATTACCTCAAAACATCCTCTCATTCAAACACACTCTTAGGCTATTATCATGCACAGATTGATAAGCAAATACACATATATAAGTTGACATTAAAAAAAAGAAATCTCATGGAAGTAAATATCAAAACAAAGACATCTTACATTCCAAAGTTTAGACTTCAACAAACAACGCATCCTTGACGCAAGAAGAGTTTCCTCTCACTTTCACTAAAACGAAAATGAGATGGAACTGTTATCTTTCTCAATGATGGCCTTGAAAGTAGCATTGAGACAACGACCATCGAGGAAGCTACTTCTGTTAAAGCTACGAAGGGTTGATGATTTGGGGTCACTGAGGTCAAGTTCTTGGAGTAAAGGAAAACAATCCGCAATGAGGAACAAGTAAGTGCTATCAAAAGAATGTAAATTGGAACAAGTGAGAGAGGTCAAAGTTGTAATGGTGGGAGAGATTGAGTGATGTGATGTTCAACGGACGACGAGAGATAAGGCAGAGAAGTGACCGTGGAAGTTGGGTAAGGTTTTTGAATCTATGAAAAAGGTGACAGAGGAAAGGGATTGTTGGAACAAATATAGTGAGAGAAAATCGGAGACGGTTGGTGATGAAGAAGAACTGTTTAGAGAAGAGGGAGATAGACTTCAAGCAACAATTAAGATCATAATCATCACCTTTGAAGACACATTCCCAGCATTCATATTTTACTGTTTCTGCCATTGTTTTACTTCTCTTCTTTTCCATTCAATGACGTTTGGGATTATTGGGTCACTCTAATTTCATTCGTTACCAATACCCAAAAAAAAAAAACATGGTTGTTTTGTTTCCTAGACAAGACAAAAACCTAGTTTGTGGAAAATAAGGATTCTTTGTTACAGTTCGGAACAATTGATGATTACTAACAAAAAAAAGCAAAGAAGATTGAAACTAACCTTTCACTGATTTACTTCGACTGCCGGCGGTAATAGTTTTGTTATTAAAAGAAATAAAAATTTATATTATATTTGTTATATTATTGGTGTCATTGAAAATAATAAATATTTTTTATTTATTTTTGAAAGAGATAAACATGGTTTATTGGATTTGTTACAATTTGAAAATCATATAATTCTAAATCTAATAAACATTTCATATAAAATATATTGAATGACGAACACATGAGTACTCGTCTTTTGACTATATCACTCATCTTCGGTAAACGAAGGAGAAAGAAAAACTTTATCTTTGACTATATCATTCATTTTCCAAAATTGCTAAATTTTTATATCAACACTAGATCCATACAAGCATGAAACACAAACTCCAAACACAACATGAACTCAAGTTGGAGTAAAAAGCATAGCTAACACTTTTATTCATCCATTGATAGATTATTCACTTGATTCAAACCATAAACACATCTAACAAAAATCAAAAACAATTATCATTCTAAACAAAATGACACAGACAAGATAGTAGATATCAAGTGATTAAATAAAAACCAAGTTTCTGTAGGTAGAGCTGGAAAATTACAATCACCAATAAGGTGAGTTTATGACGGTACAATTTTACAAATAATAACATTCTTTATCGAAAGAAACACACAACATCAAATGTTTTTATGTTTCTGGTGGCACAATAAATAACTCTTGAATACATCTTTATAGCTCGAGTCTTTTATCTTTGATCATATCATTCATTTTTCTTGTTGTTTTGTTTAAGCATTTTTTCAACTTCCCCGCTATATGGTGAAGCATGATATGCGTACTGTTGAAGAACGGAAAATACCACCATCTCTATACAAACCAAAATGTTCTGCATTGCTTCCTCAATATGTTCTACATCTAACTTCAAATGACGAGATTGAATCACGCCAACTGCTACTAAACCGTCCAGCACCAATCCCTGAATAGAGCCAAACAAAGCGATCACATATTAACAATAATAATCTAACAACATAGTTCAGGGAAAAAAATGTAACAAGTCAGACACAAATGAATGAACCCAGTATAGGATTAGGAACATCTGCCATATCTGAAAATGTAAAGACCCTACCATTAGAATTTTTTTTAATAAAATGTAACTAGTAGATTACCAACATTTAAATTAGTAACTATTTAGGGTTTAAAATTGTTGAGTATGGCTCATAGTTAGCGGCAAACCCCTATCTGGACTGTAGTATTTAAATCCAAGTTGTACATCGTAATCCATAATCTTTTACTGATAATACAAGGGACCTATGTCGTCGGACTCGGAGACATGGACAAAATTGGCCGAACTTTGTTGCCATACACCATGTGTTCACATTGCTTGCTTATTATTGTTTCTTTACTCTTTTGAACCTGGTTGCTTTTTCTATCAAAAATTTGAGACATAAGACATTTTATTTCTAAGAAAATCTCTCATAACACTCAGAAAACATTTACACTTTTGGCTTGACATTACTAGCAGACAACTTCAGCAGTCTCAAAAGATTGTGTCACCATTAGTCTCAAAAGAAAAAGATTCTTAGACCATGCAGATTTATAGGCCAGAATCACAAAAACGTAAAAGAAAACGAAGTTGAGAATCAATTAACAAGCTAATTAATTGGATTGATTCTATGTGTATATCAGTAGTTTCTGCATTTGATTTTCTGTTTGTCCACTTAATTTCTATAGTTGTTTTTATCAGTTAGCAGTGCAGTTGCGAGTTAGTTAGGCTATCCAACCATCTTTTTGTACTATATAAACCTGAGTTTTCAAACTGAGATAATCAGAATAGCATTTTTCACATTTTCAGATTCATTCTAAACCTATTATTTTGCTCAAATTCTCCCCCATAAACTTCAGTAAATATGTAAAGAAAAAACTCCACAGTGGCCGATATTGTGTCTTCTGATTGTTCAAAATTTGGTTATTCAAAATTTAAATCTTATCTTCTCCTAACAGAAACTAATATGTGTAGATTTTTTACTCTAACTTTTCTATATGTTGTCACTGTATTCAGCTTGTCCTATACAAATGATGATAAATTTACCTGCCAAAAGCAGAAGAAAACGATTCCTTTGATGCAAAGAAATTTCGCTAGAGGTTTGTGTGGTTCCAGTTCTTTTGCAAAGACATGGTAAAATATCACCAGAGAATACAATGCCAAGGACACAGAAATATTGAGAATGATGGTAATTGTCCAGCTCAACCAATTTGGATAGAGCCCAACCAGCTGTAATGTAATCATCAAAATGGAGCACACTGGACGGATGACAACAAACTGCCATGTCCAGTATTTTAAAAGCTTCAGATTATGGTGGTTCAGCCGAACAGAGTGAGGCTGCAAAAGAGTTAATTTACATCAGTGTGAATATACCATAGCCTGAACAGCATTTATATATTAACAACTTATGATCGAATACTCATTTTAGTCCGTGAAATCATAGGCATCAAAAAATTTGGTCCCTCAGTCCTTGAAATCAGCAAGTTCCAAAATAATCCATAAAATTGAAAATACTCATTAACATTAGTTCATCCAGGACAACTTCATGGCCTTAATCGACCAACCCAAAAGAACGAACGTGATCATTCAATTTCAATGACTCTTTGGAGATTTCAATAATTAAGAGACCAAATTGTCCGACACAATTTTATGAACCAAGGGTTTGTTTGGATCGACTTATTTGAGTTTATCTATGAACATAAACACTTAAGAAACTGCTTAGGAGAGCTTATGACATATCCATAAGCTGTTTTCAGTTCATTTCCATAAACTCTCTAGCATAGCTTATGAAAACAACTTACAAGTTTATATGAAAACAGTTTGACTTTATCGTTTGTTACAAAAATAGCTTATATATAAGCACTGATATGATAAGTGCCTATAATATAAGCACTTAATTAAGCTGTTTGTCCAAATAGAGTCTAAATTGTTGATTATTCACTCGTTTGTACCAACTGAACATCAAAGATTCGAAAAATTTCATGAAGATTCATTCACCGCCAAAATTGACAGTACAAAAAAGCAAAACATACCTGAAAAAGTGTCATAGGAAAAGAGTGATGAATTTCCCTTCCTTTAATTTCATCAGGCACAATATTTCTAGTAATGGAAATATTCAAGTAACTATACATCAAGGACAAAAACTTAGCAATAACAAAAGCTTCATAACATTCTTTAATAGACTCCAAAAGAGTGAAAAACTCTTTACTTCCTCTAATATCCAAGAGACCAACAAAGGAAACAATAGCATAAATAGGAGCCATGAGAATGATAATGATAATAGCTTTTTGTTCTTTTGGATTCTTCCAATAGAAAAGATGCTGAGAAAGTAATTGCAAAGTGAAATGCATAGAAAGCATGACACAAAATGCAGATCCATACACAGTAATCTGTGCAGGATTGAGTTGAGTTAGATCCATCACAACACAATAACTCAAGATTGAATCTTTGAACCTGAAAATGAAAATTTAGTGATGATTAATTCGTTTGAGCTTATTGGGTCACTGTAATTTTAACATAACATAGTTCGTGAGAAATAAGAATTCGGAAAAAGTGATGATGATTAGTAACTAAAAAGCAATGATGGTTGGATTGAAACAAACCTTAATGTAATCGCCGGTGAGCTTGTTTGACTCACAACGTTGTTTTGTTTCAATGGCAGTGCCAAAGAATGAAATGGTCAATGTTGGTGTTTAACTAAGTCACGTGTTGTACCAATCAGATCTAACCATCAATCACTATTATATTTTACTATAAAGTTTTTTTTTAAGGGAAAATTATTATAACTATAAAGTTTTGAATGGTCACAATCTTTTAATCACATTATTTGACCACACAAACATATTTGACAGAAAGTAAAAAGAAAATTTCTCAAAAAGATAAAAGAAAAAATAAATAATTTACATTTTTAAAATAATTAAATGGTTTATATTTTTATGTGTGTAAGTCTAAATACTATTTTCAAATAATTCTGATCAAGTAAGTATACGGTTCTTATGAAACTCACGTATTCTAAAATTAGAGATGTATTTGTATCTGATATATATTAGACAGTATAGTATCATATGCCGATACCTTGCTTGAGATATTGATACTTTAATTCATGGATAGGCACCCAAGAAGTATCAAAATTATTTATTTATTTATTTATTTAAAAAAAATATTTTTTTAAAAACATGTTAGATGTTTAAGGATGCTAAAGAACATTTGAATGAGATGATAATAGATCTCTTCCAGCTTAACTTAACTCAAGGTTATGGAATTGAATCCACCTTGATTAAATCCCTTTAGAGAGAGTTTTGTTATCCATACATAGAGGTCATATCTGACTCGAGAGATTAACATCTACAATTACGTGCACAATATATCTAATTAAAAAAAAAGATATTTCAAAGATAACTCACATACACGTGTTTAGAATACAAATTTAGCATACATGTGAAAAATTAGTGAAGATATCACAATTTATCTCAATGAGAGAAGAGACTTAATTAGTAAATCTTAAAACAAAACTTATTTTGGAAGTGTATAGTAAACTAATAAAAATATATTGAATTATTTATAGTTGCTTAAAATAAATTTCTTCCAACTAGAAAAATTTCAGCCAATCATCTCTGAATTGACCTCTCCAGAACCCCTCTCTCTCACTTCAATGATCTTTTTATCAATAAGTTCACCAACTTGAATTTAATTCTTGAACAAACATGGAAGAAGTTGATTGTTCATCCCCTTACGTACACAAATTAGTAAAATGAAGCATTAACATAGCATGGTGAGAAACAACATGGACAAATTTGTGGCTCAAAAAGTAAGGATGCATAAACTCATTTAACATAGCATGAGAGCCGGATTAAAATTGTAATATGTTAATTGAAATCCAGCACACATTAAGAATGAAGGTGGATATTAAAGTTGATTGTTTGTTTAGGATCTAACATTACTTTAAGTTCATGAACTGTAAGATGTATACATGTGTTTAAATACTCTCATTTTTTCAGTTAACTTTTAAAATGAAATTCAAGCTTATTTAATAAAAATCATACCAAAAGGTCGGTGTGTGTCTGGTTAACTGCTGCATTGTATATCATAAATGATTTTGTCTTCTATCAAACATGGCTCAATAATAGAAGGCATGTCTTTGTTGAATAATGTCAGGCCAAAATTTATTGCATACACCTATGAAATTTGGATACGTAATACGAATATGGATGCAACGTATGAATACTTTTTAAGTTTACGACATAACACAGTTAAAATATGTTAACAATCTTTTATAAATAAAAAAACTTGTACTTGTGCAAAATACATGAAAAAAATATGCATCGATAATTTTTCATTATATATAATTATAATGTTTGTTCACAATTTAAAAAATAATATTGTCCTGTGAGCTTAATTCGGTTGACAAGAACAATGCATAATATATGTAACGTCCGAGGTTCGAACCCCGGACGCCACAAAAAAAAATATTGATTTTTCTTCTACCTCGTTATCATCATCCATAAAAATATGACTTTTAAGTTTGGTTCATTAAAAGGCAAATCTATTGATTAAAGAAGTATAGTGACATTTTAAATTGAATCATATATATCGCCATTAAATTCTCATAATCTTGTCTCACTATATTTATACCTTTAATTTTTTAGGATATGTGAAGTTCTTATATTTGTCCTCGTGTCGTGAGCTTAATTCAATTGGTAGAGACAATACATAATATATGCAAGGTCGGGGTTTAAATCCCGACCACCATTAAAAAATATGTGAAGTTCTTGTAAATATTTGATAAAATATCATTAGAATTAAAAAAAAAAAAAACTTGTGATAATTATGTGATGTGCATTGAGAGTATCTATGGACTATTAATATACTTCCTCCGTTTTAAAATGAGTGTCACTTTAGACAAAAAAAATTGTTTTAAAATGAATGTCACTTTATATTTCCAATACAACTTTAAGTTTTTTCTTTCAACTTTACCCTCAATAAATACTCCAACTTTTCTTCCACACAATTTTCAATGCAACTTTAAGTTTGTCTTTTTCTTATAAAGTAAGGGCAGTTTAGTAAAAGTGTTATGTTCAATGATTATTTCATTCAATTTATTAATCTGTATGCCAACACCTAAAACGACACTCATTATGAAACGGAGGGAGTATGATAGAGATAACCTCTAATTATAATTTTTTTTAGGGTTTGTCTAACATGTGCAATATTGCACATGTGAAGATAACTAAAAGTAGTATTTTTTCATTGAAAACCAACAATTATTAATTAAAAGTTACATATTTAACATAAAAAACACAAGTTCCAAGTCAAAGTTACTACTTTAAACTTCTTAACATGTGCAAATTTGCACATGATAGAAAAACCTTTTTTTTTAATACGAATGTCTCTATTTTGTAGTAATTAGGCTCCATAGGTTTACACTAACAATAAATGTCAAAACTACTTAGAGAAATATAACCAAGTGATCAACTTAAGTGGTTAATAAAATTCTTTTAGAATAAATTGTATGAAAGAAGTCGAGTACGACTTGATTAAACGATTCAAAACTAAAACCACATTTAATCAAGTTTTTTGTTGTTGTTGTTAACCAATTTAGCAAGAGGGTATTAAGATTGATTTGATCTTAGTATCCCTTTCACTTTCTTTTTTTTTAAACAACCAATATTATTAACACAAGCCGGCGTAAGAAGCACCGAGTAAGGTATAGGAAAGCAATTACAAAGTGCCGAATATATGCGAAAACCGAACCAAAAACACATTCCGTATATATGTGGAACCGAAACCCACAATAAAAAAGCACCTAAAACCACGAGTAGCACTTGGGTGACATAGAGTTGGGTGACATTGTTCAATCACAATGCCACAATGCTTGTGAAAGAGAGAGAAACAGAAACATTGTGACATTGTGATTAACCAATGTCACCTAAAGCCACAGCTATCCCATTAAAAGCACACGAACAGCCGAAGCATGCTATAGCATAACCACCAAACTGTTACAGTTCACAACTATCCCTCTCACTCAAAATAGAAGCAAGTAAAAATCAAAGATTTTCACAAACCACAAACCCTAACAAATAAAGAAAAGGAAGAGAAAACCAAAAAAAAAAAAAAACGATAACGTAAAACTTAGAAGAAGAAAAAGAATGATTGACTAGGTCATGAAACAACAAAATAAGAAGGAAAAAAAAAAATCAAAGATGCATCAGTTTGGAAAAGAAAAAATGTTGAAGAGAAACAATATCGCATATCCTCTTGCGTTGGGGCTTTGATGTCAATGACTTTGCTGAAGGATTTCTTCAGATCTTTTGCAACAGAACAATCTAAGAGTAAGTTTCCTATTTTTAGTTAGTTGCAACAGTTATATAAATAAGACTCTAATGTATTGATCAAAGTGTGTATTTCAATATACGGTGTGTGTTTGGTATCACGGTGGTTATGTAGAATCATGGTGATCCACCATGATTTTCAGAAATTACAAAGTGTAGTTTTTAAAAAATCACGCGTGATTCTGAGATATCTACCATGATACCAAACATAGACACATTCATTCAATAAAATATGATAGACCATTGAGACCATTTTTTTAAGTCCTAAAACAATTTGATTCTCTAATCCTCTCTTGTGAGTGATAGTATAATCCGTGTGTTACCACTACAAGTGAGTGGTTGTTCTAACAAGTATGGTCTTTGACCAACATAGTTACCAGGTGGGTCGTAATTGCAAATAATGAGTGTGCCTCTATTATTATCACATCTCACTTTGCCACATCCAAGACGTAGTGAATTTTCCCAAACCACCTGAGTATAATGGCCACACACGTTACCAGCAGCACATGTGTTACTATTAGAATCATAATTGGATTTCTCATTCACCCACAAACCCACTGCATCCGTGCCACTCATGTCGCCGGAGCTCCACGCCATATTCTCCCCGTAACGGCTAGCGGAGTGGATCAGTTTACAATCACCCTTGCGTTGATTAGCATAGTTTTGGGCAAAAGTAGCAACAGTTATGTTCCAAACAATATTTGGAACACCAACCTTGGATCTTGCTGCGTTGTGGGCGTTCACATAGTCTGTTGGTGAGTCTTGGGCATGTGCTGCATGACCAATAACGAGTAATAAGGTCAAGATACACAATAGAGAAAATGAACTCATTTTTGTTACTACAATAGCTAAATATAAATTATATATATAGTAGGGTGTGTGATGAAAAATGTTGGGGCTCTTGTAGTGTATTTTTATAGGGATTATATTGCATAAAAACTTGCATATGAGAAGGTTATTATACAAATGCCAAGAAGGGTAGTGGAATTTTCCAAACAAATTTGGCTCCTCGCTCTCCACTCACTTGTAACGTAATCCTCACGGGTGGATTAGATTACAGGGCACATTGACATTGACTTTGACTTTGACTTTTAGTGTTGATTGAATAAGAAATTGCTGTTTTTTTCTTCTTCATTGAATATTATTCATAATATTCAAACGTTAGCGTAATAAAAAGAGCGGAAAGACAGACACATGAGTGCCCGTCTTTTCGCTAGTCTTGATAAAAAAAAAAAAACTTTATAGCTAAATAAAAATATTCTTTTACTTAAAAGAAAATATTCTTTTTGCATCATTTCATATTTATTAGCTAATATAATCTCTTTGACCAATAATAATCATCTCTAAATTTTACCATATATTGTAGGTCCTACCCCCCGCCAAAAAAAATAAAAATCAAACACTATTGGGTGTTTCCATATCAAGCATGATCATATTTTTTTGACAAAGCATGATTATATTTGATCTTGTAATAAATTAGAATTATATAACAGCAGTAAATATTACAAATTGATTCTGATTAGCATATCTCCATTCCTTTCATTACATACCCCCTCTTAGACTTAGAGATCTGAAGGGAAAAAAACGAGTGAGTTAAAATTTTCAGATGATTTGAATTCTGAAAGATCCGGGCATGTTTTGGTTTTCCTTTTGATCCAAATGCTACACATTGAAGCCTAAATTAGTTCACGTAGAAGCACTTGCCATGTAATTTTTGTTTATTTATGATCCTAGCTTTTTTCCCAAACAACTAAGAAAATGACATTTTTATTCGTCCTAGTTTAAACATATATGATATATCTAAACAATATGTGAAATTTTACTTCCCATTTTCATTCTTTCATTTCCTCTCACTCAATTTGCTACCAAAATATTCAAGTAGGTAGTGAGAGTTTGAAGAGAAGAAAGAAGTTAAAATATGACCTCTAGTACAGAATTAATAACACATTTAGATGTAATTGTAAACCACAAATTATTTAAGGTTAGAACACACAGAAGTCCAAACTCGAATTATTCAAAAGTACGTTGTGTCGCAAACATTGATCAAGTATTTACCATGGTTTTTCAAGCCACGAGCAATATCTTTCCAATATGCTGACTGCTTTCCATAAGCCGGTGAGCTTCCGCAGCTTCAGAAAGAGGGAATGATTTGTACACCACAGGCTTAACCTTTCCTTCTGCAATTGCAGGCCAAACATTCTTCTCCACTTCAGCAACGATCACAGCTTTATTTTCAGGACTTCTACTTCGCAAGCCAGCCGCTGAACATAACCCACAATCGAATATTAAAGAATGATAGGAACATACCATAACCACACAATAAAAAGAACTTCCCATTTCAATTGTGGAAAAGTTGGTTCTCTAATGTATCCTCATACAAAACTTATTATAAAGATGAAATTCAAAAGCAGATGCCTAAAAATGATGTGTCTACAGAAGGTGCCACAAAGGTGATTGGTATTTATAAAGGTCAAAGAACTCTTGATCTCTCTAACTGATTTGACTCAATTAGTTAAAGATCTCTAGTTAGTTACACCGAGTATAACAGTTCCTGAAAGTTGTCATTCTATAGGTGCCACACAGTAAGCTATTGTGGACTGTAGTGAGCTTATACGCTATATTCTAATATGACCAACTTTAATCGGTAGTTAACGTATTGTTTTCATTTGACAGCACACTTTCGGAACAAGGCCTACTACAAGAATTTTATTTCTGCGTAGCAGCAAATGTTGCAAAATATCTACTAAGGCGGACAAAAATGGTTGCTCAAGCTACCTTATATAGTCATCATCAATACATTGTGAGATTCATTATTGTAGGCTTTTTCTTCATGGAGCCATAAGTGATATTAAAATGTGCACAAAGAACCAGAAGAAGCTTCAATGCAAAATGGAGAAAGATATATCACGAGTATACAAAACAAAATTTGTAAGAAGTCAGTCGACTATTTTAAGCAGTTTCATTCCTCTCCGCACCCAACCTTAGGTGAAATTTCATAAACTATGTTGTATTGTTTAAATTACTAATGTAAGTGACTGGCTATTTACTTTTATTTCTTCATTTTCTAATATATAGGACGTCGAGCCGTGTTTTTACTTGTACAAGCAAATACTTAGATGCAGAAAACTAAACTTGAAGAGGAGTGACTGAGTGAGTATCGCAAAAGGGTATAATTCGAATCTGCAATACCTTGTACAGTGAGACGCTTGCCAAATAAAGCACGCAGATCTACCTCTGTAGAAAGACCCCCTTGAAAGCCGATGATAAAAAGCCTTCCATCAAAATTTAAGCTATCAAGATTTCTTTGATAGTAGGATGCTCCCATACAATCAAGAATAACATCAACACCTGCCACCACATCAATGATAAATATTACCTAACACATCTCTATGCAACCAACTAAAAAACAAGATATCAATTGGTACGATGTAGATCATATAATGTTGAGGAATGCTTGGAATTCACATCATGCTTCATATAGGTTAGGTAATAGTAATACCTTGTCCGCCAGTTTCTTCCTTCACCCTTGACACAAAGTCCTCTGTTTTGTAATTGATACCAACATCAGCTCCAATACTCTTGCAAAAAGCTAGCTTCTCCTCACTACCTGCTAAGAAATATCTGGAATAAAATATCTTCAAACATCGCTTGGAATTCAAGATGTGAGAAACTTGAAATAGCATCAGTTTCACATCTAAACATACGGAAACTGACTTCAATAACATGAAAAGTGGTACTGAACCTGCAGTAACAAATACTTTTGATCCTCGGTACTTGGCTATCTGAATTGCAAATGTTCCGATTCCACTTGAACCTCCATGAACCTGAGAATTAACGAAGTTAATACAACAGCTATTAGGCTACACTTACTACCAAATAATAAAATAGACCAGGAAGATATTTATACAGTGAGATCAAAAGCATGGTAAGAAACAGTGGCAAAACACCCAATAGGCATGCTTGCAAAGAGCATGTTATTATTGTATTTTCCAGAAAAGTTATCAGGTGATTACAATCATACGACTTACCAACAAGGTTTCCCCCTTAGATAGCCGGCTCGTCATAAAAATAGTCGACCACACAGTACATGCAACCTCAGTAAAACTAGCTGCATCCTTCAGAGAAATCCCGGGTGGAACTGGAAGAACTTGTCCCTCAGGAACTGCTACTTTCTCAGCATAACCACCTCCAGCTAGAAGAGCACATACCTGTGAAGCCACACACCTCGGATCATAATATCCATTCATAATCACAAGGCAGCACACTCACATAGGGTTGTTTGGATTGGCTTTTTAAGTTATCTACTGACATAAGCACTTCTGAGACCGTTCGGCAGAGCTTATGGAAACAGCTTATAATATGTATATAAGCCGTTTTTAGCTTATTTTCATAAACTCTTCAAGATAGCTTATGAAAACAGTTTTACATATTTTATCTTTTAATATAAAAATAGCCCATACCAAAGCACTTATCATCACTTAATCAAGTTGTTTATCCAAACAGAACCTTATTCTAGTAATAAAGAGTGAAATTTTAGAGATTGTAATTATTCGAATGTTTAATAATCAAGCTAATTCAAATCAAAGGTATATACTATATATATGATGTTCTAGTTATTATAGAACTGGAAAAGCTTAAAACTTTTTAGAGACCTACAATTCAATTATTGAATATAAAGAAAACCCAATTGGAAGAAGAAAAAAAATGAATGAAAAAGCTATATACCTGATCACCAATTTTCCACTTGGAAACATTTTTACCAACGGATTCAATAGTTCCAGAACATTCAAGACCTGGATAGGGGCTTGCACCTTGAGGGACAGGGTAAGAGCCTTTCCTTTGAACGGTATCGGCACTGTTAAGGGCAGTGGCATGGACTCTGATGAGTACTTCATTATCTTTAGGTTGAGGGTCTTCAACTTCTTGAAGTTGTAGAACTTCAGGTCCACCTGGTGTGGTTATTATAATAGCCTTCATTATCTTTTGCTTGCTTGTTCCACCACTTTCCTTCTCTTCTTCTTTTGTATACAACAACAAAGATGTTTGTTTAACAAGTTTTGAATCTTTGAACATTCAGAGATGATTAATTCATTGGAGCTTATGGGGTCACTCTAATTTAGTTACTATTACTTGTTTGTTTCACAAGTCAACAACCAAGTTAGGTAGGAAAAATTGATGATTGAAACAAATAACACTCAATTTAGCCTCTAAACTATTAAGAATGTATATACAGAGAACAGAACATTCTTCCATCATGAGAGAAGGTCTAGATAAAGAGTATTATTCAACATATCCACAATTGTCGGATTTGTCGACGTCACCCAACTCGTCATCACTTTCAACCATAATATAGTTTTCAATAGCATAATGATAAACTAAACAAAAGAAATAAACAAGCAAAAGGGACCACAAAAAGCATAAACAAAATATAATGCAAACATCATTGTGAGTAATATGTATGAAATTGTGTATTCATTGAAAAACATCATATAAGTGGCTTAGATGCAATTGGGTTTGTAAGGAAGGACTTCTATTATACCTTCATCTTGTAAAAAATTATTATTATTCAAGGGAACTCTGAAAATAAGCCGTCTAAAATGGTTAAATATTTCAAAATAGTCTCTACAAAGGGTGAAATATGTGTGTTGATTTTTTGCACAACTATTTTCAGGTTTCTGTCAAATTACAAAGGTTATTTAAGATGTTGTTTGTAAAATATATCTTAACAAATTATTTGACATGATTATATATGGTTTTTATATAAAAATAGCTATGTCCTTAAATATAATCTTTTTCTAAGAATTGTTTCATTTTGAAAATACTCCAGTCATTAGAATTTATATCAAATTTATTCAAAAAAAATAATTGTGTAAAAAAGAATTTTATTATAATTTACCATAAAAAAAAACTTTGTTAAAAGAGAAAAAATTATAATAGCAAAAAAAATTAAAAGAGAAAACATAACTTTTAACTAAACAACTTTAGCTTTTTTTTCTTTCTAAAGCTCTTAATTTGAACTTAAGTTTAAAATATCTTTTAACTTGAAAAGTAAACAACATACAATCAGATTCTATAATCTAAAAATATAAACACGCTTCAGATTGTAAACTACAAATAAGATAAAATTATAAAACCGTTAGACGTGCGAAAAGTAGAAGATAAGAAATTCTCGTAATTAACATACAGGACTTCTACTACACAACAAATTAGCCCCTGCACATAATCCACCATTAAATATTAAAGAATGATAGGTATATACCCTAAAACCACTTGAAGTAAACTTCCCACTTTAATAGTGGAAAAGCTGGTTCTCTAATGTATCCTCATACAAAACTTATTTTTAAGAAACTCTAAGTCAGAAAGTTCTTCTAAGCGAAAATCATCCAAACATGGCCATAATCTCTTGCTTTGCTTGCTGTTAGTCCAGTATGCATGATGGACTACGGCTGGTTTTAGAATTCAAACTTGTTGAGTCAAGCAGAGGAAGAATTCAGATATGATCATCCAATGGGTGGCCTCACAATTCCTTGCACAGAAGATGTTTTCTTGCATATTACTTCTCACTTCAATGTGCTGTAAATCTAAAACTGCAAGAGACCGACATAGATTAGTAGTGACATTTTGTACAATAGGCACATTTTACACTTGTAAATGTTTCCCTTTTCCCTTTATTGAGAAAGGGTGAAACATGTCCATCTGAATGACATACAAAGTATCAATTATTTCCCTCTATAGTTTTTGTCTAATCATAACGGCACAAAGTTTGAACAACTCAACTGGCTCCTATGTGTTTTAATTGATGAATTACTAGACAAGTGAATCCTTGGAAAAAAGAAACTAAGAAGCTTTCTCTCTAAGGTTGATAAACTTTCTTGAATCAAAGTTCACAACCTGTTAATGCATTATGCTTCTATTAACCGAATCTATCTTCATCTGGGCAGAACACATAAGCTAAGAACCATGCGGTTGCAATGACTTAACTGAATCTCTTTGTTGTCAGAAAGCACGAAATTAGTGGCAACCCTTGACCCCTAGTTCCTAGAAGCCTCCACTACTCATAAAATTTAATGGATCAACGAACAAGTTCAATAAGAGTGCATATATACCCCACCTTGTGAATGAAAGGCCAGCATATTACACAGTTGGAAGTCGAATGAGATGGCCAAGTTAACTTAATGCATGCTTTATGGATACTCATATTTTTTTAGACATGCACTAACATGTCACATGTTCTCTTCATGGATACTCACATTTCCTACCAAATACTCCTTATGAATTATGATTATTTTCCGTGCAAAACATATAAACAATTGTACTAAGCTATTGATCAGGATACAAGTCCTCTATTTAACGGACACTTCCATTTGGAGAGGGATAGACCTGTTGAATATAATACTATTATTTTTAGAATTATTCTGTCTATCTTTCTTCAAATGGAAGTGTCCATTAACTGGAGAGGGATACAAGAAGCACTAATGAAGCTCTCATATAATTCATGCAACAAGAAATCTTTTGAATACATACGATCAACTACTGTATTCATGTCATCATCTTCCATTATCAGAAATTCAATCTCAAAACTGAAACAAACAAGAATGGTTTTTGCTTACCTGGTATTAGATGAACATCATTTAGTGCAAATCAATCATCTAGCAAACAAGTGGAAGCCCCAAATGGCTATTACGTGGTGTATTATGGAGATAAAATGAAGAGGTTCTTGATTCCAGTATCATTCTTGAATGAGCCTTTATTTCAAGAATTTTGGAGTCAAGCTGAAGAGGAATTCGGTTACTATCATCCAATGGATGGTCTTACAATTCCGTGCAAAGAAGATGTGTTTTTACATAAAACTTCCTGCTTGAACCGTTTAGACTCTAGAATTAAATTCATACTGCAAAAAAGTCATATGAACGATTAGATTACACAGTAGGATTGACTAGTTGAGACAACTTTTGTGCATATCACAAATTTCTTTTGTTTATTTTGATGTTTCCTCTTAAGTGGAAATCACAAATGTGAACTGTAAAAAACTATGTTCTTGTGAATTTATCTATTGCTTTTGTGTAACCTGAAATACTTGCATTGCACAAATACAAGCTATGCACTGATTTTATGGATACTGTCTATTACATACTAGTGATATGGATGCAAAATTGGTATATATTACGACGACATAAAAAAAACTCGAAACAACTAAATCTTTGCAAAAAGACCTTTCTTTAACCTATAAAGATTTTCAACTTGATAGGCACATGATAGAATTTTGTAAACAAGTCGGTAGAAGTTAAATTAAAATGACGAATGGAATATATGACATAATAAAACGTCTTAGTTCATAATAATTAATAATTAAGTTGGATTCTTCTTGTAATGTTTGAAGAAGTTGGAGGAGACCATAATCACATGGACTACTATCTTCAAAAAAAGACTGCAGTTATTTAAAACTTATATAAGGGTGTTGAAATTGAAAAATTCAATTTTCACAGTACAGCATTTCTGCTACCTGTGAGTTCAAACATGTACTACTATCTTCTGACTGCTGACCAAGCCTTTGATAAAGGTTCCACATTGCTTCCTAACATTTATGAGCCAACTATCCATTATCTACCTTAGAATTCACATTACAGCACAATTATTGGTTGCTAGCTATGTGTCGGCATTGAGCCGTGTTACAATATGAAGAGAACATGTGAAATGTTTAATGCATGTCTATAAGAATATGAGTATCCATAAGTCAAGTATTAAGTTTAACCTAGCCATCTCATTTGACTTCTAAGGGTAATCTGCTGGCCTTTCATTCTTTGGGTGGGGTAGATATGCACCCTTATTGAACTTGCTGATCCTTGATATCATGGAGCCCATCATTTAACAATAATTTATCAAAGAAATGGATTTGAAGAAACTTTTGAAGACTATAAATACACTACTTTTTTTCACAACCATCACAAGTCATTCACATACTCAATAATCAAAAGATAAATTCTTTTTTCTTAAATTTGAGAGCTTTAGCTTGTTCTTTGAAACATTTAAAATGGGCTTCCGTTTACCTGCAGCTATAAGAAGGGCGACATTTAGCAGCAGCCAAACGTCATTGAAAGTAGCAAATGTGCCAAAGGGATATCTTGCGGTGTACGTTGGAGAGGAAATGAAGCGGTTTGTGATCCCTACGTCATACTTGAACCAAACTTCATTTCAATACTTGCTGAGTTGGGCAGAGGAAGAATTCGGATACGATCATCCAATGGGTGGCCTCACAATTCCTTGCACAGAAGATGTTTTTTTGCATGTTACTTGTAGCTTCAATGGGCTATAAACCTGCAGCTGCGAGGGACTTCCATCGATTAGTAGTGACATTTAGAACAATAGGCATTTTTTGCACTTGTAAATATTTTTCCTTTTCCCTTCCTTGATTAGGAATATGGGTGAAAATCGACTATATGAATGACATACATAATCAGTAACATTATTTCACTCTTTTTTCATATTTGTTTAATCATGAATTACTAAAGTAGTGATTCCTTGAAAAAACAAGAGATAATTTATTCACATTGTTTTGGCAGCTGAAACCAAGTATTAGTCCCAGCTTAGTTTCCCTCTGTGATCATTGATCAGAAAAGTTGTGAGGCCTCTACCTTTAAGGTTATAATTATATCCTGAGGCCATTTAACTCTACAAACACAATAATTTGGCATTCTATTGTTAATTAATTGATGTTTCCTCTCTCTGTATATCATATCAGAAAATTCAATTCAAAGCTATATAACTATCCATAACATTTTCCTCAACAAAAAAAAAACTATGCAGAAAATAATAATAAAAAATTCTATATCTATAAAAACCAAATCAGAACAATAATCGTGACAAAAAAAATCAAAAAAATTTGGACCATTTCTCGATTTGTGCGTGTCATCCTTGCGCAGGGGCCATGCTAATCTTCTCTGTATCGTTCCAATTTTATCGGATGTCCCCGAAGGGACAAGCCAAATGGTCCATCTAGGTTATATAAACACTTGAAACGCAGAACATGTAAGCGATGTGGGACTAATATCAACTAAACATAACATACTAGTATTTCTCAACATTGAACCAAGATGCATGCATCATCTCCCTCTCACTCTCACTGATTTCAGATTAATTAATTAAATAAACAAGTGAAGAACTTCCTCCCTCTCCCTCACTGTAAGTACTCAATCCATACATGCAAACTTCCTCGCTCTCTTTTCGTCAGATTTTACTTACCAGAGGTCTTTTCCTGAATATAGTTTCACTTTCATTAATCATCCATCGTTGTTACGTGATCAGTCCTTGCAAATTCAAAAATATAGTTTCAAATGTCAGCAGGCCAAAAAAATAAATTAGGGGAACCAAGAAAACGGATTTTAAAAATGAGACCAAAACTTCATATATATTTTTTACAAAAAAGAAAAATAGGTGGACCAAAATTGTTTTTAAGTCTAGGTTTAAATATGATCTTCAATCCCTACAATTATATCGGTTTTTGGTTTTAGTCTCTGGCATAATATGCGGTGCACTATAAAGTGATTTTTACTAAAATGCTTTTTATGAACAACACCAAACCATGAACACAACTATGAACATCCCTAGCTTGGTGGTCATTTCCACTTTGCAGGCTTCTAGCTCCTCCTTCAATAACTTCAGCTTGAATCTCAAAGGTTAACTGATAATTAACTTCTGTGATTTTCGGTTCTTAGGCGTGACAAGTTAATCAGTCACAAATGTCATTTGGAGTAAGTGATGAAGATTTTAATCAACTTCCTTTTAGCTTTATTTGTGACTATGTGCACATTTGAAGAATAGATTTTGTTACAATTTGGTTCGTGTAGAAGCACACCTGTCATTTTAGTTTTTTTATGATCCTTGGTTTTTTCAATCAATCATTCCCAAACTACTAAGAAAATGCCATTTTTGCCATTTTTATTCTTCCCAATTGTACCATACGTTTATACAGTATGCGAAATTCTACTTCCCAGTTTCGTTTCCTCTCACTCATTTTGCTACCAAAGCATTCAAGTAGTGAAAGATATATAAACAACCAAGATAAACCAAAGCAGAAGAAAGAAGTTAAAATATGATCCCTACTAGTACACAATTAATAACACATTTAGATGTAATTGTAAACTACAACTTTATTTGACACAGAGGTTAGAACACAGAAGGTCTAAACTCAAATCATCCAAAAGTGTGTCATGTCGAGTACATCGATCAAGTATTTACAACGCTTTCATGCCACAAGCAATATCTTTCCAATATGCTGACTGCTTTCCATAAGCCGGTGAGCCTCCGCAGCTTCAGAAAGGGGGAAAGATTTGTAGACCACAGGCTTAACCTTACCTTCTGCAATTGCAGGCCAAACATTCTTCTCCACTTCAGCAACGATCACAGCTTTATTTTCAGGACTTCTACTTCGCAAGCCAGCCGCTGAACATAACCCACAATTGAATATTAAAGAATGATAGGTATATACCATAACCACACTAATAAAAGAACTTCCCATTTCAATAGTGGAAAAGCTGGTTCTCTAATGTATCCTCATACAAAACTTATTTTTAAGAAGAAATTCAAAAGCAGAAGCCTAAAAATGATGTGTCTACAGAAGAGATAAGGTGATTTGCGGATGAAATGTGGGTTCAAGTCACCCCACTAACATTACTAACAAGTAACAACTAATTACTAATATTTAAGAAAGGACGTGTCTACTGTCTACTCTTTGGCAGATACAGTATAAAAGCAAAAATATGTATACTCTTAAGAATTGAATTATTATAAGTGACCCACTTTACTCAGTGGTTAGTGTCTGCTTTCACATGATAGCACACTCCAGTAACGGGGCCTGACACAAGAATTTAGTTTCTTTGCATGACAGGCAATGTTGTGAAATGTCTGCTGGAGTGGACAAAAATGGGTCCACAAGCAAACCCTATATAGCCATAATCAATACATTGCAGGATTAAAAGTGTGCACAAAGAACCAGAAGAAGCTCCAATGCAAATGTCAAGAAAGATATACACGATCACGAATATGCAAAACAAAATTTGTAAGTTGGCCGACTATTTTAAGTTGTTTCATTTTACTCTCCACCCAACCTTAAGTGAAATTTCATAAACTATGTTGTATTGTTTAAATTACTAATGTCAGTAACTAGCTATTTACTTTTATTTCTTCATCTTCTAATATATAAGACGTAAAGCCATGTTTTCACGTGTACAGGGAAATAGTTACATGCAGAAAACTAAACTTGAGGAGGAGTGAGTATCTATTAGAAAAGGGTATAATCCAAAGTTTGCAATACCTTGTACAGTGAGACGCTTGCCAAATAAAGTACGTAGATCTACCTCTGTAGAAACACCCCCTTGAAAGCCGATAATAAAAAGCCTTCCATCAAAATTTAAGCTAGCAAGATTTCTTTGATAGTAGGATGCTCCCATACAATCAAGAATAACATCGACTCCTGCCACCACGTCAATGATAACATTACCCGATGCATCTCTAAGCAACCAATTAAAAAACAAAGATACAAAGCGGTACGCTATATATCATATAATGTTTGCGGAATGCTTGGATATCACATCATGCTTCATATAGGCAATACCTTGTCCACCAGTTTCTTCCTTTACCCTTGCTACAAAGTCCTCTGTTTTGTAATTGATACCAACATCAGCTCCAATACTCTTGCAAAAAGCTAGCTTCTCTTCACTTCCTGCTAAGCAATATCTAGAATAAATTTTCTGCAAACATCGCTTGGAATTTGAATATACGAGAAACTGGAAATAGTACCAGTTTCACGTCTAAACATACAGAAACTGACTAGAAGTTTAATAACATGAAAAGTGGTACGGAACCTGCAGTAACAAATACTCTTGATCCTAGGTACTTAGCTATCTGAATTGCGAATGTTCCGATTCCACTTGAACCTCCATGAATCTGAGAATTAATAAAGTTAATACATCAACTATTAGGCAACACTTATTAACAAATAATAAAATAACCCAGGAAGAAAACTATACAGTGTGATCAAAAGCATGGCAAGAATCATACGAGCGGAAGAACTTGCTTGGAAAGAGCGGATTATTGTATTTTTTTCTCCTGAAAAGATGAACTGATTACAATCAAACGACTTACCAACAAGGTTTCGCCCTTTGATAGCCGGCTTGTCATAAAAATAGTTGACCACACAGTACATGCAACCTCAGGAAAACTGGCTGCATCCTTCAGAGAAATCCCGGGTGGAACCGGAAGAACTTGTCCCTCAGCAACAGCAACTTTTTCAGCATATCCACCTCCAGATAGAAGAGCACATACCTGTGAAGCCAAACACCTCATATCATAATATCCATTCATAAGCACATGACAAACACTCACATAAGGGCTGTTTGGATTGACTTATTTGAGCTTATCTACCAACACAAACACTTGTGGAACTATTTGGAAGAGCTTACATTGAACATAGCATTTGTTGTGCAAATGAAAACAACTCATGACATCTCTGTCTATAAGTTGTTTTTAGCTTATTTCCAGAAGCTCTCCAAGATAGCTTATAAAAACAGCTTATTACATATATGAAAACAATTGACTTATAGATAACTCGATAAGCACTCATATGATAGGTGTTTAAGCTACAAGCACTAAATTAAGTTGGTTATCAAAACCACAGTCGTATACATTTATAACCATTGGACAACAAACTTACATAAGGCCTGTTTGTATTAACTTATCAGAGCTTACACTTAAACACCACCTATTGAGATTGTTTAGAAGAGTTTATAAAAACAACTTATAACATGTCTATAAACTATTTTTTAGCTTATTTGCACAACCTCTCTACGATAACTTATCAAAACACTTATAGCTTATTTGAAAACAGTTTTATTATATTTCATCTTTTGTTATAAAAATAGCTTGTACAAGCACTTATACAATAAGCAGTTATGCTATAAGCACTTAATTAAGCTGTTTATACAAGTCATAGTCTTATTTTCATGATAAAGATTGTAATTTTCCTAATGTTCACTAATAATTAAGCTGAATCACTAATTCAAATCAAAGGTATATGATGTCCTATTCTCCTACATATTATATAACTAAGAAAGCTTAAAACTTTTTCAAAATAAAGAAAAACCCACTTCAAAAATATTAAAATTAATGGATTTTAACTTCGAATTATGGATTTGCTCAAAAAAAAAAAATCGAATTATGGAAAAGCTATATAGCTACCTGATCACCAATTTTCCACTTGGAAACGTTTTTGCCAACGGATTCAATGATTCCAGAACATTCAAGACCTGGATAAGGGCTAGCACCTTGAGGGGGAGGGTAAGCGCCTTTCCTCTGAAGGGTATCAGCTCTGTTAAGGGCAGTGGCATGGACTTTGATGAGGACTTCATCGTCTTTGATTTGAGGGTCTTCAACCTCTTGGAGTTGTAGAACTTCAGGTTCACCTGGTTTGGTTATTACAATTGCCTTCATTTTTGTTGCTCGATTTTTCCACCACTTTCCTTCTCTTTTTTCTAACACTAATCAAAAGTGGGTGTATATAAACCCCTTATGCATTGTCGATTTCTCATTGTCAATTTCTAAGATTGATTCATTGGTAAACTAAATTTACACTAATTAAACTAAAATTACATTAACCATCTTATATAAATACGTAAACTTAATTTACATTAAGCTAAAACGCACTTTTTGCCCCCTAAGTTTGCAAAAGTTGCAATTTTGATCCCCTATTAAAAAAAATGGCAAAAGTGACCCCATGTCTACCCGTTTTGCAGAACGTCAATTTTGACTTGGTCAATCCTATATAAGTAATTGGATTATTCCCAATTACTTAAGGTAACACATTAGTAATTTATTGAAATTATTCGCCTGATTAATGTTATTAATAGATGTTAGGTAATTGGGAAAATTACACTCACCTCCCTTAAGTTTTCTTTAAATGACAGAGACACCCCCTCTAATTTTAAAATAGACACTAACCTCCCTTAAGTTTTCATTAAATAGATTGATTCCTCTCTTCTCTCTTGACACTCTCTTAACAGTGTTATCTTTCAGAAGTGAATGTTTACTCTCGTTTCTCATTTTCAAACTTATCTGGTTTCTATTTCAATGAAATGAATGATCTTATGCCTTTATTGAATGACCTCTAGTTTTATGTAGAAATAATTTATATAATCTGATGAGCAACAAAATAGGTTTCGTAGAAATAAAAGATAGTGTTTTGCTAACTTTCGCAAGAGGGAAAAGAGTTATGATGCAATAGAGAGGGGAGCAAGTGTAAATTGTTAACATGATTACCATTTCAAGTATCAACAATTTATTTTGGTACTAGTCTGTTATGAGTTATGAAAGGTTTTTACATTGAGTTAACCAAAGGATACTCTTGTGTGTATTTGTTTCTTTCAGCTCATACCCTCTTCGAATCACAGCAACATTTGAGTTCCACAGTCTTCAATTTTTATCCAGCTGGCTCCTTGTGAATTTTTGGTGGAAAATGTCAAAACACATTACAATACCCTCAATTTTTTTTAAGGGACAATTCCCTCAAATTTGCTTTGTAATCTGGGCCATTTAATTTTTATTTTGATTTTTGGTGGACCTTGGTCATTTAATATTGAAAACCGTACAGGGAAATAGCATCCTAACCATACCCATTATTTTATATTAAATCAATGGTAGAGTTTAGATGAGTCTAACTTAGGGAAATTTTGCAATTGTCCCATGCTAAACATAACGTGAACCTTGCTATTTTAGTAAATTTTAAAAACTTCTTTTTTTCATTTTTTATCATCATAAAATATATTTTTTACTAAAAATGATAAATGTCTGCCTCTAAGAGAGGTTTATATTAGATTGAGCTTTAAAGGATAATAGAAGTATAACAGTTAGTTAGTTGGTTAATAGCATTTGTTATTAGGTAGTTAGTTCCAGTAGTTCGTTAAATAGATAGTTATTTGTGTTGCCCGAGAGAGTAATAGTTGGGGCGCTGTTTACGGTACGAGGGGCACATAGGTCGCGTACCGTGCGAGAGGAAAATTCTCTCTTTTTTTTTTTTTTGGCTGTTCTATCTTTATCCTTTGCATAATCTATAGTAATTCTTTAATTAAACTACATATATTTTATTTATAGTAATTCTGTAATATTCTTTCCAAACACATATAATTAATATCCTTCAAAAAATAAACTACATATATTTGCAAGCTGTATCCTTCGGTTCCAAAATATTTAATTAACATAGCATTTCGATTTAATTGGTCAATATTTTATTATATTTAATTGATTATTAATCACTTAACACTATCAATTTTCACTTGTTAAAAAAACACCATCAATTTTCACAAATCATTATGATAAAATAAATATATACGGTGGAAAGCAAGGTTTGAATAAAAAAAATTCTTGTAATTTTTTTTTATTAACTTTTACAACTAAATTTTAATTTTAAATTACATTAATTTTAAAAGAATGAAAGTTAGTATTTGAAAATTTTTAATAAAACAAAAGTTTGTCTTTGGAACATTCTTCGATAACGGAAATTAGTCTTTAGAAGATTAGAGAAAGTTTATACTAATAATATACATGTACCACTTTGTCACTTTCATATGATTATCCGCTTTTTAATTTTAAAAGAATGAAAGTTAGTCTTTGATAGATTCTAATAAAACGAAGGTTAGTCTTTGGAAGATTCTCTAATGACAGAAGTTAGTCTTTTGAAGATTAGATAAAATTTATTCTGATAATATACATGTATCACTTTGTCACTTTCATATGATTATCCGCTAGATGGGTATTAATGAAGAGGGTTAATTGTTTAAATTGACAGTGTAAAATACGCAACGTCTGAAAAAATGACCTTGTAGAATAAAAAATACATATTCTAGCTCTGTAATTTGAGATTCTTTTTATTTTTGACCCTATAATATACGTGTGGTCAAAAAAAAATCTAGAGATTGAATTTTTTTCATGATTTTTTCAGGCACCTTTAGGATGTTAAAACATGGCTTTGCAGAAGTTGTCATGGAATTCTCATGGAATGATAGTTAGTCTTTGAAATATTCTCATAAAATGATGGTTAGTATTTGAAATATTCTCATCATACTTAAGCTAGTATATGAAAGATTTCTTAACTGTATGCTTACGTACTATGCATTACCTATTGTAGTGGGTAATAGTATTTTTTTTTTAAATAAAGTGGGTAATAGTTATTAAAATTATAATTTTTTTAACAAAACATGAGTTAAGTATGAGTTTTTACATTTTTTTTGCAGTTAAAAATTCATACGTAATTCACATTTTATTTAAAAATTGTAATTTTTTTTGGAGAGATATTTATAGTATTCTATATAATTTCTTTAAAAAAATACAAATGCTACACATGAATTGACTTAAAAATAGAGGACAAAAATAGTAATTGAAAATTTTATAAAACTAAAAATTGAAGAATGATTCTAGAGGAACTAAAATGAAAAGTTGATATATTTATAAAAATTAAAAACATATTTATCCCTATTCAAAAATACCATAATATTCTTTAAAAAAAACCATATGTAATTACTAATGTTATTTTTATTTATAATTATATAATTATTATCATTAAAACTAAATCAGAATTAATCAAAGGCGTACGAGCATGCTGGGACTTTTTTATTTTTTCCAACATTGTCAAAAACACCCTTTGTTAAATGTAATTCCAAAATCAATTGGTATTTTTAAAATCAATATATATTTAAAAAAAAAAAAAAGAATCTTAATAGGTCAAGTAACCTATAAATCTCGGCCATTCAAAATCTTCCTAATATATTTAATGGTTGACATCCATTTTTTTATTTTTTTTAAAAAAAAAAAAGTTCAAGTCTCCTACGGTAGGAGACCTAAAGAGGTCTCCCACCGTAGCCTTTACCATAATTTCAATTCAAAAATGTTTTCATTTTAAATTCTCTCGTTCGAGTAAATAAATAAATAGGTGGATTTGTGATTTTTGTCAAAAAAAAAAAAGTATATTTGTGATTTTTTTTGGCTTAATTGCAGTTTTATCCCCCTAACTTTTCAATAGCTGCGATTTTGACCCCCTAAGAAAAAAAACTGCAAAACAGCCCCCTAAGTTTTGCAACTGTAGCAGTTTTGGCCCCCAAGGCTGATATTGACTTGGTCTACGCTAACGTGGCACCCTAAGTGAGGTGCCACGTGTTATTTTTTTTATTTTTTTTTTTTTGTCTTGGGGGGCCAAAACTGCTACAGTTGCAAAACTTAAAGGGCTCTTTTGTAGTTTTTTTCTTTAGAGGGCCAAAATCACAACTTTGAGAAAGTTAGGAGGCTAAAACTGCAATTAAGCCATTTTTTTTTAGGGAAAGTATATTTATGATATATATATCCTTAAAAAAAAGTATATTTGTGAACTCCTCGGCCCTAGTTTTTCTCTCTACATTTTCTATTTTAGTTTCTTTATTGAGGGGTTGGTTTTAGGTCAATTTTTAACCTCAAATCACTCATCTTCATCTTTTTCTCTCTGTTTCAATCTAAATAAGTGATTTTCACATAGATCTAGGTTTTTTCTTTGTGATTTCATCATTTAAGTGTGGTGGTTTGTTGTTCGTCGTCTTGTGCGGCGTTGTATGATTCTCCGTCTTTTTGCGGTGTTCATTTGATTCATATTGAAAGAATGATTATTCAATCAAAGATTTGGGCGTCAACGTTGCAGATCTGGAGGCATGGATATTCCGGTCACTTTAAGTTTATCATATATTTTTGTAGGCAATATGTCGTTATATGCTATTAACTTGGATGATGTGAGTTTGATCGCAGATTCATCTTTTGCGTTTTTAGCGATGTTGAATGATGTAGTCTCTCGTAGCGGTGTTGAATGATGTAATCTCTTGATTTGAATGAATGAATATAATTTTGTTTTTGTCAAAAAAAAGTATATTTGTGATATTAGTAAAATATATGAATTTGTCTCATCTAACACGCATACCCTGCTATATAGGCACTTATAACGTGACATATCTAACATTAGTAATCAGGAAGGTAATTATGGAAACAATAAACCCTGAGATAACAGTAGGTGACATAGCTAATATTGGTTCATACCTTCCGAAATGGAAGCAACTAGTTAGTAATTAGGAAAATAGGTGACTTTATGACATAAATCAGTTCAGTAACTTCATTCTCTTCGCACATTGGTAAGGTAGACGCTGATAGGGTTGCTCGTTTGTAAAACTATCAAGATGGATAATGTGTTATGTGTTTCTAAGATTCAGTAGGGGAACCTATAGGATACTTTGAGTTTAGGAACCTTATTATTCGTCATTGTTTCAAATACCTCTAAGAAAGTAAGAACCTACATGTAAACCTCCAAGCGTAAGTGTATCTCTCTATAAGATTAACAACCTTAAACACTGAAACTCGTAGGAACTCTGATGTAATGGTTGCAACTGACAGCTGGAGGGCAATGAACCCATATCTTTGAGAGAGTAAGACTCCAGATGTACCTACCCGTGTGATCAGCATGTGCAACTCGACATCTGATAGGTAGTAAAACCCCATGAACTCGTCACTTAAATCAGAAACGCTAAAAGCTGGATACGATTTGACTGTTAAGTAATTCCGACAAATAAATAAAGGGGATTCAAGTAATCCTAACCGCCGCTAAGATTTTGCAATCAAAATAGGTAAACTTTGTAATGTTGCAAACATATTAAATTGCAAAACTCTAAACCCTTGTCTTTTATTTATTTTATTGTTCTCAAATAAGTAACTCGAATTGCCTGGTTGGATATGATACTCTACTTACTTTTTATTACTTGGTAAACAATTTGGTGCACTTGCCTAAATTTGACCATCAATGTCCTTTAAAAATTGTAATCTTGTGTGATTATAAAGAAATCCCAGGAAGTGCAACGGAACTGGACTACTCCTGAATTGTAGGAGGAACCAATTTAAATTGTTTTGTGTTTGCCACCTCTCTCTCTATCTTTATCTTTGATATATCTGCTGCTATCACACTCTGAGTGAGACTCTCAACCTATAGACTTTGACTGATGCATAAACACTTAGATTTTTTTTTGGAAAAGTCAACGCAATTCAACCATCTTCTTATGTTTTTCTCACCTTCAAGACTCACGTTCACTAACCGCACATCCTTCACTCCTAAACCTCCTCTTGATTTCGGATGACAAACATTTCTCTGATTCTCCCAACTTATCTTCCCACGTCCTCCCGTCGTGCACCCCCCAAATAAATTCCCTTTCTCAAACTCTCTAGTTTTCAATTATTATTATTACAAAAATGACAACTTGACACAAAAAATATGACACATAAATGACACCATACACATATTCTACTGGATTTTATTGTTGCTGAATACATCTTTTTTTTCCCTTCTCTTCTCTCTCTCTCTCTCTCTCTCTCTCACAGTGGCTGTAACCACCATCTCCTTCCTCTTCAATTGTCTTCCTTCAAAACTCCGACCATAACCACCACCACTACCGCGTCTCTGATCGTCTGTTTCTCCCGTCGTCTCATATTCGTTTGTCAGTCGTCGTTTCATCGCCGTCGTCACTTGCAGGTTTGCAGGTCTGTAGGGAAGATGAACGGAAGGCGGTGTTGCATAGAAGGTCATCACCAGAATGGTGGTGGTGATCTGTGCGGTTTGCCGACAGTGTGAGGGAGAAGATGATATTTTCCGGCGGTGGCGTGAGGGATGCAGATCTGAACGGATTGGTTGCAGTGAGGACAATGGTGGTTGGGGATGGATGGTGCAGTGGTGAGGACAACAAC